>OBEQ011788562.1_pt1 | contig 21061 bp, 26 predicted proteins | sample 1670901 | NCBI WGS metagenome assembly OBEQ01 (sample SAMEA104232315, study PRJEB22302) | groundwater metagenome | biome: forest; feature: aquifer; material: groundwater | place: USA | collected 2011-08-07 | depth 5.4 m
AAATTTTCAAAACGATTCGACCAACTTTAATTCAACCGACGTTTGTGATTGACCACCCCAAGGAACTCTCGCCCTTAGCCAAAGCTCACCCGGATAACCATGAATTGACGGCTCGTTTCCAGCTTTATCTCGGTGGACTAGAAATGGCGAATGCCTGGGCGGAGCTGAACGATCCGGTTGATGAGGAGGAACGCTTCCGCGAACAGGCCGCCCTGGCGAAGAAAGGTGATAGTGAGGCGCATCCGTTCGACGAAACCTTTATCGAGGCGCTCGAATACGGCCTGCCGCCAACGGCTGGCCTCGGCATCGGCCTCGACCGCCTCGTCATGCTTCTGACCGACCAGCCCACTCTCCGTAAAGTCATCTATTTTCCGTTCGTACGAGAATAAAAACAATCGAAAGCTAATAAGCTATCACCTAAAAGCTACAAGCTAATTCGCTACTCTTGACACTCAGGTGCTTCGCCCTACCAGCTAGCGCTGATGGGTGCCAGGTTCGGTATAATTCACTTACTCAGATGCCGCAAGATCTCAAAGACGCTATTTTTGATACCGCTGTGCGCGTGCACCTCGAGACGGCCAAACCGGTCGGCTCGAAGCTACTCGCCCGCTCCCACCTTCGCCGCTACGCCCCTTCAACCATTCGCTTCTACCTCTCGGCCCTCGTGGCCGACGACTTGCTCGAGGATATTCACGGTACACTCGGTCGAGTACCGACCGACGCTGGCTGGCGACGGTTTTTTGAGACGAATCAGGTTGTAGCGGCGCGACCTCGTCGCGTTAGCTCAGTCGCGGGGTTCATCCGGACAATGGCGCAGCAACTCCGGAGCGTTTTTATCGTCCATGATGGCCGCCGTCAGTTCATCGAGGGTTTACCGGAAACGCTCGCCCAGCCGGAGTTCGGTGCACGCGAAACAATCCACGAGTTCATTAATTTGATTGAAGAGGCGATTAATGATGTCGACCGAATGAACCATGTCCTTCGTAAGGAAGCGATCCTAACCTTTATTGGCGAGGAGAATCCGTTGACCAACAGTGATCAGTTCTCGCTGATGGCCTGTCGTCAGGGCGACCGAACGGTCCTGGTGCTCGGACCAAAACGGATGGATTACCCGTATACTTACCAGGTGATGGAGCGTCTTCGTGTCTCTCCTTCAGTTCGACTCAGGACAAGCGTCTAATATTACCTATGACTGACGAAACACCCCTTCGACCCGACTCAGGACAAGAAACACCACCAGAGCAATCAGCGGCTGCGGCCGAACCACTGCCAACGCTCGAGGAAACTGCGCATGAACTCCAGGCGCGGGTAGAGCAGCTTGAACGAGAGCGGGGTGAGTACCTGGCTGGCTGGAAACGAGCCAAGTCAGACTTGCTTGTCTTTCAGCAGGGAAATGAGGACCGGTTACGCGAGTTTGCGATGTTTGCCCATGCCGGCATGGCGACTGATCTGCTCTCGATTATTGATAGCTTCGACCTCGCCCTGCACGCCCTCAGTCCGGGCGACAAAGAAACGTCTTTAGGAAAGGGCTACTACCTCATCCAGACGCAGTTGACTGACCTATTGAGAAAATATGGTGTCGAGCAAATTGAAGTAGCCGCTGGTCAGCGCTTTGAGCCAGCCCTTCACGAAGCGATTGACGCCAAGCGTTGCGCTACTGCTGGCTGTGATGGCAGCGACGACCAGCAGGTCGTCGAGGTTTTAAGTCGCGGCTATCGTCTGCACGGTAAATTGTTGCGACCAGCAAAGGTTCGGGTTATCACGCACGCCGATCATTGATTTATAAATTTTTTTCATCACTGTATCATGGCGAAGATTTTAGGTATTGATTTAGGTACGACAAATTCGGTCGTTGCGATTATCGAGGCGGGGGTGCCGCGCGTGATTGAGAATCGCGAGGGAGCGCGACTGACGCCCTCGGTCGTCGCTGTTTCAAAAGCCGGCGAACGGCTCGTCGGCGTTCTGGCGAAGCGTCAGGCGGTGACGAATCCGAAGAACACCATTTACTCGATTAAGCGAATTATTGGCCGTCGTTTTGAGGATCGTGAGGTGCAGGAAGCGATCAAGCATCTCCCCTACGAAGTTCGCGCCGCGGCGAACGGTGGATTCGAAGTTAAATTCGGTGAACAATGGAGCCGCCCGGAAGAGCTGTCGGCGATGGTGCTTCAGAAAATCAAGTCTGATGCCGAGGAAAAACTCGGCGAATCGATTACCGAGGTCGTGATCACCGTTCCGGCGTATTTTGATGACGCTCAGCGGACGGCGACCAAGGCGGCTGGTGAAATTGCTGGCCTGACAGTCAAGCGCATTCTGCCTGAACCAACCGCAGCGGCGCTTGCCTACGGACTCGATAAACAGACGAGCGCTCGGATTCTCGTCTACGATTTCGGCGGCGGCACTTTTGACGTCTCGATTCTTGAGATTGGTGACAATGTCATTGAAGCCAAGGGTATCGGCGGTGACTCCTTTCTCGGCGGCGATGATCTTGACCAGAAGGTTATTTCCCATCTAATCAGCGAATTTAAGAAGCAGGAGGGCATTGATCTCAGTAAGGACGCCTTCGCCGTTCAGCGACTGAGAGAGGGGGCGGAAAAGGCAAAACAGGAGCTGTCCTCGCTCTTTGAGACTGAAATTAACTTACCATTCATTACCTCGGGCAGTGATGGTCCGAAGCACCTCTACCAAAAGTTAAGTCGGACAACGCTGGAGGAGCTGACTCGTGACCTGGTCGAACGTTCGTTCGAAATCGTTGGCAAAACGCTCAAGGAAATTAATTTGACCGCGAAGGATATCCAGGAGGTAGTGTTGGTTGGTGGACAGACGCGCATGCCGTTGATTCAGCGTCGGGTGGCCGAGTACTTCGGCAAGGAGCCAAAAAAGGATATCAATCCGGATGAGGTCGTCGCGCTCGGGGCCGCCATCCAGGCCGGTATCCTTCAGGGTGACGTTCGGGAAGTGTTACTACTCGACGTGACACCGCTGACTTTTGCAATCGAGACGCTTGGTGGAATTGCTCATCCGATGATTCCGAAGAATACGCCGATTCCGTATTCGAAGAAAGAAACGTTTACCACGGCGAGCGACAATCAACCCTCGGTCGAAGTCCATGTCGTCCAGGGCGAGCGACCAATGGCCAAGGACGACAAGACCCTTGCGCGCTTCATCCTCGACGGCTTACCGCCGGGACTTCGTGGTTTACCGCAGGTTGAGGTTAATTTCGATCTTGATGTCAATGGCATTCTGACTGTTTTAGCCATTGATAAAGCAACCGGGAAAAGCCAGACGGTAAAAATTGAAGGATCGGCAACACTCAATAAAGATGATGTTGAGTCACTGCGAAAACAGGCTGAACAATTCGCTGAACAAGATCAGCAGATACGAAAACTGGCTGAAACGCGAAATCAAGCCGACAATACAATCTATCAGTCCCGACGTTTCCTTCAGGAACACGGTGACAAGGTGCCGGCCGAGGCGAAAGCAATGATTGAAGAGGCAATTCGAGAGCTTGAAGCGGTGAAGAATAGCGATCAAGTTGACCAAATCGAGACAAAGATTCGAATGCTAACTGAACGTCTGGCTCAAGTTGGAAGCCAATTTCATGGTAACCAGCAGTCAAATACTCCACCGAGTGAGGAGCCTGAACCCGGACCTGATTCGGCCCGTTCGACAGACTCAGGGCAAGCAGATTCACCGCAGGCAGAACCAACCGAATAATCGTAATGACACTTGCCTCAAATCAGCGTCGCATCGTCGCCGTTATTTTGACAGCGATTCTTGGCGTCGCAACGATTCTTGCTCTTAGCCGCGCCTTGGTTGGATTTGATCTCGGGCAGGGCATTACGGCGGTGGCGTTGCTCTTCTGTTTGGCGATCGTTTCGTCAATTATTTCAGCCGCCGGTGTACTCGGACCGGTTCTAGCTGCACATGGCCTGGTGGCAGTAGCGATTTTTCTCATCACCAACACTCAAGGTTTTGGGTGGTACTTTGCTTTGGTGTTGGCGTTCGCTTATCTCGGCTTTCAGCTTTACGCCTATTGGCTGATTGCCTACTTCGAGCGCGAACGTTTACGGATTCACTGGGTCGGCATTTTTCGAGCAGCCTGGTACGGTTTATCTTGGTTTACGATTGTTTTTGTCGCCTCAACTTTCGTCATTAAGCTGTCGGCTGATATCAATGCGGGTGGTTTCTTGAAGAACTTTATCCAACGGACTGAGCCGATTCTGGTGGCTTTTAAGCTACCATCACCAAGCGCGACGGTTGAGTCGGTGTTGCGTCAGCAGGCGGCTGGGGCGGCGAATTCGGCAGGCTCACCGCAGGAGAATGGAGCACAGCGGTTTCTTGGCCAGAACGCCATTCATCTTCCAAGCGAGGTAATGACTAAACTGAGTCTCCAGGGTCTCAACGATCAGCTTAAACTGAAGCTCCGCGGCGAGGAAACAGTCGGCGAGGTGGTTGTGCTTTATTTGAAGCGACTTTGGGGTGGCCTGAGCGATCGGGCTAGGCTCGCAATTCGTATCGTCATGTTTTCAATGGTGGCGCTGGTGATCCAGCCAGTTGCCTGGGTCCTCGGTAATCTCTTAAGTTTCGTCGCGCTGCCATTGTTTGCCTTGCTTGAAAGCTGTCGTTTATTCGAACGACGAACTGAGTCGGTGACGCGAGAGGTAGTTTCGCTATAATTTCTAACCATGGATAATTATTACGAAATCCTAGGAGTTTCCGAAGCTGCCACGACTGAGGATGTTAAAAAGGCCTTTCGTGATTCGATAAAGCATGGTTACTTTTTGTCATGCGCGAGCTTCATTGATCAAACGTAGAACAGGCCTTCATTTCTTGCATTTTTGGTTATTCAGCGTCTATCAGTTGTACAATTATTATGTGAGTCGACTGGTGTCAGTTAGTGATCTGCGAAAAAAAATATCTGAGGGGAAAGTCGTCGTTGATTTCTTAGGAGATAACCGTTATCGTTATTAGTAGTCATTAAGAAAACAATAGACTAGGTAATAGATTTACTTTTTAGATACACCCATGGATAATTATTACGAAATCCTAGGAGTTTCCGAAGCTGCCACGACTGAGGATGTTAAAAAGGCCTTTCGTGATTTAGCCAAACAGCACCACCCCGATATTGGTGGCGACGCCAATCGTTTCAAAAAAATTGTCGAGGCTTATCGCGTCCTGTCCGACGCCAAGCTCCGATCTGAGTATGACACCAAGCGAAAGTTTGGCGGGCGCTTCAATGTTGGCCCCGAAAATTTTGGTGATCTCGGTGCCTTCTTCCGCGGTCAGAACCTCGAGGATGTTTTCGGCGATTTGCTTGGCGATTTTTTTGGCGAGGGCGCACCGCAGCAAAATCTCGACATTATGCTCGATCTCGAGCTTGAATTACCCGAGGTGCTTCGCGGCGCCGAGAAACGCGTTGCCTATCAACGGAAGGTTGCCTGTGAGCGTTGCGGCGGTTCGCGGAGCGAAACTGGCAAGTTTGTTCGCTGTAGTGGCTGCAATGGTACCGGTCGGATTCGTTCGCGTAATAGCTTCCTAACTGGTCTCTTATTTGAAACCCAACAACCCTGTAAGCAGTGTCGGGGTCATGGTCGGATTCCGGAGAAAATTTGTGGCAGCTGTCAGGGGCGGGGAGTAGTCACCCATAAGGAGACTTTGACGGTTACTCTGCCGCATGGTTTTGACCCGCGCGAGCTGATTGCCATTCCCAATGCCGGTGATCAGGATGCTGAGTCTGGTCGGTCCGGGCAGCTCTTAGTACGGGTCTACCTGAAGCCCCATCCGACCGTCAAAATTAAGGGCACGAACCTTCTAACCGAGTTTCCGATCTCTATTTTTGATGCAATTCTTGGGGGCAAGTTTGAGTTGAATTTCCTCGGGGAGCGTGTTACAATCGAAATACCCCCAGGTGTCAACGTTGGGGACAGTATTCGTATTCAGGGCAAGGGTATCGCTCGAGGTGATCTTCTTGTCCAAATTATTCTCCAGCATCCAAAGAAAAAGCTCTCGCCTAAAGCGAAAAAGCTGCTCGAGGAGCTGCGAGATGAGATGAGCTAATATGCCACGAACCACATCAGCGAAACGAGCGCTCCGCAAGACCGCCCGTCGCACCAAGAACAATTTGAAACGAAAGAAGCAGATAAAGGTGTCAGTGAAGGCGCTCGAGGCCGCGCTCGGCTCAAAGGATAAAGCCCAGGCCGCCGCCGCCCTTCAGACGGCCCAGAAACAGATCGATAAGGCGGCAAAATCATTCCTTCACGCCAATAAAGCGGCTCGAATGAAGTCCCGTCTGGCCAAGCGCGTTTATAAGCTGTCAACTATAAACTAACATGCGTACTGTCACTTGTCATTTTTGTTCGCAAAACTCACGGGAGGTTGACTTTAAGGATGCGGAAACGCTCCGAAAGTTCCTGTCGGCGGCGATGAAGCTCCGACACCGTCGTCAGACCGACACCTGCGCCAAGCACCAGCGCAAACTCGCCGACGCGATCAAACGCGCCCGGCAAATGGCAATACTGCCTTTCCTGCCCTGAGCTTGCCGAAGGGTTGCCTTAAGCCTTACAATTATTTCTAGTAAAGAAAGGAGGTGCTGAAGTGGGCACCACGGTACATGTTTACAAAAGGGACTGGATCTTTGGCTATCACCTGGACAAAGACGAAAACGGAGAAAAGAGGTCCCTCTTCGGCGCCAGTCACCCCGATGATGTGGCGCGAGAGCTTACAGGTATTTTGTGCGGTTGGGGCGTTAAGGAGCTGAGGCTTTGTACCTCCGATGAAGCCAGCGGGCTTGGACATGGCCTCAGGCTCTCCGCGGATGAGATCTGCACAATCCGCCAGGCTCTGACCGCCGAAGGGTTCACCGTCACCTGAGTGCTATCAGCTTCGCCCCGCACCGTCTGGTGTAGGGCTTCGCTGGTAGCATTTTCGATTTATAATTGGTTCAGCAATAGAAAAGGAGATGGTTGATGATTTTATATGTCTTTCAGCCGACGATTCGAGGGAACGACATCAGATTATTCCAAATTGACAGTCGCGAGAATCAAGCCTACTCTGTCGCCAGGACAGGCTTCGCCGCGATTATCTGGAAAACGATTCAGTCACTGAGCTTCGATTGTGTCGAGCTTCGGAATGGCCCAGTCGGTGGCGTGCGTCACCACAATCCTCATTTCTGTATGAGGGAGATACCCGAAGACGAATTTCGGGAGGTCAAACAGAAACTCGAACAGTTCGGGATTAGCGTTACATCCTGAACATACCCCCAGCAAAGCCACGTTGCTTCGCCGGGGTGTATTCTTTTATAATAAAGGCATATGACATGGCGAGTTAAGCTTTTATTTTTGACCATTGTGCTGACAGTAATGCTGCTAGTCGGTTTGGGCGTTATGGCGATTGGCTACGTTTTTAGTCACTTGCTACCAAGGTAGATAAGCAATTGCGGGATCGTCTAATGGTAGGACGATGGACTCTGAATCCATTAATCTAGGTTCGAATCCTAGTCCCGCAGCCTTTCGACGGGTTCGACAGGCTCACCGCAGGCAAGCTCAGGGCGAGCATGAATATCTGCAAAAATACATAACATGGATACTTTCAGCCGTTGATGGCGAAACCAATTAATCGTGTACTGATTGAGGAGATTGGCCGGCGACGGAGCTGGCTGGTGGCCATTTTCGTTCTCATTCTCATTGGCGTTGGTTTTCGGGCGCTTGCCCCTTTCCCGTTCAAACTCCTGATCGACAACGTCCTTGGGGATGAACCGCTTGATCCGACTAGTCTGATTGGCAGGCTTCTGGGCGGTTTCAGCTCACGGGAAGCGCTTGGGTTGGTAGCAATTTTTCTTTACTGTATCAGCGGTATTGCGGTGGCGCTGGCCGAGTACTTCGCTACGGTGGCAACGAAAAAATTTAGCCGGGAAATTGTTCGGAGTTTTGCTCAACGCGCTTTTGATAATTTCGGGCGATTCAGCTTGAAGCATTATCGGACCCAGAACATTGGTGATTACCTCTACCGCCTTAGTTACGACGTCTCGGCCTTCGGCAATCTGTTTGAGGATGGCCTCTTGCCGTTCACGACGAATCTTCTCTATTGCATTGCTACGATCACGGTCCTATTTCTAATCAGCACGCGACTAGCACTCCTGTCGCTGACGGTTCTACCGTTTCTAGCGCTAGGGTTATTTGTCTTCAATCGGGCGACCAGCCGAGCGACTGAACGGTCCGAACGATCGAACAGCCTCCTCTTCTCCTTTATTGAGGGGGCGTTGAAGCAGCTGCGGATAATCCAGGCCTTCAACCAGGAACGGTCTCAGGCTAAAAATTTTCGGGAGCGAGAACACGTCGCGTTAACTGATGAACTTCGCGTCTATGGACTCGGTTTTCTTCTTGATGCGATGGTTGGTATCATCGTGGCGGTTGGATACGCGGTCGTACTGCTCGCTGGCATCTATGCGGTTCGAACCGGCGAGCTGAGCACTGGTCTGCTGATTGTCTTCATCTTCTACCTTGATAATCTCACCTATCCACTGATTGGTTTGTCGTCGGCGGTCACCACCTTCCGCGAGGAGTACATCCGGGTCGAACGGATGGCTGAATTTTTTGAGCCGCAATTCCGTATTCGAGACACCGGTAAATGGACAGACATCACCGATACCGAGATCACGTTTACCAATGTGACCGTCTATGGCGATGAGAAGGTCCCGATTTTGAAGAACGCCTCATTTGCTATCCCAGCCGGTAAGCGGACCGTCATCGTTGGCGTGAGTGGAAGTGGCAAGACGACAATCGCCTCGCTCGTCCTCCGCTTCCTCGAACCCGACGAAGGGAAGATTATCCTTGGTCGACAGCCACTGAGTGATTACCAGCTCCAAAGCCTCCGCGCCGCGATCGCCTACGTCCCCCAGGAGATTGTGCTCTTCGACGATACAATTCACGGTAATATCGCCTTCAGTAAACCAGAGGCGTCGTTCGCCGAAATTCACCAAGCGGCACATGCAGCCGTTGCCGATGGCTTCATCGAGGCACTGCCCGGAGCGTATGAGTTCGAAGTCGGCGAAGCTGGTGAGAATCTTTCCGGTGGCCAGCGACAACGGCTCCTGCTCGCTCGCGCACTCCTCAAAACCGAGGCGAAGCTGTTCGTCTTCGATGAACCACTTTCGGCGCTCGACGTTGAGACGCGTGCAACCCTGATGACGAATCTCGACGCCCTCACCCGTGATCGAACGGTCATCTTCATTACGAATATTCTCGATGTGGTTGATCGAGCCGACCACGTTATTGTGGTCAAGCAGGGTACGATTACCTACGCTGGCTCACCGGCCGCCCTTCGAGCCAAGTCAGCCGGACTTGGATTCCTGCTACAAGTTTAAGTAATGCCTATGCTACACTAAGAGTATTCTGATGGAACGAGCTGACTTCGAACCAAATTGGTTTTTTGTCTTTCTCCTTACCCTGGCCGGTATTTTTATCGGCGCACTTGGTTTTTATATTTGGGTTTTTAACGGAAACGAACCGCTCGGCCTTCAGAAGATTCATCCGACGAATGCAACGTCAACCTATCGCTTCATTAACCCACTCTTTGCGGTTGACACGATCGAGAAACGTCAATTCCTCGAAGATACAGTCATTGAGACGAAAATTAACAATATCATCCAGCGAGCGCAGCGATCCGGACGAGTTACCAGTGCGGCGGCATACTTCCGTGATTTTGAATCCGGTCGGTGGTTTAGTGTCAACGGTGACCTACAGTTTTCGCCAGGCAAAGTTTTGAAAATTCCGATCATGATCGCCCATTTCCTGAAGGCTCAAAATAATCCGGGTCACCTAGAGCAATCGCTTACCTATGCGATCGATCCCGTCTTGACCGAAAATGCTACCTCGTCGCTCGTTCCTGGTCGGGCCTATACGGTTCAGGAACTGATCGAAGCGATGTTAAATCGAAAGGACGGTAACGCTACCGGCGTTCTCTTCGATAACCTCGATCCGGACTCGCTCCGGGAGATCTACACTGACCTCGGCATTGGTTTCCCCGAGGAAAAGCTGGCGGACGATTTTATCTCGATTAAGCAGTTCGCGCTTTTCTTCCGCGTCCTCTATAATGCCACCTACCTCAACCGTGTCTACTCCGAGCAAGCACTCGAAATTTTAAGTCATGGCGATCGGGGCGGTGGGTTTAGCCGTAACTTGCCGGGCGGAATTGTCATTGCTCACCGCCAACGAATTCGCCCATTCTCGCACGGCAATAAGCAGTTCACTGAGAGTCACGACTGCGGCATCGTTTATTATCCTAACCATCCGTACCTCCTCTGTCTGATGGGTATCGGCGCCGAGGCAAGCTCGCTCAACGATCTCTTCGACCAAATCAGTCGCGTCTCGTATGCTGAGATGGCGACACGCTACCGTGGACGATAGATTAACGGAACTCCGCTCGAGCAGGTCATTCCCGCGCCTTGGAAATGGCAGCCGGGTTGGACCTACGAACTGACGAAGATTAATTAGCTGCGTGGTATACTAACACCAATGAACACTATCACTATCCCTAGAAAGCTGGCAGCTCATGATGATTTAGTTGTCATCCCTCGCAAAGAATACGAGGCGCTTTTGGCGCTCAAAAAATCAAAAGAATTTACCCCGACGCTAGCTCAAAAAAAAGCGCTCCAGAGAGCAGAGCGTAATTTCCTAAATCGAAAAACGCTCTCGTATCATGAGCTCACGGGAAAGCTGGGAGTTACACATTGACCCCAGCGTACTGAAGGCATTAAAGAAAATACCTCGACGTGACAAAGAGACGCTACTCGAGGTAATTCATTTTTTGCCACTAAATCCTTTCTTCGGTGATATTCAAAAAATGAAAGGAGCAGAGGATACTTGGCGTCGTCGTGTTGGATCGTATCGAATTTTTTATAGGTTAAAAAATTTTGAAAGGGTGATTCTTGTTTTCGATCTCGAGCGCAGAACGTCAAAGACGTATTAAGGGTAAGATTAGAAAAATATGATCAAACGCTTCCATTCTAATTTACTCTACGTCAACAACATCAAAAATGAGACCTGGCCCTGGGGCAAGCGCGAGTTCGTCGTCAAAGACCCGGATGGCTACAAGTTAGTCTTCTTCTCGCCGGTAAGAAAATGACCATTGCAGATTATATAGAACTATATCATCAGTGGTTTCTGGCAGCTTCGGTATTATTAATAGCAGTAACTTCTCGAATATTAATAAGGCATTTTTTATTATGCTGGCACGAGAAGATAAAAATATTTATTGATGAAGAGGCCAATGCTTCTCGTAAAGAAGAAAAAGAATCCATAAGACAGGCGGAGCTTGTTGAAAAGAGGGATAAAAAATTGATTTATATAACTCAAATCATAGGATTTATAGAAATGATAGCTTGTGTTGCCATAACCGTATATCTTCTTAATGTTCAGGTTTCATCAGACTTAGATAAGATAAAATCTTTTGGATTTTTTCTTGGAGGTTGGCTTGGCATAAAAATATTAAGTAGCCATAGACCGTGGTCAGACTATATTGCTGGTAAGGCTTACTACCACATATCATTAATTGGAACCTTATTTAATATAATAACCGGAATTTTTGTTGGTTGGCTTATTTATGCTGTCTAGTTTGTGCCATAATATAGTTTGACTTGAATGGGCCAACATTATAAAAAATAAAATTATGAATATTAAATACTTCTATACTTTATTTCTCGTCATTATTTTAATATTAGGATTTTCTTTTTATTGGTATTCATATAGACCAGAACAAATAAGAAAAAATTGTTATCAGGGTGCACTGCAAATAGAACTCCAAATAGCTGGCTCCGGAGATTTTGATGGCTTATATAAAGCTTGTCTTAGAGAATACGGATTTTAAAAATAGTTTGACTGAGACGGATCAATTTAGTACGAATTTCTGGATTAATTGTTATAATACACCCATGAATAAAGTAGTGCACTTCGAAATACCGGCGGACGATCTGGGGCGGGCGAAGAAGTTTTACGGCGAGACGTTTGGGTGGCAGCTGCAGGACGTACCGGACATGAGCTATGTTATTGCCCGGAGTACGGAGGTTGACGAAAAGATGATGCCGAAGGAGCCTGGCGCGATTAACGGCGGGATGATGAAGCGGAACGAAATCGTTACCGGACCAACTTTTGCTATCGATGTCGCTAACATTGACGAGGCGATTGAAAAGGTCAAGACCGCTGGTGGGACAATCCTCAGAGAGAAAACTGCCATCGGCGCAATGGGTTTTATCGCCTACTTCAAGGACACCGAAGGCAATGTCTTGAGTTTGTGGCAGAGTGCGCACTAATCTTAATATTAGTATTCAAGAGAAAAGGGCTACGCGGAGACATCGCGTAGCCCTTTTGTGAGTCTTGGCACTGCTATCTTTTCCTTGCCTGCACCCACATGAGTAAGGGGGTCAGGTGAAAAAAGAACGCGTTCCAGAGAATCCAGAACGGTTTGAAGCCCACCTCGGCGCTGCGCAAGGCCGACTGGTGGTATGCACGTTCGTAGCGAGTAGTTGAAAAAGAGATGTTGCACAGATCAAGATCTGGCGCAACAATCCACCAACTTTTGAGCGCTCGCTTCATGTGGTAACGGTCTGCAATCACTACAACAGTCCGAGCCCCAACACTTCGGAGTACAGCGAGCGCTTTGGTGACCTCATCGTACGTGTCGCCAACTTCTTTCAGGTAGTGAACGCGGGAAGTAGGCAGGCCAGCGTTTTTTACCAACGTGGTCTTAATAGCAAGCTCTGCCTCGTATCCATATTTCGCTACCGAAAGGATCAGGTTCGAAGACCTTCCTTCGCGCAAGAGGCTTAGACCCAATTCGACGCAAAGTCGCGCCATAGTGGTCAGTCGATCCCCCCGATGATTGAGCGAGTAGGTGGGGCAGAAGACGGCATCAACCGTCCCGCCAGGAATACGATCAGGAACAACGAGCCAGCGTTCGAACACTTCGCACCTCTTTTGATAAAATTAAGATCTGAGCTGATTATAATATAATTTTTGGTATATTGTCAAATGCTTTAATAATGACGATCACTAAGGACGAATCGAACAAGGCGCTTCGAACGATACCCGGCGTTGGGCCGACGATTGCTCAGGATCTCTACGAGATTGGGATTCGGAAGGTGAGCGATCTGCGTACAAAAGACCCGGAGCAGCTCTATCGACGATCGAATAAGCGCGTGGGTAAAATCCAGGATCGCTGCCTCCTCTATATCTTTCGCTGTGCCGTTTACTACGCCTCGCATAAAAAGCGTAGGCCGAAATTATTGAAGTGGTGGAATTGGAAGTGCTAATTTTTCCAAATTCGTGCTAAAATCTCTCGTAGCAATGACAATCAGGGAGATGATCAGAGATGGCGCTATGGCTTATTCAGGGTGTGTTCTTCCAGAATCGTTCGAATTTGGACATTGGCTATCAGAACGGTATCGGTGAGTCGGTAATGATCCGCACTGATTTGTGCCGATTCACGTACGCCGGTATGATCGGTCTTGACCCAGTGAGCAATGAAGGCAACCTCATTGGCATGCTCCAAGACTATTATGGACATTCAATTCTGTTTGACGTCGTTGTGAGTGACGAAGAAGTGGGATTCACGAAACGTTACGTAGATCGCGACGATTTCATCACCTATACCTTCAGAGTGAAGGACGGCCAGACATGGGTGGGTGAGTATGCCGGTTCGGACGTCGGAACGGGTATAAGTCGTTGCATCTTGACTTCAGTGGAGGACAGCTTCCTGCTGCCAGAATCCATTCTCGCGCTGCTCGGTCGAGATGTGGCCCACAGCAAATCAAAACGGCGAAGCTAATCCACGGAGAAGTTTCGATCATGGGGGCGCACGTCGTTGCACCCCCATGATTTTTTTATTTTATTTAGAATTAATTGACCATGCTCTATAAAGCCCTGTCGTTGAAGCAGCCGTTTGCGAATTTGGTGATTGAGGGGAAGAAGACGATTGAGACGAGGAAGTGGGCGACCTCGTACCGTGGCGATATTGTGATTTGTTCCTCAAAACAACCTTCCTTCGGCTACGCTCAGGACAAGCCGATTCATCCGGCTGGTTATGCTCTTGGAATCGTAGAGCTTTATCACATTGAACCGATGCGGTCGGAGCACGAGGTGGGGGCGTGCTGCAAGGTCTATCCAAAAGCGCAGGCCTGGTTCATTAAAAATCTACGCGTTTTTAAAACGTCTATCCCGATTAAGGGCCAGCTCAATCTATTTAATCTCGAGCTGCCGGATAATATTGAGACAAAATAACTTAGCGACGCGGGCCGCGGCGAGAGCGAGAGAAGCCGCGACCACCGCCGCCGAAGGAACGGGGACGTGGTTTGCCGCTCGGTTGAGGGCCAGCTTGAACCGGTCGCGCCTGGAACATCGGTGCTGGTGGCATGTCAGCCGGCAACGGTGAACGCGGTAGGGTTGTGCGGATGAGGCGCTCAATCGATCGGACATCACCGTACTGATCGGGCGTGGCAAAAGAAATGGCGTGGCCAATGCCGCCGGCTCGGCCAGTTCGGCCTATGCGGTGGACGTAGGCGCCGGGATCATCGGGCAGGTCGAAGTTTACGACTAGTTCAATTCCCTGGACATCAATGCCGCGGGCGGCGATATCGGTAGCGGCCAGGATACGATAGCGGCCATTACGGAAGCCGTCGAGGGCCTCACGGCGTTGGCCGAGGGTTCGGTTGGCGTGAATCTCAGCGGCCGAGTGGCCGATCTGCCGGAGGTGGGCAGCAATCTTTTTGGCACCGAACTTCGTGCGCGAGAAGATCAGGACGGAGCCGCGGTACTGAAGGAGAATTTTCTCGAGCAGACGAGCTTTGTCACCACGCTGAACGAAGAAGAGCTCGTGGGTGACGGTCGAGGCGGTTGTACCGGGCGGGGCAATCTCGATCCGAAGCGGTAGCTTCATGTAGGTACGGGCGATGACAACAATATCGTCAGGCATGGTCGCGGAGAACAGCATTGTCTGGCGCTCGACCGGAACGACCTGGAGAATACGCTTCAGTTGTGGCGCGAAACCCATATCGAGCATGCGATCAGCTTCGTCGAGGACGAGGATCTTGACGCCGCTGAGCGACAGCGTCTGCTGCTCGAGGTGATCAATGATACGACCGGGGGTGCCAACAACAATTTGGGGGCTCCGGCGGAGCGAGGCGATCTGGCGGCCAATCGGCTCACCGCCGATTAAAACGGCCGTATGGAGACCAAGCACGCCGCCAATCTTTTGGAAAACTTCGTGGACTTGGAGGGCGAGTTCGCGGGTTGGCAAAACAACTAGACCGCGCTTACCAGCCAAGGCGCCCTGAATCATCGGCACACCAAACGCAAGCGTTTTACCGGTGCCGGTTTGAGCCACCCCAATTAAATCCTTCCCCTCGATCGCCGCGGGGATGGATTGCTCCTGGATTGGCGTCGGTTCAGTGAATTTGAGCCGGTCGAGAATCGCCAGGATATTCGGCGCAATGCCGAAGCTGTAGAAACGTGATGTCTGTGGCATAGGTTGACATTATACCACAAGATGGTTTTGTTTTTATCTGCGTTGTCCGAAGTGGGCTGCTATCAGCTTCGCTGGTAGCGCCGCCACCTCCGTGACGGCTGCTACAATGAGAACTATACGCCGATGCCTCACCAACGGCACTTTCGTCACTACCATCGTCACTTCGGTTTCAGCTATCCGAGTTCGCTCATCCAGCGGTTCTACTCGGCCGTGCTGCCGCTTGTGCTGATTGGACTGGTCGCCCTGGTACTGGCGGTCTCGACAGTCTTTCCGCCTACCTCACCGCCGGCGGCGATCTTTCCTAATCTCGTTGCGGCATTAATCGCCACATTCAGCCGACTGATCATCGCCTATGTCCTTGCGCTGGTAATCGCGATTCCGCTCGCCCTGGCCATTAACCATAATCAAGTTACCGAACGTATCCTCTTGCCGCTCTTCGATATTACTCAGTCGGTGCCGGTGCTCGCCTTTTTCCCGATTATCGTGCTTCTCTTTATTCAGTCACAGTTCTTTGATGGCGCTGCCATCGCCGTCCTGTTCTTGAGCATGCTCTGGAACATTGTCTTCAGTATTGTTGGCGGTCTCCGCGTCATTCCAGGTAACATTAAAGACGCTGCCAAGGTGATGGAGCTTCGCGGACTAACCTACCTCCGACGGGTGACACTACCGGCACTCTTTCCTTATCTCGTCACCGGCTCACTCCTGGCTTGGGCGCAAGGTTGGAATCTGACGATCGTCGCCGAGGTTCTTCACCCCTATATTCCCGGTGGTACGCCGGCCAACGATCTTTTCGGTATTGGTAGCATCATCGTTAATGCGGTTGCGACTGGTCGGAACGATCTCTTTTTCGCCGCCTTGGCGGTGATGGTGGCGGCCATCGCTTTCCTTAATTTCTTTGTCTGGCAGCGACTGCTTCGTCAGGCTGAACGGTATCGCTTTGAATGAACGACGCCACGATTGTTTTTAATCACGTCAGCAAGCGCTTCGGTGACGACGAGGCGCTCCGTGATGTTTCGTTCGCGCTTGCGCCGGGTTCGTTCAGCTGCATGATCGGCTTGTCCGGCTCGGGCAAGTCAACGGTGCTGAAGCTCGCGGCCGGTCTCGAACAGCCGACGGCTGGCCAGCTTGAACGGCCTGAACGGGTGGCAATGGTTTTTCAGGACGGGGCGCTCTTCCCTTGGCTGACGGCGGTCGAAAATGTGGCGCTCGCACTCGAAACGCGACCGCTAACACCAACGGCTCGAACACAGGCTTGTCGACATTACCTCGAACTGACCGGCCTCGGTGAACTGTGGGACCGTTACCCGCGCGAGCTCTCCGGTGGCCAGCGGCAGCGGGTCGGTTTAGCCCGGGCGCTCGTGGTCGAGCCAGCCGTGCTCCTTCTCGATGAACCATTTTCGGCGCTCGACGTCAAAACAACTGAACACCTTCACCGAGACCTGCTGACAATTTGGCGACAGACAAAACAGACCATCTTTCTTGTCTCGCACGCGATCGAAGAGGCAGTCGCTCTGGCCGATACCATATTTTTACTCGAGGCCGGTACAATTAAACATCGTTATGACATTAGTCTGCACCGACCGCGACGGGAACAGCAGGCTGACTTCATTGAAACGGTCGAAACTATTCGGCGGGCGATACTTTCTTAATGGTTACGACTGCTAGTACCGGTGTTCCGACAGAGACGGCCACATTTGGTGGCGGCGTTCCTTCGGAAACCGCCACCTTCGGTGGCGGCTGCTTTTGGGGCATCGAGGCAGCGTTCCGAAAGGTCGTGGGTGTACTCGAGACCGCCGTTGGTTATATGGGCGGGACAACCGACCATCCGACCTACGAACAGGTCTGCTCGAATGTGACCGGTCACGCCGAGGTGGTACAGCTTCAATTTGACCCTAAAATCGTTTCCTACGAACAGCTGCTACGGACGTTCTGGGACATTCACGATCCGACAACAAAGGATCGCCAGGGGCCGGACGTTGGAGCCCAGTACCGCTCAGCCGTTTTCTTTCATTCGTCAGAACAGGAGACGCTCGCAAAGAAAGTAAAGGCCGAGCTCGAGCAGGCGCAACCGCGCCATAAGGGACGAATCGTAACGGAGATTGTGCCCGCGTCAACGTTCTGGCGGGCCGAGGAGTACCATCAGAGATATTTTGAAAAATGGGGCGGGGGAACGTGTCATTATTAATGAAACTGACCATGAAGTTTTTGAAAGACTTTTTGAAAATAATTTTGTTCTGTTTCATCATAGCTCCTCTTGGTATATTTTTGTTAGTTTTGCCAGGCCTATTGGTTATGTTATTTTTTTATGCACTGGGAATTAAATTAACGTCCGGTATGTGGGGGATTATAGGAGGATTAGCGATTCCTTTTCTATTTTATGAACACACTAAAATAGGAAAAAAGATTATAGATAAATCTTACTTATGGTTTGAAAAGTTTTTTGCCGATGTTGGTGAAAGTAAAAATTATTGATTTAAAAACTATTAGATTTTGTAGTTAGAAAAATACTTTTATGACTCTAGAGTGGTTCATTGGGTCTCACTTATCTATATTGGCTCCATTATTTTGGATTTCGGTTACTTCACGCGGGAATGTAAATAATCTTTATGGAATGGTGTCTTTGGTTGCTGGTAATTTAATGATTGGATTATTTACCCAATTTCTCCATAATAAATCAAAGACTTGGTCAAGTAATCCCTGGGGTGGCTACACGAGACCACTTGCTGCATTTTTAGAAATTACCATTTTTGCAGCATGCTTTTTTCTGCGTCAATCTCTTTTTGTTGCTGGCTACTTAGTCATGAAGTCAATGGGTGGTCGCTACGTAGGCCCCGAGAAAAAAGAGGGTGAAGCTGCCGCAATTTTCAGAATCGGGCTTGTGTTGTCAATCATAGTTGCCTTTATGTCAGCTTATTATTGGTCTCAATCAAATTGGATTACTTCCAATTTCTATAGAAACACAACAAACTTATTAAGGTCTAATTGAAAATGAGCGACGAGATAATCGAAAAATCGGAGGAGGCATGGCAGAAGGAGTTAACCCCGGAGCAGTATCGGGTCTTGCGGGAAAAGGGAACCGAGACACCCGGGAGTGGGAAGTACTACCGGACGAAGGATAGGGGTGTCTATCGTTGTGCTGCTTGTGGCGAGACTGTCTTTTCATCTGAGGCGAAGTACGACTCCGGTAGCGGCTGGCCGAGCTTCTTTAAGCCAGCCAGCGATGAAGCGGTCGAGCTGGAGCTTGATACCAGTCATGGGATGAAGCGGGTTGAGGTGCGCTGTAACCGTTGCGGTGGTCACCTTGGGCATGTCTTCGATGATGGGCCCGAACCAACCGGTAAACGCTTCTGCATCAACTCCGTCGCACTGGAATTAGAAAAAACCGAGGAAGGGAAATAGGACGTTAAACAAAAGGGTTTTTTGTCCACAAGTTATTCAACGCTGCGTGGGGATAATCCGATAATGAATCAAAGGTCGAAGGTTCGCCTTTAGGTATGCCCATAAAAATATGAAAAGTCTCCACATGATCACTTTTTTGTTGCTTGTCGTCGGTGGTATCAACTGGCTCTTGGTTGGTCTAGCCGGCTGGGACATCGGTCAACTCTTTGGCGGGATGGGAGCGACAGTTTCACGCGTGATCTACATTCTCGTTGGTCTCGCCGCGATCGTTGAGGTACTCACCCACAAGAGCAACTGTAAGTGCTGCTAATCAAAATCCTACCAGTCATCATCTTCGCTGGTGATGATAGGTGTTGCTAGTCGCAACCATAACAGGTACCAATAGCCTGGTTCGAAAGAGCCAGGCTATTGCTATTGGTGATTTACAATATTATTAGCAACAGGAGGAGGCAAATTTATGGGAAAGACGGTATTTAGTTGTACTTGTAAGCGACCTGGCTGCAATAAGTCTTTCAATTCGGTGCGTCCCAATGAGCCAGTTTGTCCGGACTGCCGAGCAGCACGGACACGGAGGCAAGTTAAGAACGGGAAGAAACGGAGGAAGAAAGAAGGGCTTGACGTCATGAATGATGAGCCGTAAGATAGAACCAGCTGCAGTCAGCTTACCGCTGGTTACAAAAACCCCAAGGAGGAAAACGTGAAGAAAGCTGTTGCCCGTCATGCCGGCACAAGGACATGCGCTCGGGTGATCAGGTTCATGAGACGTAAGGCTCAGAACCATGCTCGTCAGCCTCGACCTCGAAAGCTGAGTTCTTCCGGTAGGGCAGTCTTCACCGCGTAAGGCAAGTCAACGGGCGTCTCGATGGAAACATCGTCGAGGCGCCCTTATTGTTGGGTTACAATGCTCGGCAGCATTGCGTTACAGAGAGGAGCTTAGTCTGTGAAATGCAAAATTTGTAAAGAAGTCGATTACGTCAACGGCACCTGCCCTAAGTGCGGTCGAAAAAGGGCTCAACATAGCCAGAAGCTCCAGGAAACCGTTCGCGACGAGAGGAAGGAGAAGCTAGCGTCCAAAGTGAGGCACAGAAGATCTAGGGGGTGTTCGAAGAGGAGAAAGAGAATACGTTAAGGCAGTGGCCGATAAGGGCGTTCAGATTCAAGAATTTGTCTGGACGCCCTGTTTGCTTACCCCCAATTTAGCTCGGAGCGGCCTTATTGACACCTCAAAAAAGAGGCCTTACAATAGATCTCGTCGAAGGCCTCACGGCAATAAGGCGCATTTGTCGTCGCAGCTTAATTTTGATTACACATAACAAAGGCTGATTCGCCCAAAAAGTAGTCTCAGCCGAAGAATAAAATACCATGGCAGAAAAGTTCAGTCGGTCAAAGCCGCACATCAATGTCGGTACCATTGGTCACATTGATCACGGCAAGACGACCTTGACGGCAGCAATTCAGCACGTGCTGCAGCTCAAGGGTCTGATCAAGAAGGCCGAGTCAATCGACCAGATTGACAACGCCCCAGAGGAAAAGGCGCGCGGGATTACGATCAATATCCATCACTCGGAGTACGAAACGGAAGCACGTCATTACGCCCACATCGACGCCCCCGGACACGCTGACTACATCAAGAACATGATTGTTGGTGCCGCCCAGATGGACGGTGCAATTTTGGTCGTAGCCGCTAACGATGGTGTTATGGCTCAAACGAAGGAGCACATTCTCCTGGCTCGTCAGGTTAACGGTCCGGCGGTCGTTGTTTTTATCAACAAGGTTGATATGGTTTCCGACAAGGAGCTGATCGATTTGGTTGAGGAGGATGTCCGAGCCGAACTCAAGAAATACAACTTCCCGGGCGACACCGTTCCGGTTATTCGTGGTTCGGCCCTTAAGGCGCTCGATGCCAAGTCGGTTGATGATGAGTGGGCTAAGTCGATTCTTGAACTGACCCAGGCACTCGATACCTCGATTCCCGAGCCGGCTCGTGAGACCGACAAACCGTTCTTGATGCCAGTTGAGGATGTCTTTTCGATCGAGGGTCGCGGTACCGTTGTGACTGGTCGAGTTGAGCGCGGTGTGATGAAAGTAAACGAAGAGGTTGAAATCATTGGACTTCATGAGAAGCCAATCAAGACCGTCGTGACCGGCG
>OBEQ010554685.1_pt1 | contig 21060 bp, 8 predicted proteins | sample 1670901 | NCBI WGS metagenome assembly OBEQ01 (sample SAMEA104232315, study PRJEB22302) | groundwater metagenome | biome: forest; feature: aquifer; material: groundwater | place: USA | collected 2011-08-07 | depth 5.4 m
CCATGGGGCCTAACACCCAAGATCCAAATAGCATTAATACTTCAGCCCCAAAAAATGGAATAGGTTTTGTTTTCAGTGTCGGATGCAACTCCTCTTCTGATATTCCAGAGTTTTATCTTCATGGAAGAGCATTAACCGGAGTGGAAAATGCATGGGTAGTTCGAAACTATAATTTTGCTGAAAATTTAGGTACTTATTTCCCCCCGACGGTAAATGAGGTTGGCTTTAATCAAGGTTGTGTCACAACTCAAGACGACAGCAGTAATATGTTCCAGTTAAAATTATCAACTACCCGGGCGGAGATTTGGGCATCGGATCATGGATCGAATGTTCTACACAGGATGTTTGCCGCCCCAATCAACCCTCCGCTCCCTTTTTCAGTAGGCTACGTCCATTTTATGCATGTTCACTATAATCCGGGCAAAGCAGGTGGATGTTGTGGGGCAAGTTTCTTCCAAACCTATCACTGGCATGATATGGGCTTTGATGGCCCAATTCATCCCAACCCTAGGGCATATGAAATTCCTGACTCTTTAACACCTACTGTCATTGGTCCGGACCAAACCGGCAATACCGTAGCCAAAAATGTAGCATATAGATTAAAACCAGATGGGACGATCTGGGATGGAGCCAAAACCATTCCACAATTTACTTTTAACAACGTCGATTTAAGCGGAGCCACTACTGCAAGTTTAAATTTGTCTGCTCATGCTTTTGATCGACCCGGGAGTCAATTGCTCTATCAGTTTAATAATGGTCCTTGGAGAACTTATAATTTCCCATCCCAAATTACCTATACACCAACCTTAAATTTTGCACCCACGATTCCAGTGCCTCTCTCTGATCTGCAAAACGGCACTAATACCCTAAAAATGAAAGCTATCACTTCTGGCGGTTATTTAGAGCCAAATTCTATATTGGTGGCCAATATTGATCTGGAAATAAATCCTCCTGATTCCCAAACTCCAGCCCCTGCAGTAGGGATTATTCCTTGTGAATTACATATGTTAATGATGAAGGTTATGCCAGGTATGCAGATGGTTTCTGATCCTTGTATGGGTATGCCGACGATGACTCCTATGCCTACTTCCACTCCCCCAACTTCAATCTCGCCTTCAGCTACACCTGCTTGTCCAAAGGCAAGTTTGGGAGATGTAGACTGTGATGGAAAGATTGGGATTTTTGATTATAATATAGTAATTAGTAACTTTGGCAAAACTGGAACTGGGATACAAGGAGATATTGATAAAGATGGAAAGGTAGGAATATTTGACTACAATATATTAGTTGGGAATTTTGGGAAGTAATCAACATATCTACCATGACCACCTTTCTAAAAGCTTTTAAATCTGCTCAATATCTTAAGCGTTAATACTCTTAGCCGCATTACATCACATAAATATCTTCTCCAAACGGAGCATCGTTAAATCAAGAAAAATCTACCCCAAAGTATTAGGATTTTCCTAACTTTCTACCCAACTTGTTAATTTCTCTGAGCAAGTTGGTTAATAATTATCCGTTTTGTTTTTAAATCCAAAATTCTCACCCCCTTAGAAGCTAATTTTGGAGAAGAAAATTATTTGATTCAATGAAACAATTTGAAGAAGGTTTTTAATGATGCATATCGTTAGCTTGCATTTAGGCTCATAGGTGTGTTAAAATTTCCTGAGAACTGATGGACAAATCAGGTTAATTTTACATCGCAAAAAAATATCAGTAAGTTGTGCGTCACGATCATCTAAACTGAACGTGATACGACAATTTGAAAAGGCACATTTACTGAGTGAGTCCCAAAAGGACTCGCTCTTTTTTTGGTTAAAGCAAGACACCTTGCTTTAACGGGTTAACAACAACCGATGTTGCAATGCAACAAACTTAAGATGAAGGTTAACCCAGGGAACTTATTATGATAGATACACTTTTAGCAGTAAAAAAACAAATGACTTCAGGATACGACATTCGCGGACGTCGGGTTGGTGCAACCGTTTTGGAAGTCCGACCTAACTTTATTACCCATATTAAAAATATGGATACCAAAGATGGTTACACCGCAATCCAACTTGGTACCGGAACAAAAAAGAGTGTAAAAAAACCCCAACTAGGACACATAAAAAAGGTTGGGGTTTCTCAAAAGGTGAGATGGCTGCGGGAAGTAAAAGTTGAAGCTACAGACGATGTTCAGCCTGGTCAGGAAATTAAAGTAAATGAAATATTTGTTAAAGGTGATTTAGTAAAAGTAACCGGAACTTCAAAAGGCCGCGGTTTTGCAGGTGGAGTTAAAAAATTTGGTTTTAAAGGTGGTCCCAAAACGCATGGTCAGTCAGATCGTGAGAGAGCTCCCGGTTCATCCGGTTCGGGTACTACTCCGGGACGTGTTTATAAAGGCAAAAGACGACCCGGGCACATGGGTGTAGAAACTGTGTCTTATTGGAATCTGGAGGTATTGGCGGTTGATAAAGATAATAACTTGCTAACTGTCAAAGGTGGAATCCCCGGTTTTTCAGGGAATTTGGTCCGTATTCAAAAACAAGGTCATGTTAAAGGGCATACACCTGAACCAGAGATATCTGAAGAATCTGAGAAATCAGAACAATCAGAGCAAGCTGTCTTCCAATGTAAAAACCATATGATGACGGCGATTGATGATGGCGGATATGGACTAATCACTTTTACGCCCGGGGCAATAGCTGACTGGTCGCAGGGAGAGACAATAATCAAATGGGATGTTTCAACACTGAGGACTTCGATGAGAGATTGGTGGGATGTATGGGTTATGCCTTATGATGAACATATAATGTTCCCGCTGGAAAGATGGCTTCCTGATCTAGTTGGAGAATCTAAGCGCGCGATACAGATAAGAACAATTGACGCTGCCGGCGACAAAACTACTTTCGATGCTCGGGTAATTGATAATTTTGATGGTAACTATATTGGACAGGGAATGAGTGGGCCTTATGATGACTTTTTAACACCCGCAGCCGATAGGCGGGATACCTTTGAACTTCACATCTCCAAAAATCATATTAAATTCGGCATCAGAAAGATGGTTAACTCCCTGGGACAGGTAGGTTGTGATGATGTAGGACATTGTGGAGGAGCAAAAGAAGACCATTGGTGGGTAGATAACGATGTACCAAGTTTAAGTTTTAATCAGGCTATTGTTCAATTTGGCCACCACTCTTATAACCCCGATAAGTCTTGTCCTAATGAAAAAGCTACTGCTACCTGCCACGCTAATACATGGCACTGGGATAATGTATATATCTCTCCGGCTGTTCCTTTTACTATTATTCATGGAAACAGAAGATACGTAGACTCGACCAATGATACTATAACTTTAAATCAACCAGCTCCAGCAAATTCTAAAATTCGTTTCGGTGGTATTACAAATTCAAGTGGGATGTTTATTAGCATTGATAATGGGACTACTTGGCAAAAAGCTACTCCTCAACCGCAAAACAAATATGCTTATCTGAGTAGCGAGTTAGCCCCAGATTCTTACTTTATACCAATTACTCAAGGCACAACAACGGTTAAATTTAAAGGAAGTGGAGATAATTGGGAGGCCCAAGACATCTCTGTTTGGTCAACAAATACACCTCAAATAACACCTACACCCACTCCAACTCCTTCTCTCACCCCTACACCAACTCCTAGCGCATCGCCATGCCCCAAAGCCTTACTGGGGGATATTAACTGTGACGGATTAGTTAACCTATTTGACTACAATATATTAGTTGGTAACTTTGGAAAAACTGTACCTGCCAATACCCAAGGAGATTTAGATGGTAATGGGGTGGTCAATCTCTTTGATTACAATACTCTGGTGAGTAATTTTGGGAAATAATCTTGCTTTTTTTTGCATAGTCTAAGAGAATAGAAACAGGATGACAAAGCTGCTTAACCAATCTGGATTAATCCATACCCTGCCTTTGCTGGTCATTATTGCCGCAGTAGGAATTATCTCCTTTTTACTGATTTCCTCTACCTTGCCAATTAATGGACTTTTTGGTCTTTTAAATCCTAAGCCCCAATCTCATGCAGTTGCGACTTTGACAGTGACTGGAGTAGCTGCAGATCACTCCGCAGCCAAAATCTATTTTAATCCCGTCCCAGGGGCCAAAGACTACAGAATCTATGATATTACCAACCCCAATAACGTTAAATATGCCGGACTAATCCGCCTGACTCCTAACGGGGAGTGCCCAGGTTATACTTGTTTTCAACATTTTGTGCTACAAGCTGATGGTGTAACTCCGGTTTATCCTTACCAGGTAACAGGATCCTACTCAGATGGTGGTACTGGTACACAGGTGCTTGATGTACCGCAAACCCAGATTGATTACAACGGATTAGGAGACGGGAAACAGCATACCTTAGTGGTGGAAGCAGTTGACCAACTAGGACCTGTCCCTCATGCTAATTTGTATGATGGTGCTAATTTAAAACCTAATATCCCTCTTGTGAGCCCCTTACCTACCAGTGCTATGCTGGGGGGGAATAAAGGGCCAACTGATGATGGGAAAACTTCAACCAACGGTCAGGGGCCATTCACCAATAACCCCCAAGTACTTGCCCAATCCCAACCATTTGTAGTCCAAGCCAACCAAAACTATAAAGCCATCCCGTCCAAATCCACTGTTACTCAAACTTTCTTTGATACCTTTGACAACTCAGAAATGCCCACTCTTAAACAAACCGCCAGAAATGATAATTTCAACGATAGCTTCGGCAATTTAGGGATGATGAATTTTACCCTTAACGCCGGAACCCCTAAAGCCTGGGATATTTTGTACCGCAGCGCCAATAATAAAGACTCCATGCCATTTATCTCCAGTGACCATTTCATGGATGTACTTTTTGATGGGGCAACTCCCGGAGTTTCCGCACCTACCCATACTACTTATAGCTCGATGTCAATGATTCCTTCTCAGACGATTGATATTAGTAATGGGAAAGTTTTGCATCTGACGATGGAGGTTGATAGTCATCAAAGCTTTAGACGCTGGATGGATTTTAACCTAACTCCCGCCTCAGATCCACTGCAAAGATTTGATTTCAATAATTTGCCAATTAATAATACAAATCAGGGACTGTTTTTAGAAATGAGAGATTTTAGTTGTGATTTAAGTATCTTTACCGGACCACCATCCAATGCTAAACCAGCTAAAACAGGTAGCGTACCCTTTAACTGTGACCGAAGCAAGTTGTTTGTAACTAAAAATTTAACCCATAATGGAATAGGTTTAGACAATAAATCCCGTTTTGATCTCTTTGTCTCCTCAACCCACATCGCCCTTTTTCAAGATGGACAATTCATAACTCAAGCTGATATTCCGGCAGGAAGTTTTCCTTGGGCCAACCAACCATTAAAAGCCTACTTTACTCATTATGTCTACCACTCTGATGCAGAATTTAGTGAATTATCTAGCTTTGATATCAATGGTCAATTCATGTGCTATCCTTTAAACTCATATTGGTATAACAACCCCTTGCTTGGTACAACTGCCAGCCAGACTAAGTGTAATATCGCCTCCCCTCCAGGCTATGGTTTTCCTTATTCTGATGAGCGGCATTGGGATAATATGGGTTTTGAGGTTTTGCCTGCATCTGATATACCAACAAATAATGATTTCTCACTCTTTTCTTCTTTAGTCCAGTTGCCTCAAACCCAAGCTCCTCAATTTGCTACTTCCAGCCCAACTCCCTCTTTAACACCAGGACCATCCACCACCTCTTCTCCATCAGCTTCTGTCTCTTCCTGTCCTAAAGGACCTTTGGGAGATATAGATTGTGATGGGAAGATTGGGATCTTTGATTACAATGTATTAGTAGGTAACTTTGGGAAAACAGTACCACCTAATACCCTAGGAGACCTAGATGGAGATGGGAGGATTGGGATCTTTGATTACAATATATTAGTAGGTAACTTTGGGAAATAGTTATAAATTGATTTCTTCAGAAAAATATGTCACGATAAAGTGGAACCTTTTCTACAAATGACGCATAAGGTAAGTGTTATGAAAAAACTGTTTAACCAAAAAGGAATAATCCATACCCTTCCTCTGCTGATTATAATAGCAGCGGTAGGCATAATCTCCTTTTTGCTCATTTCATCTACGATTCCTTTAAATGGATTATTTGGTGCACTAAACCCTAAACCGGCTTCCAAAGCAGCTACAGATACCGGCTTTGTGGAAACATTTGCTTATGGTACACCGACTACCCCCCAACCATTTATTTCCCCCAGGTGGATACTCATGCCTTATGGTGGCGACGGATTAATTTCCAACCACCCAGGTGGCGGTCCTTGTAATCCAGATGGTTCTAACCGTTCTACTTGTGAATATTTGACTTGGGAACCAATTGAAGCCGGACATGGACCCCATTGTGAGGCACCTTTTGGGAATGCTAATCCTTCTTTAAATAATCATTTACTTCCTCAATCCCCCCAAAGAACACTTCCTACTACTAGCTTGAAAGATTATATAGATTTTTCAATCAACGTTAATCCTCTTTCGATGTATATTTGCAACAACCATATGATGACGGTGCAGAAATCCGGTACGGCAGTTAATTCTTTCACCCCACGTTATCTACTTGATTGGAGTAATGGTAGAACTCAAACGATTGAGTTTGAAGTTAATCCCTATGCTTTTGCCAGAATGTGGTGGACGCTTTATATTGCACCACCAGATGAATTTACCATTAATACCCATGAGTTTTCTAAACACGCGATAACATTTGGGATGGAAGAGACCGATCTTTTAATGGTTCGTCAGATTGGAGATGGAGGGGCCAATGATTATCATCCTCTTCAATGGTGGGATGGCCGCTATGATCGACGTGGAGGGAGTTATTGTTCTGCTACTCCTCCAGATCCGGCCTGCGATGACCCGAGAATTAGGCGCCACTTTAAGATTTCTTTTAATACCACCCACTTTACCATGTCAATTACTAAACCTGACGGAACACTTTTTACTCTTTCTGATAATTGGCCAAAACCGCTTCCGTTTACGCAGGGAATCGCTATGATGTCGCATTGGAGCTATAACCCAACCAAAGATTTGATCAGTCAATTTACCTATCACTGGGCAAACTTTAAGTTTGATGGACCGGCAACCCCTTGGAAAACAGGCTATACCCCTGCGCCAGGAGCTCCAATTGATACTACTTCAGTGGTTACCGGAAATGGTGATCACCTCGGTAAAAATCCAACAGATCCGGTCCACATTAATATCACCAGTAGCGATTTAAGAAATCCCAGGCTTTGGGGGATATATGCTGATGGCGGACATAATGCTGGTACTTTTGGACATATTACTTGTGCTCAACAAGACCAAAAGGACACCTCCCATTGGGCTCAGGTCTCAGTTAATGGCGGGCCATGGCTGGATATGCCCACAGTCAGAGATGCCAACTCAGTCTTTGTATCAGGATCGAATGAGCTAGATAATAACGCATCTGATGTGACCTTTATTACTAATTTACCTGCAAACAGCGTTCACCAAGGTGATAATACCGTTCAATTCAGATCTCAGGATTCACCAATTTGTGCCAGTCATGGTATTGGGGTTGGTTATTTTGAAATCCAAGTTGATCCTAACGCTGATTTGCCACCGGCCAACCCAACCGGAGTGTATCCGACTCCAACTCCTGGTCCGTCGTTAACCCCTTCTCCGAGCACGACGTCTTTTCCAACTGCTTCATCATCACCGCGGCCATTCATCGGCAAAATTACCTTACCTTTTGATGACGTAGTTGGTCAGGATGTAACTTTGAACGGAGAATACCCACCGGGACAGATTAATTGGGGACAAGGAAATTGGTGGGTTTCTGCACCTTGGCAGCAATTTACAACAAAATCAGTTTCATTTAATGGGAATATAAATCTTGCCCAAGGATCTTTTAGGCTGCTTGTGCCAGGACATTTGGAATCATTTCAGGTTTTTAATGGAGGAACAGTCGTAAGTACAGTTACAGCGAATTGTGGAACGCTTCCTCTTGTTACGGCACCCATTCAACCTGGTGCGTCTCCTGTAACTATTCAAACTAATTGGAGTGGAGATTGTAGAGATATATCAATGGCATCATCTAATGGCTGGCAAACAAACTTTGATAACATGGTATTCGCTGATCCCACCATAGGAATTATAAGTCCCACTCCTACACCCAGCCCATCATGTCCTAAAGGGCCGATGGGAGATATTAACTGTGATGGGGCAATTAATATCTTTGACTACAACAACTTGGTTGGTAACTTTGGTAAATCAGGTACTGGTATCCAAGGAGATTTGAATAATGACGGAACAGTGAATATCTTTGACTACAATATTTTGGTTGGTAATTTTGGGAAATAAATTGATTTGATTCCAATAATGTGGCATTATAAGGCAAGATGCTTAAATTATTAGGTCAAAAAGGTCTTGCTCATATTCTCCCATTATTTATAATAATTGCAGCAGTAGGCATTATCTCCTTTATCTTAATATCTTCAACGTTTGGGTTTAAAAATCGTTTTTTTGCTTCCCTTTTCCCCAAGCAATTTAGTTTTGCTGCGAACTTACCTGTTCCCGTAAATTTACAGGTAGAACAGGATGACAGAAATGCTATTTTACAATGGAATAACTATGCCACCACCAATAATGAAAAGCCTCCTGGTCTTACTGGGTATGTCGTATATTGGGGGATTTATAACAGCTCAACAAACACTATTAATAACCCATTAAGGAAAATAACTGAAGATAAAATTATTCAACTGCAACCTTTAGATACAACTTCAACTTATGGAGCATATGTTCAAAGCGTGGATACATTCGGTAATGTTTCCTCTCCTTCACCCATAATCCAATTTAAGTCAGATTCATCAAGAGTAAATACCTTGCGTTCTCAGATGAACGGTTTTTTTGATGACTTTAACTTACCGACTGGACCATTTGATGAGCTGAAGTGGAATAACGCTTATTCTGCATGTATTGGTGCAGGTTTGGGTGGACAATTTATCAATAATCAATTCCATGCTCATAACCAGGCTTATGCCCTTTATTGTGACAGAGGCCAAAATGTTTCCAGACCGAGAGGGGTTTTTGATTTTACGCCTGGTGCAACCAGACCCAACGGTGAAACGCAATATGGCACCATTACTTTTGATATGGATGGAACACAAGGTAGAGATACCTGGTATTTAGATATTTATGATGTAAACAACGGTACTATAGATGTTCCGGCTAGATCTGCTGATAACATAGATTCCCAACCACAGAGTCCTTACAACGGGATTAGGATTGTAGCCGGATCATTTGGTGCTCAAATTTTGAAAATTGATGAACATGGTGTTGAAAGAAATACTATCCAAACCCCAGGCACCAATATTAATGGTTGTTGTGACCCGCTGATGACGGCTGTTAAAAATGTGAGAAATCATTGGGTGGTAAAAGTATCCCAAAACAGAATAATCGTGACTATCAATGGTCATTTGGCAGCAGATGCATCTGGTTGGAAGGAAGGGACAGTAGATCATACCGGAGGACTTTCCCTCCCGTATACTAAAGCATATTTGAATTGGGTGCATTTTACCTATAATACCGGGAAAGCTGATTTCTCAAGTTCTCTTTTGCATTGGGATAACTTTGGATTTGATGCGCCGGTTGGAACAACCCAAACGACGGTCACGCATAACTATACTGACGGTTATATTGGTGTAAAAGACCCACCATGTTCCTCTGCCTTTGCTGGAGCGGCAGTTTGTGCGGATGGGGGATCAGATGGTAATGATCTGATTAAAATTCCTGACTCAATTGCAGGTAATACTGTTCAAAGGCTGATGTTTACTAATGCACCACATATTTATAGCTGGGATCCAACAGACAGTGTGACCTTAAACGGTGTGAAATACCCGATTCCGGATCCCTTAACTTTGCCGCAAAATAAGACGTTAGGATATACCACTCCTGCCCAAAGAGACGCGTTGCAGGGAGATACTAATCCGATGACTTATATTATTCCGGTAAATAACGCTAAAACCGGAGATAATACTATTGTTTTTCATCTAACCAAAGGTCAATTTCCAGGAAAACTGCTCAATATTCACCTGGAATTAGATTTTCCAAAAAATGCTGAACCAGCCTATATCCAGCCCTTTGCAATTTGGAATGCAAATCCCATTCCGCAAAAAAACGCATCGGGAATTACCGAATATCCGAATGGGGCAACAGTCGAAAGTATTCATGGAACTTTATTAAACGGTAAACCTGGAGACTTCCCAACTTGGTCGTATCCTAACTTTACCCTTATGGCCGATGGCAATGGAAACCAAGGTTCTCAAAGCGGTGCCGCACCATCTCAGGTTATTCCTCAATCAGGAACGATCGCGGTTAATTTTAATAGTACCGGATATCAAGCACTTAATGGAGGTGGTTCTTATCCTGGACACCAATCGTACCAAGTCTACATAGATAGGAATAAAGTTGACGATGTAAAAACGGATGCAACGGTTCCAACTCCGTCTATTACCACATCCTACAACTGGGACACATCAAAATATTGTAATGGCTGGCACCAAGTATTTTTTGTATCTTTTTCACCCACTGGAGTTGCGTCAATTCCTGCTTATTTCCAGTTCCACCACATTGAACCAGGATTTTATCAGCCAATTCATGTCTATACTAATAATCCTGGGCAGACCACTTGCGTAGAGTACAGGGCATACGCTGGAGATAATATGTATGTAGATTCATTAGGATATAGCTGGCAAAATGGTGCCGGATTCCAGGGAGGGACAAAGCCTAATTTTAACTGGAATTACTATCCCAGCGGAGTAAATGAACCAGAAGTATATGCATCATCAGTTCAGGGAAACACGAGTTATACTTTTAATAGTTTGCCTAATGGAAACTATGATGTAATCTTAAAATTTGCAGAAACTGATTGGCAAAAACAAAAAGGACAAAGAGTCTTTAATGTTTCAATCAATGGTAGTCAAGTATTAACAAACTTTGATTTAATGGCAGCAGCTCCATCTTTTACCCCCATTGATAAGAAATTTCCTGTTAATGTTACCAATGGGACAATTACTGTTCAAACAACCTCAGTCGTTGGACAAGCAACAATTTCCGGAATTTCTGTTTTGCCAATTGGTACTACATTATCGAGGCTTACCTTTACTCCATCAATTACTCCTGGAGTGCCAACTCCCACTCCGGACATGGGTCATACTATGCCTTCTATGACACCTTCTGCTCTTCCTACTGGAACAGTAAAGGTAGGAGATATCAATGGAGATGGGAAGGTAGACATCTTTGATTATAATATCTTGGTTGGTAACTTTGGTAAATCAGGTACTGGTATCCAAGGAGATCTAAATAATGATGGTAAGGTGGATATATTTGACTATAATATACTAGTTGGTAATTTTGGAAAGTAATTTGAATTCACTTATCAATTATGGCAATACGCAATAAACATATAGTTTGAAAGCTACGGTTTTAAGGGAAGTAAAGCTTTCCGGCAAATGTTATGAAAAAACTGCTCAACCAAAAAGGAATAATCCATACCCTTCCTCTACTTATAATAGTAGCAGCTGTGGGGATTATCTCATTTTTACTTTTATCCTCTACAGTTCCTTTAGCTGGATTATTTGGGATTCTAAATCCCAAACCTGCCTCTCGTGCTGCTTCCAGTAACTGTGGGCTGGCTAATGCGATATTTTGTGATACTTTTGATGCTCCTGCTCGTGGGAACAACCGGGCTGGTGATCTGGATGGTAATGTATGGGGAGTGTCCAGGACACTTGGTGGTGTAAATTCTGGCCAAGGAGAGTACTTTCCAGCTCCAGCAACACTCCTTCGGGGGTGTAATGGGAATTCTATAGTTAGACCACCAAATGATGTTATTATCTGTAATGGGCAACTACGTGAGTCCACCAATGACAATCCTTCGGGAATTTATGATGCTGGAGCAGTTACGGTTCTGGCTATGTACCCCAAACAGCCGTTTGACTTTGCCGGACGTACAGGGATTGTTGCCTTTGACCTCTCAAATGACTCACATGGCAACCACGCCGCTTGGCCGGAGTTTTGGATGTCGGACAAGCCAGTGCCCGTACCCTTCAACCACTTTGATGACTGGCAATCACTTCCCCAGCATGGGTTTGGTATCCGTTTTGCAGGTGGGGGGGCACCAGGACAATTTGGTACATGTCCAACTGTGACCAACACCGACCGCTGGACAGTTGATTCGGCAGCAGTAGTCCGAAATTATGTTATGGATGATTACTATCAAGGTTTAAATACGAGGTTCGGTCCTCCATCAGCAATGAAGGTGCAAGTTTTGGACTGTGTAATTAAACCACCCGATGATTCCGGGATAATGAATCATGTTGAAATACATGTCTCCCAAAACCAGATTGATGTTTATGCTACGGATGCTGGAACAACTGCCCCACTTAAGCGTATTGCTGTGGTGACAAATGCTAACCTCACATTTTCCCGAGGGCTTATTTGGCTTGAAGATGTTCATTATAATGCTGACAAGGCGGTTCCAGTCCCGCCTCCGTTTGATTTATCCCGCTCGCAGCGCCAACACACCTTTGTCTGGGATAATGTGGCTTTTGATGGACCATTTACTTACCGAGATTTTAGTTATGATGCTTTAGACAATAATCAACCGACGTTTTTTAGTACTTGGAACATAGGCACAGCCTCAGGACATAATTTGAATTTGGGCAAATTATCCGGACCAAATCAGAGTGCAAGCTGGGATGTATTGAATATGCCCGCCAATCCCCAGGCAGCAGCTGTGCGGGTGCTGTTTAATTTTATTCCAGATAATACGGTTACGGTTCTACCAACTGTGCTAAACGTAATAGTCAATGAACATGCTCACCCCACCACTTGGCCCTACCCCGTCAATAGGCTAGTAACTCCCGCTGGGGATATAGCTACCGAGCGTACTTTGGCAGTCACAATCCCTATTACTGATCTTGTTGCTGGAACTAATGTGGTGCAACTTGGAGCGGATCAGATCATTGGTACTGCCAATGTTAGTATTGTGCTGGTGGATGTACCGGGAGGAGTTCCAGTACTGCCTGGCTCAATAAACTCCTATCCTAACTCTACAGCAATACCCTCAACTACTAGTCCTTCACCTACTCCAACACCATCAACCTCTTGTCCTAAAGGGCCTTTGGGAGATATAAACTGTGATGGACTGATAAACATCTTTGATTACAATATATTAGTAGGTAACTTTGGCAAGTCAGGTACTGGTATTCCGGGAGATTTAAACAATGATGGGGTAGTAAATATCTTTGACTATAATATTCTGGTTGGCAACTTTGGTAAATGAGTGTCCATTGAATATTTGACCTAAATTACCCACTCTGCCTATAATTTGAGCGTAGCAAAAATTTCAAGTTTTGCTTTAATTGCGTAGCAATGAAGCTTTGCTTATAATAGAAGCAGAGCAATAAAAAAGACGGGCTTCCTTTTGTCCTTTAACTACTTAACATATTAGGTTCCCTGTCTCTACAAAAGCTTTTATGAAAAAATACCTGCCTATTTTAATAATAATTGCTGGAATTTACCTTTTTGCCTCACCTACCCAAGCTGATGCTGCAGTTTTGTGCTGGAAAGGAACAACTTCTGATTGGACAGTTGCTTCCAATTGGGTGACTGCTGCCGGAGCAGCTTCAGGAGCAGCTCCTGGAGCATCTGATGTGGCTACCTTTGATTCAGGAGCCTCATGCACCAATGCAGGATCTGGTACAGCGGCCGCAACTATCCTTGCTGGAGCCGCGATCTCAGTCCAAGGTATTGATATTAAATCTACCTATTCTGGAACTATTACTCAAACTACTACTGCTACTATTACAGTTGGCTCTTCTGGGTGGACACAGGTGGCAGGTACTTTCACCGGTGGATCTGGAGCGATCATTATAGGTAACTCAGGTGGGACTGGAGATTTGTCTATCACAGGCGGTAGTTTTACTTCTACTTCCGGGACTTTAACTGCACTCAATAATGTAACCATTACCGGAACTTTTACTCATAATTCAGGCACGGTAAATATATTTAGCTGTAATGGCTGCACTAAAACTTATAACATCTCAGCGACCCTTAATAATCTTGATATCGGTACAAACACCAATGGGATGGGAGATAGTTTTACATTTTCGACCAATAACCCGATAGTTAATGGCACACTTCGATTACTGGCTCAGGATCCAGGAAACGGTTGTAGTATTAATGGCCCTGCTACAATTATCGCCAACGGTAATGTTTCTGCAGTAGGTTTGGGATGTGGATCTAATGGCACTGGAGTTATTATTATCAACGGAACAGCTAATCAGACTTTAGCCGGTGAAGCGGATACCAACACTTTTGTACCTTCAATCACCATAAATAAAGCCTCTGGTAATTTGACTATAACTAATGAAATACTGGTACAAGGCGACTGGACGTATACCTCGATGGGAACAGGCAGTCTGATTGTGACAGGAAGCACGATTAGATTTTATCTTCCAAATGGTGGCTCTTATACAATAACAGGTTCGCATACATTAAATAACGTGGGGTTTGATTCTGGTCCGAATGGGGTAACTAGCACTATTGCCAGTGGTACAACTCTAACAGTTAGTGGCAACTTGGTCTTCTCAAATACCACAAATGGCTGTAGTGTTAATGGCCCAGGAACCATACAACTTCAGGGCAATCTAACTACTGGTGCTACTTTAGGATGTGGGGGTAGTGTCCCAATTACTTTTACTGGTTCAGGAAACCAAACAGTTAATATAGGTGGCGGCTCGCCACCGTTACCTTCTGGGACTGTAACCTTGAACAAATCGGGAGGAACCATCACTTTAGCAACGGCTTGGGCCCTTACCACCTCTGGTCAGAACTTACTGGTTCAAGCAGGTTCCAGTCAAACCATAACAGGAGCTTTTAACCTAACAGTAAATAGTGTTTTTACTATCTCAGGAACACTTACTCAAGGCACCACTACTTTTATTAATGGTTCAGGCGGTTCTTTTATGCTTACCAAATCCGGAGTCTGGAATAATACCTCAACCGGCAAGATTCAGGTTGATTCAGGTGGTGTAACTAACAACGGGACAATGAACTTTAACTTACAAAACACCTGTGGATCAGTTGCAAATGGCAATATTTCTATTACCTCAACCTCTGCAGGAGTGGCTAGAAACTGGGATGGAATAGGTTATTACAATTTTTATAATATTACTGTCCAGGATCAAAATGAGTCTCCTCAAAGAAGAGCCATTACTGCCTGGAGTTCAACTGCCACCTCCAATACTAACTGGCTTTTTAGGTCAGACTGTCCTAAACCTCCAACAGCTTATTGGAAATTTGATGAGGGAACAGGGACAACAGCTAATGATTCAACATCAAATGCAGCAACAGGAACCTTAGGGGGAGTTAGTGGTACAGCAACGGGTTCGCAGACTTCTACAACTCTGCAAGATACCTCTAAAACCTGGACAGTGAATGGTTTAACTGGAGCGATGATTACTCTGACTGGTGGTACAGGTTCAGGACAAAAAGCAGTAATTATCTCCAACACCTCAAATACCGCCACCATAGCTTCTACCTGGACTACCACACCTGTTGCTGCTAGTACTACATATACTATCTCTCCCTCCTGGCAAACAGAGGATCAGTGTATCTCAGGTAAGTGTTTATTTTTTGATGGTTCAACCTCAAAAGTAACTGCAGCGACAGTGGTAAAAAGTGTTCAGTCTGTTGGTTTGTGGGTCAGGCCAAATACCTTAAATGCCACCAATGTCTTAATTGATTTAGATGGAGGGACCCACAAGATTACCTCTAACGCTTCGGGAACAATTACTGCTACTGGTTTTTCCACCCCCAGTATTTATGTCAACGGTATTTTAAATGGCACCATTACTTTAAATAGGTGGAACTTTGTGGAGGTCACCACAGCAACTGCATTTGATACCACCTCATCTTTCACCATTGGCACAGATGGTACAAATTATACCAAAGGATTCTTTGATGAAGTGAGGCTTTTTAGTTATGCCAGGACTGCCTCCCAAGTGGGATCGGATTACAACGCCAGGGGGGCAATCTCTGGAGCCAGTGCACAGGTAAGTAATGCTATAAATAATAACCACAAAGCTTTATCTGATGGATTGATTGGGTATTGGAAACAAGATGAGACATCCTGGAATGGAACAGCAGGTGAGGCAAAAGATGCCTCAGGGAACGCAAATGATGGAACCTTTAATGGGGCCAAAAATGGAGATGCTAATACTACCTCTGTTGCTGCAACCAGTGGAGGAGCAAATACCATCTCTAAGTCTACTGCTTCCTGGACTGTTAATGGTTTCACTAACTTTACTGTGACCATTAATAGTGGTACTGGCTCAGGACAAAGCCGTACTATCCTCTCAAACACTGCAACTCAAATAACCACCACTTCCAACTGGACAACAAATCCAGATGCCATCAGTGTTTTTACTATCTCTGATATGGCACCTGGAAAATTTGGTAATGGTGGGGTTTTTAATGGAGTTAATAATTATGTTACTGTTACCGATAATGCGAGTTTAAATTCAGCAAGTGGTACAGTCTCTACTTGGGTTAAAACAACAAACGATACTGATGAACAAGTAATCAGGGTGGTTGATGGCGGCGGATTCGTATATTTTGGAATAGAACTTGGGGGAAGTGCAAGTAGTTGCGTTAATGGACTTATTGCAGTATTCAGACAAGGGGGGGCGACAGAACAGGTAGCTTATTCAACCGCAAACAGAAATGAATTATTTGATGGCAACTGGCATCATATGGTGATAACAGCAAATGGAACATCAACTAAGATTTATCTGGACGGAGTTTCCAAACCTGTCAGTAATTGCGCTGGATCTGATTCTGGTGGTTTTACTTCCGGAGCAGGAGTTGGACAAATCATTAGAATCGGCGCCCATCATAGTGCAGGTAATTATTTCAGCGGTACTATGGATGATTACAGAGTTTATAACCGGGCTTTATCAGGAGCAGATGTTAATAATTTATATAACTTTGCCCCAGGGCCAGTTGGTAAATGGGATTTTGAAGAAGGAAAGTATAATGGGACTTCAGGTGAAGTTAAGGATACTTCGGGAAATGGTTATAATGGGACCTTTGGCGGATCCAATCTATCAGTAGTCTCAGTTCCAGGAAAAGTAGGTAAAGCAACCAAATATAACGGTACAGACAATTATGTAAGTATCGGTAATGCTCGTGTTAGCGGACTTTCAGCTGTAACAGTAGAGGCCTGGTATAAACGGAGAGCTGCCAATGCTAAAGTACTATTGGGGGAGCAATCTTGTTCTATAGGAACCGTTCCCGGCTCTGCACTTTCTCTTGAAGCATGGACTGATAGCACGATTTTTTTCACAGTCGGCAATGCTGCCGTCACTTGTGCATCAGGTGGAATTGAAACTGCAAAATTTACAGATGCCAATGATACTAATTGGCATCACGTTGCTTATACATTTGACGGAACACAATCTACGAATGCGACGAAAGTGCAAGGATATTATGATGGTGTCAAACAGTCTTTGAATTTTGGTACTTCTACTTTCGGCAGTGTGGTAAATAATGCCGACACAACATTCAGGCTTGGTGATTGCGGAAACTGTAGTGATGGCATTACAGATGGTCAGATAGACCAAGTGAGGATTTATAATTATGCTAGGACCCAAAAACAAGTTATTGAGGATATGAATGCTGGCCACCCTGCACCAGGATCACCAATAGGCACCCCGTATGGATATTGGAAGTTTAATGAAGGAGCAAATGATACCTGCTCAGGAGGAGTTAATGATGCCTGTAACTCTGGCAATGGTGGTTCAACTTTAGATGGAGCCCAAACTAATATGGCCGTACCAGCAACGACTACTTCTGGTTGGACCCAAAATGGTAAATTTGGCAAAGCCTTAATCTTTGACGGGACTGATGACCGGGTTGATGTCGGAGATCTAACCGGAACTGAAACCGCGACCCAAATTACCTGGAGTATGTGGCTTAATCCGACTTCCCTCGCCACAGGTAGGTGTATTTTTTGTAAAGTCAAAACCCCTAATGGTACCCCAACCCAAGCATCTTGGGCGTTGATGACTGATGGTTCAGACTCCAGTATGCTGCGGGCAATCGTGACCTCCTCAAACGGGGCTGTTAGTACTTATGGCCAATCCCCAACCGGTGTATTAACAAATAGTTCTTGGGTTCATGTCGCTGTAGTTTATGATGGTTCTCAAGCCAGTAATACAGACCGTATCAAAATGTATTTTAACGGCATAAATAAGTCAGTATCTACAACGGGAACGATTCCCACTACCGGTCCTGCCGCTTCCACTTCTAATGGAGTTTTCGGGACTGACTCAGTACCCGGAACTGCTGGTACTTTTTTTACCGGCACAATTGATGAACCAAAGGTTTATCTAGGAGTCCTAACTGCTGATCAGGTTTTAGTAGATATGAACGGCGGTCAGTCCCAATCTTTAGGAATAGTGAGTGATAAATCTACTTTCCAATTGGGAGCTGATAATCAGGAATATTGTGTCCCGGGAGATACGAACTCTTGTGCTGCACCTGTTGCAAGGTGGGATTTTGAAGAAAAAAAAGGAGATACAATTTATGATACCTCTGGTAATGGCTATACCGGTGATTTAGATGGTGGCAATGTTTGTCCGGGTTTTACAAGTTGCCCAACTTGGGTAAATGGTAAAACAGGAGGTGCACTTAAATTTGTCAGCTCTCTTTCTCAATCTGTTACTGGTCCAACAGATATTACCCAACTTCACGGGTTAAGCAAAATGACAATGGAAGCTTGGTTGAAACGTACCGCAACAAGTAATAACGTTTATGTTTCTAGATTAGATACCGGTCTTCATAATGGTTATTTCTTAGATTTTGAAAGTGGTAATGCACTTTTTGGTTTACAAAATGCCACAGACACTTGCGGACAAGTAGCATCAAACGATACTAATTGGCATCACTTAGTGATGGTTTTTGATGGAACCTTATCTGGAAATGCCAACAGGCTTAAAGGATATATTGATGGAGTTCAACAAACACTAACCTTTAATGGTGCTTGTCCAACAAATGCCCCGGCTACAACTGACTCGGCAACTACTGATACTTTAATGTTTGGTAAGGATGGTTTTGGAGCTAATTATAGTGATGGCAGCATAGATCAGGTTAGATTATTTGATTATGCCAGGACTCCCACCCACGTTGCTTGGGATTATAACAAAGGAGGACCTGTGGCAGAATGGAAAATGGATGAGTGTGCTGGAAGCTCACTCAAAGACTCCTCAGGAAATTCCTATACCGGGACGTTAACGGTTGGTAGCGGAGGGTCTCAAACCTCTACCACTGATATGGGTACTTGTTCCACCAACGCCGCAACTCCTTGGTATAACGGCAGAACCGGCAAGGTCAACTCCTCTATTAACCTTGACGGAACTGATGATTTTATTACTACTGCAGCGTTCTCCCCTCTAGCAACTGCCGCACTTACTACCACTAAAGCTTCTTGGGGAGGCTGGTTTTACCCGACCCATGCCTCAACAGCTGAGGCTTTAATTGATAAACCAAGTGAGTTTCATCTGACTAAAAACAGCTCTGACCAGATTTTGTGTGGTTTTGGCTCAATTGGAGCGGGTAATGATGGTGCTAATGTAACAATAACTCTCAATGCCTGGAACAATATTTTTTGTACTTATGATGGGGCTAATGTTAAAACTTATATTAATGGGATTTTAAAAGATACAACTGCTAAATCAGCAAATATTACAGCTACCAGTTCAATCCTTTATCTAGGTGAGAAGAATGATGCCACTATTAGGTACCAGGGCCAAATTGATGAGGTCAAGATATATAACTATGACTTAACACTCTCACAAGTTAAGTCTCTATATAACAATGGATCAGTGTATTATGGTCCGTCAACAGGATCGCCATAACCCCCTACCTCCCAAACCTTCCTTACTTTCCCTACCTATGTTAGAATCCCAGCATGGCCAAAGCAGCAGGTTACGAATACCTATTAGCCTACAAGGTTACAATACCTATCTACGACTATACCGTTATCTTTTGCAAACGCTGCCAATCCCCAAACTACCCTAACTTCCCTGAACTTTCCTCCCACCGCACCTTTGACCAAATGGTCCAAGCTGCAAGATCCGGCACCCAAAATATAGCTGAAGGCAATCAGCAAGCTAGCTTAGAGGGCTATATTAAGCTGACGGGAGTAAACAAAGGCTCCTTAGAGGAATTACTAAAGGACTTTCTAGCCTACGCTAGGCAAAACCAACTTCAGGTTTGGGAAAAAGAAGAAGTTGTAAGGAAGGTAAGGGAGTTAGGGATGGTATGGGAAGTAATTAATAAAACTCCTTACCTCCCTGACTCTCCCAACTTCCCTTACTTACCGAAAGATCCCGCTGAAGCGGTTAACCTGATGATTACCCTGATCTCTCTGGATAACTATTTGTTGGATCAGATGCTTAGGTCACTAGAAAACAAATTTATAACCCAGGGCGGGTTTAGCGAAAACCTCTTTCAAAAGCGTCTTGATTACAAAAGAAGATCTTAAAAGTCATATTTCATGCTTTTGTTAAAAAATCTCAAAAAACTCCTCAAAAAGAGATTGATATTGCCCAAGCTAAATTAAAAACCTTGACAGATGTATAACGTATATGTTATAGTACAGCTATATGAGAAATTGGAAAGATTTTAAAAAAGAATTATTAAGTGATCCTGAAGTTAAAAAAGCTTACGATGACCTCGAGTTAGAATACAGCATTATAACGCAAGTGATCCAAAAAAGGCTGGAAAAAGGACTAACCCAAAAACAACTGGCCCAAAAGGTTGGGACCAAACAATCCGCCATAGCCAGGCTGGAAGGCGGTAACTCTAATCCCTCCGTAGCTTTTCTGGAGAAAATTTCCAAGGCACTCGGCAGCAAACTTCAGATCTCCCTTTAACTCAATTAAATCCAGACCCATAACCAACGCACCGTAGTTTTAAGTTGATATTCAACCTC
>OBEQ011187255.1_pt1 | contig 21060 bp, 25 predicted proteins | sample 1670901 | NCBI WGS metagenome assembly OBEQ01 (sample SAMEA104232315, study PRJEB22302) | groundwater metagenome | biome: forest; feature: aquifer; material: groundwater | place: USA | collected 2011-08-07 | depth 5.4 m
ATCTCAAGACGTGCTTATGGATTCAGAAACTTCGAAAACTACAGATTGCGAGTCAGAGTTTTATGCGGTTTAATACAACACTAAACATCAACTTCAATTTCTTATTGCCCCCTTTGTTGGGGAAGAGCCCAAAGTTTTCAAATGGCGGAGAGGGGGGGAATGCCCATCGTTTAAACTGAATTTTCCCCCTCTCACCACCAGAAAAACCACCATTATTCTACCATCCTATATTTTAGTTGCATTAAAAACTTGAATATTTCCTTCTTCCGTCGCGTGACTGTAGTAACCCATAAGTACTTTAATATCCTTCAATCCTGAAACAGCCATGGCGGCTTTCATTGGAACGTTCTTATTGCAACATTCCGTAAAGAACCTGTGCCTGAAATAGTGAGGCGTGATTGACTCGCCACAGACTTTTGCGCTGGCTTGCTTCAGGTACTTGCAAATCCTTCGTTGGTTGCACTTCTTGCCTTTTCTATTTAGAAACAGGAAAGGTGCCTTATGTTCTTTGCTGTGAGAGAAGGCGCCCCTAATAAAGTTCGCCATGTCGTCATCAATTAGATCGAGCGGAGCCCTCTTCTTTGTCTTTGTTGTCTTAGCTCGAATGTCAATTCTTACAGGGTTGATTCCTTTCCACAGGACATCATTCTTTTCGATCAGAGTTGTCTCTTCAATCCTTCTGCCTGTTCTAAGCATAAAGTAAATTGGTCTATAGAAATCCGGTCTGTCACCTTTGACGAACGCCATTAGCTCTTTTATCTTTGACGTACATATGTTGGGATACTCTTTTTCGACCTCCGGTGCTCTCTTGATTTTCTTCAGCTCATCCACAACATCTTTGCTACAAAATCCCAGAAGATGCATCCTATTGACGATCGCCTTCACGATGATCGACTCTGCTCTCCAACCTTTAGATCGATTCAGATCGACGCAGTAATATTTTTTGTACTCCTCGAAGAAGGTGCTTCTTAACTGCCTCGGATTTTGAATTGATGGAAACTTAAGCGCTCTGAACTCTCCAAAGAGCCTTCCGAATATCTTTTTATAACGAAGTACCGTCTTGGCGGCAAGCCTGTCAGATATCAAGCTGGGTTCTATGCTTTGCATGATTTGGGCAAAATCGGTGGTGGAACGCTCTTGTCCTTCTGATGTCCCTGCCTGCCTTCGCATCTCCGTTATCATTTCTGCTCTCGTTGCGGAGGCTTCCTGCATTGAAGCAGCTTGAATTCGTTGAAAAATCCTCTCTGCTTTTTTGAATGGGCGGAAATTGATTTCGAAAATACATTTTCCTACTTCCCGCACGCCCGGATATCTTTTCATGGTTAGACTTTCAAAAAAGTGTTAGCATTGGTTCGCATGGTTCGTCTTCGATTTCAAGTCTAAAAAAAGATTTTGGCTCTTGTTTCAACACTTCACTCAGAAGCACGAGAAGGTCCCCTCCAGGGACTGACTTCCCGCTTTCCCAGATGGAAATCGCCGCCCGTGTACATCCGATTTTTTGTGCGAGTGCTTCCATTCGCAATCCAACTTGTTTTCGTCGCATTTTCAACAAGCCACCTTCCCATATCGCCCTCATAAAACTCCCTCACTATCGACAGACCGAGCTTTTCCTCTCAGCCACCGCTGGAACTCTGTTGCAAAAACGTATAAGCGTTTTCCCCGCTTGAATAACGGACAGTGTGATTTTGCTTGCCACCGCCGACTATGTATGGTATTTGCTGACAGTCGAAGAATTGTTGAAATTTCTTCGACTGTCAGAATGTCATTTCCAACCATCTTTACCCTCCGTTTGAAGTTTTTCCCTTTCCCTATTTACCTCTGGTTCGGTAAAAACTTTAAATAAGAGGTTATCTGGCTTGTTTTTAAAGAATAATAACGCTTTAATTGTTGACATTTTGCCATTAATATACCGCAATTATGGTCAGACCAAGGCAATTCATCACTAGATCCCATTGTCCCAATGGTCATGGTGAATCGGTGCTATTTGGGCAGTATCAACTCAAAAGAGCCGTTTTGATCGGAGAAGATTGCGCGATTCAAAGGTTTCGGTGCAAGAAATGTCTCGTCACCTTTACAAAGCGCGAATCTCATTTCTTCAACGGCCTCCATCATCCTCTTGAAACATTTGATAGAGCAATTGACCTTTATATCGAAACTCGGAGTATAAAGAGGGTGTCTAGCGAATTGAAAATTCGCCCGAACACAATTATTGATTGGATCAAGCGAGTTCAAGATTATGAAGCCCAATATGAGGAATACCGTCATAACCCTAAGATTACGTTTTTTCTTAAACTCGAGAACCGCCTCAATTCCGATAGACGTCTCAGGAACCTTAGACAATTTAGGAACAAGAAAAGCCTTCTTCTAATCTCGCGCCTCCTAAAAAAGAAGAGTTGGCGTGGTAATGACTATTACTATCGTGATGTCTGCAATGACGTAAGGCGTTGAACCCTCTGGAATAACCGCTTGCTAACAATTGATTCATGGCAACCTTTGCCCGCGATATCACCAAATCGCGTTTCGCCGTAGTACATATGATTTCGCAATATGTATTTCACAGATTCGATTTGGAATAATCCTCCCCGTCTCGTTACAATGCCATTACGATTAAGAAGCTCGGCGATTTTTGAGTAACTGCGTCCCTTCGATGCCCAGCGAAATATTTTCTCGACCCATTTGGCTTCTTCGGGGTTGATTTCGAGCTTGTCGCCTGTCTTCTTGTAGCCAAATGCAATTGCGCCCGACCCCCGCACTCCGTTCTTTGCATTGTTAATCCGGCCTTCCTTGAGGCGCATCGTGATCATGTCCTTTTCCAGCTCCGCAAAAATATCCGCTATGCGTTTGAAAGCTTTTTGCAATGGGTCTTCCATGTCATACTCCGGATCAACAACAGAATTTAATTCAATGCTGTACTTTTTGAATTGCGTTTCGAGCCATAGCGAAACGGTTAATTCACGGCTGAGCCGGTCTTGTTTGTAAACGACAACTTTCTGAATCGTACCCGCCTCACAATCCTTCAGCAATCTCACCAATGCCGGCCTGTCTTTGATCGATCCGCTGATTCCTTTGTCTTCGTAAAATTTGGTCAGTTCCAATCCTCGTTCCTTGCAATATTCGAGAATCTTGTTCTTTTGGATTTCGAGTCCATCTCCATTCTCTACTTGGTTTGACGTGCTGACACGAACATATCCGATTGTGTTTTTCATACATACTCCTCTACTAAAAGAAATAACCATCGAGGTTTTTATATGTCAATAATTTTGTTAAATTATTTATCCAGATAGGAATTGAGGAGGCGCTGGAGGCTTCCAAGAGGTTCTGATTTAATACTTGAGGCAGCTTTCGGGAATGATCAAATCTCTATCTACAGGAAGGGATTTTAAGCTGAAAAGTTAAAAGTTTTTTAGAGAAAACTTGAGCGTCCCCCTCCCATGTACGATCAGGAAAAGACTCTCTTCTTCTTTTCTTCATGACCAACCGCATCTTGTTGTTTGATTATGACTTTATTTCAAGCCAATCGCTACTGCATTTTGAGATCATAAAATTCCTCTAAAGCGCCGATAAGTACAAATATGCTAAGATTTCCAAATCCAGGCTCTGACATATCATCCTTTATTCGAATCTTTACAGAATTATATTCGGCTCTCAAAGAGAGGGCTTCTTTTGGTCTGGATGATATTACCAAGGTTCTAATCGAACGAAATTTGGCAACATCTTGCGGTTATATGGGAACTGAAGCCCTTCGAAGATCAACTAGACCAAAACGCAGTCTCGACCCCCTTTACAATCAATCGAAAATGTATTCTGAACTTTACAAAGTCCTGGGGTGGCTTCACCCAACTTCTGAAAGTGCTTTAACGTTTAGGTTTACCTTGTTGGGTGCACATGTAACAGAAGCTAAACATGATCCATGTTCGATGTTCAAAGAATGCCTGCTTGGGATAGTCTACCCCAACCCAATATTGAACGTCTCCTCTGATCAGGAACTTCGACCATTTGTAACTATTTTACGAACCATGTCCGAATTCGATGGAATTATATGTCGAGATGAAATGATTGTTGGCCCGCTATGTTTAAAAAGCGACCAATCACAAAAAGAATTTTCAAAGATGTTGGAACAGCTTCGTGTTGTGAGAAACAGGAAAAAAGGGCTATCAAAATTGATCACTATCGTCTCTAGAAAACGGAAAATAACAAAAACGACGATGGGAAATTATACACGATTTCCCATCGCGGCATTAAAATGGACTGGATGGACTGAAAGCAAGCGACGTAAAGATATTTACAGAGTGTCAATTCCCTTTTTACATCTAACGGAAGAAGGCCAAAAAACCTTGCAAATGCTTCAAACCGCTCAGGACCTTAGATATCTTAATTTCAAAAAATTAAAAGAAAAAGCAAAGCAAGCTATTATTAAGGCGAGTTTCTATAAAATGCTTGAGCGTGCCGGCTTCGACATAACTCCAATTAGCAAAGAGCTAACAACGATTTTAAAAGAAGCATCTCCATATCTACAGAAAAATGACTTTTTCCTTTTTTCACCATTTCAGTCTTTACCCCCTGATTATGTAGAAGCGATTTTACCTCTGAGAAATTCGCTTTCGCGTTTTCAGCCTTCACCATCGAAAATTGAACGTGATATACCCGCGCAAGAAAGAAGCGAACTAAGTCGTTCAGCGAAAATAGTGCTAATTCAAAATAAAGCAGCAATATCTGAAACAGAAACTAAGATCGCAAAATTTATACGAGAAGAATTTAACAAAACTAAGGACGTTCTGAAAACTGTGACAAATATAAAAGATAAATTTAAAAATCATAACAAAGAAGCTTTTTACCCGTTAGCTTCCGATTTGCTTCGAGTATTAGATTACGATTGCCAACATTCGCGAGTCGGCGTTAACTACCAAAGGTGGGATGCATTCATTCGTGACCCGGTTAATTCAATTCCCATTGAAATAAAATCACCCGGCGAAGAAGAATTTGTATCTGTTAAAGCAATACGTCAAGCCGTTGAAAACAAAATTATTTTGCTTTCAAGAAAATCATTTCCAACCAAACGAGAGACGACATCGCTTGTGGTTTGTTTTAATTTACCTAGCGACCGTTCCGAAGTAAATTCGCTAATTATCGATATTCATAAAGCGTATCAAATTAATATCGGTGTTGTTGACATAGCTGCGCTTTTACACTTGGCTGCCTCAAAGATTTTGAAAGGGAAAACGCATGACCGGGATAAGATGGCTACTCTTCGTGGAGTGATAGATGTTGCAGATTCTTAAACAGAAATTTATTCCTAAAATCGCGAAAATCCTAAAACCCAAAATTAAACCTACGTCTATCATTTGGCCGGGCGACGGAAAACCAGCCACTATTGCTTTGTCTGATGGAAAAGAGGTAATGGGATCTTGTATTCGATGCCTAAACCCACCTTGTATGGAATTTGCTCCGGAAGAATTAATTGCATCTCAATTTAAAGATTTTCCACTTGATCAAAATACAGCTGTTTGCCCAACTTCGGCAATAACGTGGCCTCAACAATCTGAATCTCCTATAATTGATAACAGTCTATGTATTTTGTGTGGCTTGTGTGTAAGCCGTTGTCCTACGCGCGCGATTGGTTTGAATGATGAAGGTGCATTTATTAATGACGCCCCTAATCATGGTTTCATCCTTTCAAAACAACAAGATGAGAATACTTTTCGAACCACTATAGCTCTTTTCGAAAACGTCCGGGAAATAGGATCCTATCTCATCGAAGATGACCACAAAATTGCGTTGGTCGGGAAAAAGATGGAAGAAGTTGCAAAAACACAACCCTCGCAATTTCCAAATCTACTTGTCCGCAACCTTTTGATTGCAACTGGGATTCAGGCAGCCATGCGGAGGCGAGGCGATAATAATATTAGAATGGACATGGTATTAGAATTACCCCATAAGGCGGTGGGTGTTGCTGAGATTGAATTGGGGGTGGGTGTTTTAGATGCTCCTCGCAACATACTTGATGATATAGCGGTTCTAGCTTCTCGATATAACTATAAGGCAGAAACAATCATTCCTTTAATTACGAGTCTTTATTTACCAAATCTACGCTCTGAGTATTGGTCTTTTATTAAAGATGTGAAAGAAACTCTTGGAATTAAGATTAATTCTATAACCGTGGGGGCATTAATACTTCTTGTCTGGAATCGTAAAAAAATAAATTTGCAGAATGGGAATGAACTTTATATTGATGTGGATGATGGGTCTCTAACAAATAAATTACAAGCCTTTTTGGGAAGGAGCTTAAAAACTAGCGCTCAAGGCTGCGCTGGAATCCTCGTAAGCGAGAAGTAACTCTTTTTTTCCTTTAATAAAATCGGACGTCCTTCCTTCTGCAAGCTGCACATAAGGTCCATTGATTTCAAAACCAATGTAGTTTCTGTTTTCCATGACAGCTGCAAGACATTCAGATCCGCTACCTGCAAATGGAATCACTAAAACATCATTTTCGTTTGAAAAATGTCGAACTATGCGCCGTGAAATTGTTAGCGGCTTCTGGGTTGGGTGATCTACTTTCTCGTCCTTAAAGCGTCTACCTGCTAAAGTTGGAAAATTCCACACATCCCCTGCTAACCGACCTTCTGGATTTGGTTTCCAAACCTTTCCATTTTTAGTTATTTTATATTTCAATCGTTCCTCACTTTTATAGGGCTCACGAATAGGGTGATAGGTATACTCATCCCCTTTTGAAAACCAAAGCAGGGGTTCATAATGTGCCGCCAGTGTACGGGATGAGTAACCGGCAAATCCATTTTCATAAAACCAGATGATTTGTCTGCGGTAGGTCAAGCCAATTTCATACATATAGGATTGAAGCCAGCAAAGATGGTGGTGGATGCCATATACAAAAATACTTCCTCCGGGTTTCAAAATTCGATTTGCTTCATCCAACCACTTTTTACACCATGGTAACCATTCTGTTTTTCGCTCTTTTTCTTTCCAAAGTCCGAAATTTTTATTCAAATTATAAGGAGGATCGGCAATTATCAGATTGGTACAATCGTTCGGTAATGATTGCATCCCTTTTATGCAATCTTGATGGTAAATTTTATTCAGCAAGCGATTTAAATTCATTATTTAATCTTTGCGTTTTGAAGTATTAAAATATATTGATGATGAATATTGGGTACATATGAAGCCGGATAACCATAAGGGAAGATTCTTTTGTGTCGTTGATACAAAATTTTTATCCCTCTCAATTGTAAATCAAAACGGTCGAGTTCGCGTGCTAAATCTGCATGAAACATTACATATTTTGACTTCTCACGGAAGTCACTTACAACAACGGCCATATATTTCTTTGGCTTTAATGCCTTACCACATCGCCCAAGTATTTGACCTAATTCAGTCAAAAACCGACCGTAGTCACTTATATTTCCTAAGTCCAGAGCATTATCACTATATTTTGTATCCAAATTATTGCTAATTCTGACTTGTTTAACTTTGTGATCTTGCTTATGCAAAATTGTCCAATATGGCGGACTAGTAACAACAAAGTCTATTGAATTTTCTTTTAGATTTTTAACCAACTTACGGGCATCTCCCGTAAGAATCTCTTGAGAATCAGCACCTAAGGGAAATGAGCTAGTTTCTTTTTTCAGTCGTTCTTTTGCCAATTTAGCATAGCGGGGATTCAATTCGAATCCAATCCCCTTTCTCCCTTCTACTGCACATGCTTTTAAAGTTGACCCGATTCCAACCAACGGATCAAGGACAGTTTCCCCACTTTTTGTAAAAAAGCGAACAAGCCTGGCGATATCCGTAAAAGAAAAGGGAGCGGGGTGTTGCTTCTCTATCTGAGCGTCAGGATGATTGGCGCCCAATCCTTTTTGTGTCCAAACAGAAATAGTTTCTACTATCCATTCCTTTGCTGATAAATCGTTTAATATATTTCTGGTAATGGCTCGAACTGGTTTTGTTTCAGCAACCTCTAACGCCATACCGTTGCCATTATTGTTCTTTTTGGTCAAATCATTCTTTTTAGATTTAATCATAAATTTTGCCAAGACATAAAAAAACCCTCCTGAAATTTTGAAAATTCAGCAGGGAAAACCCCTTAAATGTATCTTTACGTGTCCACCACAACCCAGCCATGTAATACCAAATATTAAATTTTGAAGTAATCTTCGTTCACATGCCATATTATCAGAGTCGCTTAGTGGTTAGCAACCTCTCTTTCCATGTCTCATTTCAAGGAAAAGTGAGACTGCTAAGACAAGCAAACCCCTCCTCATTGGACTACGCGGCGTCCGGGTTCTACAAAAGAACTAAATACTGAGAACTAAATATTGTTCCAGTTCAGTATAATTTCTACTCCCGAATATTTCCTTACAGTAATAACAATCATCGTGCGCTGGCATATCCTCTTTAACAACCACTCCTTTGTGACCATTATATCTGAGCACGGCTTTCGGAAACCGGATTCCCGTTTTCCATAACACGAATTCCATTACTCCGAGCGACGCGACAACGCCATTCATGGATACAACCGAAGGTCCGGTTTCCGCAAGCAGGTTTTTTTCAACTCCGTAAACCTTATCTTCGATAGCCCGATCGGCGACCGAAGCAAGTTGTTTATGGACCTCTTTCAGATCCAGTTCGAGATGGCACACCAGGCAAGAGTGTCCTTGGAAAGCAACCATGACACGCCCGCCATATTGTTCTTCTTTGTCAAGAATCTCGCTGGCCAAATCAAAATACGGAACGGCAGCTAAAGAAGCGTAATGAGTCAAAACAAGTCTGACCGCGTCTTTATCCACACACCCGAATACGGCTTCAACAAACTTTAATTTTTGAAATCCCTCTTTAGTGACAACTGAGGCCGCCAGAATATCAACATTCGCATCTGGGTGAAGCGAGAGAATTAAATTTTTTAAAATTTCTACTTTCAATCTTCCTAGATCCACAGATCTGGCGCCAATGAACCGATTCAAATTAGATTTTTCAAGAGGGTCTTTATCGATCAACAGAAAATTCTTTACGCCCAAATAGGCAAGCTGTTGAACCACATGACTTCCCAATCCCCCGCAACCGACCACAGCGACCCGTGTCTCATCTAGAACTTTTTGTCCTTCAACACCAAAAAATGCGATTTGCCGACTGTACTGCTGTTCATCCATCTTTGAGGCTCCTGTGAAAATAGGAAATGCTTAAACCTGTTGGCTTTATTTTTTCACCTTCAACATTAAGGCATTCCACTGCTTGTGGCTTCTCGGGTGAGTCCGTCCATAAAAGAGCATCAACCGAAGATCGGCCGAAAACAAGCGCCACATACGGCTGATTTTCCAAACGCCACCAAAGCTGCGGCACCAAATTCTTTAGACCGTTAATATCAATCGGAGAAAAAGCAACGTTGTCGGAACTGAAGGGATGCGAATGCATCTCTACAAGCACCATTTTTGATTTGAACGCATTCGCCATTACGCGATTCCATGCTATATCGCTTAGTTCAATACCGTAATCAGTTTCGCCAAGACATTCGCACTTAGGAATGAGATCAACGGCCGATACCGTAATTGCAGCACTCCCTTCAGCATTACTAAATGAAGAGAAAGCAAAAGCTGCCCCTTCCCCAGGACCGCGCAAAAGATGTTTCCGGATTTTTTCATATTGATCTTTCGAGAATTTAATTTCTGTTTTTATCATGAACCTTCTCGAAATCGTTCTATAAAAGTCTGAATGAAATTCCTGAGATTACTCCCGGAAAGTAAATCAGCCGAAGCGTGCCATCCGTCATGTTGCCAAGAAAATTTCCCCCATCCTTCTCCGAATGGCGTTGTCGCTGGTTCTTCATAAGCACCAGGTTTTTGATCCGAAGATTTTAAACGAAGGCTTGGTTTTACATATATGCCATATGGTGGATTTCCTGGATACCCAGGAGGAACCTGAATCGCAACTTCAATTGTGCTTTGATTCCAAACGCCACTAGGAAGAGAGAATTTGGGAAGACGTATCCAACCATCTTCCCGCAGCTCAGCATCAGGATAGTGCTTTTGAATTAGTTGGAATTCGGCTACAAGCCGCGCATCCATTTTGATTATCCTCTTTTAAACCGAATCTTTTTCCCGAACCGTCGACCTGGCTTAAGTTCAATAACCGCATTTTCAGAGAGCGGCTGCTCTGTATTGTCTTGCAAAATCTCAACAACGGGTTGATCCGCTGTTAAGTTTCCAAGTTTACGTATTTCTGGAATCGTGATAGTATCTCGACCCCAGAAAAACTCTCGATCTTCAATCCACAAACTAAATTTCTTCACCTCTTGCGCTTGATCATGAACCTGCATGGTATTTCTCCTTTTTAATTATTCCTAAGATGGAAAGGATTGTTTTCGTTGTTAAGTTAATCGCCTCGCATTATCCTTTCCTGTTGTATGGCGACTGATTCGTTGGTTTTAATGAAACACCTTCTTCTGATGCTTTTGAATACACTCCTGTTACGGGACGGCCCAACTTCAAACCAATTACTCTGGTCGGAGTGTTTTGCCGCACGAGATTCTTTAATGTTTGGACTTCCGTTGACGTCCAACGTTTGCCTGCATTTCGTTCATATTTTGTCATCTTTACCTCCATGTTAATTACAGTGCTTGCATATTTTATAGACGGTTTGTTTTTTAAAAGTCTCAAGTTAATAAGCCAAAAAAAGCTCCTCCTTTTCTACCCAAAATTGGGTCTTGCCAGAAAAGGCTGGGCCTTGTAAAATGCGCCTGTTCCAAAGTAACGTTGCCTTTCTGGTAGTTTCGTTTCAAAACGGAGAGGGAAACGCCCTACGCACTCTTAATTTATACTATGTTTCTGAAAGATAGTCAACCATAGAAACATTCTTTTTTTAAAGTATTTTTTAGGTTAAACTTTCTTTACAAAAATCCGATACTCCTATTGACGTATAACTTTGAAAATGCTAGACTTACAGCATCCCAATGACTCAACCACTATATAATCAAATCGGGCATTCCATTCAAACAGCCCGTAAAGAAAAAGGATTAACCCAGGCTGATTTAGCGCAACTTACCAAATTAAGCCGTCCTTCGATTGTGAATATTGAAAAAGGTCGGCAAACTATTTCGGTTCATGCGCTTTATACAATTGCAACTTCGCTTGGCACTTCTATCGCTGTGCTTCTTCCAGACGCAAAAGATTTGTTTCAGAAAAATTTTACGACAATTCCCGCTTCTGTAAAACGAGAACTGACTGTTAGCGAACAGGAGCGAGTCAAGTTGAAATTAATAGAGTTGATGAAATGAACATTCGAAAAAAAAGAATTTCTGAAATGGTGGATCTTTTGCTTAACAAAGCTAGTGTAAGCGGGCCAGCGGTTTCTTTAGAAAAAATAGCCGAGACTCTCAATTTAAAAGTTGGCTATGAGTCGTTTGATGATAACAAATGTGGGTGTTTAATCCGAAAAGGCAATACAGGCTTGATTGAAATTAATAAAGACCACCCAGAAACCAGACAACGCTTTACGTTTGCTCACGAGTTAGGGCATTACATGATGCATGGAACAACGGAGGGATTTGTTGATAATGACACTTGTGTTTTCCTTCGTGATAAGGATGCCGACCAGAATGACACTCAGGAAATAGAAGCAAACTACTTTGCTGCAGAATTATTAATGCCCGAAAAGTTTATTGGGGCCGATTTGAAGAACAATCTAGTCAGTAATGAGTTTATTGAAAATATTTCAAAAAAGTATAACGTCAGCACGCAAGCGATGACCATCCGCCTGTTCAATCTGGGTTATCCTATTACAGGATAACCCTCTCTCCCCCGCTTCAAATATTTTACCTTTTGCCCAATATCGCTAAGATTTCTTCAATATCGTCTTCTGTGTAAGATACGACCGGGGGGGTGTTTTGCCAGCGTTCTCCTTTATGCAAACTGAAATTGTTAGACAGCCAGATAACCATTCCAACAACACTTATCGAGAGAATTCTATAACAAGCCCCTATAAGTAATTTTATTGTTCAAAAGGTAAAAACCCTTAACCCTGTATCGTTCTTCGATTGTAAGCTTATAGGTGAAGTTATGTTGCAAACCATATTGATTCCACGAAAAGTTCTGAGCTGTAGGAAGCTATTCCAACAATTTCGAGGGAGGAACTTTGAATGCTGAAGCAATTCTTTTGATCGTATCAATCTTCACTGCGGGTGGGTTTTTGCTTTCAATACGCTGAATGTATTTGTAATCAATATCAGTTAAGCCGGCAAGCCGTTCTTGTGTGTAACCGCGTTTCCCTCTAAGTTTCCTAATCTTCTCTCCGAATTTCAGCCTGATATTTTCCTTCATGCACCGTATTCTGATACGGTTATAAATTATTGACACCTAAGGGAGCTACGGTGCATAATTTCTTATGAGCATGTCGAGTTGTTCCATTTCTTTCTTTAAGAACGACCTCCAGAAAACAAAACTCCCCGATCGCTGCCCAGTCAAGGGCTGCTTGTCAAAAAACCTCTACAAGATTGGGTTTCAGAAATACCAAGTGCCCTATTGTCCCGACCATGGTATCCGGATTCACAAAAGTGGATTCGTCTATTACAACGGGAGGTTGGGAAATGACTTAATCACAGCTACAAAACGAAACCTGCCATTTAACGCTGACTATTACATTGAGAACTTCTTTCGGAAAGGCAACAAAATGGAGTCTGGTCGATTATGTTTCGAAAGCAGCGAAGATGCGGTATCGTACTGCGTTTTTACAGCACTGCTCTCCGATAGTCGCGCACTAAAACAATTGGTTGGGCACATCGCAAAGGAAGAAGTGCACGACGAGGTCGATCTTCTCCTCTGGGGAAACAAAATTGATTTGAAAAATAAAAGAGCCCTTACCTATGAGCCTCTAAATGAAGTGCGAAATCGCTTGGAGGGAGATATTCTCAGATTCAAAACCGAGCCTGACATAATGCTCCTAGTCCCTAGGAAGATTGTAATTTGCATTGAGGCAAAATTCGGCAGCAAAAACCCTGTGGCAATTGATAGACCTGAAACGTCGGGTGAGAAACCAAAACAGTTGAATAGGCTGATCGAGCGATACTATGAGAAAAATGATCTGCTCAAAAGCGACAGCATATTCGATTTTACTCGAGTGTCACAATCAAGCTTTTATGAACAACTTTTCCGCAATATCGTCTTCGCTGCGTCGATGGCTAAAATAGAAAAAGCAGAAAAGTGGTTCGTGGTCAATCTTCGGAGCCAACACTTGATGAATATGAAAAGGGGTGAACCGGAAAGCGCTCCGGTTATGCGCGCAACACGTTCATTGCTAAGACCACCTTACAAGTCACGCTTTGCTCACATAACGTGGGAAGAAATTCACGAATGGCTTGTGAAGGACAATCCTGCTTTACACGATTTAAGTTGGTACATGAAAAACAAAAGCTTGAGGTGTGGTAGAGCTTTCAACGTTTTTTAGTTCCGCTTCAAAGACACAACGAATTTGCTTGCCAGTTTTTCAATTTATCTATCAAATTATAATTCGTCCTATCGCAATGCAGTGGGCTAATAGATATGTAACCATCCCGCACAGCCCCCACATCACTATTCTCTTTCCCGTCTAACTCGATCAGTTCTCCTTTGAGCCAATAATAGGTACGCCCGAGGGGGTCTTTCCGAATATCAAAGCGTTCGACTAAGCTGGCCGGGCTTTGATTCGTGATTTTAATGCCTTTGATCTGTTTCTTTTTTAACGCAGGAACGTTGACATTCAACAGAGTGCCTTCGGGAAGTCCTTCCTCAAAAATGAACTTGGTTATCTCTTTGGCAAACTCTGCGGCGAAAGTGAAATCTGGATTATCAAATGTTGCAAGAGAAATAGCAAAAGAGGGAATGCCCAAAATCGCTCCTTCCGTGGCTCCTGATACAGTGCCCGAGTAAAGAACGCTGAATCCTGTGTTCGGGCCAACGTTGATCCCAGAAATAACTATGTCAGGTTTGTCTTTCAGGATAGCTCTTACAGCGAGTTTCACACAATCGGCGGGGGTGCCAGTTGTAGAGTAACCGAAAAGCTTTCCGTTCCTGTTCGCGGAGCTTACTCTCAGAGGATTTGATACAGTGATCGCATGACCTATTCCGCTTCGTCCAGCATCAGGCGCAACAACCGTTACGTCACCTAGCGTCTTAACTGACTCATACAACGCAAATATGCCGTCAGAGTTAATCCCGTCATCGTTAGTTAGAAGAATTTTCATCATCAGTTATGGACAATGTAAAAAACTATCCCATAATTGCGTACACGAAACTGGCGCGCCTTCGCTAGTCAGTATGCCTGCATGAGCAACTGTAGATTCAGGCTGAAAAGCTGCAACAATCGCATCATTTTTAAATAAAACGCCATATCTTTGTGCGCCGCTGTATCCACCAAAACCATTTTTAGCATTTATCCACACAAATACCATGTAGCCTGCTAATGGGGTGTAAGCCGATTGTTTCTCAGCAAGATATAAAGGACTGTTGAGTGCCATCAATGTAACCCAAAAACGCACAGGCTCTTCCCATCGGACGTATTGAGCGGAATCTGGATCTTTTAGAGAAGACTTGAAAAAATCCTTGGCTTTTGTTTTATAATTTCCTTTCGGAGGATTTCCGTAATTTAAACTTGTTATTTTTTCTTTAGAAGGAATACCTGCGCAACCATTGAAAAGAAGAGATGTTAAAACAACAAACAATACAAAAAATCCGAGTTGCTTTCTGTTCATAGTTTCTCCCGTTTCCTAACAATGGTTCTAAGCGTGTTGTTTATCGTGCACCTAATTTTACTACGGTGCTCGTAATTATCAATGAAAATGCAGATGACTGTTTTGAGCTCGTAATTCCTTCAAACTAACCGGCGTAAAATGTAAATCCCGCTCAATGCCTATATCAAGAGGACCTCTATAAGATTCCAGCTCTCTCAGGCTGAAATAACCAAACTCGGTTTCATGACCAACAACCAAACCAAAGAAAATGTTACTCCCATCCAACTCAGTCGCAAACCATGTCCAACTGCTACATGGGTCGAAGAATTTGACGTAAGCAATCGCCTCTTCTCCCTTTTTCTCTTGTGCGTAAAGCTTAGGAATCTTTTCTGCTTCTTCTTTGGGCAATAATTTCGTCATGCGATTCGGTGTCGATCATTTTTGGAAATCCTCTTACGAGACTCTCTAAGTGATTTTATAACTTAAAAGGTAAAAACCTTTAACCCCATCCCGTTCTTCCATTGTAGCTCAATAGGTGAAGTTATATTGCAAACTATTGCCCTTCCTCCTGGCCCAAACAATAATTCGAATGATTTTCAGTATTTCCAAGGCACTCGCCCCAAGTTTTCCCAATTTTTATGGACACCGGAAATCTCATTCCCTCAATTTCGATTTCCATGATTTCTTTAATCCTCTTGGCGCTCTCCTTGATTTCTCCGTCAGGAATGGTCATTAAGATGCTGTCATGTATCATCGTATCAATCTTAAACCCGTCGTTATGCAATTTAACCATACTGAACTTGACAATATCGCTGGCACTCCCTTGAATTTTCGTATTGACGGCTTGCCGCTCTGCTTTTTTCTTCGCAACAAAACTAGTGGAGTAAATCTCTGGAAGCAACCTTTTGCGACCATGGTAGGTTTCGGTATACCCTGTCGTTTGAGTGAAACGAATCGCATCCCTCTTGAATTTCTCTATTTCTGGAATATTGCTCTTGTAGGAATCCATTAACTCACTGGCCTCAGCAACGGAAACGTGCAGATTCCTCGCAAGACCCGCAGGTTCTTGCCCGTAACTTTGCCCGAAATTGAGACATTTCCCAAGTTTACGTTCTTTGTCAGTCACGGAATCGTAAGGGATATTTTTCATATCGCTTACAACTTTTCGATGCAGATCCAAACCTTTGGACCAACAATCCTTGAAATACCTATCACCCGCAAGAGCGCTTAAGATTCTCAATTCAAAGCTGTCATAATCTGCCAAAACAAACGAACAGCCGCCATCGGGGTATATGGCGCAGCGCCCCAATTCACTAATGCCTTGGACATTGTAGTTTTTTGTATAGAGCCTGCCGCTCGGACAATCATCGGTATAGGTACAGAAAATCTTACCTTGGGGCTCGTCCGTAGCGTCAAAGAAAGCCTTCAGAGAGGAAAGAAGTTTCTCTAATTTACGATATTGAGCAACGCTATCGGTCAGTGGCGTGTTGAAGTTCCGGAGAGTTTTCTGGTTAGCGATAAATCTCCCGCTCCGTCCCTTTGTTAATTGAATTCCCATGGTTTCCCAAAGGATCGGCGCAATATCGCCAGAGCTATTAAAATTGAGTTCGCCTTTTATGCCAAGCTTTTTGCGTAATTCCTGCTCGATCTCGACCTTATCGTAGGCGACTTTATCGATCAGTTCTTTCAGTTTCTCTAAACGAACGTTCAACCCTCGCATCTGCATTGCCTCCTTGACGGCAAGCATGTCCCGCTCGAGCTGACCGATAGCGTTGCTATGATTGATTGTCTCTCGTAATTCCATGAATATTATTGTATGAAGCTAATCCTCCAGGATAGGAAGGGACTGAACGTCCCCTCCTCAACTAAGAGTACCAATATTAAAGCTTTCTCTTTAATCAGCTCTTAGATCACTCAATTTGCGTGAACCATTAAAAGAAGTAATAACCATCGTGGTTTTTTGTTGTCAAGTTTTTTAAAATCTTAAAAATTTTAATTGCAATATCTATTCTTTCAGTATACTAAAATATTAAATAGGCTTTAAAATTTGTAAGACTGTTGAAATTTCAATATGTCCAACAAAGCCGACCAACGATTGAAGATTTCCTAAACACTCTCTCGGCGAATAATTTGAAGACTCCACAAGATACTCCAATGCTTCTTCCGAGATTTCAATATTTTCTAGTTCTGCTATTCCGGCGAGTTTATCCACCAAAACTAATTTCGGTGGATTGCTGAGAACTAATTTTGTGCTTCTCGAAAGAATCCCGCCGTCAATGCTTTCCATATTCGTTGTCGCGAGAATGAAGAAAATCCCATCCGCTTCCTCGATAGGTTTCAACAGAATTTCTTGTGCTTTAGAAGGCATCCTTTGGAATTCATCAAAAAAAAGAACTACTGTTCCATGAACGTATGTCGTCATGTTTTTCAACAAACTCCTCACTTTGTCGGAATCGTAAGTAGTGGAGTCGAATTCGTGAAATCCGTCACGAAGCCCGGCTTTTTCACTCATTGCGCTCAATATGTCCTTGCCAAAAATCTTTGCTAAGCTCGTTTTTCCTACGCCAAAATTGCCGGAGAGAAGAATGGCCTTGGGAAATGCCTTAGCTACTAGCAGCCGCTGCCATCTGCTCTTTACACTCTCATTCCCCCACACTTCCGATAGACTGCTCGGTCTATACTTGATTCTGAAATCTGTCATTTCTTCGTCTCCTTTTGTGCAAACTGGAAAAACTGAATCCTAATAACATAACCCATTCTGGTTATTCAAGATATGCTCTCCTCTATCTGTGGCAAAACTGCGCCAAACTAATGCTCGCATAACAGGTCAAATCCGAGCTATTCATTGGCAGCTTCGGAAAATAGTTACTGAACGAATATTCCGCTCTGTTCTTAATCCCCCGAACGGGTTTTTCGTTAATAAAACCGAATTCAGAAAGAACTTTCAGGATTTTGACGATGGCCTTGTAGTTCCGGTATACATTGTCGGAAGGCAAAACCTCCAACATGTCGTTGCGTGTAAAGCATGGCTTCCTGCAAAGATTTTCTTTATGCACCCTTATAAGATTTACAAATTCCGCCACTTGCGGTGGAATCATCGATTCGTTTTCATCAATCGGAATATGGGTTAAAATCTCCTTCACTTCTTCGAAATCAGTCTCCCTTGCCTCTATAAAAATGGTTTCTTCAAACGCTTTCTTCCGTCTGTTTTGTTGATCCATAAAAGCGATTGCGCAAATAACATTAAGCAAGCGTTCTTGCGCCCGCGCAGCGTGGTGAGAAGGGCACTGAAATTTGATATCTTCTGCAAAGGGTATAACGACGCGTATGTGTTTTAGCCCTTGTTGGAAAGTTTTATGCTTCGCCCGAAGCGCTTCGAGAGCTCTTTCTTGTTGAAGGCCTTGAATAGTGCGATCCGTTCTTTGCCTTTCGAGGATTCGGGTTCTGGCTTCGGTAGTTTTGTTAATCCCGGCAGAAAAACATCTGGATTTATTCTCAATACCGATAACATCAGCGTTTACTGTAGTCTCCACTACGGTTGTAGGCCCTTTGAGACACCTTTCACCATCCGCCGTCATATAGCGAACCTCGCCCTCTGTGATTAACTCGCGGATATATTGAGAGTACTGAGGGTCTCTGAATTTTTCGTAAATATAGAGGATTTTATGTCGCAAGTCTTCGAGTGTTAACAACCCTGCCGGCGTGATCCTTGAAAAACTGATAATGTCCTCGTCGGGGAATAAACCGAGAATGGAATTGACAACGTGCGATTTCCCGAGACCTGCGGGGCCGCTTACAAGCACCGAGATTTTGTTTTCAGTTTTCCGAGCAGTTGCCGTCAAGTAAATTAAAACTCCTAGGTAAAGGTTTTCTTCCAAACCTAGGTCTAAAAGGTCTTTCTTCAATTCATCGATTCTCATTGTTAGCTGTTCCTCCCTTGGTTTCACCACCACGACACCACCAAAAGCATCAAAAAGACGCTATTTGATAACTTGCAATGGCTTTCCTTGTGTTGAATTGTGTTGGGATGTATGTGATTGATTTCTATAGGGGATACAACGATTTCGGAAAGAATTATCTGGGGATTTCTGGTCTTGAAAAAAGAAGTGGCGGAGAGGGGGGGATTTGAACCCCCGGTGGCGCTTTAGGCGCCACAGCGGTTTAGCAAACCGCCGCACTAAACCGGGCTATGCGACCTCTCCAATAAACATTAACTAACAATGGCAGCGCCAAAGGCGTAGTCATGGTTACCTTAAATTTTGTAATAAAAAAATCGCGGTGGGGGAAATCGTGAAACCAATTTTTTCCCAACTCCAATCAAATCAATATGGTGCGCGAAATACACTTTAAATTCAATGAGATTTTATTTTCGATGATTCGATGAAGTATTTTGAATCCGATTGGATTTGAATCAAGTTAGACACAATTTGGCCACAAAGTTTCGTCCCACAAAAACAAAACTTGGGGGATGCTTGTATTGCCTTATTCATCCTATGTTGCATTTTGTTCAAAGAACATTCTGTCCTTCCCAAATAGTTTAGCCTGAAGCAAAGCTTGATCTGTACAGTTAATGAAATCTTCGACGGTAATTTTTTTATTTGCTGAGAAAGAAAACAAACCAATACTCACTGAAACAGCAACCAATGTATTTTTAATGCTTAAAGAATACTGACGGATATTTTTTATGATACGTTCGGCTACTACTCGACTGGCTGCCAAATCTGTTTCGGGCAGAAGGAGGAGAAATTCATCTCCTCCGTATCTTCCTAGGATGTCAACTTCTCGGATGCTACGGCCTAAAATACCAGCTATTTCGCGAAGCAGCTGATCACCGGCCTGGTGTCCATGTTGATCGTTTACTCTCTTAAAATCATCAATATCAATCATCATTCCGGAAAGCTTCAAGTTATAACGATTCGCCCGTTTCAGTTCTCGATCAATTTCTGCAAGAATATACCGCCGATTACGCAGCCCTGTAAGTTCGTCCGTGTTTGATTTCTTTTCCAAATCAATGGAAAGCGCCTTTAGTTTTTCGTTTGCATCCACAAGACCTCTTGCCATCTGACGAAAAAAACTCGTCAAACTGACAATTTCATCTCCTCCGCTATTAATTTTTGTAGCTGGCAAATTTAATTTTGTGCTCGAGATTTCTTCAATTTCTTTATTCAATGTAACAAGCGGCTTCAAAATTCTTCCGGCAAGAAACAGCCCAACGAGGATCGAAAGTGCCGCAGCAGCCACCAACCCCAAAATAGACAGATAGCTTAACCGTTGAATGGGAATTATAGCTTCGGCTTTATCTTGTTCAGTCACAAGAACCCAAGAATAACTATCGAATTTTAGACACATGGCATTCCCCAAAACAGGAATGCCCCGGTAATCTCTCCAAAAACCGGAGACCTCCTTTCCTTTCTCAAGACATTCTTTAACAGGAAAGGTGTCCGCCTTTTGTCGAAAAGAGGCATCTTGAATAAAAAGTGAATCGGTAATCATGAGGCGATCTTTATTAACCAAATAAGACTCCCCTGTTTTGCCAATCCCCCTGAGCCGCGTCATTATGTCGAAGCCTAAAGCTTGTTCCCCCTTAAGGACGTTTTCAATAAGGTTTGTATTGTAATGGTTAACCAGTACACCGATTGTCGATGAAGGACCAAGGCGCGGCCTTACGGGAATCGATACGGTAAATTCCTTAACACCATCTGAATTAAGAGAGACGTCGGCTAAATATGTATTTTCTTTTGCTCTCAAAAAATAATTTTCTGCAGATAAGTCCAAACCAATTCTTACAGGCGATGTAGAGGCAACAATTTTGCCTTTTGGGTTGAGGATGTCGATCATAAAAACCCATGAGTCTGAAGTTTTTTTACTCTCTAGCAAGTGGTGAATTAGCGTTTGCACGGCGATTGATTTTTCGGCGTCCTCTCGATTTATTTTTTCTAGCTGGTCGCGCGTAAAACTATCTGAAGAAAAATCTACCGCCTCAGTTTTGGCTTCTTCAAGAAATAGATAAATTTCCTCTTCCCGAAGTTCGGCAATAGCATGAAGGCTAAATGAAATGGAATCCAAAAGAGCATTTCTCGCCGTTAAAAAGCAAAAAATCCCGACGACAAAAAATGGGATAATCGAAAGCCCCAAGAATGAAAAAACGAGTCTTCGTCTAAGAGTCATTGACTAAGTTATCGGATGCTCAGATTCCTTCGTAGCCTATGGTTTTCTCATAATAACAATGTGTTCAATGGCGGCGCTGATTAACATTAATAAACTAATGACTACTAATTAGAAATTAGTACTGTCATTGTCTTCAATAAATAATTATGAGGACAATGGCGGAGGGGGTAGGATTCGAACCCACGAGA
>OBEQ010428929.1_pt1 | contig 21054 bp, 18 predicted proteins | sample 1670901 | NCBI WGS metagenome assembly OBEQ01 (sample SAMEA104232315, study PRJEB22302) | groundwater metagenome | biome: forest; feature: aquifer; material: groundwater | place: USA | collected 2011-08-07 | depth 5.4 m
TGAGCGCGCTTACGTATGGGAGGCCGAAGGAAGATGTAGACGCAGAAATCATGCGTAAATATCTTCTTTAGCCAAAAATTATCTCATCTGCTTTGTCGCTACGGAATATTTCTCAGTCAATGTAGGTCTATCTACATCTCCTTCAAAAAATTCCTAAGCTTCGCGCATCTGAGTCAATTTTTTGCTAAAGTATTTTAAAATAAGTCTATTTGCATTTATATAGATTAACGACTAGAATCCAGGTAAACCCTTTTGATTTTAGGAGAATGCAAAATGAATGGTAAAATTGTCAATTGCGGCATTTGCGGGGACCTTCTTTCTGTGTACAACACGACAGGGCAATGTTTTCATCATGAGTTTAAGCGGGGCATGGAGCGAGAAACCAAATTCACTGATTCTATTTTCAACCCAAAGCCACAAGAAGAGAAGAAAATCACATTTGTCAGAGAGGAAGAACCACCAGAAACAACTGTAGAAAAAATTATTGATTCTGAAGCTTTGACTAAAAAAATAATAGCAATTGTGGCCAAGGATTACGGGGTAAATCCCGAAGACATAGTGAAGCAGGGACGATTCCAAAAGTTGGTGGTATCACGTCAAATCGTGATGTATTTACTCAATACAGATTTTGATGTTCCTTTGGCTCAAATTGGGCGTTGTATGTCGCGTGATCACACGACAGTTCTATACGGATGCAGGCAAATAGAAAAGAAGATTAGTGAGGATAAAGCATTCGCACAACAAATAGAGCAACTTCGTGTGCTTCTACAATGAGTTCCGAGGAGCTTATACCCCCGACGGCTTGCCGTCGGGGGTATTTACATAAAAAGAAAACCGCTCTTCGGCGGTTAATCTGTGATGGTGGCGGGAGTATGAGCGAGACTTTCTAATGCAATCAATTGCCTACGAAGTTTCTCCAAGTCCTCTCCTGTTATATCCATCCCTCTTGCCCTTAGTTTGAGCATGATTTGTTGTACAATTTGTCTCACTCTTTCCCTGGTCATTTGGAATCTCATACCGACTTCTTCCAGGGTTACCGGTTCTTGATCATCGTAAAACCCACTCCAGATTTTAAAGATTTGCCTATCCCTGTTGTGGTTTTCAGTTACTTCCTTCACCATCACGAATATTGCTTCTACTTTTTTCTTGGCTTCGTTTAGCTCTTCCAAGATCTCCAATAGAAACTCAGGACTCATTGCATCTGCATCGATAAGCACATCTTGTAAAGTTGTTTCCGAACTTTCGTTGTGGTTGTTGTTAACGGTCGATTGAAGAGAAACAACCTCCAGATGCATTGCGTTCATTGCATGCCTTACTTGCTCCACGGGAAGCTTAAGTCTTTTTGCAATTATTTCCGCAGTAGGGAATGTGCCACCGTTGGCTGCGTCTTCTCCAGCAACCTTAAGTATCTTGGCATAGAGTTCTTGTAGGTGGACAGGTATGCGGATTATCTCTGCAAAGCTCATGATCGCCCGGGTGATAGCTTGTCTTATCCACCACGTAGCATACGTTGTGAATCGGAATCCTTTCGTGTAGTCAAAGCGTTCTGCTGCAGTTATCAGTCCATCGTTGCCTTCTTGTACCAGGTCTTCAAATGGAATCTTGCACCAAGAATAGCGTCTTGCTATCGAGAGCACAAGTCGCAAGTTGTGATTGGTGAGTTCGTTACGAGCATCCAGATCATTCTCTTCGCGTATTCTTTTCGAAAGTGTGACTTCTTCTGCTGCAGTAAGGAGTCGATATTTTCCAACGTCCCTTTTATAGGCCATTAGTGAATCTTCAAGGTATGTGGTTGCCAGATGTGCAACCTCCGCCTTGTTTAAGTCACCACCAAAGTCACTTTCTCCAGTAAATTCCGGAAACACCTCACCACTGTCTCTTTTGGCTGAAAGTCTACGCTTTTTTGCAACAAGCGTTCTGTTGGTTGGTTTCAGCTTTGAAGATTGGTTTTTTGCTATCTCGGGTAACGTAGCAGTTTTGTTTGCTAAGCCCATTTTTTGTTCTGAGAGAAATTCACCAATCCTGGATACGATGTGAGAAAACTGTTCGCGGTCCTTGATCATTTTCAACGGGAGAACAGCTGCAATGTCAGCTGGACTAATTTTGCCGGTCCTTTTCGCAACTTCAAGGATTGCCATTGCTCGTGGCTGTAATCCATGAAGTCCTACGCTGGCCAAGAACATAGGAATTGTCTGTTCCGAGGATGTCAGATCTATCATTTTGGAACCTCACGGGTTATGGTTAAACAACTGGTCTAATGATCACTATGCCATATTTTTGATGTTACGTCAAAAAATTAAATTGACTAACTTTAGATTTAGTGTAGTGTTTGAAGTGAACTTCTTTCACAAATCGAATCTAACCAACATTCAGGAGATTTCTCATGTTTACACCCTATGTGTATCAAGCAGACTGTTTGACAGTGCTTGATCAGGTCCACAGAGAAGATACAAAAAGAGCACTTGTTGTGATGGCTACCGCTCTTGGTAAGACAGTGACAGCCGCATTTGATGTGAAGGCTTGGCTTGTCGGGCGTCCCAAAGGTAGTCGCGTTCTCTACCTGTGTCATCAAAATGAAATTCTGTATCAAGCAAAGATCACATTTCAGTCCATTTTGGGTCACGGCCATACCTATGGTTATTTCCATGGACAAGAAAAGACTGCACACGCAGTTGATGTGTTGTTTGCGTCGCTACAGACAATGGAAGAACATAAAAAGTCTTTTTCACCAGATGAATTTGACTATGTCATAGTCGACGAGAGTCATCATTCTCAGGCTGAAAGTTATAAGTCGACGATTCAGTACTTCACTCCAGAGTTCCTTTTGGGTATGACAGCCACACCGGATCGTCTTGACGAACTCGACATACGGGAAATCTTTGGCGAGGAAGTGTTTTCGCTACCGCTTGAAGAAGCGATGGCTAAAGGATACCTCGCGCCGGTGGATTACCGCTTACTCACTGATGAGATTCAGCTTTCTAAGTTTGTTGAAACGGAAAAAGGAAGAATGGGTATTGCCCAGCTGAATCGCATGCTCTTTATCCCAAGGAGGGATGAGGAGATAGCTACGATCATTGCGAAACACATTTCGGGAATTGAAAATCCAAGAGTCATCATTTTCTGTTCGTCAGTAAAGCACTGTAACCATCTTGCCGAAATAATTCCAGATAGTTTCGCAATTCACACACGTATCCCACAAAAAGAGCGGGATGTGAGAATGGAAATGTTCAGGCAGGGCCTCATTGGCACAGTGCTTGTTGTTGACTCCTTTAATGAGGGGGTCGATGTGCCCAGTGCAAATGTGATTGTGTTCTTGCGTGGAACGTCTTCACGGAATATCTTTTTCCAGCAACTTGGTCGTGGTTTGCGGCGAGCAGAAGGGAAGATCAAAGTCATCGTGCTTGACTTCGTTTCGAATTGCGAGCGGATTGGTCTGGTCACCGCTCTTCAGGAGGAAGTAAGGAAAGAGTATGAACACTTGCTGCATAGGCTTGGTATAAAAAATGAGTCTGAAAAAGAAAAAGTTCCCATGACACTCAACATAGAGTCAGCAGAATTTCAGGAGAAAATAATTCCAATCCTGAGAATGCTCACTCGCGCAAGTGCTGATTTCTATTTGACGTGGCAAGAGGCATCAAAAGCTACTCGCGTTCTGGGTATTACTTCAAAGGAGGAATACTCCAAAAACTACTTGAGTGACATACGACTTCCATCAAGTCCGCACTATAACTATGGGTCTGATTTTCCAGGCTGGCCAGTGTTTCTTGGGAAGAGAAAAGAGAAACTGTACCAGACTTGGCAAGAAGCAAGCAAGGCAGCAAAAAAGCTTGGAATAACAACGGTGGAAGACTACAAAAAACGCTACAAAGAAGATCCAAAGTTGCCTGCCGATCCTCCAACATTTCGTGGATGTCCCGGGTGGACTATTTTCTTCGGGAGGGAATTAAAAGAGTTCTACCCAACGTGGAAGGAGGTATCTGAGGTCTGCAAGAATAAAAATATAAAATCAGGCGCTGAGTACTTCAGCCTGTGTGATAAGGACAGCAAATTGCCGCGCGACCCATACAGGGTGTATCCAGACTTTCCTGGGTTTGCTAAGGCATTCGGTTTGAAGAAACTTGTCGAAAATCCTTATCCAACTTGGCAAGAAGCAAGCAAGGCAGCAAAAAAGCTTGGAATAAAAAGTTCTGTAAAGTACGAGAAAGAGCGCGAAAAAGATCCAAGGCTCTATGCTATGCCCACAAATATGTACCAAGATTTTCCCGGGTGGGCAACCTTTCTAGGGATTCCTGAAAGGGAATTTGTAAAAGACCCATATCCAGATTGGGCTTCAGCATCAGCAGCAGCTCAAGCTCTAGGAATCAAAAGTAGTACGGAGTACCACCGGCGGCGTAAAGAAGATTCACGTCTTCCAAGCTTTCCGCCGAGGTATGAGGGATTCCCAGGTTGGGCGGAGTTCTTGGGTAAGAAAGATTGAAGCCAGTACCGCCGCCGGGCATCGTCCGGCGGCTTTCTTTTTAAATTTTAGAGTCGGGGTTCTGTTATACTTTCATAATATGGATCTCATGGATTATTTAAATAGTGCAACTAAATCGCTATTTCGCTTTGAAGCTTTACAGGTCTATGAAGTGGAAGGGGATACGCTTGATGATTCTGGAATGAAAGAATGGTGGGATTTTATTGAATCGAAAACTAAATCTGGCGTAGTAATGGAGCGAGTGCGATTGGTCATAGAGCCACTTACCGATTACACAATGAAAGAGTTGGAAATTCATAAAAAATCAGCAGAACACGGAGATGATATTAGTATCATCAAAGAAAATATTTTTACTACGCTTGATATTCCAATAAAAGATTTTTGGTTAATAGATGATGATACAGTGCTTATCATGAACTACGATGAAGCTGGGAAGTACCTTGGATTTTCTTCAGATGAGAATATTGATGAGTATATACAAATAAAACAAAAACTTTTGAGAAACTCTACATCAATAAGTAGTTAAACAAGCGCGGCCTACGGCCGTGCTTGTTTAACTTCCTATACTAATTTTTTAAAAACTAAGAAACTGTTTCAGATACGCGAAGCCTAGAAATGTTTCGAAGAAGATGTACATAGTAGTACATTGACTGAAAAACATTTCGTAGCGACAAAGTAGATGAGCAGTTTATTAGTTCTTTAACCTTTCGACATATTCGCCTGTGTCCGTATTTACTATAATCATTTCTCCTTCCTCAATGAAGAGCGGAGTCGTAATCTTCGCACCTGTTTCAATCGTGACTAACTTTCCTCCGCCTGAAGCGGTGTTTCCTTTGATCGCAGGAGGGGCATCGCTTACTCGAAAGGTCATTTTGATCGGAAGCGTCACTCCGATTACTTTTTCCTCATCCTCATATTCAAATACTTTTGTATCGACAAGCGTGTTTGGTTTTAGAAACTTTGCAGCATCTCCGATCACGTCAGTTGAAATTTCAAAACGCTTCGCTTTGTCATTTGGATCGCAGAACCAATATTCTCCTTTATTCTCAAACATAAAGAGCGATTCGCGCTTGGAAATTTCTGCTTCTTCTGCCGTGTCTGATGCATGGAATGTGCCAGGGATAACTTTACCATTGAGAAGATTACGCATTTTCACTGAATTTTGCGGCTTGCGTTTCTGAGTGCGTGCCACATGAGATTCCAGGATTTCATAGGGCTGGTCGTCCACAAGAATGAATTTGCGAGGTTTGATTTCGTCGTAATCGAGGATTGCCATAAGGATAGGGGTTAGATATTAGGCACTAGGGACTAGTAATACAAAACCTAATGCGAATGCGAGAATTGTACCAAAAAATGTCACTTTTGACAAAAGGCGCCTGGCTAGCAAAAGTAAATGCTAGTGAAGCGTGAGGCCTCGTGCAGTAACTATTCTTTCTACTACTTGTAATTCCTCTAAATAGTATGCGTCACCAGGAGAAATATTTTGCAAATGCCACTTTAGTGCCTTTCTAAATTCAAGAAGATCATTATTACCCATTTTTTCTGGATCTGCAGCGATTCTTTTCTTTTCGTGAGAAGTATTTGATGATGGTTGTGGTGTGGATTCGGGAAACATACGCATTTCTAATTAGTATTTGCTACGGGCCATAGACTTATAGTCTATCAGCTATTCAGTCGGTGCGCTTTCCTCATCTGGATCCGCTTTACCTGCATATACCAATCCTCCGTTATCAAGCTCATGACGAATTTTCTTTACAAGGTCGGCTGCAACTTTTTTATTTTCACGGAGAAATGTTCGAGCTGCATCGTATCCGCGTCCAAGCTTTTCTTCACCATACACATAGACTGAACCTGATGATTTCCCTACGAGCTTGAACTTTTCACCAAGCGCGAGGAGTTCTCCTTCGCGAGAAATTCCTTCGTTGTACATAATATCAAACTCAGTGGTCTTGAAAGGGGTGGCGACTTTATTTTTTACAACTTTTACTTTCGTGCGAGCACCCACCACATCTTCTCCTTTTTTGATCTGGGCGATTTTACGAATGTCGATACGCACTGAACAATAAAACTTAAGCGCCTTTCCTCCTGGAGTAGTTTCTGGATTGCCAAACATCACGCCGATCTGCATGCGGATCTGGTTGATGAAAATAATCACGGTCTTTGATTTTGCCGCAATTGCAGTTAGTTTGCGAAGTGCCTGTGACATCAAACGCGCTTGCTTACCTACATGATACGCTCCCATGTCTCCTTCGATTTCATCTTTTGGAGTGAGTGCTGCCACAGAGTCGATCACAAGCACATCGATCTTGCCGCTTCGTACGAGAGATTCTGTGATTTCAAGTGCCTGTTCGCCGTTGTCTGGCTGTGAGATGAGTAGTTCGTTAATGTTTACGCCAAGCTTCTTCGCATATTCCGGATCCATGGCATGTTCGGCATCGATAAATGCGCAAAGTCCTCCCATCTTTTGAGCTTCAGCGATCACATGAAGTGTGAGCGTAGTCTTGCCAGATGATTCTGGTCCATAAATTTCTACGATGCGTCCGCGAGGAAGTCCTCCTACCCCGAGTGCCGCATCTAATCCAAGCGAGCCAGTAGGGATCACATCGATATTTACTTTCGGAGTGTCGCCTAATTTCATAATTGCTCCTTCCCCAAATTTACTTTGAATTTCGCGCAAGAGTGCATCACCACCAGTGTTGTGTGCGGCTTCTTCTTTCACTTCCTTTACGTTTGATTTTGTTTTTACTGTTTTCTTTACTGCCATAGGTATTATTATGTACTAGATTCAAATAAGTTAGGGAGTGACTTTGATAATGCGGGTAGTTGTTTTCCCATATTTATCTACCGCTTCTAATACAAGTATAGTATAGGGAGCGTGGGATACCAACGTTTCGTTAAAGATTCCATCGGTACTTATGGTAATAGGTCTTCCTTGGAGTTTTATCTCGCGGGCACGCTCTGCACGGCCTGAAATCTGGAAGGTGCTAGTGCCTACGGTATCTCCATCAAGCGGGGAGTATACGGTGATTACGGGGCCCAATACGAGCGGATAGATGCGGTATGCGCCGTAGAGCGCCACAATAATGAGGAAAAGGACAAGGGACCAGCTAATGATTTGATGGCGGAAGGATTGAGTCATGCAGGTAGTAATTTGTAATTGGTCATTAGTAATTAGTGTAATCAAGGGCAGCCTACCGGCTGCCCTTGATTATACTTTTTATTCTTTAAATAGCTCTTCTACAGAAACATCTTCTATTGCCTCAGGATCTCCTGGTTTGCCCATAAGTACTTCACGGTAACGCTCTCCTGTGCGTGAAGGACCGATGACACTGAAATGCTCCAGATCATTGATGATGCGCGCCGCTTTGTTGTATCCCCAGCGGAAGGCTGTTTGTAGAGATGAAGTAGAAGCTTTGCCAGTAGAAATCACATAATCTTTAGCAGAGAGATAGTCCTCATCGTCTGTCGGCTCAACTCCTGCTTCACGACTACTATCTGTAATATCACCGCTTGCTACTGAATTTACTTTAACTTTAGATATATCGATGTGGTCAGGAATAAATTCTTTGTGTGATTTCTTGATCCATTCCACCACTGATCTAATTTCTTCAATCGAAATAAAAGGTGCTTGCAAACGCACTAAACGGGGGTTATCGGATGCCATATACAACATATCTCCATTCCCAAGTAGGTCTTCAGCTCCAGAAGAATCCAAAATAGTACGTGAATCGATCTGAGAAGTTGTTTTAAGCGCGAGGCGTGCAGGGATATTGGCCTTAATCGTCCCAGTAATTACTTTTACGTCTGGTCGCTGTGTGGCCAAAATAAGATGTACACCCGCAGCGCGACCTTTTTGGGAAAGTGCAGTGATCAAAGGAGAAATTTCTTTCGGGTAGGAGAGCATAAAGTCGTTGTATTCATCAAAGACAATGATGATATACGGCATTTTAGGCGGAAGCCCTTTGACTTCGTCTCCTTCTTTGTTTTTCTTGCGAGCTTTTTCAAGCGCTGGAGAAAGTATTTTCTTATTATATTCGTCCACGTTTACCTGTCCGTGTTCTGCAAGCACTTCATAGCGACGTTCCATTTCCTGAATTGCCCAGTTAAGTGCCTTGATGGCACTCTTTGGCTCTTTGATAATTGGCGTGTAGAGATGTGGCAGGTTGTGATACGCGGTAAATTCAACTCGTTTCGGGTCGAGGATAATCAATTTAAGGTCATACGGGGAGTTTTTGTAGAGAAGGGAAATCAAAAGGTTTTGAAGCGTTACAGATTTACCAGTTCGTGTTGCTCCAGCGACGAGTAAGTGTGGCATCTTTGTAAGATCTCCAAACAGTGGCTTGCCGACAATAGACTTACCGATAGCAAGCGTGAGCGGCCCCGCACTTTTAAATTCTTCAAGCTCAAGCATAGATCTCAAGCCCAACATTGCTTTCCTTTCATTTGGAACTTCTATACCCACAAGTGTCTTGCCAGGGATCGGTGCTTCGATACGCAAAAATTCTGATCCAAGTTCCATGGCGAGGTTATCATGAAGTGCCACCACCTTTGAAAGGTTCACACCTTGAGCAGGCTTAAGGGTAAATTGTGTAACAGATGGTCCGACTGTTACTTCTCCCATTTCCACGTGGATGCGGAAGTGTTCAAGGGTGCGCTGAATGGTTACCATTTTTGCTTTAGTATCTCCGGCACCTGATTTGCCGGTATCGCCATTTAATAGATCAAGCGGAGGTGCGATAAATTCTGGTGTAAGGATCACAGGACGCGCTTTGATTTCTGGCGCAAGAATTTTTTCATCGACATCATCTGGAGATAATTTTTCGAAAAGTTCATCTCGAACATTTTTTGCACTCGCTGCATAATCTTCTACGATATCTTCAAGTGGTGTCTCAAGCGTATCTAGCATTTCGTTTGCCAGTAATTTTACCTCAATCGTCTTTTCTTTTCGGGCACCCCACAGTAGTGCAAGATACGATCTAAGACTTTTAATAATAGATGAGAAAAGTGAGAGTGACGGTTTTCGATTAAACGTAACTAAAAATCCGATAAGCATGAAACCAAATAATAAGGTTACTGTCGGGATGGTAGAAATATTTGCAACGAGTGGCTTAGTAATAAGCGTGCCGAGCAGTCCTCCGAATTGTGGCCCAAATACAATTGATCCGAAACCAGATAATCCAAACAAAATACAAAACCAACCAAAGAGTGCACGAATATTGAGTCGTGGCAGTTCTTCCTCCCAGAGATAGTATGCGCAGTAAAAAAAGATAAAGGGGATGAGGTATGCGTAGATGCCAAACAAAGCATAGAGTCCCGCAAATAGTGTCTCTCCAGTTTGTCCTCCAGCATGAATTATCGCAAAGATAATGAGCGCCCCCACCATAAGGGTAACCACAGAAAGTACACCTAATATAGTTTCAACTAAAATAGGATCACTTTTTTTGCGTGTGCGAGTACTTGTTTCACTTGTTCTTGCCATAGAAAGTCTGTGTGTAGATAGCTATAAGTGTAACAGATAGAAGGCTCATTATTTTGTGGAGAAACATTTGTTAGGAAGTTAGGACGTTCTTCGTTGTTCGTGGTGCAAGGCCTGTGGCCTTGCACCACGAACAACGAATGTATTTAACTAATAACTTGTAACTTCCTAACGAATAACGTGTATTCCAAACGATGATACAAAAAGACACATTTGTCTATTTTGACAGGAGTATTAAAAGGCATAGAATGGACAGTATATAAACCATAAAAGTGTCTTACACAGAAATGAGAAAAAGTATGAGTCAAATAAAAGTCATTAAGACAAATCTGTACAAGACACTAAACGACAACAAAAAGTCATATGAATGAAGAGCAAAAAAATGAGTACGGCGTTCTAATAGCAAAAAAGTCCGAGAAGCTTGTTACTGCTCTTTATTTAGTTACCGATCTAATTACGGACACAGAACCGATAAAAGCAAATCTAAGAAAATTAGCTATCACTCTTTTGTCCTCAATGAATACGTTAGCGCAACCAGAAGTAAAGGACAGAATTACTGAATATAAAATGTCCTTACGATCTGTGACCGAGATACTGTCGTTACTTCATGTTTCTCGGACAACTGGAATTGTCTCTCATATGAATGGAAGCCTACTGATTGATGGATTCAGGTCGCTTCAGCTTATCTTAGAAAAGAAACAGCCAATACTCACCCAAGAGATGCTTACGATCGAACACGAGCATTTACTGCAAGGTGAAGAGACCTTTTCTTCAACTATGAAATCAAGTTCGTATGACGCACTCACACCGCTTACACTTGCGCGCGGCACATATGGCAACAGTACAGAAAAAGAAATGCAAATCGGGTACACTCGAGAAGAGATTACTAAAGGACAAATTAAGAATACCGAAAAGGACATACATCACGAAGCATATAAAGGACAGAATTCTTCTCTACGCACTACGCCGGTTGTCTCGTCATTTCAGAACAGAAAAGTTTCCCGACGCGAGCAAATCCTCGGACTATTTGTGCGCGGAGTAGATGTCAGCATCAAAGATGTCGCTTCTCGTATTAAAGGATGTAGCGAGAAGACAATACAAAGAGAATTAAACTCGCTGGTATACGATAATAGTATCGTTCGAATCGGGGAGAAACGCTGGAGTAGGTATATGTTGAGATAGATATAACCCAGTTTGTAGCCAGTAAGTAAAAGCAAGTAGCAAACTCAGAATACCGCGTCTACAACGCGGTATTCTGAGTTTGGATCAGGGTGTATTTAGCTGCTACCCAATGGTTACTTTAGCTCCTTATACTGTAAGACTTCTACTCCTGTAGCGTCTAAATTATCATGAGGGCCATTCACATCCTGTTAAGAAACCCCAGATGTTCAGAATGATGAACGTATAGAGGCAACGAACCAGAGAAGTTTTTTTGGCCTCTCAGTGCACGTTTCTAAGTACGCTAGAGCGGGCGCTGTGCTTGCTCTATTAAATTGACTTTTGGCATAAAATGTGAAAGAATGCTAGGCAAGTACGTACTGTACTTCAAGCGGTATTATCCACATGTAAATGCAAGGTTTTCTTGCGTGTACATCAAAAGGGAATATACTACTTGTAGACGTCTCTGTTTGAGAGCGTCCTCTGGTATTTGAGATACATTTATAAGTAGTTATAAGTATCTTAGAAAGACAGAGTTAGATCGTTGACAAGAAAATAGTGACGCAGATTTATCACACAATTTAATTTGGGTCCTCTTTCTGACTCGACGATACTAGTCGCTGTCGTTAGATGAAATGTGTTTAGTTATGTCGAAACTAAATAAGCACATTCCATGGTAGTTATTAATAACTACTTAACCAACCTTATACACTTTTAGATTTATGAAGCAATTCTCAATCAAGGCTGCTACTACGGTAGCTGTCCTCGGAGGTGTGCTAGCCGGTGCAATTACTGCATCTGCTGCTCTCAACCTTCCAACACAGAACTGCTCTTACATGTTCGATACGAACATGCGTTTGGGCAGTAAAGGTGTTGACGTTATGAACTTGCAAAAGCTTCTTAACGGATACCCTCAGACTCGTGTTGCAACTGTTGGTGCTGGTTCTCCAGGAATGGAAACAAGTACTTTCGGTCCAGCAACTCGCGCAGCTGCAAATAAATTCCAGGCCCTCCACCTAGTGGAACTTGGTATTACAGCTCCAACAGGTAACGTATTCGCAGGAACACGTGGCCTCCTTAATATGGTGTGCAAGAGTAACGGGAATCCAAACCCTACTCCAGGTCCAGTAGTGTCAGGTCCTGTATCAGTTATGCTCGCTCCAATGCAACCAACAGGTATGCTTGTAGCAGGTCAGGCTGGTGCTCGTCTTGCTGAACTTACCTTCACAGGTAACGGTACAGTAACATCACTTGAACTCCAGAGAGTTGGAGTTTCAATTGATTCCGCACTTACTAATGTATACCTTTACGACGGAAACGTTCGCATCTCAGATGCAGCGTCTGTAGTAACAGGTGGATACATTCGTTTCAACTCTCCTAGTGGAGTGTTCATGGTAAACGGATCACGTAACATCACTGTTCGTGCCGACATCCCTACAGTGGCTCAGGTTTCTACAATCGTAGGCCAGTCAGTAGGAGTGAAGCTTAACAGCCTTACTGTTATGGGTGGAACACCTTCTACATTCACAAATGTAATGGGTAATTCATTCCAAATCGGTTCAGCTGTTCCAGCTACTGCGAGCTTCTCAGCTATGGATCAGAACCCGCGTACAGTAGATGCTGGTACTACAAACTACAACGTTTGGTCAGGTACAGTATCTATTGGTACTCGTGACGTACAGCTTCGTTCAGCTACATATAAGTTCGTAGGTTCTGCTCCAGTTGACGCTGTAGCAAACCTCTCACTCTATGTAGATGGTTCTAAGGTAGCAGGTCCTGCAATGATCAATGCATCTAACAACAACAAAGTTAGTTTTGATCTTGGAGCATCTCCTTTCCTTCTTAAGACAGGATCACACACAATCGACCTTCGAGGTGACATTGTAAAGGGTTCATTCCGTACAATGACATTCTCAATCGAGAACGTGGCTGATCTTATGCTTGAGGATTCAAGTCTTACAGGCGTGAACATCGCTTCTACTGTAGCATCAGCTGCAATGACACAGAGTACTTCTGCTTACGGTTTGATTACTGTAAACAGGGGTTCTGTGACAGTGAACGTAGACCCAACATTCGTTGCTAACAAAGTAACTGGTGGTGCTACTAACGTTCCAGTAGGACAGTTTACACTTAAGGCGTACGGTGAAGATGTTAAAGTAAACACACTTAAGGTGACGTTTGCTACAACAACTATCTCTACACTTAATAACGCATCTCTATACGTAAACGGTGGTCAGGTAGGTACAAGTCAGAACTTCACAGTGGCTAACGCTGCTGCAGGAGGTCTTACCTTCACTCTTGGTTCATCAATGATTATCCCAGCAGGCCAGACTGTATCTCTTACAGTTAAGGCTGATATCGTAGATACAAACAATGCTGCATACGCATCAGGTACGGTTGCTGCCGTTATTGGTGGTGTTGCAAGTAATGCACAGGGACAAAATTCTAACGAAATTGTAACTGTAGCTTCAGGTGCTGTAACAGGCAACACTCTTACAATCTCATCAGGAGCTGGTACGTTTGCTCGTACTGCTGGATTCACAGCAGTGTCTGTGCCTCCAAACACAACTAACGTGAAGATCGGTTCATTCACGTTCCAGGCTAGTTCTGCTGAAAACGTAAAGATTAGTTCACTTGGTGTTAAGCCAACGCTTGTCACTTACGCAATCACAAACCTAAGCAACCTTACAATTAAGGATGGTTCAACTGTTATTGGAACTCCAGTAGGAAATCCATCAACAGGAACATCAACTTTCTCTGTATCTGGTGATCTTATAATTCCAGCAAACGGAACTAAGACATTTGATGTGTACGCCGATGTAGGTGGCGCAGCATCAGGTTCTGTGTACGTAGATATGGATGCTACTTACCGTGGCGTTATATCTAACACTACTACTGTGACGTCTGCTAGTGGTTCAGCTGCTGCTATTACTTCAGCTGCTGCAACACTTGCTGCTTCAACACTTCAGTCATCAGCATCACCTGTATCACAATTCGTGGTTGGTGGTACGACATTTGGTGTAGCAACATTCACACTTAAGACAGCAGTAGCTGGTACAACAGCTTATGTTCGTGAACTTCGTTTCTCAACATCAGGTACTGATGCTGCACAAACGATTTCTGTAGCTGGTAGTCTACCAGCTCCAGTAGTGTCAGGTACTACAACAGTTACAGGTCTTAATATTCTTATCGGTTCTACCGGTACTGATGTTCCTGTAATTGTGAAGTACTCACAGTTCCAGAACAACGCTAAGGGTGAGCCAGGATCACTTCAGGCTGGTGTAGTTTCTACAACAACGCTAAGTTATGTTGAAGCTACTTCAGGAAGTGGTTCAGTTATCACTAACGGAACTCTTGTTGCCGCTAACCCAATGACACTTGTAGCCTCAAGGCCTACAGTGACAGTAAGTTCAGGTGGTACAGATGTTCTTAACCTTGGTGCTCTATCTAAGATCGGAGAATTCACGGTTACAGCTGATGCAAACGGTAAGATCGCTCTTGCTTCAACTTCAATCAGTATCTCTACAGTTGGTATCAATAATCCTGAACTTGCGACATCAACACTCCTTCTTAAGGATGGAAACACTACTGTACCGAACGTATCATTGGTGATCAACGCTTCACCTACAGCGTCTACAACACCAGTGTTCACATTCACGACTCCATATGAAATTGCAGCAGGTACATCAAAGACCTTCTCAATTTACGGAACAATCAACGGTTCAGCAGCAACTTCTATCGTTCCTCGTTCTAACGTGAGTCTTACATCTGGTGCAACATTCAAGTGGAATGATGTTATCGGTGGAAACACTACTTACACTGGTGCTCTCATCTATAACTTCCCATCAAATAGTTACACTACAAAGACTAACTAATCTGCGTCACGTAGCTCTCTCGTAAGAGAAAGCTTGTGCTAAAGAAATAGTTGGTTGATGGAAGAGATTACGCAAAACCGCCCCCTTAAAGGGCGGTTTTGCTATTTTAAAACTACTAGATTACTTCATCTGCTTTGTTATGACTTCAATTTCTTCTACTTCAAAATGGATAATTGATAGAAAAATAGATTTATGCTAGTATTTGACCCATAAGCCAAAGAAGTAGGGGGAGCAATCCATAATTCCTACGGAGGTTATTCTCGAAATAAGGTCACACTTATTTCAATAACGCTTTAGTTTATCGAATAGTCTAGGTATTTGTTTATTGGCGTATGTACTAGTCCTAGTCCCTAGTATCTAAACCCTAGTCCACATGGCACTCAAAAAAGCTAAAAAAGTAGAACTTATTGCAGAGTATACCGATGCTCTCAAGAAGGCTAAGTCAGCAGTGTATGTGAAGTTCAAAGGTCTTTCTGTAGGAGAGACAATGCAGCTTCGCAGTACGCTTTTCGGAGAGAACACTCATTACACCGTAGTGAAGAAAACGCTTTGGAAGCTTGCGACAGACAATGCAAAGATTACCGGGGAGGCTCCTCTAGTAGGAGAAGAGCTCGCAGTGGTATATGGAGAAGATCTTCTTGCTCCTGCTCGTCTTTCTTATGAGTTTGCAAAGACCCACAAAGAAACCTTTGGCATTTTAGGTGGAGTATTTGACGGAGTATTTAAGGACGCTAAAGCCATGATGGCGATAGCAACTATTCCTCCACGTGAAGTATTGCTATCTCAGCTTGCATACCTTCTTCAGTCTCCTATTCAGGGGCTTGCAGTTGGACTTAAAGCTGTTGCAGACAAGAAAGCATAACGTTTGTTACTCAACATTATCATTTAAACAATAATTACTATGGAAAAATTTGCAGATTTGCTTACGAAGATTGATAACATGTCAGTGATTGAACTACATGAGCTCGTAAAGGCAATTGAAGAAAAATTCGGCGTTTCAGCAGCAGCAGTTGCAGCAGCTCCTGCAGCGGGTGAGGTAGTTGAAGAAGGGAAGGACGCGTATACAGTTCACCTTGTTTCAGCTGGCGAGCAGAAAATCGCGGTGATGAAGATCGTTAAGGAAGTGCTTGCGCTTGGACTTAAGGATGCTAAGGACCTCGTAGACGGTGCGCCAGTAGATCTTAAGGCTGGAGTTAAGAAGGCAGAAGCTGAAGAACTCAAGAAGAAGATCGAGGAAGCCGGAGGTAAGGTTGAATTGAAGTAACATTTTTAAAAAGTGTTCAAAAACTCCCCAAAAGGGGAGTTTTTGTTTTGAAAGAAAACAAAGAAAGGATGTATATTGTCACATATTCTTAATCTGCACAAGTGTTCTCTCACGGTATTTCCTGATAAACTAAGCCTACTATGGAACTCCTGGCACGGCTTTTAGGCGGACAAGAACGAGTGAAGATAATGCGATTGTTTCTACATCACGATGACATGCTGGTGAGTGCGCATGATGTTGCTGATAAAACAAAATCAAAAGCGGCACTTGTTCGTAAAGAACTTTCTGCGCTTTCTGCGATTGGATTTCTTGAAAAGAAAAAAGGACGCGCGGTGGTAGCAAGTAGCTCTGGTAAGAAAACAACAAGCAAAGTAAAAGAAATTGTCGGATTTAAATTAAACACTGACTTCCCGCACAATCAAGCGCTCAAAGATTTACTTTTTGATTTTGAACTTTTAGACAAACGTGAACTTGCTTCTCGATTTAAAGTAGTGGGGCGCATTAAACTATTTCTTGTAGCAGGTGTATTTATTGGAGATGAAGATTCACGAGTCGATATTCTCCTCGTAGGAGAAGCGCTTAAGAAGCCAAAGGCAGAAAAAGTATTTGAAGCGCTCTCGGCTGAGCTTGGGCGTGAAGTAGGATACTCGATGATGGATATGGAAGAATATGAGTATCGTTTTAAGATGTACGATAAATTTGTACGAGATATTTTGGATATGCCTCATGAGAGGGTTATTGATAAGATAACCGAGAAGTTTGTAGGAAGAGAATAAAATAATCAAGAAACACTGCATCTACTTTGTTGCGACTTAGTTTTTGTCAGTCAATGTACTTTTATGTACATCTCTTTCCAAAAACTAAGTTGCGCCTCGTATCTGCTAGCGTTTCTTGATTATTATAAAGATGAGTGGTTTATGAATACAGCGCGACCTTCAGTCGCGCTGTATTCATGTATCGACTCTGGCTGTTCTTGGTTAATACTTCTTATATCTAGATTCTTGTATTCCGTGGATAAGCCTACATACAAAGCATAATATAGGGTTATACTTAAAGAACCTTTATATGTCGATATAAAGGTGTATATATACACTTTTTACTATTAGATATGAATAACCCATTGGATATTTTAGGACAAGCGCTTGTAGACACTGGTATGACAGTTGTCTCTTTCCTTCCTAGTGTCATCGTTGCCGTTATTATATTCACCCTTGGTTGGATCGCAGGATCAATCATCGGTCGAACAATAACGCATATTATTAACCTTCTAAAGATTGATCAAGCGCTTCACCGTGCTGGTATGGATGTAGTAAGTGAGCGAGCAGGTATTCGCGTCACTGTTGCTGGATTCATGGGCGGTATCGTGAAGTGGCTTGTGATCGTAGCGTTTACTGTTGCTTCAGCAGATGTCCTTGGACTTACACAAGTGACAGCACTCTTGCGTGATATTCTCGTGTACATTCCGCAGGTTATGGTTGCTGCAATCGTACTTGTTATGGCAGCACTTGTTGCTGATTTCGTAGCGCGTGTGGTAGAGCATTCAGTTAAGGCTACAGGACTCAATCCTCATTTCGCCGCATCAGTATCCAGATGGGCGATCCTTATTGTAGGCGGTATCTTCCCAGCACTTACTCAACTACGCATCGCACAGGGGCTTGTAGAAGTTCTTTTCACCGGTGTCGTATTTGCGTTCTCACTTGCTCTTGGACTTTCATTCGGTCTAGGAGGACGTGATGCTGCTGCTCGTTTGCTTGAAAGCATGAAGAGATAATCTAAATCTTTTAATGTAAACCAGAAGAAAACGCCCCCTAGGGGCGTTTTCTTCTGGTTTTTTCTCGCATTTTTGCCGGTAAAAAATACCGAATTTCTGGGTATTTTTGCCCTTTTTAAATAATGCACCAAAACCCTTATGGTAGAAGGAAGAAATGCTTGACTTATGTTTTCGCTTTTGATAGTATAGAGAACACTTACTGAATGACAAAAAGAACAAACAAAACCAAACAAAAAGGCGCGTAGCAACACTTTGGTTTTGCTCGCCGCCTCCAGGCGGTTTTGTTTTTCTGAAAATGACTGTCCGATTGCTTTTTTGACAATTAAATCCCGTGCACAACACGCGCAACAATACTGTTATCCAATGGTAAAAATTTATCACTGGGGTCTAGCGGAGTTTGTGACACGGATAGATACATGAAAAAGAATCCAACCTCACACAGCAATGTGCGAGGTTGGACAATACAATCAACATACTGCGTCAGTGGTGACAAAGTATGCGTGATACATATGTTTCCTAATAGGAACATAATTAAGAGCATACGGTGGATGCCTTGGCTCTTGCAAGCGATGAAAGACGTGGTCAGGCGGCGATACGTTTCGGGGAGGTGCCTAACAACCTTCGATCCGGAAATTTCTGAATGAGGAAACTCACATGGAGTAATGTCCATGTACCTAAGGCAGCAGTGCCTAGGAGCGCACCTGGGGAAGTGAAACATCTCAGTACCCAGAGGAAAAGAAAACAATGTTAATTCCGCAAGTAGCGGCGAGCGAAAACGGAGGAGCCCAAACCACAGGTAGTAATACCTGATGGGGTAGTAAGATAGAAACGTAGAATTATCTAGAAGAGTTATAAAAATAATGTATAGAATAAGTTGTTGGAAAGCAACGCCAAAGAAGGTGACAGCCCTGTAGTCGAAATGCATTATTCTCTTTTGTTTCTATTCTTGAGTAGTTCGAGACACGAATAGCTCGGATGAATCTGCCGGAACTAACCGGTAAGGCTAAATATTGCAAGAGACCGATAGTGAACAAGTACCGTGAGGGAAAGGTGAAAAGAACCCCGGAAGGGGAGTGAAATAGATACTGAAACCGTATGTTTACAAAGAGTAGAAGAGGTTCATCATACAGCTCTTGAGAGAGAGCTTATGATTCAGGAAGCGCGATTTATTCGGTACGGCTTCCCCAGGCTGATTGCCTGGTGCGATGGAGGGTCGTTAATACTTGAGATCAAACTCGTTGAATATTTCGTCTGGCGATCGACAGATGAAGGAAGCAGCATTAGTAGATTCCGACTCAAGGAGACCCAACATCAAGCTCGCCATCTTGGCGAGAGTTGTATGATGAACCTCGACTGCGTGCCTATTGAAGAATGAGCCAACGAGTCATAGGTTACTGCAGGCTAAGTGGTATAAAGTCACGGAGCCATAGCGAAAGCAAGTGTGAATAGCGCGAAATTAATGTAGTAGCTTATGGACCCGAAGCCGGGTGAGCTTACCATGAGCAGGGTGAAGTATCTCGAAAGAGATATGGAGGCCCGAACCAGTAGGTTGTACGACTCCTTTGGATGACTTGTGGTAAGGAGTGAAAAGCTAATCGAACTCGGTAATAGCTGGTTCTCTCCGAAATAGTTTTTGGACTAGCGTCATGTGTTCCTCTTGGGGGTAGAGCACTGGAAGGTTTTGACTAGTAGCAATACGGCAACACCTATCAAACTCCGAATACCAAGAGTTAAAAATATGGCAGTAAGACTACGGGGGCGAAGCTCCGTCGGTCAAAAGGGAAACAGCCCAGATCGCCAGTTAAGGTCCCAAAGTGTATGTTAAGTGTAAGCGAGGAGGTGGAGTTTCATTGACAATGAGGATGTTGGCTTAGAAGCAGCCATCATTGAAAGAAAGCGTAACAGCTCACCCATCGAGAGACTCTGCGCCGTAAATGATCGGGACTCAAACATACCACCGAAACTGCGGGCTTGTGAATTTCATAGAGGAGATGAAAGTCCTCTAAGTGTTGTTCGCCAGAAGGGGTGTAAGGCCTAAACGCCACACCGTCACATTCATTCGTGAATGAGGGAAGCGACAGGTGAGACAAATTAAAGTATACGCGATTGGTTCATTCCAGTGCGTTGAAACGATGGGTCTCTGAAGATTGAAACTATCGTGGTCTTGAGCTCCCTGCCGTAAGGTATAGCAAAACAAATCGCGACTTGTAGAAACTTCAAACCGGTAACCCAAGGCAGCCACACACAGTCTAAACGATTGTGTGGCGCGCAAGGCCTGCCCCTTCTGTGCGAGCAACCCAATTGCGTGAAAGATCGCGATTAAAAGGCAATGTCTAGCAGCATTGTCTCTTCTATGAAATTCACAAGCGGTAGGAGAGTGTTCCAATCTGCAGTGAAGCGGAAGGGGTAACCCACCGTGGAGCGTTTGGAAGTACGAATGTTGGCACAAGTAACCACAAGGAGGGTGAGATCCCCTCCCGCCGAAAGAATAAGGTTTCCTTTTCAATGATTGTCAGAGAAGGGTTAGTCGGGCCTAAGGAGATGGCAAACGCCGGATCCGATGGACATAAGGTTAATATTCCTTAACTCGGTAATAATGTGATGGGATGACGGGGTGTAGTATATACAGCGACTTATTGGATTGTCGTTTATTGTGTAAGGTGGAGGTACAGGCAAATCCGTACTTCTGGCATTAAAGCCGACTCCAAGCATTGTATGAAGGTAAGGGGCAACCCGAGCCAACTGTATAAAGCACGCCTCCGAGAAAAGTCTCTACATTCTATGAATATAGAACGTCTACACATGCCTTTAACCGGGCATGCAAATGCCTGGATCATCTAGGTATGTGTAGATGCTTAAGTTATTATTGATCCGTACCGCAAACCGACACAGGTATTCGAGTCGAGTAGACTAAGGCGAACGAGTGATTTCTCCCTAAGGAACTAGGCAAAAAAGCGGCCGTAAGTTAGCGATAAGGCCTGCCCCCATCACTTTGCATTTAACGATGTGAAGTGTGGGTTCCAAAGAATAAAA
>OBEQ010106011.1_pt1 | contig 21050 bp, 14 predicted proteins | sample 1670901 | NCBI WGS metagenome assembly OBEQ01 (sample SAMEA104232315, study PRJEB22302) | groundwater metagenome | biome: forest; feature: aquifer; material: groundwater | place: USA | collected 2011-08-07 | depth 5.4 m
GTTGGCCGAGGAACGCGCCCCGCCCCTCGCTTTAAAACGGCCTTGGATGAATGGGAAAAACCCCGCCATAGCGACGGGTAAGATAGGGCTCCGGCGGCTATAGCAGCCGACTGGATGACCCCGCGGAAGCGAAACTCTCAAGGTTTCGCTTTTTCGTTTGCCCGCTTTCGGTTCCCGGCATTTCCCGCATTTCCCATTACCACCTGCGGAGCGGAATATTTAATTTCCCCTCATGAACGATGTTTCCGCATTGTGGGAATCGGCTCGTCAACCGTATCGAAAAGTGCGGATGGCTGCCGAGTCCGGCCACACAACCACCCGCAAAATTCAAAAGATCCCGGAATTTCATCTTTTGACGGCCTGAATCGGAACGATGTCGTCCTTGGACCCGGGGGCGATGGAGGTTACTATTTGCTCGGCTTGAAAGAGGTAGACGCCTCTTTGCATCGGGGACACCCCATCAACGTCGGGGTCGGCTTCGAGAAAACCTTAAATATTCTAAAATTTCAAACTTTAAGTTACATTTCGCTGGACGCTTTTTTTCTGATGGCCAAACCCTGGAAGAATTCAATCGGGTAGGACATCTGGAACCACTTAAACATCTGGGAATACGATAAGATGCCTTCACCAATCATCTATGCCATGTTTGGACTATACGCCATAGCCTCAATCGGGCTGTTCACTTATGGCATTAATTGCTACTGGCTCTTGACTCTTTTCCTTAAGCATAAGCGCAAAGAGGTCGTGCACGATCGCCGTAAGATCCGCCGCTTCTACGCCGAAGATGGCATGGCCAGGCTCCCCTTGGTAACCACCCAGCTCCCTGTCTACAACGAAGCCAATGTGATCGAACGTCTCATCCGCTCCGTTTGCGCCATGGAATACCCGAAGGATCGCCATGAAATCCAGGTCCTGGACGATTCCACGGACGGCTCCGAGAAGATCTCCGCGGCTTTGGTGGAAGAAATGCGCTCCAAGGGTCACGACATCGTGATGATTCACCGTACCAACCGCCACGACTACAAGGCCGGGGCCCTCAACGAAGGCATGCAGGTCTGCAAAGGCGACTTCATCGCCATCTTCGACGCCGACTTCGTTCCCCCCGCCGACTATCTCATCCGCTGCGTGCCTTTCCTGGCCATGGACAAGGAAATCGGCCTGGTGCAGGCCCGCTGGGGCCATCTCAACTCCCAGGAATCCTCCCTCACCTTGGCCCAGAGCATCGGCATCGACGGCCACTTCGTGATCGAACAGTCCGCCCGCTCGTGGGGACGCTTGTTCATGAACTTCAACGGCACCGCCGGCATCTGGCGCAAGACCGCCATCGAGAACTCCGGCGGCTGGCAGGGTGATACCCTCACCGAGGACATGGACCTTTCCTACCGCGCCCAGCTGCACGGCTGGCGCATGAAGTTCCTCTACGACGTGGTGGTTCCCGCGGAACTTCCCTCCGACATCAACGCCTTCAAGTCGCAACAGTTCCGTTGGGCCAAGGGCTCCATCCAGACCGCCATGAAGCTGTTGCCCCTGGTGATGAAGTCCAAGCAGCCCTTGAAGGTGAAGCTGCAGAGCGTGTTGCACACCACCCATTACGCCATCCATCCCCTGATGCTGCTCACGGCCATCCTGGCCCTGCCGCTGCTGTACTGGTTCCCGTTCAAGGTCGGCACCGGCGCGTTCACGGGGTTGTGTGTCCTGATACTGATCTCTTCCCTCGCGCCTTCCATCCTGTATCTGGTGGCCCAGCGCGTTTCGCGCAAGAACTGGAAGAGCCGCATCCTGTCCCTGCCCACCTTGATGGCGCTCGGCGTGGGCGTGGCCCTGAACAATACCCGCGCGGTGCTCTCGGCCCTTTCCGGCCGCAAAGGCGCCTTCATCCGCACGCCCAAAGCCGGTGACAAGATGGTGCACGTCTACAAGTCCAAGTTCCCTTTCGCGTCCGTGCTGGAACTGGGCATCGCGGCCTATTGCTTCCTCGGCTTCGTGCAGTACACCACGCATCAGAAATACCTGGTCGGCCCTTTCCTCGGCCTCTACGCCGTGGGCTTCCTCGTGGTCGGCTGCATGTCCCTGACCCATTACGTGAAGAAGTTCTACCAGGTGAAGTTCGCGCCCGTCTCGGCGCTGCAAGAAGCCTGATCGGGATTTACGCCCGCGCCCGGCCTTGCGGCGCGCGCATGCCTTCCTCATGAAAAACATACCGGCGCCCGATTCCACCACCCTGGATTCGGGCGCTTCCGTTTCGGTCGAACTTGATTCCGGCGTCAATGCTCCTGCTACTCCTGCGACTTCCGGTGCGAAGCCGCTCCTACCCGCTCCCGCCGCGGCCCTGTTGTTGATCGCGCCTTACCTTGCCCTCTCCGTGGTCGGTCCCACGGAAGCCAACGTGCCGGAAACCCTGGCCTGCCTGGGCATCGCTTTCGCCGTCTATTGGTTCGGCTGCGTGAACAGCCGCTTCGGCCTCAACGCCAACCGGGTCCTGATCCTGGGACTAATCCTGCGGCTCTGCCTGGTGCCCATGCCGCCCTCGGACGACATGCACCGCTTTTTGTGGGAAGGGAAAATCCTCGGCTACGGCTTCAACCCCTTCACCTTGAGTCCCGAAAGCCCGGTGCTGGCGCATCTGCGCGATGCCAACTGGGGCCTGGTAAATCACCCCGATCTTCCCACGCTTTACCCGCCCCTGGCACAGGCGGTATTCTGGCTGCTCGCCAAGATCGGGAACTCCATCACCGTCTTCAAAATCGGATTCCTGATCTTCGACATACTCGGCTTCTTCGCCCTGCATTCCCTGCTGCGCAAGAAGTTCGGCCCGCAAAGCGGTTTCGCTCCTGCGCCGCATGACGTCGGCGCGCGCATCCTGGCGGTTTATTTCCTCAACCCCCTGCTGATTTTCGAAATCGCCGGACACGGGCATTTCGAAAGTCTGCCGATCCTGCTTAACCTGCTTTTCATGGGCGCCCTGTTGGCCCGTAAGGGTTGGGCCCCCGCGCTTTTGGGCATGGGCGCGATGGCGAAAATCTCTTCCCTGGCCCTGGCTCCCCTGGTATTGCTTTCCATGGGGTGGAAGCGCGCCTTGATATGGGGAGCCGCCCTTGGAACGATTGTCGGCGGTTCCTTGTGGGCGGTGGGTGCGTTCTCGGTACTCGGCAAGTTCGCCACCCGGTTCCGTTTCAACACCGCGCTCCCTTCCCTGCTCGATTCCGCGCTGCCCTTCCTTTCCGGGGACGTGCGCCGCAACCTTTCCATGGCCCTGTTCGGCCTTACCTGTCTCGTCTGCCTGCGCGTGTTCCGCCGCGAGGCGCCGGAGCGTCAGGCCCTCTGGTTCATGGGCCTGCTCTTGCTCTTCTCCCCCACCCTGCATCCCTGGTATCTGTTGTGGGCCCTGCCCTTCGCGGCCCTGTGCCAATCGCGGCCCTGGCTGCTGCTGACCGGTACCGTGCTGATCACCTACGAGGTATACGGTCGCGCCCATGTTACGGGCCATTGGCACGAGAATCCCTGGCTGCGCCTGCCGGAATTCCTGCCGCCGTTGTTCCTATGGCTGTACTTGCGGGGCCGGAAGCTGCGCGCCTTCCGCTCCGATTTCTAAGTTTTCCTACATGTCCCGGACCCTTTATCCCCTGGCCGTCGATCTGCGCGGCAAGCCTGTGCTGGTGGCCGGTGGAGGCGCCGTAGCGGCCCGCAAGCTGGCCGAATTGCTGCGCTGCGGGGCCGATGTAACCGTGGTCGCGCCGGAGCCGGTCCCCGCCGTAGAGAGGTTGGCCGGGGTCCTGCATCTGATCCGGCGCCCTTTCAAATCCGGGGACGAGCTGGGGCGCTACCTGGTCTTCGCCTGCACCAGCGAATCGGCGGCGAACCGCGAGATCGCGAGCCTGTGCCTACGGGGCAACATCCTCTGCAACGTGGCCGACGCCTCGGGCGAAGGGACTTTCCACGTACCCGGCGTGATACGTAAGGGCGAGGTTACCGTAACCGTGAGCACGGGCGGCGCGGCGCCGGGCCTGACCCGTGATCTCAAGCGCATGCTGTCGGCCGCCCTGGGCGATGAGACCGCGGCCTTGGCGGCGCTGCTGGGGCCGTTCCGGACCGCTCTGCGCGAAGGCGCCGAATCCGGACGCGCGGCGGAAATCCTGGAAAGACTTCCCTACCGCAAGCTGCTGGAGGATTTACGCGCCTCCGGACCCGCGCCGGTGGAGCGCTTTTTGTCCGATACGATGCAACGCGCAACAGCCGATACCTTCGAGGCGTCCAAGGCGGGCAATCCGGATCCTGCGAAACCTGGCGGAAGCGATGCCGCCCCTGGCTCCGCCGCGGACACCGCTGCCGACACTACGCTTTCCGATTCCGTTTCCAGGCCCGGTATCAAGCCCCTCCTCCACGCCGTTGCGCTCGTGGGAGCCGGACCCGGCCATCCCGGCCTGCTCACGGTATTGGCCGCCGAGGCCCTGCGCAAGGCGGAAGTCATCATCCACGATCGCCTGATCCCCGAAGAGACTCTCCATCTGGCTTCCGCGGAATGTCTGTTGATTCCGGCGGGCAAGCGCGGCCATACGGGCCAAAGCGAGTCCGCCCGCCAGGAAGATATCGAGGCGCAACTGATCGAACACGCAGGTAAAGGCAAGCGCGTGGTACGCCTCAAGGGCGGCGATCCTTTCGTCTACGGCCGAGGCTGGGAGGAAGTTCTTGCGTTGGAATCCCAGGGAATTCCCTGGACCGTCATCCCCGGCGTCAGTTCGACCACGGGCGGCCCGACTTGGGCCGGCATCCCACTCACCCATCGCGGCATCGCCCGATCTTATGCGGTCATGTCCGGCATGGCCTATTCGCAAACCAATACGGAAGTCCCCAAGGCCGACACCATTGTGCTGGTGATGGGACTGCACCGCCTCGCGGAAATCGTCCCCTCCTTCCTGGCCCAGGGCTGGGAAGCGGATACGCCCGTGGCCGCCATCCAGAGCGCCACATTGCCCGATCAGCGCGTATGCATTTCGACCCTGAAGGATATCCAACAAGAGACGGCGCGCCTGGGCTTCGACTCCCCCACCTTGCTGGTGATCGGGGACGTCGTGGGCCTGGCCCAACCGATAGAGAAAGCCGATCCATGAGCAAGCCTTTGACCGACCACAAGACCAGCCCGAAGACCTTTTACGTCACCACCCCCATCTACTACGTGAACGACACGCCCCATATCGGGCACGCGTACACTACCATCCTGGCGGACGTGTTCACGCGCTTCCACAAGCTGGCGGGCGATCAGACCTTCTTCCTCACCGGCACGGACGAGCATGGACAGAAGGTGCAGCAGGCGGCGGAAAAACGCGGCACCACGCCACAGGAGCATTGCGACATCTACTCGCTGCGCTTCAAGGAAGCCTGGAAAGAGATCAACATCGGCTTCGACAAGTTCATCCGTACCACGGATCCGGAGCATATCGCCTTCGTGCAGAAGATGGTTCAGGCCCTCTGGGACAAGGACCAGATCTACGAGAAGGAATACGAAGGCCTGTATTCCGTGGGTGAGGAGCGTTTCTTTAGCGAGAAGGAGCTTGTCAACGGGATGGACCCCATCAGCGGACGTCCCGTGGAGCGGGTCACGGAGAAGAATTATTTCTTCCGCATGTCCGCCTACCAGAACTGGCTGATCAAGTATATCGAGGAGAACCCGGATTTCATCCTGCCGGATTTCCGCCGCAATGAGGTGCTGGGATTCCTGCGCCAGCCCTTGAACGATCTCTGCATCAGCCGGCCCAAGTCACGCCTGGCCTGGGGCATCACCTTGCCCTTCGACAAGGACTTCGTCGCCTATGTCTGGGTGGACGCGCTCTTCAACTACATGTCCGCCGTGGACGGCAAGACCTTCCCGGACGGCACGCCCATTTGGCCCGCCGATTACCATCTGCTGGGCAAGGACATCCTGACCACCCATGCGGTGTATTGGATCACCATGCTCAAGGCCCTGGATCTGCCGTTGCCAAGGCACCTATTGGCCCACGGCTGGTGGATGATGGACAATGCCCGCATGTCCAAGACAACCGGTAACGTGATTAATCCGATGGACATGAAGAACGAGTTCGGCGTGGACGTGTTCCGTTATTTCCTGATCCGCGAGATGGTGGTGGGGCAGGACGCGTCCTTTAGCCGCGATGCCTTGATTCTACGCCTCAACTCGGAATTGGCCAATGACGTCGGCAATGGCCTGAGCCGCATCCTGAAGTTGGCAGCGACGGGCCTGGAAGGCAAGGTGACTCCCGTGCCGTCGATCGACGAAGAGGAAGCCGCGCTCAAGCAAGCCGCGGGAGACGCCGTCACGGCGGCCCTCGACAAGGTGCGCGCCCTGAAGTTGTCGAACGCGATCGAGGACACCTTGGTTCTGATCCGGGCAGTGAACCGATACCTGGAGGTGAAGGCCCCCTGGAAACTGGCCAAGGAAGGCCCCGCGGGCAAGGACAAACTCAACTCCGTGCTCTACCATTCCGCCGAAGCCCTGCGCATCGGCTTCTCGCTTCTACAACCCGTGATGCCGACCAAGATGGAAGAGGCATTGGCCGCGTTGGGTCTGACCGTAGGAGCGACCGGATTCAATCCCACCACCTCTCCTCTGATCTGGGGCGGATACGATTATGCGAATCCGCTGGCTCAGGGCGTGAACCTGTTTCCGCGCATCGAAGTGGTCAAGCCCGCCGGCCAAAAGCCCGGCCCGGACGCGAAACCCGCCGCACCCGCGGATCCATTTTCGTTGGTCCATCTCAAGGTCGCACGCATCGAGGCCGTCGAAGATCATCCCAACGCCGATTCGCTCTACGTGCTCAAACTCAAGATCGGCGAAGAGGAACGCACGGTCTGCGCGGGCTTGAAAAAACATCTGACGCCGGATGAACTTCGCGGCCGTAACGTCGTGATCGTCTACAATCTGAAGCCGGCCAACCTGCGCGGAGTCGAAAGCAAGGGCATGATCCTGGCCGCCGAGGACGCGGCCGGAAAGGTGGTCCCGGTGAACCCTGAAGGCGCGGCCTCCGGAGACGACGTAACCGCGGAGGGAACCCCCTCGGCCCATAAAACGGACCTGACCATGAAGGAATTCGAAAAGGCGCCCTTGACCGTCCAGGCCGGAATCGTCCGTTACCGGGATCGCACCCTGCAATCGCCCAAAGGCGTTGTGAAAGCCCAGGCCGCCGATGGGACCCAGGTTCGCTGAGGTCCTGGTGGAGAACGCAAAAGTCAAAATTGAAGAGGGTACCGATCCGCTTCAGGTTGATACCCCCAAACAGGCGCGCAATGACACTTCTAGGTCTTTTCCCCATTTTGCATTTTGCATTTTGACTTTTGCATTTTGACTTCTACCCCCCTGGTTTTAACAAAGGAAAGGCTCTAAACCGCCTTTACCGACCTCCCAGTGGGGTCCCGCCATTTGGGAAACCCTTGGAATTAACTAATTTGATACTGATTTCCAGATTTCAGCTTTTAACAGAAACGGTTCATTAGGATGAGCAGCGACCTATCAAAGGAGCCGACCTCCGGCTCCACCTCCCCGGAAACGAACGCACCCGCGTCTTCCACCCAGGACCAGGCGTCCCCGTATTTCCAGGCCCCCGTCCGCATCATCGAACCCACCAATCCGCTTCCGGACCTGGCGCTCGACCAGCTCTCGGCGCCATTGCAGGCCGTGATCCGCGGTAACGGTTGGAGCGATCTGATGCTGGTGCAGAAAAAAGCCTCCCCCTACATCCTCAACGCCCAGGACATCATCGTCCAGTCCAAGACCGGATCGGGCAAGACCGGCGCCTTCGTGCTGCCGCTCCTGGAAGTGATTGAAAAGACCCACAAGGCCCCGCAGGTGCTCATCATGACGCCCACGCGCGAATTGGCCCTGCAGGTGTACGAAGAAGTGGTGAAGTTCGGCGACCCCATGGGCATCAGCTCCGTGGCCGTCTACGGCGGCGTGGCCTATGGCCCGCAGCTGGACGCGTTCAAGCGCGGCGTACAGATCGTCGTCGGAACCCCCGGCCGCCTGCTCGACCATATCATCAACGGCAACCTCAAGCTCAACTCCATCCGCGATCTGGTGCTGGATGAAGCCGACGAACTCCTTTCCATGGGTTTCTATCCGGACATGAAGCGCATCCACGGCATGCTGCCGAAAGATCGCTGCACCTACCTGTTCTCCGCCACCATGCCCGTGAACGTCAAGCGCCTGGCGCAGGAGTTCATGCGTAGCCCTAAGTTCCTCAGCCTGTGCCCGACCGACATCTCCGTGTCGAACATGGAGCATATCTACTACGTGGTCGAGCTGACGGACAAAGACAAGACCCTGCTGCGCCTGATCGAGGAGACCAATCCGGAATCCGCCATCATCTTCTGCAACACCCGCCGCGACACCAGCTACGTGCACGAATACCTGCGCGCCCGCGGCCTCAAGGTGGACATGATCTCCGGCGAGGTCAACCAGAAGCAGCGCCAGAAGGTGATGAAGGATCTGAAGAACAACGAGATCCGCTTCCTGGTGGCCACGGACGTCGCCGCCCGCGGCATCGACATCCAGGGCCTTTCCCACGTGTTCATGTACGATCATCCGGACGATCCGGAAGTCTACGTGCACCGCGCCGGCCGCACCGCCCGCGCGGGCGCTTCCGGACAGGCGATTTCGCTTTGCGGCTTGGTCGAGGAGATCGCCCTGAAGAACACGGCCTCCAAGTTCGACATCCCCTTCTTCAAGAAGACGTTGAAGGGCGAAGCCGAACTCGCCGCCATCGTGAGCGAGCGGACCACGGTCTATCTGGAACAGGAATTCCGCCTGCTCAAGCAGAACGATCTGGTCGGCGCCAAGCGCATGGTGCCGTTGCTCGAATCCTTGATCAGCTCCGATGACGAGAAACAGGTGCTGGGCATGATGCTGCACAAGTTCTACTGGACCCGCTTCACGGGCCTGTCGGAACCGCTGCCCCGCAACGACGAGCCTTCGGCGGACGGCACTCCGGCCCGCTAGGGCCCGGCTTGCGGGTCGCACCTGACCCGTACTCGACGCGAAACCGAACGACCGGCTCTCCATTAGGGGGCCGGTTTTTTATTGCCGGGGATTTTCATCGCCGGGCTTTTCGCACCGGACGGACGGGATGCCGACGGCGCAGGACTTCCGTAGCGGGCTATTTCCCCGCGGCGACCTTGCGTTTGGCCTCGGCGAGTTTCTCCCCCACCACCCCGCATTTCGCGTCGGCCCGCAGGGCCTTTTCGTATTGCTTGACCGCATTGACGTAGTTCCCCTGGGAGAATTCGAAATCGCCCATACGCGCGGCCTCGGAACAATCCTCTTTGCAGGCGGCGAGGGAAAGGCTCAGGACAAACGCGACAGCCAAAGCGGCCTTTGCGGTCCCGACCATGGCCTTTCGGATGGCCGCGCAGGCGTGGCCCCAGACCCGGTGATTCAGCCCCCTTACGTGCATTTCCATACTTCTCCTTACCCCGGTACGCCCAAAGACGGCCAGACCGGCCAAAGATCCAAAAGGTAGCCAACCGATCCCGACCGCACAGGGTACCCGCCGGATGCGGGCCGGGAGTATAATTTTGTAAATTCAGGATGAATATGGCCATCAAGATCAAGACGGACAAGGAAATCGGGTTAATGCGGGATTCCTGCATCCTGGCGGCGGAAATCCTGGCCCGGGCTTCCGAAATCGTGAAACCGGGTATGACCACGGACGAAATCGACAAGTTCGTGCACGACTACACCGTGAAGAAGGGCGCCTACCCTTCGCCGCTCAACTACCATGGCTTTCCCAAGTCCGTCTGCACCTCCATCAACAACGTCGTCTGCCACGGCATCCCGGGCAAGCATGTGTTGAAGGACGGGGACATCATCAACGTGGACGTCACCTGCACCTTGAACGGCTATCACGGGGACACTTCCAAGACCGTGCTGGTCGGCAATGTCTCGGCCCAGGCGAAGAAGCTGGTGGACGTGACCTACAAATGCCTGGAAGAAGGTGTAGCCGTGGCCTATGCCGGCAATCATTTCGGCGACATCGGCGCGGCCATCCAGGATCTGGCGGACGAATACGGCTACGGCGTGGTGCGCGAATTCTGCGGCCACGGCATCGGCCGCGGGTTCCACGAGGATCCCATGGTGCTGCATTACCGCACCGGCAGCCGCGGCCAGAAGATCACCGAGGGCATGGTGTTCACCATCGAGCCCATGATCAACGAAGGCAGCCCGGACGTTTTCGTCGCCGACGATGGCTGGACCGTGTTCACCCGGGACGGCAAGCTATCCGCCCAGTTCGAGCACACCGTGGCCATGACGCGCAACGGTCCGGAAGTCCTGACCAAGTACTGGTAGGAGAATGGCTCGTCGCTAAGGAGTTCGCTGCGCGAACTCCACGCTCCACGCTTGATTTATCTTCCGGCTTCTCGCTGCGCTCCTACGCCGCCGCTCCCTCAGTGCCTTCGGGGAGAAGGCAAAATTCAAAGTGAAAAGTGAAAAGTCCAAAGTGGATGGCCGCTTCGCAGTTGGCGCCAAGGAAGGAGTCCGGGCGGCCATTCTTGCTCCTTCTTCCAATTTTGAACTTTGCACTTTGACTTTTGCACTTTGCACTTTGACTTTTGCACTTTGAACTCTCAATTCAATCACTCCCGGTTACCTGAAAAATCGTCCTAGTCGGCCACGTTCAGTTGATCGAACGAGGAGGTATTCGGTGTCCCGTTATGATGGGACGTGACCGCCACGCCCACGAAGGCATTGGAGCCCATCCCCAAAACCGCGCTGCCCACCGAAGTCCAGACCGTGCCGTCCGCGGAAACATACGCGGTGAACAGGTTTCCGGCCCGCACCAGGCGCACCCAACCCGGAGCTCCCCCGGCGGTACCTACGTGGAGGCTGACGCCGTCCGGCGCCTCGCGGCGTTGGAAAGCGGAGCCGTTGCCGGAGGTGATGAACATGGAGGCATGCCTCGAACCGGGCGCCAGGGTTTCCCGGATCATGACGCCGGCCTTGGCCCAGGCATCGGTGTTCTGGACTCCCGTGACCCGGACCCGGATTTCCCCGTCCCCGGTCAAGGCGCGGTAGCGGTAGAAGCAGGCGTCGGCATTGCCCCAAATGTCCGCCCCATCCCCGATGACCGAGAGCGCGCCGTAGCCGGTCGCGCTTCCGGCCGTGGCGACAGCGCCGATGTCGGCGGACATCCACACGTCGGGAACGATGGCGACGTTGTCGAATGTCGAGGTGTTCATCACCGCGTTGTCATGGGAAACGAGCGCTATTCCGATGAGCACGTTCTGCGGCAGGGACTGGATGGTTTCGCCGCGGAGGGTCCAGGTAACGCCGTCGGCGGAAGCGTATCCTTTGATGCTCGGTCCGCTGCGGACCAGGCGCACCCAATAGGGAGCCAGGCCTGCGGAAGCGATTTCCTGGCTGGAGGCATCCGTCGCCGCGCGGTAATGCAGAGTGGCCCCATGGCCCGGGCTTACGGCCATGAAGGCGTGGCGGGAACCGGGCGCGGTATTTTCCCGGATCATGACGCCGGCCATGGCCCATTCATGGGTGTTCTGCAACGCGGCGACCCGGGCCGTGATCATGCCGTCCCCGCTCAAGGTCTGGTAGCCGAATTGGAAGGCGTCCGCGGTGTTCCAAATATCCGCTCCCGAAGCCTTCACGGTATAGGTCCCGCCAACCGCGGAGAAGGATCCCGCTGGGCCCACGGCGCCTATGTCCTGGTTGGCCCAACCAGTAACGGCCGCGTTATAGGTCGCGGTCAGGGTGGCGCCCGCAGCGGTGGGAGCGAACTCGCGGATGCGCGCGCCGCCGTCCGACCAGGAACCAAAATTCATGGTCGAGCCGCCCGATACCTGGGGGGAAACCGCCTCCACGGAACGGATCACGCCGGCGACTCCGAGCACCGTATAGGGCGTGGTGACGGGTTGCCCATCCAGTTTCAACTGCAGGCCCGAGGGATTGGAAGCGAGGGTGAGATTCGCCTTGATGGGCTGGACGTCGCGATAGGTGGTGACGGAAAGACCCGAGGCATCCTTGACCGTCAGGATGACCCGGTACCAGACGTTGGCCGAGGTCTCGCCGCGATCGGGCACCGTGAAGGATCCCGAGACGATTCCAGTAGTAGCCGGCATGAGAGGATGGGTATGGGAATCATGGTAGAAGTCCACTTGCCAGGTAAAAGCGGATGGGGGAAGGTTCCCATCCTCGGGATCGGATCCGGTGCCGGAGAAGGCGATGATCGTGCCGCCCGAGTACGTGGCGGCCGCGGCAGGCGTGACGATTACGGGAACCGGCGGATTGCCTGCCGGCTTGGCCAGGAAGTTTTCCGTGAGCGGGGCCGTGGCGTTGATGGTACGGGCGTTGTCCGCGGAATTGGGTTGCCCGTCCGGAATGCCGATAGGCGTTCCCATGTAGGTGATGTCGGGATTGGAGTAGTACGGGATGGGCGTACCGGGCGCATAGGCCATGATGTCCCGGTACTGGACCCCGTCGCTTCCGTTGAAGCGGTATCCGTAGGAGTACGGGAAGGCCGCCTGGCTCGCGCTGTTCTGTCGGTCATGGGCGCAGCCCAGATTATGGCCCAGCTCATGGGCCAAGGTGTTGTAGCTGCCGGTATAGGCCCGGCCCACCACGGTGAAGGCATAATCCCTGAACCAGGGCTGCACGGCCGTCATCACGTAGCCGATGCCGGCGACGCCCCCTCCGGAGGCTTCCACCACCAGGGAAACCAGATCCGCCTTATACGTATCGCGCAAGGCATGCACTTCATCCATGAATCCGTCCGTCTTGTTCTGCAGGCGTCCCAGATCCGTGCCCATGTTGCCGGACTCGGTGTAGGCTATCTGTTGCGCCCGCGCCAGGTTCAGCTTGGCGTTCACGCGGCTGTTCAAGAATGCGTTGTTGACCTCGGCCACGGCCTTGTCGATCCGCGATAGCATGGCGGTTTCCCCTCCGGATCCGGCCGCCGCCGCAGCGGTATAAACGATGAGGATGTCCAATACCGGCGTCGCCGCTCCCACCTTCGGCATCGGCATGGGCATGTCCGTCATGACATGGTGCATGGTACTGTCCGGATAGAGCATGCCATGGGTGAGCCGGGGCATATGGATGGGATCGAATTCCGAGATCCGGGAGATGGAACCTCCCGTCGCCTCGATCTCGTAATACCCGAGTCCCGGATGGAACACGGTGGCCGATACCGATCCTTGATTGAACGTCACGAGGAAATAACTCCCCTGCACGCCGTCCAGATGGCCGTTCAAGGTGAAGCGGCCGTCCTCGCGGGTTTCCGAGCGATCCGTTTCCGCCACCAGGCGCACGTCGTCGAAGACGTTGAGGACGAAGCGCTTGGATCCGATCAACAGCCCGCCCGCGCCGCCGGCCATGCCGGGCGCGATCGCCGCCATGCGGATACGCTTCTCTTCCGGGAAGGTCCGCGCCGGTTCGGGCGCGCTTTTGTCTTCCGCCGAAAAAAGCGAAGGCAAGGTCGGATCCGTTATCTCCGGGGGCGTGGTCGTGTCCTTGAGCTTGTTCTCCGTCATGCAACCCGCCAGGGCGAGGCAAATGGCGAGGAATAAGGCGCGGCCAAGGCTCATGGGAAATCTTCGCGGGGAAAATCCGGAGACAATATCGTTACCTTCCCGTATCATGGGCGTCCTTTCGATGGTGATGATTAGGCCGTTCCGGACCGGCATCCCCGTGGCATGTGGAGTATCCGGTACTTGGCCCGAGGTCGATGATCAATGCAAGTCCATAACTTAAGTCCTGGGCCGGTGCATACGGGCCGGCCGGGGCGCGGATCGCCGCCGGCTTCGGGAGTAATCGCCCCGAACCGGTTACGGGGCGTTTTTAGGGAAGACGGTAATCGCATACTGCGGCGGATTTCGCACTTTTCCCGCGGCTTGCGCGCAAATCCGGTTCCCCACCGAGCACTCGCGATGGCGTAACCTGCAGGTGACGGTGCGGAATGGAAATCCCAAAACCGGTGGGGCGAGGTTTAAAAATCCGCGAGGAGGGGCGGAGCGGGGTTCCCGGCCCGCAGCGAGGCGCTACAGGCCCCGCGAGCGGACTACATCAAGGTTGAGCCGCTGAGATAGGTGTCCCCGGATGGGGCGGCCGCTCCGCCTTCGGGTTCCAGGGTCACCATGAATCCCTTGAGGCGAGCGCGCTCCACTTCGGCCATGCCCTGCACTCGGAACAGGTCCCCGTCCCAGGTGGTCTTCTTGACGCGGAAGAGGCCTGCATTGATAGGCGCGCTGCCGTCCGCCTCCAGGAACCACAATTGGTACTCGCGGTGATCGGGAACGGGAGGCAGGTTGGCGACGTGAAGGATGCCGCAACGGCGCTTGGGGCACCAGATCATTTTTCCGTATCCGGTGGGGTCCTTCTCATGGCCTTGCATCACCACCACCTGGAGATTGTGGGACAGGAGCACTTCCAACAGCGCCTCCCGCCGGGTGAGCGAGTCCTCAAGTACCGTGATGCGCTTGCGGCTGTCTTCCAGGGCATATTCCTTTTTGACCATGTCCCCCTGGATGCGGAAAGCGTAGAACAGGACTCCCGCGCCCAGGACCAGCACGGCGAAACCTATCCCCAAGCCCGCGCCGCCGCGCAGCAGGCGGCCCAGCATTTCGCCCCAGCCCGTGGGCCGGGAACCATGGGATCCGGTCCCACCATCCGAGGGCATCCATTCTCCCGGCCGCGTGGGCGCATGCCCGGGTGGGGCTTTCCGCGCGCCGTTCTTGGTCGGCAGGCTCAGGGTCGCCTTCGCGAGCAGACGCGGCCTGAGGTAACTTGCAAGTTCCGGGGGCGGGGCCGCCATCGCCAGGTCCTGGGCCAGGGCCGAGGCATCGGCGTAGACCAGGAGCCGCTCTTCGTCCGCTGCGGCCAGGGCGGTCAGGAATGCGTCGAGCTCCGGGCCTTCCAACAGGCCGGAGGCGAAGGAGAAGCTGAAATCCCGGAAGGTTTCCTGGTCCATGCCGTTCACCGCATTCCCTTGAGAAGATTCTGCAGCCGGCGCATGCCGTCCCGCATGCGGGTCTTGACCGTGCCCAGGGGCATACCCAGCTTTTCCGCGACCTGGGTCTGGGAGCGTCCCTCGAAATAGGCCGCCTCCAGCACGCAGCGCTGCTCGGGCGAAATGCATTCCAAGGCCTTGCGGATGCGCTCCATGCGCCGGACCATGTCCATGCGCTGGGCCGGATCGGTCGCTTGCGGATCGCCCGCGGATTCCATTTCCGCTTCCGATCCGTCCTCGCGCATGCGGTCCTTGTATTCCTTGGACCGCAACTTATCGATGGCCCGGTATCGCGCGAGGGCCAACAACCATCCCCACACGGTCCCCTTCTCCCCGTCGAAGGTGGCGGCCTTTTCCCAGGCGCGGTAAAAGACGTCCAGGAGGATTTCCTCCGCGTCTTCCTTCTTTTTCACGATGGAATAGACCACGCCGAAAAGGGGGCGGGCGAACTGGTTGTACAGTTCTTCGAGCGCCTTCGTTTCTTGCGCGACGATGCGCGCCATCATGTGCCGGGAAGGATCGCTCATGGCATGGGTCTTACAGGAGGGACGCGGTCCGCCTATTCGTCGGAATCTTCCTCGTCCTCATCGTCTTCCACCGTCGGGAAGCTGATGCCGCTGACGTCCCCGCCCTTCTCTTCGATCTTGCGCTTGAGGCGGAAGAGCTCGTCGAGGCGAACGTGGAATCCCTTGGCGTCATCGTCGGTGATGCCCTGGAGGATCAGGAACTCGCAGACTTCGATGGCCTTGTCCAGGTTCTTCTGGTTCTGGTAGTAGGTGATCAGGGCCTTGGTCTGGGTGGCGACGAACTTGGGATTGTAGCCGTAGGTCTTGATGGTCTGGCGGAGGAAGATGAGGGAGAACTGCGCGAGCTGCTCCTTGTTCATCTTGGATTTGGATTCCTTGATCTTGAAGGTGAGCAGATCGAGGAACTCGTGGGCCACTTCCACCTTCTCGAAAAACTGGGCGCCGGATTTCTGGTAGTCGGTGAATTCGTCCAGCACAACGATGCTGTCCTCCCGGAGTCCTTTCAAAAGCAACTCCAACAGATCATCCTTGGAGATTCCCTTTCCCTCTTGCGCCATGATGCCTAAGTCCTTCCTTTGGATTCCGGATCCGATTCCCGCGCCGGTTCCGGTGACCCGGTGCCGCGGACGTTTCCCCTATGCTTAACTAAAAATACGGTCGCGCGGGGATTTGTCAATCCCCCGGGCGAAATGCCAATTCCCAGACCGCCCTTGCGGGTCCGGCCGGCGAGGCGCCGGTGGCCGGCGAGGCGCCGGTGAGTTACGGGTCTTCATGCGCCCACCTGGGCTTCGCCACCTGATCCTTGCACGGCCGGTCCCTGAACGGCCGGGCCCTCCGATGCGCCGCCCGTGTGGGGGGCACGAGGCTGCGGCAATGGCGGCAGCGGTTCGGACGCGACGGAATCGACGGCGGTCTTGGCCTCCCAGGCCCGCAGGCCCGGGGCGATTACACGCAGATGCTCCAACATGGCCGTGGCGTCCGCAAAGCGATCCTGGCGTTTGGGGAGCAAGGCACGGGAGATGAAGTCGCTCCAGACCTTGGGGACGGAGGGACTGTGGTCGGAGGCCATGCCCGTGAACATGTCAGGATTTTCCTTGGCACGCGTCTGGAAAATGCGCTCCGGGCGCTCCACCTTGACCGGCAGGAATCCCAAAGTCAGTTCCAACAACACGCACCCGAAGGAGAACAGGTCGGCGCGGCCGTCCACGGTCTCGCCACGAGCCTGCTCCGGGGAAACGTACAAGGGGGATCCCAGGATGAAGGCCTTTTCCTCGTCGTACACGGTGTGGTACACCGCGGCGAGGCCGAAATCGGCCACCATGACCTTGCGGCTCTTTTCGATCCAGAGAAGGTTCTCGGGTTTGATATCCCGATGGACCACGCCTTCTGCATGGGCGAAGGCCAGGACTTCCAGCACCTGTTCGGCGAGGCGGATCAAATCGTCCAGGGTGGGCAGGCGCTTCCGGGGCAAGGGATGCTTTTTCTTCTGCTTGAGCCATTGGGACAGGCTGATGCCTTCCACCAACTGCATGATGAAATACATGTAGTCCGGAGCTTCGCCCATCTCGAAAATGGTGATGATATTGGGATGGAGCAGGTTGGCCACCACTTCCGCCTCCTGGCGGAAACGCTCCTGAGTGAACAGCTTGTTGAGGCGGTTGCGGAAGACGACTTTGACCGCCACCGGGCGGCTCAGGGTGGTCTGGAAGCCGCGGTACACCACCCCCATGCTCCCCTCCCCGATTTTATGGAGGAGGGTGACCGTCCCCAGGGTCTGACCGGTCAAATCGGGTAAAGCGCGGGATTGGGTCATTCCGGTTCCAATTATAGCATTAAGCGTGACCTCCCGCCTTAACGGTATCCTAGCCGTAAGATGAATGCCGGCGGGGGATTAGGTGGCAGAATGGAATGGAAAAGGCTAAAATAACGGGGTCCCATGAGCCATGAATCCAAAGCCTTTACCCGCACCGACGCGGAATTCCTGGTCCGCCTGTGGAACCTGTTCTACCAGCGTACCGTGGCTTATGCCTTCGACCATCCCGCGGCCCAGGAAACCATCCCCCGCGTCTTCGAGGCCCTGATGAAATGCATGGGGCAGGAGCGCTCCCTCTCCCTGCTCTTCCAGGAGTTCGGCTATTACATCGGCCACGTCGATCTGGTGTACCAGCCAAACAACCGCAAGATCGCCGATCATCTGCGCCGCTTCGGCATAGAATCCATCACCATCACCCAGCCCGTGAGCCTGGCCGAATTCGCCCGCTTCATGGATGGGTGCAGCATGACCCATGCGGACGCGGCCCGGTTCATGGCCTATCTCACCAACCAGGGCGTCACCTGCTTCAGCGTCAACAAGGTCTCCCTGCAGACCGTGAAGGAGGGCGACGAAATCGTAGCCCAGGGCTCTTCGCGACCGCCCGGCTCCGGCGAAAGCACAGGAACCTTTTCCGGCGAGCAGCGTCGCGAGCGCAGCGCCTTCGACGATGCCGCCATGCGCGTGGTGCTCGGCCATCTCACCGCCCAGGAGATGAACGCCAACCTGAGCCTGCTGCGCGTGCTGGAATCCCCTTCGGCCCTGCCGGACGCGATCATGAAATCCACGGCGGGCAGCGGCAACGAGGCCAACTCCATGAAGCATAGCCTGCTCAACGTGGTGGGCGCGTTCAAGACCGAGGCCGGCCAGGGCAACGTCCCCATCGAGGATCTGCTGGCGGGCATGTACAACATGCGCACGGAATTGCTGAAAGCGGTCAAGGCCCAGCAGGGCATCACCCAGCATCTCTCGGGTCCCGGCGGCGCCAACGGCGCGAATGGCGTGGTGCTGGCGCCCCCCAAGGCAGGCGATTCCGCCGCTCAAGGAGCGGGCGCTCAAGGAGCGGGCGCTCAAGGAGCGGGCGCGCAATACGTGAACCGCATGACCGACGCCGCGGACGAGATCTTCGTGCAGACCGCGGCGCAACTGGTGATGGCGGAATACCAGAAGTGCCGGGGCAATCCCAAGCGCATGGCGCAGGTGATCCAGCGCATCGTGCCCGATCGCAACCACCTGCAGCAGGTACTGAACCTGTTCCGCATGGATCTGGTCAAGCAGGGCGTGCCCCTGATCGAATTCTTCAACTTGCTTGCCGAACTCAATTCCATCCTGGGCGCGGATCAGAGCTACCAGGAATTCCTCAAGGCCGGCAACAGCCTGGGCATCAGCCACGATGAGCTGCTGCGCGAGCTGCAGGAGAATCCCCAGCAGGCCGCGCAGTTGATCATCCTGGCCAGCGAGGCCCGCAAGGTCAACCGGGAGGGCTCGGCGGAGGAGATGATCCAGAACCTGGCCGACTTCGTGGAGAAGGCCGGCGAGGCCGCCGGCGTGCGCATGGAGACCAATCCCAAGGACGCCACCAAGATCACGTCCATGCTGCACCAGATGGAAGCCCAGGTGAACAAGGAACTCCAGCAAAAGGGCCTCTCGGATGAACTGCGCGCCATGGGCCAGCAGAAGCTGCGCCTGCGCATGCAGCGCTCCGTAACCGATCTCAAGGGCAAGGCCGCCCTGGCGCAACTGCGCGACGGCCACACCTCGGAGGCGGAGAAGGTCCACTTCCTGCTGGAGATGTTCGCGGACGAGAAGGAATTGGACGAGGTGATGGGCCAGGTGAAGGAATCCCTGGATCCGGAATCCGTGGCCAGGGACGTGGGCGATCAGGTGATGCAGAAGGCGCGCCAGGAAATGGCCGCGCGCCGGGAAAAGCAGAACTCCAAGGAATTGCCCGCGGGCGTATACGTGAAGGCGGTGCTGGACTTCTTCATCAAGTCCGAGGTGAGCCGCGCCCTCCGTTACAATCTGCCCTTCAGCGCCCTGCTCCTTTCCTTCCAGGGCCTGCCCGAGGACAAGGCCGGTTTCGAAACCCATGGGGACGCGTTGCGCGGCCTGCAGAACGTGCTGATAGGGGATTTGCGCAAGTTCCTGCGCGAATCGGATTTCGTCGGCTACCTGACCTTCAACCGCTTCCTGGTGGTTTTGCCCATGACCACCCTGGATGTCGCGCCCCGCATCATCAAGAAGTTCCAGGAAAACCTGAACCGCCAGGTGGCGCTGCCCAACGGCACCCGCCTCGCCATCCATACGCGCTGCGGCCTGGCCGCCTTCGACAAGGCGGGGACGAATTCGTACCCGAAGATTTATGCCGAACTGGTCAAGAGTTGGCAAGCTGCGGGGTAGACCGCAGGGTCAATCGGGTAGAATTCAAAATGCAAAAGTCAAAATGCAAAAGTCAAAAGTGAAGAAAAGAACAGCTCAGCAGATTTTGCCTTCGCATCCAAATTGGGGAATCCGGTTCCCCGTTTTGCACTTTGACTTTTGCATTTTGCATTTTGACTTATCCACGATCGACCCCAATGGATAACCTCTCCATCCTCATCGTCGACGACGAGAAGATCACGGCCTTCTACCTGAAGGACATCCTCACCGCCGCCGGCTACGACGTGCACCTGGCGCAGAACGGTGAAGAGGCGCTCGAGCTCCTGGGCAAGCGCAAGTTCAACCTCATCATCACGGATCTGGTGATGCCCGGCATCGACGGCTTCGCGCTGGTACGCAAGGTGAAGCAGATGCAGCCGGATCTGCCTGTGTTCATCCTCACCGCCCATGGGTCCTACGACGTGGCCCGCAAGGCCCAGACCATCGGCGCGGACGACTACCTGCTCAAGCCCGTCAATCCCGATCAGCTGCACGCCGCCCTGGCCAAGACCTTCGAGAAGGGCACGCGGGCCAAGGCCGGACCGCTGGCCAAGCTGGGCGAAAGCGGCTACGCGTCCCAGAACATCATCGGGCAATCCGATCCCATGGCGGAGGTGTTCCGCCTGATCGACAAGGCCCGCCACTCGCGCGGGCACGTGCTCATCCGCGGGGAGAGCGGCACCGGCAAGGAATTGGTGGCGCGCGCCATCTACAGCGCCGAACTGTCCGCCGCCGGGCACGGCTTCGTGATCGTCAACTGCTGCGCCATCTCGGAAGGCCTGATCGAAAGCGAACTGTTCGGGCACGCCAAGGGCGCGTTTTCCGGCGCGGTCGCGGATCGCGAAGGGCTTTTCGAAGTCGCGGACAACGGCACCATCTTCCTGGACGAAATAGGAGACATTCCTCTGCGCAGCCAGACCAAGCTTCTGCGCATCCTGCAGGAAGGGGAGTTCCGGCGCGTCGGCGAGAACAAGGTCAGGCACGTCAACGTGCGCGTCATAGCCGCCACCAACCGTAATCTCGAAGAAGCCATCAAGCAAGGGCATTTCCGGGAAGACCTGTATTACCGTCTGAACGTCATTCCCATCAATCTCCCCACCTTGCGATCACGTATCGCGGATGTTCCCCTGCTCGTGCGCCACTTCCTGGCCAAGCATCAGAAACGCAGCGCGACCAAGGTGGGCGTGGCCGACGACGCCTTGGAACTACTCAACCATTACTCCTATCCCGGTAACATCCGCGAACTCGAAAACATCATGCAACGCGCCATCTCTTTCGCAAAAGGCGCGCATA
>OBEQ011324438.1_pt1 | contig 21046 bp, 18 predicted proteins | sample 1670901 | NCBI WGS metagenome assembly OBEQ01 (sample SAMEA104232315, study PRJEB22302) | groundwater metagenome | biome: forest; feature: aquifer; material: groundwater | place: USA | collected 2011-08-07 | depth 5.4 m
CCTGATCGCGCGAGATGATCGGAATATGAGTTACCGGCGTATACTTCCCCTGCTTTGCCGGTGAGTCATCAATAAAATAATCAATATGGCGCTGATCAATATGAGCGAGTTTAAGCACGGAAAATCCTTTTGCCGCCGCTCCGTAGCAGGCAATACGTTTGCCTTCTTTCTTGAGACCGCTCACCAAACGCGAAAGTTTTTTTGCCTCAGCAAGTACACCGCGGCGATACGCATCCGCAGATGCTTGAGTATTGAGTTTGGTTTTTATCTCTTCGTCATACAGGCTACGGCAACGGGATGTCATTTCGGCTTTTCCTTTTTTCATAAACACCCGAAGCGTGCCCCCTTGTGCAGATGTCACCACACCGTCAAAAACATTCATACCATAACGCTTAGCAAAATCAACCCAGTTCTTAAGCGAGTAGTAGGAATAATGATCATGATAAATAAGAGCATAATTCCGAGTCTTTACCATCTCGCCCCAATAATTACACTCGACCGCGAATATACCGCCTTCTTTGAGAAGCAAAGAAACACCCGCCATCACATCGCGCAGATCATTCAAATGCGCAAGGCAATTATTGCCATATACGAGCGCCGCCTCGCCGAATTCCTGCTTAATAGTGCGCGCCAAACGCTCGGTAAAGAAATCAGAGATCGTGGGCACATTATGCTTCAAAGCCCGCACCGCCACATTCGTAGACGGATCGATCCCCAGCACGCGCTGGTCCTGGAATTTGCCCAACATCAGCCCATCATTAGATCCGATCTCCGCGACAAAATCGCCGGAAGAAAGAAATCTCTTTTTCATATCATCGGCAAAAGCCCCGAAATAATCCGAAAGTCCCGGCATATCGCCGGAAAAATAAACATAATCAATATCGCGATATATCGCATCAGAATTGACGATATCTTTGATCTGCACCAGCGAGCAGCGCTGGCAGCGCTTCACCACAAGCGGAAATACGGGATTCTTATCCTTAAGATATTTCTTTTCAACAAGACCGTTTACCAAAGCGTTGGCGCCAAAATTAATGACTGTCTTAAATGCCGTCCCATTACACATACGGCATGTTTTATTTTTTATCATCATGGACATACGGATTGAGTATTTTATTAAAATTATTTATATGCCAGAAAGATATTTCCTTCGAATTGTATTTCAAACCTCGATTCTTTTGCCGAAATCCGGCGTGATGATACATCTCTTACAAGACACGATTGTGTAGCCGCTTTCTCCTTATGCATAAAGCGATCAATGCGCACGCGCATTCCATATAACGCATTATCGATCATCACATTGCCAAAAAAAGGAATCTGTCCTCCACGATCAATTCCAAGCGGCCGATACCACCACAAACGCCGGCGAGGGAACCAACGCCTAGGTTCAAATGCAAGGACGTTTGCAAATCTATCTTTTACCCATTCAATATCATCCCCGGATCGCTCCGTTATCTTTCTCTCTTTTTCTGTTTTACGCGCAAGAAAAAAAAGTTCTTTTTTCTTGGACATCGAATCATCAATTACTTCGTAGCCATATCGCTCAAGAAGCTGCGCAAATGATCCTTTTGTAAACGAATGCAAGTGCGGAAAGAAAAGAATGGTCAACATGGAAGGCTCTTCTTTCTGGTCAGGCAGAGACATAACAAGATAATCCCCTTCCTGCTGCAAATCCCCAGCCAATCGGATGACTTCCCCTGGATCATATACATGTTCCATGACATGATGCGAAATAATCAAAGCAAAAGGCCCTGCCTTGCGGTATTCTTCCTGAATCTTAGGATCCTCAAATGCCCCCGCCATTGTAGGAAAACCATATGCAGATGAGGCAATGTACGCCCGATGTTGAGAATTTTCGAGACCATAAAGTTTTGTAAACCCTAGCGTCTCAAGAAATTTCAGTGCCATGCCGTATCCACATCCGATATCAAGAACCGGCCTGTCCTTAGCTATAGAATGATGCTTTAAAAAATGCTTCATTTCATTTACCCGTACATTTTGTTTTTTCGGGTCAATGCCATGAGCAAGGTATCTATCGCGGAGCACACGCGCCTCCACTTCGCCGTTCTTACGAGCCGCATTATCCCACTGCTCTGTATAAAATTTAGTGATCCATTCTTTCATCGGCCGATCCATATATCCCGTATATCCACAGGAAAAACATGAACCAATGCGAATTCTCCTTAAACCCCTGCCTGCTACAAGCGTACAGATCACGCTAAGATTCTTATCATCTGCAGGACAAGAAAGCTGCGTATCAAAAGATATATCATCCGTGATCTCAAGCAATTGCCAATTATCAAGTTCTAAGAATCGCTCAAGTAAAAAAGCACCCGATGTATTTTTTGATAAGATTTTATTCTTCATGTCAAAATCAATTTTTATTTTTCATTTATATTTCAACTATTTCCGATCAGCGGATATATCTTCTTGAAATTTTATAAAGACGCGGATATTCGTAGCGGAGTCGATTGAAAAATGGATGCTCCTGATGAGCGCGAATATCAAAAAGTGGTTTAGTATCGGCCACCCGTCCTATTAAAGCGATAAAATTGCGTGCATGGGGCGTGACGGATCGTTCAGTAACGCCATGCAGCGAGTGAAGAGAGTTAAAAAATAAAGTAAGTAGATTTTTCTTATACGGAATCGTTTTTACTTTTTCAATGACCTCAGGGGATGCGAAGTGGAGAGAATGAAACAAAGGACGGCCGCGAAAACGGTATAATTCCAAATTCCCTCCCTGCGAGTCATCCTCATCTTTTCTCATGTACCAGAGACCAACAGGGAACTTGTCTGGCAGATCTATATGAGCCGGGCTTACAGACTTTGATGGCTTGTACACGGGGGTATTAAACGAGAGCGTTGGATCCAATAAAATATCACGATCCTCATGCGTATCAATATTGTCAATGCCTGATTTCAGATTGCGCCACCACCCGTCCGGGTAATATCGCTTCAAATCATCTTCAAAAGCCCAAATGAATCTCTCCAAAGTTTCCTGCCTAGAATTGATTTTCGTAAATTCCTTCCATACGTCGGGTATATGGTTATTTTCCATCATCTCCTTGGCAGTTACCGTCAAGCGGATATTGCTTCTATACTGCTTATCCGTAAATAATTGCCAGTCGGGTAAGCTGTTAGCAAGTTCTCTATACAACGTATCGTTCACCGCATTTTCCAAAATAATATGCGGAAAAGGATGAGGGATGACAGAACTTTTTTTTATACGAGAAAGAAGGTGATCCATGAGAATACACTAGACCTAATGACTAAAATAATAAAAAAACAACAAATTTTACCAATTAGTTAATGCAGATAGTACATCTATCCAATAATCCCATATTACCTAGATGATGTAAAGGTAACACATAAATCTGTTTTGGACAAACTCTTAGAAAGAAACTCCAAAAAAACATCTCCCATCATTTTATTAGATTCATTATATATTTACCTCATGATATAATTTTATACGTATTTTTTATCCCCCATTGTTTTTTACTCGGAACTGATCAAGAATGCTTCGTATACGGATTATATTCCCCTCTAAATCATCTTGCAACTTGTCCGATCCGCGGATGTGAAAGCCATAAGGCTTTTCCTTCCACATGAATTCCTCCCAACCCTCCCCCATGCAATCGGGATAACCTAGATCGGAAAAACGAACCTGCGTCAGATATCCGGCTCGTTTAGGAACAATACTCAAACGTTCAGGGAGCAAAAAACTGGGATTTTCTATTTTTTCGACAACCGACTGGGCACACGCATACGCAGCACTTCGAAAATATTTTTTATATATTTTATACCCCGTATCGCGCGATGTATTTATACCAAGACGCTTACGCAATCTAAAAGGAATAAGATTTTTAAAAAGACTTTTTTTCCAGCTTAATAGCAGGGGATGCGCCAGATCATAATCTGGTACAAAGTCAAGATCCGTTGCCGGAATTTTTGACATATCTACGAACAGCGTATGGGGACTCGGAAAATAGCGCCACTTCCATAAATAACTCGGATGCCACGACACGCCAAAAAAAGCAAGGTTATGTTCCTTCATGTAGCGCGGTATTTCCTGCATCCACTCGGGTACAACAATATAAAAATCAATATCCAGCACAAGCGCAAAACGGGTGGTAATATGCTTGGTGGCATTCCTCAAGGCATGTGCATGCCGGTAGCTTCCCCGCCTTCCCAATATCCCTTCTAATTCACCTGCTCCTGGCACCACAATAAACTTCTGTGGATCGATTTTTTCTTTCATCTCCGACGGAGTATTGTCTCCTACAATCCATCGGATGGGCGTTCCGGGATGGAGTGCCGTTACTAGATCATAATTCAACTCAAGAAGACGCTTTGTCTCCGAAGAATGATACACCGAGCATATTGTTATTCCTTCTGAAAAGCTCATGAATGAAGTTTAAGATAATCAATATATCTGGCGAGCGCATCCTGCCACAGCGGAAGCACTATGCCGAGCGATGCGGCTTTTGTATTCAGAAGCGCGCTATAGCGCGGACGTCTTATTGCTCCGGCTACTTCTCCGCGCACTACCGGCACTACTGATACGTTACTCCCCGTCACACACAAAATTTCTGTGGCAAATATATGCCATCCACATACACCCTCATTGACTAAATGATATATTCCTCCCGGCGCTGATAGGCTCAAAAGTTTAAAAGTCCCCGCCGCAATATCATCGCTAAATGACGTGCTTGTTGTTTGATCCGATCCTACCTCGATGTCGTCTCGCGACGCTGCATCGCGCAGTATATTAAGTACGAAGTTGCCTCTTTTTGCCTTACTCCCCGTAAGTCCCCCGTAAAGACCTGCGGTACGGATAATAATTGTTCCCGCGGGATAGGCATCCATAGCCTTCTTTTCTCCCTCGCGCTTAGAGATGCCATACACCTGCAGCGGCCGCGGTTCATCATCTTCGCCGTAAGGAGCGCCCTTTTCTCCATCAAAGACATAATCAGTACTGTAATGAACAAATAAAATGCCAAAGTCGCGACAGAGAGAGGCAAGTCTTTCAACAGCGTGCGTATTGATTTCAGCGGCAATATCCGGATGCTCTTCACAATCGCGCAGCATAAGATATGCCGATGCATTCACCACCGCCATGGGACGCACTCGCTCTATTTCGGCCCGCACATCTGCGGTGTTCTGAATATCAAGATCTTCTTTACCGTAGCCAACCGCCTGAAAACCAAAATAAGGCGCATGACTCATCAGAGAAGCGCCAAGCTGTCCTGTTTTACCGATTACCATGACAGTCTTACTTTCCATGATACAGAGGCCAATTTTCGTCTTTCTCAGAAACGCCCACATCTTCTATAGGCCATACAATTCCAAATGCCGGATCATTCCACTTCATGCCGCGTTCAGACTCTGCCGTATAATAGGCAGATAACAGATACTGCACCATGCAATTATCCGTAAGTGTCTGAAAACCATGGGCGCATCCTTTGGGCACCAAGATCATTTTGCCATTTTCAGCAGTTAATTCTTCGGAAACCCATTGGCCGAATGTAGATGAGTCTTTTCGCATATCCAATACAACATCATAGATGGCGCCGGAAACGCACTGGATTATTTTGTCTTCAGCATACGGAGGTATCTGGTAGTGCATGCCGCGGATCATGCCTTTACGCAACGTATGCGAGCGATTTCCTTGCATTATCTCGGGAAAATAAATACCCGCCCCGTCTAATTCTTTTTTACAGAACATGCGAGTAAAATAACCGCGCTCATCGGATCGAAGTTCAGGATCAATAACATAGGTTCCTTCAATTTTTGTTTTATGGAAAATCATATTGCCGTCTTATCAAAAAGATTTTTACAATGGACACTAGCTTATATTAAGTCTCTTCACGCATGCGGGTGCCCTTCCCCTGCATAAAATCATACTTTGCATGCTGCGATAACATGGCGATACTGCAGACGAGGATTTTCTTTACCTTTTCTGCTCATCATCCGTTTAAGCAGGGAAAAGCGTGTTGCCATGACATTATGTTGCATATCACGCGCCGTTTCATCACAAGTAATGGTAAAATGATTGCCGATAATATCCCGCACACTGGAAAGCTCCGGATTATTGGGAGAACAATCACGATTCAAACTGTAAAGCCGGGGAACGCACCATTGCCTTGCCTTATGTACATAGGCATCTACCTGACCAGTCGTCATTTCCTGGAACGAAACCATATTAAGCATTAGATCGGGACGCGGGATATCAAGCTCATTCCATTGATAGTGCGGAATGAAAATAAAATCATAATCGCGGGCATTTGGTATCTTCGCAGATCCCGCGCGCCCATCGGAAATCAAAATCTTGGCATGGGGAAATAACGTCTTGAGATAGACCGCAGAAAAAAGAATCGTACCCGGCAGATCAACGATGACATACGTCATATGAGGCAGAAGAGTTTTCCATTGATATGCCCAACCGCCCCAGCCGGCGCCTACTTCCAGCACAATAGGTCTCTCGTGCGAGTTTTTCAGAGGCTCAATTGCTCCCGCCTTATCAAGCACGATGAATGATTCATAAAATTTAAGCGTATCATCGTTAAAAAGCTTCCCGTCAATGGAAAATCCAAACCCGCCCAGCTCGGGAGACTCGGCGACGCATAAACCGCTCTTGTCATATTTTTGTAAATTTTGCAAACGCTTCTCCACCTTCGGCGCTGATTTATTATGATGAGTCCGATATCGGTATTCATAAAGACCCGTAAGATGATATGACTGATGCCGCAGCTTTTCTATGATAAGGGGAGAGGCATCGAACATATAATCAAAACCGTCCAATTCTTGCTGCCAGTATTCGCTTGCTTTTTCTGACCCAGGCATGTGCTCCAACATGGCAAGCACCTGATCTCGGACAAGCAAATAATTGCGATAAGCCAAACCGTTGCGCGCCTTCTCTATTGTTTTTTCCAATTGATTTTTTGTCATACTATTGCAGCAGGTCTCATTATTTTTTCTACTTCATCCGCTACCCATTCCCCGGCTTGGCGCTCAAGCCCTCGCGGTCTTATATACCGGCGTACAAATGCAGCGCGGTTTTCTTTACGTTCATCATGACCGTCCATAAGTTTGGCAATAATCGCGGGTACCGCTTCTGCTCCTTGGGCTATATAAAGGGCCCCGGCGCCTACTAACTGATTAAAATGCTTTGTTTCCCGCTGTGTGGCGGCATATGTGTCGGTCACAATAGCAATCCCCGAACTGCCCGCTATGATCGCATCAATGATCGCACTCGTGTTAGCTCCATCAATGGCTGCAATAGAATGCACAAGAGTATCATAGAAGAACTGCAGCGACACATGAGAATCAGGCAACGTACCTTTCTTTGGTATAACTGCAATCCCTGATACATCTTTGAATCGTTCGTAGTTTATATAATTAGAGGGATGAGGACGAACAATAATTTGCGCGCGGTGCAGACGCGGGTCATCCGCCTTTTGCAGCGCAGACAGAAGAGCTTCCACGAGCCATGTCTCATCTCTTGCCATTTTTCCCGATGAACCAAGGTACGCAATGATCGGATCTTCGGGACGAAGACCGTGTGCTGCGCAAAACTGTTAGCGCGTCTGCGAAGGCATGAGCCGAGAAAACCACGAATCAAAGACCGATGCCCCAACGATCCGTATCCTATCTGCGGGAAATTTTTGATGGTCTTGGGCCTCCTCTTGCTGCACATCATTCCATACGAGCAAGCGATCCGGAAAAACATGAATAAGACTCTTTGTGGTCAGATTATCCCATGAAAGCACAGGAAGTGCAGTTGGGATCTTCATTTTCTTTGCAGATTTCAGGTACTCCAGATCCGCCGACGCAAATCGCAAATTTACCGGAGCAGCCACCACCACATCAGGAGCATAGGCGCAAATATCATCAGATATCACAGAAAACGCCGGCGCCAAACGTTCAAGCCCTTGCAATACGCTGCCGCATAATCTGGTGCCAACTGCATATTTCATGCCCGGCACATTAAGCAAAAATCGCATAGTGGGAGAAACATATTTCAAATATCGCTCTTTGTAATACGTTGACTGACGATTCTTTCGCACCACGAGATAGCGCCGATAACTTAAAAGCTCCCGCGTATGAAAAAGGATATTGCGCCATTTATCTGCCCGCGGCACCGCCCAGCCATAAGAGAAATTGGGAAATTCTTTTTTTAATTCATCGAAAGCTGCTAATGAAGCCTCTTCGCTCCATTTTTTATCACAAAGAAGCCGCAAGTCATTTCCGCGGCGCAAGAGAGCTACTATGGCAGTCCGATAATAATGCAGGTACTCCGTACTTCGCATTACAAAAAGAATTTTTTGTCTGTCCCGAGAAAACATCTTAGTCTTCATATACGCATAGAGCAGGAATCTATCAATCAAATATCTAATTATTTTACTCTTTTTACATGCCCTTGGCAAGGTTCCTTAAGCCCCGCCGTTTATATGCGCCAAAGAACGCCAACGACATGCGGGAAGGATTACTTGGTTTTACTGCGTATTGTATGGCAGAAGTTAAGCCCCGTGCGCGCACATCCTTGTCTAATCCTGCTGGATAGGTGACTTGCGAGTGCGTCACGGAAGCGGACGAGCGAAAACCGCCCGTGTACATGATTCGCTCTTTTTGCGTTGCATATCCGCCATAATGAAGACCTGCTGTATTGCAAAATACCAGCGTACCCACACGGCCTACGCACTTCATTACCATATTATCATCAATAGCCCGCTTTACTTCATCATCCGCCGGATAAAATCCTAATGGCTGCTGTTGGGGAAATAATGAACCATAGCGCAAACCTGCCGCTGATTGGGGCAGATAGCAAAATGGACCCGCTGTTTCATCCACATCATTCAAATAGAGAAAAATTTTGCACATCTTGGTATCTTCCGGATCTCGATGCCACCGCTGGGACGCCGTTGCCTGCGCCTCAAGCGGCATGGGAGTCGTAACATTAAGCGTTGAATAGTAAAAATGAGAATACATACCCATATAGGCATTTACGGCATCAACAATTGCCGGCTCCAATGAAAACTGTACAAAAGGATTTTTAAGATCAATCGGGGAAATCGAATCCCACATATATTGCAGAAACTGTTTATTTGGTCTTGCTACTTTTGCATCCGTTCGTAATTGAGCAGCATATTGCTGCAATGCCGGCATAACATGCTTGTCAGCAAGTAGATCATCCACATGCGTAATAGCAATCCCCGTCTCTTGCAAATCCCGAACAATGCGCTCCTGTAGAGCGGTAAGTGCTAGGTTATCACGCCGCCACAAATTTCGAGGCTTTCGATTCAGCACATAGAGCCACAACGGAAACAAAGACCGCGCCTTAAAATAAGATTTAAGCACCTGCGTTGAGATACTGTGTTTGACAGATTGATTATTCATATACTTTGTATAACAAGGGTAAATAAAACAATTGTCACTTCACTACTCACCAAGTACACTCACGCCCAAAATGGCAGTCCATGTACTCTTGTGTTTCCAAATACGCATTAGGAAAGCGCACCCATCTTATATGCACGGTGGAAATACGACGTTTCGTCTTCCAGCAATTCTTTCGGTTTACCGCGTTCAATAATAGTGCCTTTCTCCACTACAAGTAGCCAATCAGCATCAGTGACAGTGGAAAGACGATGAGCAATCATGATAATAGTCAGATTGCCCTTGATTCGCTTAAGCGCATTGCGAATTGCCAGCTCCGATTCATTATCAAGAGCGCTCGTTGCTTCATCCAAAATAAGGATACTTGGTTTCTGTGCAAGAACCCGCGCAAGTACAACACGCTGACGCTCCCCCCCTGACAAACGCAGCCCCCGCTCGCCCACCATAGTGTCGAATTTATCGGGTAAATTCATGATAAAGTCATAGCAATTTGCATTTTTTGCCGCCTTCATAATATCGTCATCTGTCAGCGTGTTATTATAAAATATGATATTGTTTCGTATGGTATCATTTCTCAAAAAAATGTCTTGAGATACGTAGCCGACATGCCTACGCCATTCATATAAATTAATTGCATTCATGTCTTTGTCATCTAAGAGAATCTCTCCACTGCTCACGACAAAAAGCCGTAAAAGTATATCCACCAATGTTGTCTTACCTGCCCCAGAGGGACCGATAATACCTACCATCTCCCCTTTTGAAATACAAAATGAGATATCGTGAAGAGCGGGATTTACACCATCGTAAGAAAACCCTACATTTCGCAGCTCAAGAGACTTCGCAAATAAAAACTTCCCATCTCCGCCTTCGTCTTCCTTATAACGATTCACCTCATCATCAAGCACCAACACGCGGCTCAAATTAGGCATTGACCTATTAATATCATGAGCCGCCCCCTGTGTCGCCATAATATAGCCAAAAATTTTCTGAATAAGGTAGATTGTGACGAGAAAAGCGGCAAAATTAAATCCCGGCCTTGAATAAGAAAGCGCAAAAACAACGGCGACAAAAAGAAGATTTGTGGTCTCAAGAAAGTCCTCCGGTATATTACGTACTATATAAAGCGTTATTACATTTTTTTGAGCCCGCTCAAAAAATCGGCTAATAATATCATATACCTCCTTTTCCACGCCAGCCACTTTTATGGTTTTGATTCCTATCACCGTTTCATTCATATGATGACCAATCTCTTTTTTTAACAATCCAAGCTCTTTTGAATATTTTTTTGTTTTTCTTACGCGAGGAAGAAGTATAAGAAGGATAACAGTGCCTACTCCCAGTGTCATCATAGTGACAAACCGGGAAATAGTAAGCGCCACAACTAAATACATGATAAAACTCGTGAATTGAGAAATGATTATCGATATGCGCTTGATCATGACTTTCGCATCATCGACATCATTCATAAGGGTATTTTCCAAATATCCTATTTTTTGCTTTGAAATATATGACCAATTGGTCTGCAGTGTTCTCATATACAAACTCCGCTTTGTCCTGATTTCATAATTAAGACCGATCTTAAGCCCTATGTACCCAAAAATAACCGACAAAATTGCCTTCATAATAAAAAGTATGCATACTAACAGCAACAATTTCATAGCGCTTGGCTCCAGATGAACATAATGAAACGCCTGAAAAATATAACGGCTTATACGATCTTCGCTTGCTCCTTTATTTAAGAGAAACGAAAACAACGGAATAAGAGCGCCTATGCCGATACTTCCCACGACACCATTCACAAATCCAAGTACAGTGAGCAGAAGGATATTGTACTTCTCCGTCCCGTATAGTTTATTGAGAAGTGCGATACGTCTGAAGAAATTTTTCATAGCAAAAGACATAGTATGTTTAGACCTACTGCATAATAACTTTCGTAACGAGATTTCAGAATTTCGAGCCGCAAACCATGAAGATTGAGGAAGGCTACTGTTAAGTAACCTGACGAAATCTGAATGGTTTGCGGCCGAAATTATGGAATCGCAGTAGATTAGTTATTGTGCAGTAGGTCTATTATATATTATATAAAACAAAACACACGGCCATTTAGTTACTATTGATATATGGCATCTCCAAACATCCTCGGCGTTGTGGGCGCCCGATCAGGCTCCAAGAGCATCCCCCACAAAAATATAAAACCTCTGCTGGATAAACCCCTCATGGGCTGGATTATTGAGGCGGCAAAGCGCTCGTCTTATAATCCTCGGATTATTCTCTCCACCGACTCCCCGGAATACCAGGAAGTAGGGCGCAGATTCGGGGCGGAAACCCCGTTCCTCCGTCCTGCAGAGTTTTCAAATGACACCGCCACTGACATGGACTACCTGACCCATGCCGTCAAATGGCTTGAAGAAAACGAAGGATGGAAACCAGACATCATCCTGCGCCTTCCCCCCACCACTCCCCTTTGCAAAACAGAGACCATAGATGCATGCATCAAACTTCTCCTTGATGACCCTACCGCCACCTCAAGCCGCGCCATCACTACCGCACCCAAGCATCCTTACAAACTCTGGAAGATAGAGGGCGACGAGCTTCTGCCGTTTATCTCCAAAGAAGTAACGGGATTCGCAGAGCCCTCGGGCATGGCACGACAATTCTATAAACCCGCCGCATATGCCCATATCGACGTCATCGCCGTACGGCGCGATACGCTCATGAATGACGGACTACTCACGGGAAAGCGCACCCGCTATCATATGCTTGATAAAAAAGAGACTATAGACATTGATACGGAAAACGATTTTCTCTTAGCCGAGATCATCCTCAAGAAAAAACTCCGAATAAAATAATCCTTATAAAATCCCCTCCGCCGATTGGCGGAGGGGATTTTATAATCACTGTTGAATATGTAAAACTGCCAATCTGTAAAATATTCAGATTTTAAACAAGATGATGCTATATGCCGCTCTCGATGTTAAGTTTTTTTTCGAGATACTTGATACGGCCGAGTGCATCTTCAAACTCATGGCGATATACGATCTCACCGCGAAGCTCATGAATATCCGCCTCTATTCTCCCCACACGAGCATCAAGGTTATCCAGCCGCTCATCCACCTTGTCAAAGTGCTCGTCAACTTTATCAAAGCGCTCATCAACTTTATCAAAGCGCTCATCTATTTTGCCAAATCGCTCATCCAAATGTTTCATCTGGTTCTCAAAACCATTATTGATCATCACCGCGAGTTGTTCGATAATATTTTTTTCTGTCATGATGCTAAATATATATACACTAAAGAGAGCTGATTGATTTTTTCTTTTATGTCGTATGCCCCACTTTGCGCTCCACGCGCATAAGCCGCCCGTCATGGTCTTTAAGTTCTTCACGGATATCAGGGAGATCAGAGATGTCTTCATGCAAAAGATCAATACGGCGGTTCACTCCGCGAAAGCCGTCTTGCATCTCGGTGCGCAATTGCATCAGGTCTTCCTTGGTGGCACATTGCATCAGGTCTTCCTTGGTGGCACATTGCATCAGGTCTTCCTTGGTGGCACATTGCATCAGGTCTTCCTTGGTCGCTGTCTGGTCGAAACCACGCTTGACCATAAGGGCAAGCTCATCAATAGTTATAGTATTTTTCTTTTTCATATATCCTGATCATACCAACGCGCATAATGCTGTCAAATTGGAATCCTTGACGTTGGCTACTTACCTTTTATAATCATCATCAGACAAATTTTCACCCGATCTTCTTCGCTGGAGGGCATGGAACCCACGCCGCAAAATATCAGAGTACAATCACCCGCGGCCTTGCTTCAATGTGAGAAACAAATGAGTACTACCTGCCCGAGGCTAAACTCCACCGACGTAAAATCGTCTATTCATTGAAGAACTACGTGTGAAGATGTAGAGGAAAAAATAAGATAAGAATATCCGAACCTATTCATTAATAGGATAGGGAGGTCACAGCGAGGAGCAGTGCGAGCCTTTAGCCACGAGCGGGACGGGACGGGACGAAGCAATCTAATCTGTAAACTATCATAGACTGCTTCCCTCACGGGACGCCTGCTGGCAGGCGTCCTAAACCGTCTAGCCGACGGCCGAACTAGGTCGAAGACTCCAGCAGGTATTTCTTGCTGAAATATCCTCGCAGTGACAGATGGGGTGTGAGGGATTACAATGGGAAGTTCGCAACTCCGCCTCGTGTTTGAGACTACACTCAAACAATAATTTGTTTTATTGAGTAATCTTGCTGCTTTTTACAAAAAATCCCCGCCTTCGAGGGATTTTTTTACTACCACTGCGCCGTGGCTTGGCGTTGATAGTATGCCTGAAACTCCGATGTATCTTTTATTTTCTGCCACCAAGGGCGGTTGCTTGCATACCATTTTATCACCTCTCCGATACTTGATTCGACGGTATGTCTGCGCCTCCAGCCCAATTCTCGCTGAAGTTTTGTTGAGTCGGGCGCATAACGAAAGTCAGCATTGGGGCGGTCTCCCGTATGCTCGCGATACCTATCGGGGTCCTTTCCCAAATAATTAGCTATGAGCTTTATCACTTCCAAATTCGTACGGCTATCACCCGAGATATTATAAATAGTGCGATCATCAGCTTTATGCGCGATCACGTCAATCGCGCGACAAAAGTCCTCCACATGCAACCAGCTTCGTATATGCTCGCCTGATCCGTGTATTGGAATTTTTTTATCCTCGAGGAGGTTAGAAATTGCAAGCGGAATCAGCTTTTCCGGATATTGATAAGGCCCAAAATTATTGGAGCTGCGTATCAATACCGTAGGAGTCTGATAAATCTTCATATAGGACGGCACCAATAAATCGCCGCCTGCCTTGGACGCCGAATAAAGATTTGCCGGAGACAACGGCGCGTATTCATTAGCTTCTCCCTCCATGATCGTGCCGTATACTTCGTCAGTCGAAATATGCACAAGCCGTCCCACCTTATAAAGCCGGGCTGCTTCAAGCACGCATCGCGTACCCTCAATGTTCGTACGGATGAAATCCGCGACATCAGACATGGAACGATCCACATGGGTTTCTGCCGCAAAATGAACAACCAGATCAAAATGATTACGGGAAAATACATCATGCAAAAGTGAGATATCGCAAATATCTCCTTTGATGAATACATACCGGCGATCATGATTGCTCTTGCCTGCCTCGATCTCTTCAATATCACGGAGATTTTCCGGATTGCCCGCATATGTTAATTTATCTAAATTAAAAATCCGATACGACGGGTACGTACTATAAAGATAGCGGGTAAAGTTCGATCCCATAAATCCAGATCCTCCTGTGATCAATATATTGGTATATGGTGTCATGTGTTTTCTTGTTCCCCTCCTATACTAGGAGGGGTTAGGGATGGTAGCAGCGGACATACCTCGCTCCTTACCTCCCCCATACTAGGGAAGAAATCAAACGCGTAAGTCCTAAACTACTTTACAATAAGAAAGTGACTACGTCAAAAACTCATCAGGAGATGCTATCCATGATCGCATGCCCAATCCGCATTCCAGATTTTCCGTCCCCCGGGCCGCAATAAAGCTTACGCAAGTGCTCGCGGCTCTCGCTATCAAGGCGGGAATTTTTTTCATACGCATCAATAAGAAAAAATAATTCCTCTTTGCTGTGCGCCACGCGAAACGCGCCGCACTCGATCGCAAGCTTGAAATGATCAAAATCATATCTCCGGGCAATGCCCGTATAATATGTCCGCTCATCGGGATGAAACCCTATAATGATGACTGGCTTATCAAGAAATACCGCATCAAGCGCTACCGTAGACGGCCCACATATGATCACGTCGCTGTATATAATCTCATTCAAGAGCCGGCTGTCATCTTCATTGCTCAACTCCTGATCTCCGATATCCTTGCCACGAAAATTAACTCCCGGTTTATCAAATACCATATTTGGATAAGGCACGGCATGTTCCATATCCTTAACCGGGATTGTCGGAGAAAATCTCACAATCACTTCCGCGTGCAGAGATCCAAGCAAAGACACCACATGCGAGTCTGTCCTGTTATTTTCAATATAAAAATCACCGATCGGCGCATAAAGTACAATGCTGCCTTGTCCGTGCAATTTCATTTTTTCAAGAAAATCATGGCGGCTTGCTGAAGCGCCCTGAACATATTTATCATAATGAGCAATGCCGACTATTTTAACGCTCTCGGGCAAGCAATCATCCAACACCTCTGCTTGGCGCTTCACCTCCTCGCTTGCAACTAACAGCGTATCCGGAAGAATCCTCATAAAGCCGTGAAGCGTGAGATTATCCCATGAACGGACCAGACCGACCATTCGTACGCCGAAGTGATATGCATTCTGGGCAAGTTCAATATCGCGTTCGTTGAGCATATCAGTGATCACCACGAGATCCGGATGATATGTATCAAAAAACGAGGCGTATCTGTCTTTCTCTGCCACATAGTAATCAATTGCGCGCATTGCGCGGCGCAAGAATCTGCTTGAGGAAATAATGGCGGCAAGCGGCGAGAGCAAAAGATACCCATATTTTTTTTCAAGCTTCCATTTCATATAACGCTGAATGCGTACGGAATTGGAATTCAAACAATATCTTGCAAGGCGCTTCATGATAAGCGTAGGAAAACGGCGCGAAGGAGCGTTTAGGTCAATTGCTTCTATGATCACATTGGGAGCCCCGAACAGTTTTGTGATGTATTCTTTTTTATTCGCATGCACAAACACGACGATCCGGAGATCGCGCTGTTTTGCCAACTCCGCCAATGCATCCGTACTCAAAATATTACGAGATGTATAAGGGTGAAAGGCAGAAAGAAAAATAGTTTTCATATTCGCGCTCACAATAGGGTACGGATAAAATCCGCTGACCGCTTGCCGTTCAGACCGTCGGTAAATCCGATCTGTTCTTTGCAAATGCGCGCGCGACCCTCGCGGTCAGCCTCCGGATGCAAAAGATAATCATTAATGGCGGCGACCAATTCATCCATGTTCTCCACCAGACGCACGCCGCCGGTCAGCTCAAGCTCGCGATAATGATCATGAGCATCAGGAATTTTTAAAACACTGTTTTGCGGCTTGCATGTCGGATCAGCATCAAAACGAACCCCGATAATCGGCTTATTAGCCGCCGCAGAATCAATCGTAATCGTCGAAAACGTATTAATCATGACATCGCTGAACTGGATCGAGTGGACAAGCAGATCAACATCTTCGGGTGAAAACTCCCAATCTTTTGTCGGCGCTTGCGTCCGGTTCTTTACTTTGAAGTACAAAGAGCAAGGCTTGGTGATCGTAAAGTGATTATCCGGCTCAAGCACATCCGCAGCGATTTCCGGCGTTGCGGGGCGATAGCGCACGATAAACTGGATATCATTGGGCAAGCGGCCTTCTTTAATGGCCGCAGCAATTCCTTTCATCATCACAATTGCAGATCCGGTAAACTCATCATAAAAAGGCGCGAATAAAATAAGTTTGCGTTTGGGATCAATGCCAAGACGTACGCAAAATTCCTCTCTCGTGATAGTCACCGGCTTGAAGTATTTATCATAATCCGGCGGTCCGCTTACATAAATATCACCTTCAGGCATGCCGACCAATTCCACGGCCTGATTTTTCATGCGTTCGGTATGCAAAATCAATTTATCGGGCAACACCTGAATCACACCCTTGGAGGTAAGGTTATCCCACGAGCGCGTGAGTCCCACGACATAATATCCTTTGCGTTTTGCCGCGCGCAGGAAAATACGGTCTAAAGGAAAGACAATATCAGGAGCCACGACTAAATCAGGTTTATATCTATCAAGCAGCGCTGCCACTTCCGGATCAATTCCCACGAAAATCCTATCAAGCCAGCGAATGACGCGGCGCACCGGTTTTTGAAACGGCGTAAATACAATATTGACCGCGCGCTTAAACAAAAATCTTGGAAGCTTATGATACTTCCAATATTCCATCTTTTGTTTGAATACGATCGTGCGCGTGCCAAATACGTTGAACGCCACTTCTGCAAGCAAACGGCCAAACCACGACTCGGATACGATATCGAGCGGTTCGAACGCAACGTTCGGTTCCGTAAACGTCTTGCGGTAGTATTCCGCCTTTGATACGGGGACTGCAATAATCAAACGAACATTCATATCTTTTACGAGTTCCCGATAGGTATCCGTATGGAAGAAATTCTTTGCCCGTATCCCGTTGTATATTGGAAGAAAAATAGTTTTCATATATAATTTCTTGTCATTGCGAGGAGCGTGCCGCGACGAAGCAATCTATAAATCCAAGGTTGAGATTGCCGCGTCGCAGACTCCTCGCAATGACAAGGGGGGGTCAAAATTCACGTTATTACAATATAACAAAAATATCTAACCGTCAGTTTCTATTTAATTCACGAAGCAATACATCCGCAACGCGGCGTGCCGATTTACCATCCGTAAACTGGCATTGCTGCATGGTAATTTTTTTACGCCCCTCACTCTCATTATCAGGATACTTCAAATATTCATTCATCGCTCGAATCATCTCATCGCGGCTGCTGACAAGCCGGATACCATTCAACTTTTTCACATCCTGCAAATGACTCCAGTCAAAAAAACGCCGCGCCGAATTATCATAATCCAAATTCTTTTTATACCCGTCAAACGCTACGGCGATCAACGGCTTATTTAAAATCGCCGCTTCAATAAAAAAAGTTGAATACATAGAGATCACAAGGTCTGCGTGCGCAAGTGTATTCTCAAGAAAATCAATTGAGCGTTCATCAAATTCCCAGTCATATTCGCCTTTCGCACCCACATGCGCCACACTTGAGCGCACAAGAAATCCATATTTCTTGCGAAATTCATTGGCACGCTCTTCTCTCATATCAAATTTCGGATACGGACGAATAAGCACATTTACCTCTTCTTTTATTTCTCCATCTTTAACGGCATTTGCCAATATATCAAGAACATCAAAATCAATATGAAGACCCGCCTTTCCCGAAAATGCATACACAATTAATTTCTTCGATGAGTCTCCTCCGAGAGAAGAAATAAAATCTTCTCTAGAGACAACACCTTGGCGCCGAAAATGACGATCGTATTGCGGCACACCCGTAACCGACACACGCGATGGCGGATAATCGCCATATTTCGCTGCCAAACCCCAAATCATATCCGTATGTACTATCAAATGATCGGGAAACACACGCAAAAATGTCTTGCTGTAAAAATTATCCCAAGAAAGTATCATGCCCAGATTTTTGATGCCATAACGCTTTGCCGCCTTCAAAAGCACATAATCTTCTGTATAAAACATGCTCGGACAAAAAATAAGATCTGGCTTATATGTTTCAATTACCCCATCAAACGCATGATTGGGAACATAAGAATACATGTTACGAATAATATTTTTCCACCATACAAATTGACCGAGATGCCAACATGCACGGGCAAAAAGAAATCTAGGCAGGCGCATGATCATATAGCCGGATGATTTGAAACGCCGAAACTTAGTTCGCTGCAGCATGGTCGTATCGCGCGTATGGATGCTGGAATTTTCTAAGAATTGAAAAAAACTTTCTCGTCTCATTTTTCTTAATGACGGCAATTCCTCAAATTGAAGAAGCTGATCAGGAAATTCTGATATGTAGTATGCGAGCTTTTCTTTGGGCGCCAGCATAATCATCCGCACATTAGCTTTTGCGAGCGCATCACGAACATCCGTACGCACGATATTACGGATGAACATGCTGCTATTGGCGAGTGTAAGAATAGTTTTCATATGTCCGCACAGCGCTTTTGTGTATCTTTGAACATCCGAAGAAGATTTTGCGCCGAAACCTCCCATGACATATTCTCTTCCACAAATTTTCTTCCCTCAATGCTTATGTTCTCATAAAGACGAGAATCTTGAATCAGACGTTCTATGGCATCCGCGATCGCTTGAGGATCTTTGGGCTCGACAATAAGAGCATTTCTCGCGTCAGTAAGAACTTCTGCAGCCCCCGCCGTGCGCGATACGATTACGGGCATTCCGCATGCCATAGCTTCGAATACCGCGATTCCCCAACTCTGCAAATGGCTTGGGAAAAGAAATATATCGTGCTTCTGAAAGTTGGACAACAAATCCGCCTCGCTCACCTCTCCAAGAAGATGAACCTGGGAATCAAGACCTCGCGCATGAATAAGATCGCGAATCTTCAGATAATAACGATCCTTGCTTTCATATTTGCCAATGATAGAAAGGTGGGGAGGCAGCCCCTTGGTATCGCGAAGAATGGCAAGAGCCTCGATGATATCTTCAAAGCGCCTGTGAGGGAAAAAAATCGCCGAGGCAAGAAGCGTCACAATGTCGGCACGGGGAGCTGCGCGTTTTCGATAAGGAAAGTGCGCCACCTCGATCGCGCTGCGCACCACTCGCGATTCTTTACCAAAATATCTTTCAGTCCATTCCTTATCGCGATCGTCCAATACGGAAATCCCATCCATCGCAGCGATAAAAGTATGAATCTCATAATAATCTGCAAACCAATTACACAACCGCCTTATGCCCGATGCCCTCCATCCCGGATTTACTTCCGCTTCCCGCAGATACAAAAACTGGCGGGTCGTAAGATCATTCATTGTCCATACGGAAGGGATATTGCGAATGCATTTTTTAAAATAATAAGCGACTTTATATGTTACCGGGTCGTGATGAGGATTGAGAATTTCCGTTTTCGGGTCAATCAATTTTGCTAATACCCACGCGTCCTCATTTTCATTTCGAATATTCGCGACAAAACAGCGGAGTTGTTTAAATGGATTGCCGCTCTCATAGACCGGCGCATGGTGGAACTCCAGCGAGACCACGCGAAATTTCTTTATCAGATCATCAAAACCGCCGCTCCCGCGGATGATCGCATACAGCGTTATCTCGTGCCCCATCTCCTGCAATTTCACCGCCATGTTAAGAGCATGGCGCTGGCTTCCCCCAATAGTATTCAATTTTCGAAAAATCATCGCAATGCGCATAGATTTTATATCCTATCAATATATCTTAACATCTCCTCAAGAACACGCTGTGATGCTTTTCCATCAAGAGGACCGCACTGGTCGCGGCAAAGCTCCTCACGCTCGGCGCTTAAGTATGTCGGATCTTCAAGATACCGATTTAAATACTCCCGAAGCTGATCAAACGAATATGCGCGCAGCAAAGCTCCCGATCTTATCACATCTTGAAAATGCTCGAATTTTTCAAATCTTCGCATGGATCGCCTATTGGGCCGATGTTCGTATCCGTCAAAAGGAGTCGACAAAAGAGGCCGGCCAAGTACCGTCGCTTCTAAGGCCACGGTAGTATACACCTGGATCACCACATCGGCATGGAGCATGATATTGAGCAAACGCTCCGTGGTTTTAATATCAGACCACGCTTCGGGACGATAAAATAAAATACGCGGAATTGATGTAAGCGGTTCGAATTTCCGTTCATCAAATTCCTTAGTATTCCTTCCTACCGGATACAAACGGACAATAAAATACACATTGCCCTTCAATGTTCCTTTTTCAGCCCATGTTGCCATTTCTTTGATGATCTCCGGCTCATCGGGACAATAAAAACTTCCGGATACATACAATACAATTTTTGCATCCGCAGGAATGTTCATCTCTTTCAATAAATC
>OBEQ011860435.1_pt1 | contig 21044 bp, 26 predicted proteins | sample 1670901 | NCBI WGS metagenome assembly OBEQ01 (sample SAMEA104232315, study PRJEB22302) | groundwater metagenome | biome: forest; feature: aquifer; material: groundwater | place: USA | collected 2011-08-07 | depth 5.4 m
AAAAAAAAACTTTTTTTTTTTTAAAAATAGGTTTTTGTAAAAAAAAAAAAAAACCCCGCCGCTCTTGGAGAAAATTTATGAGAAAAAAAATAAAACCAATTCCAAAAATAGCCATACATAAAATGATCAAATCCGTTTTTTGTAAGAGGAGCAATATAAGGTGCTCCGCACTCTAAATTTCGTTGTTTAAATTCTGCAAAATTTTCTTTTAAAAATCCTTGTGGAAGAATGCAATCCGCATCAAGAAACAAAAGATATTCAGTAGAGGAGATATTTGCGCCATTATTTCTACCTACAATTGCAGAACCTCCCGATACAATTTTTGCATTATATTTTTTTGCAATTTCAACAGTTTTATCCGTTGAATTATTATCTGCAACAATTATCTCTACCCAACTTGCCTGTTTTTTAATTGATTCAAGTAACAGAGGCAAATAATATTCTTCATTTCTCGTTGGGATAATTATTGATAATATTGGTTCCATAGTGACAAGAATGTTGCAGCCCAAATCATTCCTTTATCTGCTTTGTAAAAGAGTGTTTTATAAGGTTTTCCATTCGGAGAATATACTTCAACAAAACTATTGTGTTTTTCAATAAGATTTTTGTATTGTTCCAAATGAGTTCTCATCCTGTTCTTATCAACTTGAGACAAAAGAGAAAGATAATTCATTCCATGATGCGCCCAGATTGCATCGCCTTCATAATTAGGTACAAGATATTTATACGGTGAAAGGAATCGAACTTTTTTTGCATCCTCTTTTGTTGTGTACTTAAGAGGAAATGGTTTTGTAAGACCTATTTCTTCCATAGTCTCAATCGACTTTAGAATCATTTTTTTAGAAGAAAATAAACCCGTCCAATAGGGATAGAGATTTGCATCTCCTGAAATAATTTCTGATTGAAAATGGTCTATAAAATAAGAATCTCTCCAAAATGTTTCAAAAATGTTTTTTTTAAAATTATATCCTTTAAAAGAATTACTAAGAGAAAGAGATTTTGCTTCAGACGCAATAATTGCAAGCATGACATTGTCATATACTGAAGAACTTCTTACTGCATGATCTTTCGCACTTGAAAAATATCTATTTTTTTTCACAAGTCCTAATACCGGATCAAAAATCCCAGAGGTATATCTTTCAATTTCGCAAGAAAGAAATTTAGAATACTCTCGAATAAGAGATTTATTATTTAGAATGCGAAGTGATCTGAGAAGAAGCGCAAGTGAATCAGGTGCAAGATTGAATACATTCACTGCTTCTCCGGCGTGAGTAATTGTTGTTGTTACCGAATTATGGAGTTCATATTTTTGTAATGCGTACACAAGTGTTTGTGTGACTTCTTTTTTATATCCGAGTTGTAAAAGAGATTCAATAACATATGCAAAATCTCTCATGTAAAATTCATTAAAATTTCCCGAACTTACTTGAAAATATTCTCCATTCCAACAGGTAGATAGAATATTTTTTGAAATATCTTCCGCAGTTCCAATATGCCTATGTCCTTTGCGAAAACGCTGTCCAAATATACGAAGACCATCTTTTAATAAAGGAAGAGATATCAACGATCCTCTTTTTTGCTACTTTTCCGAATTACCTTTACAAATTTACTTTTTCTTTCAATTTTATTTTTATTCTCTGATTTAATTTCAGATTTACTTTTGGCAGTATTTTGAAATTCTTTAGATTCTATTTCATTTTTATCTTCATTTTTATTTTCAATTTTAAGAAGATCTAGTCCTTCATGTGAGGCATATACAATTCCAATAAATGTCCATAAGAGATCTCGCCCGCGAATAAGTAAACTTAAAGCAATTGCAAGAGAAACATTTAATCCTAAAATAGTAAATACAGAAATCTGTGCGGCCTCAAGTACACCAAGAGCTGCAGGAATAGGAACAAGATATGCAAGAGCAACAAAAGCGAGTATTAAAAATATTTCTTGAATCTGCGCATGATATCCGAAAAGTGAAAGTGCAAGATCATATTCGACAAACATCAAAAACCATAAGCCAATAGAAATAAAAGAGGAAATAAAAAATTCTTCCCTGTGATTCTTTAAAAAATCGATAATGTGAAATTCAATACGTTTAATGCTGCTTTTTATTTTTCGAATAAAATCGATTTTATCTAAACTAAAAAATCTAATTGTTGAAGAAAAAGATCCTGTTCCTCTAAAATTTAAAAAAAAGAAACGAGTCAATATGAGAAGTGCAAAAAGAATAATAATAGACATAAGAATAATTGCACTAAGAGGAATAGCATACTCAAAAAGAATAACAAAAAAACCAATTGCTGCAATAATAAGGTCGGCGCTAAATTCTAAACTTTCATCTAAAATAACCGAACATGCACCTTTTTCAATAGAAATATTTTGTTTCTGTAAGAGAAGAGCTCTCACCGGACTTCCTCCAACATGCATTGTTGGCATAATATAACTCACAGAATAACCTGATAACTTATATAAAAATAATTTTGTAAATGGAACATCATGACCTTCGACACGAAGAATAAGTTGCCATCTTAGAACAAGAAGAGACAAAATTCCCAGTGATACAAAAAGATAGAGTGCAAGTTTTGGAAAAGAAATATTTCTGAAGATAGTAATGATTGCAAAAATATCTGATTTCCAAACGATGACACTAAACAAAACAATTCCAATTACTACTGATAATCCGAAAAATTGCCTTTTATTCATAAGTGTAAAAAAGCGCGCCTGAAGGGACTTTCGATAGCAAACAATATTTATTTTTTTCTTGCAAACTCTTTCGAACCCTCGACCTGCAACTCTAACCGCCTCTGCTAACTCTCTTCATACCAATATAGGCACATAGAGTGGTATCATCATAGGCATAGGAGGCTGCCGCGCTTTCCAGACTGCGCTACAGGCGCACTAGTAATAAAAAAGTAATAAGCTTACCTTAAAAGCGTTTCGTTAGAATTATAAATAATAAAGAGGAAATATAAAATAAAGAGGAAATACCGATTATGTATCACATTAAAGAATTACCTGAAGACTTTGTAGTAGATGAGATTATCTCGCTTACAAAAGTAGAAAAGGGAATGTATTCATATTATCAACTTAAAAAAAGAAACATAAATACTCTTACAGCATTAGAAAAAATTTCTACAATATTTCATCTGGGAAAAAAGAAGATAGGTTTTGCAGGAAACAAAGATAAAACTGCAATAACAACCCAGTATATTTCGATTTTACATGGACCAAAACAAAGTTATGATGGAGAAAATATTAGTGTAACCTTTATAGGATATGGAAATGAACCTATCTCTCTTGGAACTAATAATGGAAATTATTTTAAAATTATTGTCAGAAATATAACAAAAAAGCCAGAAGAAAAAAAAGAGTTCATAAATTATTTTGATTCACAAAGATTTTCTCAACATAACACTGCAATAGGACAGGCAATTATAAAAAAACAATTTAAAAAAGCAGTAGAACTTTTGCAAAAACTAGGAAGCGAATATGAAGAAAGATTAAAAAGATCTCTTGAAGAAAAACCAACTGAGTACATTTATGCACTTGAAAGTACAAATCCCAAAATCCTTTCTTTAATTATTAATGCGTATCAATCGCATCTTTGGAATGAAACAGTGAAACAATATCTTCTAAATAGAAAACATATTGTGTTTGATGATTTTGTTTTTCCTCTTGAAAAGACGAGCATAAAAACGATTCCACTCATAGGATTTGGAACTGACATAATCTCTCTAAAAAATGAAGAATTGAAAAAAATCATTTTAGACATTTTAAAAAAAGAACAGATTAGTCCGCGAGATTTTATTATCAAACAACTTAAAAATATGAGTCGTGAAGGAGAAGAAAGAAATATGATAATACGAGTGAACGATTTGAAAACAGGCAATCTTGAAGACGATGAATGTAATATAGGAAAAAAGAAAGTGGAACTTTCCTTTTCTCTTCCGAAAGGAAGCTATGCAACAATGTATGTGCGAACACTTTTTGTAAATCAAAAATAGATAAAATTAAAAAAAGGCTTTTAAACTTTAAAAAGAACTAAAAGAAAAACTTAAATAACCTTTATTGTTTTATAAAAATATATGAAAATAAATAAATGGATGTATATTCCCCTTGCAATTGCTTCTATTGGAATTCTTGCAGGAAGTGTGCGATTGTGGAATAATTATGTCAATAATCGCCGAGAAGATCATGGAAGTTACTTTCTTGTATCTGTGGCAGAAGGTCTTGAAGCGCATACAGAATGTATCATTAATCGAGTAAATAATACAATTGAATTAAAAAAATATGATGAATGGCATAATCTCAAAACATATCACGCAGATATTCTCAAAGAATCAAAAGTTCAAACAATTCAAGAAGAACGAAACATGTTTTATTTAAACGGTCTTGAGACACTTCTTATTCGCGCTAAAGATTATGAAACAAATAAAGAAAAATTTGATGAAGCAGATAATGAGATACTTGATTTTGTTGCAAACACTGTATATAAGTAAAAATATTTATATATACTATTAAAAAAAACATTCAAATATGTTTAAGAATTTCTGCAAATGTTTCTTGAACGGATAAATTTCCATCAACACGAACAAGCATATTTTTTTTCTTGTAAAAATGAATTGCGGGAAGAGAATTTTTTTTAAATATCGCAAGTCTGTTTTTAATAACTGTTGGTTTATCATCCTCTCGGATAGTGAGTTTTTCTCCACACACATCACAATAGTTCTGATTTTTAGGGGGGTTTGTTTTCAAATTATGCAAATGACCCTTAATGCAATTTCTTCGATAAATGATTCTTTCTAAAACAATTTTGTTAGGAATGTCAATTAAAAAAACCTTATCAACGGGTTCTTTCCACAATTTTGCCTGCATCAAATTACGAGGAAATCCGTCAAGAATATATCCTTTCTTACAATCTTTTTCAGACAATCTTTTTTTAAGAATATCAATAGACAATTGTGCAGGAATCAAATTTCCCTTATCAGTATACATCCTGATTTTTTTTGCAAGAGAACTGTTTGATGAACCTATCTTTCTTAAAATCTGTCCTATTGAAATTGCAGGAATAGACAATTTTTTTGATAACAATGCTGCTTGGGTTCCTTTTCCAGAACCGGGCTTTCCGAGAAACATAAGGTGCATAAAAAAAGAAAAAGAACAGTAAGATTATTTAAATGTTTGTACAAAAAAACTAATACCCCATAATAAGAAATAAAAAGATTGTCTGAAAACTGTTATCCAACCATTCGCTTAACTTCATAACAGATCTGTAAAACAATCAAATAACAAACAATAAAAATAATTTACAAAAAGAAATTACTGTCTTGTATTTTTTTAAGAGGTTTATTCCAAGAATCCTTAGCTTTCGTCAGTATTTTATTTAGTCTTGTTTTATAATCTTGCCAAAGTTTGCATGCGTGAACAATATAATAAGCATTATTTTTTTCAGAATCAAAAAGAGCAGTATGGAGTGATTCTCTCTCAAGATATTTTAAGACTCTGTATAAATCAAGAATCTCCTGCATCTCTTCTTCATCGAATGAACTTGCTTCATGAAGACCTGCGATAGATGTATCAGGATGCATAATTCCCTCAAGAAAATCTGAAAAGATACTCACTTTTTCAGTTATCTGTCTTCGAATGTGAATAAGAACAGGTTCTTCTTCTGGAAAAGAAATATGAAATTCTTCATCTAACAATTCGAAATCAGGAAGCGTATATTTTTTTGCAAGTTTTTTATATTCTTCAATCATACATTCGACCTCAAAAATGTTGCAACCTGACCTTCGCCAATTACTTCATAAATCGCAATTGCAAGATCCTTTTCACCCATTTTAGAATACTGATCTGCAAGTTCTAAAAATTTGTCTTTATACAAAATAATTCCTGCACGCTGAAAATAAGGCAAAGCTTTTACAGGATTTGTTTCAAACATTCTCCTTCCTGCTTCAATTAAATGTTCTCTTTGCATCTGCTCAGGAAACATAGAAAGAGATACATGCGCGCCCTCACGAAGGAGGAGCTGGAGGATTACTTCATTCATAGATTAAAAGTGGAACAGAAGAAGTACTTAACAGTTGCTATTTCTTTGGGTTTAAAAAGGAAAAAAAAGAATTAAAACCAAAAAAAGCCTCAGGGCGGAAATTGCACCAGGCTTTCAATTATGAACCTATATAGGTTCACGAAACAGGACATGCGCTCCTTTCAGTCGCTTAGTCCAACAAAACAATACAAAACAAAAACACAACAAACAACCCCATCTTTAAAAAAAACAAGAAAAAAAGAAACCAAAAAAACCAAAAAAAGCCTCCGACGGGAATTGCACCCGCGACCTGCTGATTACAAGTCAGCCGCAATAGCTACTATGCCACGGAGGCACTCTTAAGATGTTTGGCAAAAGAGGATTATTTATAAAATATAGTGTTTTTTTGTCTAAAAAGAAGTTAATCATAACTTATTTATACTTAACTGCAATACTTAACTGCAAATTTTTAATAAAAAAAAGTCAAAAGAGGTGTTGCTATGAAATTATTTAGCTTTGGAACAACGATTAAAGATCCTGTTTTAAAAGATGCATTAAGAATTCTCGAAGACGCACAAAAAAAAATAAATGGATTAAATAAAGGAGCGAATCAAGCAATGCATGCAGGACATCTTAGCAATGCTGACGATGAAACAAACCAGATGATTGTTAATGGAACAGGAGAAGAGATAACCAGGGTTATTAGAGAGACTGGAGAAAAACTTGTTGGATTTGGTCAAGGAATGAAAGTGTATCATACTGTTACACAAACGGCGCAAGGTGGAAAAATAGTTAATTTGTAATTTTTATTTTTTCTTAAATTCTAATGCACACGAATTAATGCAGTAACGTTGTTTTGTTTTCGTTGGACCGTCATCAAAGAGATGTCCTAAATGTCCTTTACATTTTTTACAAGTAACTTCTATTCTTTTCATTCCCAGACTTGCATCTTCTTTTAATTCGATTGCATCCTTTGTGGCAGGATCATCAAAACTTGGCCAGCCTGTTCCTGAATCAAATTTTGCAGTTGAAGAAAAAAGAGTAGTTCCACAAGCAGCGCAAGAATACATTCCTGATTCTTTTATATGAACATATTTACCAGTAAATGGCATTTCAGTTCCTTTCTCTCGAAGAACATGATATTGTTCTGAAGAAAGTTTCTTCTTCCAGATATCTAAATCATTCTTTTTCTCAGACATACATAAAACAAATGAAATCCTCTTTATAAATTTAATTTAGAAAGTAAGTAAGAAATAATCTAAAAAAATTAGAACGTGCTTTAAAATTATGCTTTAAATTTTTTAACTTCTTTGATCAAATGAATTTTTTGTTGAATTGATTGATATAATTCTTCAAGTTCAGATGGAGTAAACTCAATTATTCCAGAAGAATGAACTCCTTTAAAACAAACTGCAATATTCTCTTTTGAAGAACTTCGTAAATCTTCCTGTATAAGAACTTCTCTAATCTCTCCTTTTGTTTCAAGACGAACAACGCCATCACTATTTTCTTTACGCACTTTAATTTGCATAACTAAAATAAAGGACGTAGAATATTTAATATTTTATCTTCTTCAATATAGAGAACCTAATCCTCTTTTTTTAAAAATGATTCTTGTTTATAAGAAATATCAGGTACCATTCTCTTCTTCTATCTTCTCTATTTGTTCTTTTACAACGCGCTTTCCAATCTGCGTTAACTTTAATAAAATATCTCTTCCCTGTTTTTCCTTTTCAAGTAAATTAATAGACTCAAGTTTTGACACATATCTTGAGAGGAGTGTTGATTTATGTACTCCTGCATCATACGGATAAAGTTCTTGCATTAAATTTTTAAGCGCAATAGGAGTTCCTTCTTCACGTTCCATTTTTGAAAGAATAACCAATATTTTTTTTTCAAGATCAGTTAAATCATAAATAATTTGTAATTTTTTTTCTGATTTTTTTTGTTCAAGAATTTGTTTAAGTGCATCAATGTGTACAATAAATTCTTTTCCTTTTTCGGTCACAGAAATTGCTGATTCATCGATGAGCAATAACTTGTGATCAGCAAGAAGAAGGACTGCTTTTTTCAGGTCTTTTGTAAATCGTAATGAAAGTGTATCCAGCTGCATTGAATATGCCCTATTTTGTATTTCATTCTCGACAATTACTTTAAGAATGCGAACTGCAGTTTTATTTGTGAGAATGTCTGAAAGCATTAAGCAAGGATTGTATTTTGTAACTTTTAAAGATTTATGTACGCAAGAAGAGATATATACTACCTTATTTAAACAACCCTACAAAAAAAATGAACATGACAAAGGTATTTTCAGGGATTGATAATTTACCCATTCTTGAAAAAGATTTTGGAACAAAAAACGTTCTTTTTGTAGCACATCGAGCAGAAATACTTTTTGATAAAAAAGGAGTTTTTCGTTTCACACAAAGAGATGAAAAAATCGAAGAAGAACCTTCTTCTCAATTAGCATATGTCATTGGAAGAATAAAAGACACAAAAGAGGATTATATTCTTGTAAGTTACCGAACCGTTTTTAGAAATGAAACACCTTGCGTTCTAAGAGATGAATGTTTACAAGTACCGATAAGCTTTATACTTGCCTACAAAATTTTGTAAGAATAGTTTTTAAACCTTTTTTCTTCAAGTTCTCGACAACGAAATTATCAAAAGTACCATCGGAAATGACGGAAAGTAGGGAAAAAACGGAATATTTATATACCTCCCCTTCTACTCTTTTTTGTTAAGAGTTTTGGTGGTTAAATAATGGAGGATAAGGAAACAGAAATCTCATTTGCAAGTATACTACGAAACTCTATGTACCTAAATAGAGACGTGTTATTTGCATTACGTCCTCCAACAGGATTTGTTCATAGAATAAAACAAAAAAATGAACTGATTATGGAACTTAGTCCCATACTTACAAAATCAGCAGTTTCAGGAATATTTGTATACGGAAATCCTGGCACAGGGAAAACGGCTTTAGTACAAGAACTTGCAGATCAATTAGAAAAAGAGGCAAAAAAAGAGGGCATAGCACTTAAAACTGTATATGTGAATTGCTCAGAGAATAGAACAGAAACAAGCATTCTCATTTCAGTTCTGAGTGCATTAAATAAGAAAAAAAATATTCCAAAATTAGGATGGACACGTTCCAAAGCAATCGATGAATTTGAAAAAGAAGTTGAAAGATATGAACACACACTTTTAATTTTAGATGAAGTTGATTATGCATTAAAAGAATCAGATGTCATAGTATACAGACTCAGTCGCACAAATGATAAAGTAAAAGCGAAAGTATCAACAGTAATTATTTCAAATGATATCAGAGTGCAAGAATACATTAAACCTCGAACACAATCCAAATTTGGACGAATAAAAATCATCTTTGGTCCCTATAGAGCAGATGAATTAAAAGATATCATTAAACAACGCACAAAATTCGCACTTAAACCAAATGTAATAAGTGATGCAGTAATACAAAAAATTGCAGAAATAGAATCTGAACGCGGAGGAGATGTTCGTCATGCACTTGAACTTGTTGATAATTGTGCAAAGATTGCAATTGCAAGAAAAAAAGAAAAAATAACACTCGATCTCGTTCAAGAAGCAGACAAAAGTCTTGAAGAAAATGACGTTTTAAATAGAGTTATTTCATTACCAAAACATCAAAAAATTGTATACCTTGCAATATTAAAAAATAAAGATTTCACTATCGATTCAGGTCAAGTATACAAAAATTATCGTGAGATATGTGCTGCTGCGAATATTGAATCATTAACTGAACGACGCATTAGAACATTACTCATTAATTTAAGCGAAATTGGTCTTATCTTAGCAGAAGTTGGTTGGTTAAAATCATTAAAGAAAAAAACAAGAAAAATTACTTTAAATCTTGATAAGGCATTAAAAATAAAAGTTGAAAAGATGCTTAAAAAAAGTATCTAAGAAAATTTACACTCCTCATTGGAAAACATACACCGGTAAGGAGGGTGCTTGTGTTTCACCTCAGCACCCTTCCTTTACTTTTTTCTTATTGAATTATTTAATCTTTTCATAAATTATGTAAAATAGCACTTTAAAAAGGTATCTCAAAATTTATTTATAGGAGTAAAAATCACAAGAGATATGCTCCTTGAAACCGCAATTTATGCACTTAGAGAAAAAAAAGATTTAGGAACGATTATCTCTGCAACTGCTCTAAAAGAACTTACTCCTCTTCTCGCTTGTGCAAATAGAGCAATGGAAAAAATGAGTGCTGAATTTTCAGAAAATAACCTTCCATTATCAACATTCAGAATAAAATCTCCTGAAAGTACTTTTTTTAAACTTCTTGCAAGAAAAAAATCATCAATCAATGTTTTAACTGATATTCTTGCTGCAACAATATATACAGATACAATTGAACAATGCTATGACACATTGCATGATTTTGCAATCAGGTATTCTATTTATGGAAGAAAAGTTGACACACTCAATCGAATAGATGACAAAAAATATCATTCGCTTCATTTTTTAATTGTCACACAAGACGCACCAATACAGATTAGAATTAAACCAAAACAATGGCAATATGAAGATACATTACACCATGGAATATACAAAAAAAGAGTTATAAAAAAATTACAAGATGGGATGAGATTAGATCCTAAAAAAATACTTGTCCTCGAAAAAGTATATAGAGACATAGAAGACCTTTGGATAGATGGTGCAAAAAAAATAAACAACACAGATATTTCACTTATTCAAGCACTCAATATTTATTCAGACAAAATACGAAATTATAAACAAGTTACTTGTAATTATTTTTCAAAAAGAAGCAATCATATTATTGAAGAAATAGACAAAATTAGAAACCAAGCAACATTTTACCATACAATTGAAGAACAAGTAAAAGAACAACAACCAAAAGAACAAGCATTACAACATAACCAGGTTTAAGAGTTACTTTTGATTTATAGTCATCAAAATAACGAACAATTCCACCGCCACCCGAGGGCATTTGAATTCTATTTTCTGCCATTAATCTATTAAAAGAATTAAGGTATATAAAAAGGTTGCGAAAACGGATTAATACTTTTTTTTATCAAACTTAATATGACCAGTTCGCATCTTTTGGAATTGTCTTTTCCCATCGCTCCAATGTGGTTCTTAAATAATCAACATTCGAATTTGCTAGAACCCATCTTTTTTCTTGAACAAATTTATCGATATTACCAGAATAAAGTTTTATTTCAACTAATAAATCATCCATCTTTTTTTCTTCTTCCTTCGTTGACATAATACACCTCTCTTATTTAAAATGAAATACTTATTATGTTTTTAAACATTTCTATTGCTTTGTTTAGAAGTTACCATTCTGAAAGAAAGCTTTATAAATAACCCATTTTATTTTACAGATATTACCGACTACTCTGTATATCGGACTGTGCGCAGTCACTTTTGGTGCAGAAGTAAGTGCTTGCTGAGGTTACAAAAATGCAAGCAGAACAAAGATAAATACAAACAAAGATTATCAAACAAGTTAAAGTATATATCTTACATAACTGTTCAAAAATAAAAGGTAATGGAGAACTACACATGGCAGAACAAGAACTACTCGTCCCAATGGATTATTACTTAAAATCGGGTATTCACATTGGAACAAAATTTAAGACAAGATATATGGCAAATTTTATTTACAAAATTAAACCAGATGGACTTGTTGTTATGAATTTATCAAAAATCGATGAACGCATACGCATCTGTGCAAAATTTGTTTCTCAATATGCTCCTGAAGAAATTGTCATAATCAGTAAAAGAGAAAACGGCTGGAAAGCGGTAAAAATGTTTGGCAAAGCAACAGGAATTAAAGTTTTTCCAGGAAGATATCCTCCCGGAATATTAACAAATAAACAACTTAAAAATTTTGTTGAGTTTAAACTCATGATTGTAACTGATGCATGGCCTGATAAAAACGCAGTTGATGATGCATTCAGAGTTGGCGTTCCCGTAATTGGTCTTTGTGATACAAACAATCAAACAAATAAACTTGATTTAGTCGTTCCCTGTAATAATAAAGGAAAAAAATCATTAGGTTTATTATTTTGGATTCTTGCACGAGAATATGTATACAACAAAGGACTTCTCGGAAGAGACCAAGAATTTCCGTATAAACCAGAAGACTTTATGGACGAATAGGTTTTATTATTATTTTACATTTTTATTATTTTTTTTAATTAATTTATATTTTTAAAATTTTATTTTTCTTTTTTTTTCAAAAAAAATCAACTCACTGCCTGTTTTGCAATCTGTGAAACAACATTTGCAGGAATTGCAAATCCTAATCCTTCCGTATTACTAATTTTGAGAGTATTAATTCCTACAATTTGTTTTTGAGAATTAATAAGTGGTCCTCCAGAGTTACCTGGATTAATAGAAACATCTGTTTGAATATATCCTATTCCTGAACCATCAATATCTCTATTTATTGCACTAATAATTCCTTCTGTTACTGTAAAAGAAAGTCCGAGGGGACTTCCTACAGCAATTACTTTTCCTCCTGTTTTAATAGAAGACATATCTGCAAAAGAAAGTTCAGGAAGACTTGCATCAATTTTCAAAACAGCAAGATCAACCGTACTTGCCGTACCTATTATTGATGCAGTATAAGAATGAGATTTTGAATCAATAACGGTAATTGTTGTTCCTCCATCAATAACGTGTTTATTTGTCATAATGTATCCTCTGCTATCAAAAACTACACCGCTGCCTTGGGCTTTATTTGTTTTTACAATAACAACAGATTGTACAACATCATCTATAATTGCCGAAAAGTCTGCACTATTAACATTAATCTGATCGATTTTACTTTCGAGACTTGAACTTTTTTTCTCAAGCGAACCAACCTTTTTAGATACATCAGAAAGACCTACTTGAGATTCTGTTTTTACTGTTTCAAGATTTTGATTTACTGTCGATAATTGAGATTCAACGTTAAGTTTTAATTTGTACGTTTCAGTATTAAAAAAATCTTGAAGTTTTTTAAAGTTTTCAAATGTTCTATTTTCAAGTTGATTAACTTGTGTATCTCTTTTTACTTGTTCATCTTGAAGTCCAGTTACAAAAAGATTTTTCGCACTATCAACTGATTCTTTTGTTTTTACATCCAGCAAGTGTAATTTGGTATTTGTATCATTCTGTAAAAGAATAAGTTTATTTTCAAATGAATGAGAAATAACAAAATAAACAAAAATATTTGACACAACAAGAAGCAGTACAAAAGTTCCAATAAGAACAGATACATTTCTAAACTCTCCTCTCATAAAAAGAGTTTAAAAAGAAGAGATTAATAAGGTTTGCTAAAAAAAAGAAGAAAACTGAGTAAAATGAAAAAATAGATGAGATAAATAAAGTAAGTAGAACAAATAAAGTAAGTAAAATAGATAAAACAAATAAAAGAGGTGAAATAACCAAATTACATCAATCCATGATTCTTGATCTCTGATTTTATTCGCACGTCTTTCCAATAATTACTTTTTTTATTCCTTGAATTTTTTGTACGCGAGAAATAATATCTTTTAAATGTTCTAAGTCATCTACTCGAATATGAAAATGACATTCAGCAGCATCAATTCCTGTAATTTTTCCATTTGCTCTGTCAATATTTGTTCCCGTTGCAGCAATAGTATTGAGAACATCAACAAAAAGACCCACTCTGTCAGCAGATTCTGTTGTTAATTCAACAATATCATTGTATTGATCTTCCCATACAACTTTTACTTTTTTCTTTGCAGTTTCTTTTACCTTTTTTGTTGAATCACACTCAAAATTATGAATATTAACAATACCTGTTTTGGATGCAAACCCCACAATCTTTTCTCCGGGAAGAGGAGTACAACACTGACTAAAATGAATCTTTGGTTTTGCAACTCCTGCAACTGAAATAATATTTTTCTCTGCTGAAATTGTTTCTTCATTGACTTTGTGAAATACTTTTGCAGGAATTTTCTCAACATCTAAGATATGTTTTTTTATTTTTTGTTTTGCCTTTGTTGTATGGACAATTTTTAGCCAGCTTCTATGCGGTTTCTGTGTTTTTGCAGTGAGAATTTCAACAACATCTCCTGTTTTTAATTCGTGTCTTAGAGAACAAAAGGTTCCATTTACTTTTGCACCGATACATTTATCGCCCAAATTTGTATGAATATCATACGCAAAATCAAGAATAGTCGAATTCGCAGGAAGTTCTCGTACTTCTCCTTTCGGTGTAAAAACATATATTTCATCTTTAAAAAAATCAAGTTCTAATCCTTCAACAAATTCTTTTGAACCTGTTTCTTGCTGCCACTCAAGAATCTGTTTAAGCCATGTTGTTTTTTTATCAAACTGTTTATCTGAAAGAGCAACGCCTTTGTATTTCCAGTGTGCAGCAATTCCTTCTTCTGCAATTTTATCCATGTCTTCTGTTCTAATTTGAATTTCAATAATCGTTCCCTCGGGAGTTATAACAATTGTATGAAGCGATTGATAAAAATTTGTTTTCGGCATTGCAATGTAATCTTTAAAGTGCCTTGGAATTGGTTTCCAAAGATTATGAATAATTCCTAAAACTTCATAGCATTCTCGAACAGATTTTGCAACAATACGAAGTGCAAGAACATCAAAAATCTCTTCAAAAGAACGCTGTTTCTTAAGCATTTTTTTATAGATACTAAAATGATGTTTTGCTCTTCCTTTAATCACTGATTCAATATTATAATCTTTGAGAACTTTTGTAACAAGTTCTTGTAATCGCTCAACTTCTTCTTCTCTTTCTTTCCTATTTTTATTTATTTTATCATCTATTTCTTTGTACGCTGCAGGTTCAAGTGCTTTAAAGGCGAGGTCTTCAAGTTCCCACTTGACACGCTCTATTCCCAATCTATATGCAAGAGGTGCATAAATATTTCTTGTCTCTTTTGCAATACGAATTTGTTTTTCTATAGACAATGCAGAAAGTGTACGCATGTTATGTAATTTATCACAGAGTTTTATTATCAAAATACGAATATCTTTTGTTGTTGCAAGAAGCATCTTACGGAGTGATTCTGCTTGATATTCTTCTCGACTTTTTGATTTAAGAGCGGTAATTTTTGTAACACCGTCGACAAGAAGCGCAACCTCTTCACTAAATTCTTTTTTTATATCTTCAAGTGTTGTTCCTGTGTCTTCTACAGTATCATGAAGAAGCGCCGCACAAATAGAAGAATCATCCATGCGAAAATCAGCAACAATAAATGCGACATTAAGAGGATGAATAATAAAAGGTTCACCTGATGCGCGCTTATCTTCTGTATGAGCTTTCTCTGCATACAAATATGCTTTTTTGATTAAAGAAATATCACTATCAGGATTATATCCTTTCACTTTTTTGATAAGTTCATCTATAGATAACATGGAAGTAAAATTAAGATATAAGCAAATATTTAAATATTGCTCTTGAGCCTTATGAATGTATGGCTCTTTTTAAAGATATGGTTCAAGGAGAAAATAGTGTATTCTTAAATGAAGTTGCATTAGAGTATAGTTTTATTCCAAAAACAATTCCTTATCGCGACAATCAAAAACAGCAGATCGCATTATGTATAAAACCTCTTTTGCAAAATCGCAATGGAAGAAACCTTATTATCCATGGTCCTGCAGGTGTTGGAAAAACTGTTGGTTGCAAACACATTCTGCAAGAATTAGAAGAGGAATGTGATACTATTCATCCAATCTACATCAACTGCTGGCAGAAAAACACGACATACAAAGTAATTATCGAACTCTGCGATCAATTGGGATATAAATTTACACAAAACAAAAAAACAGAAGAACTCTTTGCAATTTGTAAAAATATCATAAATAAACAGATGGCGGTTTTTGTTTTTGATGAAATTGACAAAGCAGAAGATCAAGATTTTTTATATTCGATCCTTGAAGAAATTTATAAGAAAGCAATAATTCTTATTACGAATTATAAAGATTGGATTATTGAACTTGATACACGAATAAAATCAAGACTAACTCCTGAAGTTTTAGAATTTAAAAAATACAATGCAGAAGAAATTAAAGGAATTTTACGTGAAAGAACAAAATATGCATTCCAAGAAAACTGCGTCGATGATGAATCTCTTGATGTTATTGCAATGCGAACATATGATGAAGGTGATGTAAGAATAGGGCTCTATCTCTTGAGAGAATCAGGAAACATTGCTGATGAAGAAAATGCAAAAAAAGTAACAAAACAACATGCAGAAAAAGCAATTGGAAAAGTCGCGGCATTTAGTATCAAAAAAAAAGATGAACTCGACGAAGAGAGTCAAAAAATTTTAACACTCGTAAAGAAAAAACCAGGTAGTAGAATCGGAGACATTTTTAAAACGTATCAAACTGAAGGCGGAACACTAGTCTACAAATCGTTCTATAGACGGGTGCAAAAATTAGATGAAAATAAATTTATTTCTACAGAGAAAATTATTGGCGGAACAGAAGGAACAACAACACTGTTGAAATTACCAAGCGAAAAGAAACTGACGGATTTTGAGTGAAGAAAGAAATATAAAAAAAAAAAAAAACGATAAAAAAATAATTCTACAAATCTACTACTGCTCACTTCTCACAAGACTTTCTCACGGAGAATATTTAGAGAGAATCCGTTTTAATTAGTTAATGAAAGAAAGAGCGACTACATAAATAACAAGAACAACTGATGCACAAGGATTTACAAATAACCAATCCGCTGCAATAAAAGGAGGAAATATTGCCGGAGATGCACGAAAAAAACTTGAAATCGAAACAAGAAAAAAAGTTTCAACTTCAGAAAATTATATTGAAATTACTAAAAAAGAAAAACCTTAAGAAAGAAAAAATAGATGAAATTAAAAACGTTATTTCACAATCGATAAATATAAATAAATATTATTACCTCATTATCAGCGGATTAAAATGAGTATCCACATCATAATAATCTTCTCCTTCTGACTTTTTTAATTCAGAAACAACTTTGTATGTTACAGGAGTCATTATTATTTCCACAATTACTTTCAAAAACCATCCCGATAAAATAGAAGTTACCAGTAAACCCGTCGGAATAACAGCATAGAGTGCAATAAAATAGAATAATATGGTATTTGCACCTTCACCAATTATTGTTGAACCAATTGTTCTTGTCCAAAGATGTTTTCCTTTTGTCCATACTTTCATTTTCGCAAGAATATAATCATTTAAAATTCCACCAACCCAAACTGCAATCCAGCCACCAACTAAGATTCGCGGAATCTGTCCAAGAACTCTTGTGTACGCATCATTTGCATTAAATCCTATTGCAGGTGGAAGAACGACAACAACACTATAGATTATTCCTGCGAGAACTGAACTGATAAGAACCATCCAAACAACACTTCTTGCTTTTGCATAACCATATACTTCTGTTAATACATCTGCAAATATATAGGTAAATGGGAAATAAAGAACTGTTGCAGATACTGTGAAAATTCCTAATTGGACAATTTTTCCGGCAGTAATGTCTGAAACGAGTTGAAATGTAATATATAATGCAGTGATTAGTCCAAGATACTTGTATTGTTTCTGAACACTTTTATTTTTCTCAAAGCCTTTTTTCATAGTGAACCTCATCTTAAATTAATAGGTGATAGAAATTTATAAATCTATTTGTGGAATGATAAAATAAAATCTCACTCAAACAATCTCTAACACTTTCTCTTTACTTTTCAATCCTGCAGAAATGCGCACTTTCTTCTTAAGAAGTTTTGAAAAGAATCGAATAATTTCAATGTTTGCCTTGTTTTTGTCCGCAGGAGCAGCTATTGCAACTCGAATTATTTTCTTTTCAGAATGAGCATCTACGATTTCAGTAGAAGAAGCATTTGCTTTGACAATAATAGATAGTTTATTGTTCTGAATACAGTTTAAGAGATCCACGTTTGCGATATTCTTTTTTATCAATTTTCACTAATGATTCATATTCATCATTTTTATTTTATTATTATTTTATTTTATTTTTATTTCATTATTTCTCTCATTAATTCCTTTCAAGAACATTTACTCAAACTATTTTTATGAATAATCTTTCCATGTATGTTTACATTTTTCACATCTGAAAAATTTTGTTTCAGGTTCATCACTTGCCCTTGTTTGAATAGACCAAAAATATGCTTTTGCATGATTACATTTAGGACAATCTGCGTCAACGAGAGGAAGTGTTTGTACATCTTCATGAACGACTTCAATCTTTGTTTCTTTAGTAATTGCTTCACTCATTCTGCCGCTCGCATCAGATTTATAACCACAAGAGCAGCCCATAAATCGTTTTCCATCTTCACTTTTTGGCATTAATATTGAACTACATTTTGGACAAAACATTGTTGTAAACTCCCTCAAAATCTTTTTTTATTTTTATTTCTTCTTTTTACTTTTTATTTTTCCATTAATCATTATTGAATTCATTTTAACTCTTTACTTTTTTACTTTTTCTCTTAAAATAGATTAATTACTCTCTCAGATTACTTGTGGCATAAGTCCTAAAACCTGCAAGAGTTCAACAAACAAAATTTTTACCCAGCCTAAAAAAGGAATACGTAAGACAGCTTTTCCTATAACTTTATTTTCTTCAATATTTTTTTCGTCAAGCCATGAGGTTTGAATTTGATTAGGATTATTATCTCCTTTTGTTTGAAAAGTATAGATTCCTTTTTTCTTATCTTTATCAACGACTCGATGGATAATAGGTTCAGACTTTCCGCTCCAAAAAACAATAACCATTCCTCTTGTTATGTTCTGTGGCTTTGACCCGACAACTACCATTATATCTCCTTTGTTAAAACCATTAGAAAATGGAAGAGATTGAAAATCATTTTTAAACATTCCATGTTGCGCATAAAATGTTCCCTGTTTTTCCCACCAGGAATCAAAATTTCCTTGATGTTCCATACTTGATGAAACAACTGCAACAACAGGAAAATTTGTTCCAAATAAAAGTCCAAGACCTGGATACACAATAAATTTAATTAAAATAAATGCAAGAACAATATTTACAAGCCAACTTAAGATTGAATCTTCTTCCCAAATAAAATGCCATGCTTTTTTCAAATATGTCTTCCAATTCTGTTCCATCTGCCTCATGGAATAAAGACGGTTTTTAAAGATTGTGGATGAAATGACAAAAGAACAAGATAAAATTTTTCTCATACAACTATTTTGAAAGAAGATGAAATATTTTTTTAAAGAATACAAAACTATTCCAAAACAAAATACTTCGCCGGTTTTACTCCATACTGTACTTTGTAATTACTTCCTGTTCCATACAATACATTTGGAACATTAAGCATGCGTTCGAACCTGATCATTCCAAGACGCTGACCATGTTGCAGAATTGCAGGACTGTGAACTCGTACTTCAAGTGTTCCATTGTTTCCATTAGGATAACCAAACCCCGCATCAAAAAATCCTGCGTAGTGCACGGTTAAGTTTCCAGCTTTAGGGTCAAATGGCGCCATTTCTCCTGCATAGTTTGGAGGAATTGCAATTCTTTCTCTTGTTGAAAGAAGATAAAATTGTCCAGGAACAAGAGAAAGTCTTCCATCATTCGGTTTTGGAATAGGAGTAAAATAATCAGATAATTTTTGCGTTGTGGTATTTTGTAAATCTATTTTTTTATTTGTGTCTTTTGCAACATACCCAACAATGTCACTTTCAAGATCAACAGTAAATACAAGACCATTATCTAAATGTTCTGCTTGAAGTTCGATTTTATTTCCTGAAGCATCGAAAAGAATGGGAGTGATTAATGATGTTGTTCGTAGTTCATCATCACTTACAGCAGGGTTTCCTTCTGCAAATCTAATTTGATTAATAGAGTCATAAGTTCGAAGAACAGGAACAAAACTCTTTGAGATTACTTCAAGATAGAGTTTTCCTGAACACTTACCTTGAATGAGATCATATTGAGGATTTCCTGGACTTAATAATCTACTTTGTAAATCAATTCTCCCATTGCTGCTTTTAGTATTTGAACTAATTCTTAATTCTTCAGAAATCGAAAATTCTTCTGCAAGTTCAAAAACATAAAAGATATGACGTTCAAGAGTAAAAGGTTTTTTTAAAGAGATTTCTTCTTCAGCGAATCTATCCAAAAATGTCTGCATTGTTTCCCCTCGAAGAGGAGTTGCACTGCCTTTCATAATCCATCCTTTTTTTCCAAGAGTAAGGTCAAGACTTGATGATTGTACTCTTTTTTCAATATTTGCACTTTTAATTTCACCCTGTGCAATCAATTGCAAAATTTTCTTATCAGAATAAACACCATTCATATACAAAAAAGAACACAGTCATTTTATATGATTTACCATACTCTAATATAGATTCAATAAAAGAATAATTAAAACAAGATGATTGAAAAGTCATAATTGAAAAAGGATAGTTGAAAAGGATAGTTACAAAGAAGGAAAAGAATAAAAAAGAAATCAGTAAAAAATAAAACATGAAAAGGCTGGGTGAGAGAGGTCCGTGGATTCTATTTGAAGGTCTTGACGGCAGTGGTAAAGAAGCCGCAATGCTTGGCGTACACACTTGGCTGTATGGCAAAAATAAAAAATATAATGTCTACTGCACAAGACAGCCCACCTATCGCAAACATGGAAAAGAAGCAAGAGCACTTCTTACGCAAGATACTGATCCAAAAGCAAATGCGGATAAATGTTTAGAATACTTTGTACAAGATAGAGCAGATCATATTCAAAATGAAATTCTTCCATTGCTTAACAGTACACCTGGTCATGTTGTGTTGCAAGATAGAGGACACTTATCAACACTTGCATATCAAGGTGCTCAAGGAATTGGTCTTCAAAGAATTGTATCTCTCCATGATGATATTACCATGCCAGATCTCATTCTTGTCTTAAAACTTCCTGTTGAACAAGCACTTGCACGAAGAACTACTGCAGGATATAAACTTGAAAAATTCGAACATGATGCACAATTTTTACAACGTGTCTGCGATTTATATAAC
>OBEQ011950138.1_pt1 | contig 21040 bp, 20 predicted proteins | sample 1670901 | NCBI WGS metagenome assembly OBEQ01 (sample SAMEA104232315, study PRJEB22302) | groundwater metagenome | biome: forest; feature: aquifer; material: groundwater | place: USA | collected 2011-08-07 | depth 5.4 m
ACGCGCGGCGCGGGGGGGGGGTGGGGGGGGGGGCGGGGGGGGTGGGGGGGTCGGTCATCTGCCGGCCTCCTTGGCGGTGGTGACTGTCGGTTTCGGGTCGTCCGCGCCGCCGATGTCGGAGAGCGTGGCCGTGACCGCCGGGTTGATGACGTCGATGACCGGTTTCGGGTACACCCCGAGCAGCAGGATCAGCGCGATGAGCGGGGGGACCACGGCAGCCTCCCGCAGTGACAGGTCCCGCCGCATGCCGTCCACAGTGGACAAGTTCGGGTTGAGTGTGCCCTGGGTGGTGCGCTGGACCATCCACAGCACGTACCCCGCAGCCAACACGATCCCGAAGGTGGCGACCACCGCGACTGTCTTGTTGACCGTGTACGTACCCAGCAGCACCAGGAACTCGGAGACGAACGGCGAGGTGCCGGGCAGGGCCAGCGAGGCCATACCGGCGATGAAGAAGACCCCGGCCAGCACCGGCAGCACCTTGCCGGCGCCACCGAAGTCGCCGACGAGCGCGCTGCCGCGGCGGCTGACGAACATGCCCACGACCAGGAAGAGCAGGCCGGTGGCGAGACCGTGGTTGACCATGTACAGCACGGCGCCGGTACCGGCTTGGGTGGTGAACGCGAAGATACCGATCCCGATGAAGCCGAAGTGCGCGATCGAGGTGTAGCTCACCAGCCGCTTGAGGTCGTTCTGGCCGATCGCGAGCAGCGCCCCGTAGACGATGCCCACCAACGCCAGGGCAAGACCCAGCGGGGCGAAGTACCGGGCCGCCTCCGGGAAGATCGGCAGGCAGTACCGCAGGATGCCGAAGGTACCGACCTTGTCCAGTACCCCGACCAGCAGCGCCGCCGCGCCGGCCGGGGCCGCGGCACCGGCGTCGGGCAGCCAGGTGTGGAACGGGAAGAACGGCGCCTTGATCGCGAAGGCGAGGAAGAAGCCGAGGAACAGCCACCGTTCGGTGCCGGTCGCGAACTTCGCGTCCACCAGCGCCTGCCAGTCGAAGGTGTGCCCGCCGACCACCCACAGCCCGATCACCGCGGCGAGCATGAACAAGCCGCCGACCAGGGAGTACAGGAAGAACTTCACCGCTGCGTACTGCCGGCGGGGCCCGCCGTAGGAGCCGATGATGAAGTACATCGGGACGAGCATGACCTCGAAGAAGACGTAGAACAGGAAGACGTCGGTGGCCGCGAAGACCCCGATCATCGTGCTCTCCAGGGCCAGCAGCAGCGCGAAGTACGCCGGCACCGAGCGCCTGCTCTGCTCCGCGTCGTGCCACGAGGCGAGGATCACCAGCGGTACCAGCAGCGCGATCAGTGCCAGCATCACCAGCGCGATGCCGTCAGCGGCAAAGCTGACGTGCGCGCCCCAGGCCGGGATCCAGCGGTACGACTCGGAGAACTGGAACCGTGGGCCGCCGGCCGAGAAGCCCACCCACATCGCGACGGCGAGCGCGAAGATACCCAGCGACCAGCCCAGCGCCACCCGCTTGGCCACCTCGGGGCGGTCCCGCGGCAGGGCGGCCACCACCAGCGCACCGATCAGCGGCGCGACCGTGAGAACCGAGAGAACCGGAAAGGAGTACGTCACCGTGCTGCTCACCCCCACGTCACCGCCACCATCGCCGCCACCACGAGCAGGGCACCGCACAGCACCGAGAGGGCGTACGAGCGGACGAAACCGGTCTGCAGCCGGCGCAGCCGGCTCGATCCGCCGCCCCCCCCCGCGGCGAGCCCGTTGACCAGCCCGTCGATCCCCCGGCTGTCGAAGTAGACCAGAGCCCGGGTCAGGTACCTGCCGGGCGCCTCGAAGACCGTCTCGTTGAACGTGTCGGCGTAGAGGTTGTTGCGGGCCGCGGTGACCAGCCGACCGGCCGGCTGCTCGACCAGCGCGGTACCCCCGGCGAACAGCGCCACCGCCACGCCGACGCCGAGCAGGGTGAACAGCACGGTCAGCACCGTCACCACCCCGTGCGTCAGGTGCGCCTCGGACTCCGGGTGTGCACCGAAGACCGGGGTGAGCCACTGCGGGACCGAGGTCGCCATCAGCGCACCGGCGGCGACCGAGCCGATCGCGAGGAAGACCAACGGTACGGTCATCACCGGCGGCGACTCGTGCGGATGCACGGCGGCTCCACCGCCCGGATGCACGGCGGCTCCACCGCCCGGATGCTCAGCGTCCCCGGTCCACCGCTTCGGTCCGTGGAAGGTCAGCACGAAGAGCCGGGTCATGTAGAACGCGGTGAGCGCCGCACCGAGTAGGGCCACGCTGCCGAAGAGCCAGCCCGTCCAGCCGGGGCGGTTGAACGCGGCCAGGATGATCGGGTCCTTGGTGAAGAAGCCGGAGAGCGGTGGAATGCCGATGATCGCCAGGTACCCCAGCCCGGTGGTGGCCCAGGTGATCTTCATGTACTTCCACAGCCCGCCGAAGCGGCGGATGTCGGTCTGGTCGTTCATCGCGTGCATCACCGAGCCGGCGCCGAGGAAGAGTCCGGCCTTGAAGAAGCCGTGCGCCAACAGGTGGATGATGCCCAGCGCGAACGCGGCGCCGCCCAACCCGACGGCAAGGAACATGTACCCGATCTGGCTCACCGTCGAGTAGGCCAGTACCCGCTTGATGTCGTCCTTGGCGCAGCCGATGATGCACCCGATGAGCAGGGTGAGCGCGCCGATCGACACCACCACGGTCTGTGCCGCGGGGCTGGCGGTGAAGACCGGGTTGGAGCGGGCGATCAGGTACACCCCGGCGGTGACCATGGTGGCGGCGTGGATCAGGGCCGAAACCGGCGTCGGGCCCTCCATCGCGTCGGGCAGCCAGGCCTGCAACGGGAACTGGCCGGACTTGCCGCACGCCCCGAGCAGCAGCAGCAGCCCGATCGTCAGAGCGACCTGGCTCGACAGGCGGCCCACCCCGTTGAACACGTCCGCGTAGCCGACTGAACCCAGGCTCGCGAACATGGCGAAGATGGCGATCGCGAAGCCGGCGTCGCCGACCCGGTTCATTAGGAACGCCTTCTTACCGGCGGTGGCGGCGCTCGGCTTGTGGGACCAGAACGAGATGAGCAGGTAGCTGGCCAGCCCCACGCCCTCCCAGCCGAGGTACAGCATCACGTAGTTGTTGCCGAGTACCAGCAGCAGCATCGCCGCGACGAAGAGGTTGAAGTACCCGAAGAAGCGCCGCCGCCCAGCATCGTGCGCCATGTACCCCACGGCGTACACGTGGATCAGGAAGCCCACCCCGGTGATCAGCAGTACGAAGATCGCCGACAGCGGGTCGTAGAGCAGCCCGAAGTCGACCTTGAGCCCGGCGACCGGCAGGAACGGGAAGAGCTTCAGCTCCGCGCTGCGTCCCCCGGCGGGCAGGCCGCGCAGCGCGAAGAAGGAGTACAGGCCGAGTCCGAACGCCGCGCCCACACTGGCCACGCCGAGCAGGTGCCCCCAGCGGTCCGCCCGCCGGCCGAGCAGCAGCAGCACCGCGGCGCTGGCCAGCGGGATCGCGATGAGCAGCCAGACGCTCGACAGCACGCCCTGGGCGGGGGCGTAGCTGACCGCGTCAGCGAGCACCGTCATTCCTTGCACGCCGGCCTCTCAGTACTTCAACAGGTTCGCGTCGTCGACGCTCGCGGAGCGACGAGTCCGGAAGATCGACATGATGATGGCAAGCCCGACCACGACCTCGGCCGCCGCGACCACCATGACGAAGAACGCCATGACCTGGCCGTCGAGGGTTCCGTTGATCCGGCTGAAGGTGACCAGCGCGAGGTTCGCCGCGTTGAGCATCAGCTCCACGCACATGAACAGCACGATCGCGTTGCGCCGGATCAGCACGCCGACGGCACCGATCGTGAACAGTGCCGACGCCAGGATCACGTAGTACGTGGCGCTCATTGCTCCGGACCCCCCTGGGTACCCTTCGGCGCCGCCTCCGCCGCGGTCAGCTCCCGTACCGGCAGGATCGCCGAGATGCTGCGCTGTGCCGGCGAACCGTCGGGCAGCCGCGCCGGCGTGGCGACCGAGTCGGCAGTGGCGAAGATGCCCGGTCCGGCCTTGGGTGCCGGGTAGCTGCCCGGGGCGAACCGGGCCCGCATCCGCTCCGGCTGGCTGAGCCGGTCTTCCCTGCTGCGCTCGATGTGGGCGAGCAGCATCGCCCCAACCGCGGCGGTGATCAGCAGTGCGGAGGTGACCTCGAAGGCGAAGACGTAGTGGGTGAAGAGCAGCCGGGCCAGGCCCTGGACGTTGCCCTCGGCGTTCGCCTGCTCCAGTCCGACCGCGCGGACCCCGGCCAGCGCCCGGGCCAGACCCGTACAGACCAGTCCGGCGAAGCCCAGGCCGAGCAGGATCGCCGCCATCCGCTGGCCGCGCAGCGCCTCGATCAGCGAGTCGGAGGCGTCCCGGCCGACCAGCATGAGGACGAACAGGAAGAGCATCATGATCGCGCCGGTGTACACGATGATCTGCACCAGCCCGATGAACGGCCCGGCCTGCACCACGTAGAAGACGCCGAGGCAGAGCATCACCACGACCAGGAAGAGCGCCGAGTGCACGGCGTTGCGGGCGGCGACCATGGCCAGCGCGCAGAGCAGCGCGACCGGAGCCAACAGCCAGAAGGTGACCGCCTCGCCGCCGGCGACGTCGCCCGCGGCGGCGAGGAGCTGGGGTGCCGCCGTCATCGCGAACCCCCCGCCGGGGCCGCGTCGGTGCCGGCCCGCTCGGCACCGGCGGACATCCCGGGGTTGTCCAGCGCCCCGAGGTAGTAGTCCTTCTCGCTGGTGCCCAGTCGCATCGCGTGCGGCGGGGACTCCATCCCCGGCAACAGCGGCGCGAGCAGCTGCTCCTTGGTGAAGATGAGGTCGCGGCGGCTGTCCCGGGCCAGCTCGTACTCGTTGCTCATGGTCAGCGAGCGGGTGGGGCAGGCCTCGATGCACAGCCCACAGAAGATGCAACGGGCGTAGTTGATCTGGTAGACCGAGGCGTACCGCTCACCGGGCGAGTACCGCTCGGCATCGGTGTTGTCGGCGCCCTCGACGAAGATGGCGTCGGCCGGGCAGGCCCAGGCGCACAGTTCGCAGCCGATGCACTTCTCCAACCCGTCCGGGTGCCGGTTGAGGATGTGCCGGCCGTGATAGCGCGGGGCCATCGGCCTGCGCTGCTCCGGGTACTCCTCGGTGACCACCTTCTTGAACATGTGCGAGAAGGTGACTCCGAACCCCTTCACCGAGTCGAACATTCCGCTCATGACGACACCTCGGTCGGTTCCCGCTCGGCGGTGAGCCGCTTGGCGCGCGGGCTCACCGGTACCTGTAGATCCAACGGTGGCAGTGGGAAACCGTACGCGCCGCCCACCCGGCCGTTGGGGCCGACGCCTTCGGACGGCAGGTTCGCCGCCGGCTTCTCCCGTACCGGCCAGAACATCCACAGCAGAGCGACCGCCGCCAGCAAGGCACCGCCGAACAGCATCGCCTTGCTCTGACCCGACCAGTCGAGCCCCAGCACGGTCTTCACCCCGGCCAGGGCCAGGATCCACACCAGGTTGACCGGCAGCAGGAACTTCCAGCCAAACCGCATGAACTGGTCGTAGCGCAGCCGCGGCATCGTACCCCGCAGCCAGACGAAGACGAAGAGCAGCAGCAGCACCTTCACGGTGAACCAGAGCAGCGGCCACCAGCCGACATTGGCGTCGGCCCACAGCGACACCGGCCAGGGTGCCCGCCAGCCGCCGAGGAACAGCGTCGCGCACAGCCCGGAGACGGTGACCATGTTGATGTACTCGGCGAGGAAGAAGAGTGCGAACTTCAGCGAGGAGTACTCGGTGTGGAAGCCGCCGACCAGTTCCGACTCCGCCTCGGGCAGGTCGAACGGGGCCCGGTTGGTCTCCCCGACCGCGGAGACGAAGTAGATGAGGAAGCTGGGCGCGAGCAGGATCGCGAACCAGCTCGGACCGGTGGTCTGCCAGCCGAAGATCGTGATGGGTGCACCGTTCGCCTGCGCCTGCACGATCTCCGAGGTCGACATGGTGCCGGCGGTCATGAAGACCGCGACGATGGACAGACCCATCGCCACCTCGTACGAAATCATCTGCGCCGCCGAGCGCAAGCCGCCGAGCAGCGGGTACGTCGAGCCGGACGCCCAACCGCCGAGCACGATGCCGTACACGCCCATCGACGAGCAGGCGAGCACCAGCAGCACCGCGACCGGAATGTCGGTGAGCTGCAGCGGGGTCAGCTGGCCGAAGATGGTGACCTGTGGGCCGAGCGGGATCACCGAGAAGGCGGTGAAGGCGCAGACTGCCGAGATCACCGGGGCGAAGAAGTACACCACCTTGTCGGCCATCTTCGGCATGATGTCTTCCTTGAACGCCAGCTTCAGCCCGTCGGCGAGCGACTGCAGGAGGCCGAACGGGCCGACCCGGTTCGGACCGGGGCGCACCTGCATCCGGGCCACCACGCGTCGCTCGTACCAGATCGCGAAGAGGGTCATCACGACCAGGAAGACGAAGATGGCGACGATCTTGCCGAGGACCAGCCACCACGGGTCGTGGCCGAACTGGTCGAGGGTGCCGCCGGCCGCAATCGTCATTCGGCACCTCCGGTGTCCGTCGAGCCGGCCTGGCCCGCGCTGACGCTCCCGCCGTCGCCAGCACTGATGCTCACGATGGCGCCGGCGGTGACGCGCAGGGTGCGGCGCACCGTGCAGCCGGGCGAGTGGGTGGGCAGCCAGAGCACGCCGTCCACCAGGTCGTCGACGATCGCGGCGGGCAGCGTCACCGCACCTGACCCGGTGCTCACCCGCACCGGGTCACCGTCGCCGACGCCGAGTTCCGCCGCGGTGCTCTTGGCGAGCCGGACCACCGGGGTACGCGCGGTGCCGGCCAGGTACTCCTCACCCGCGGTCAACGTGCCGAGGTCGATGAGCTGGTGCCAGGTCGCCAACACCGCCTGGCCCGGGGAGGCTGCCGGGGCCGTCGCGGGCGCCACCCGGGGCGGGGCCGGCGACGGTGCGGCGGTGGCGGAGAGTGCGGCGAGCTCGTCGCGGACCGCGGCCACGTCGGCGCAGCCCAGTTCCACGCCCAGCTCGCGGGCGATCGCGTCGAGCACCCGGGCGTCGCTCATCGCCGTGGTGTGCAGTACCGCCTCGAACGGGCGGTGCCGGCCCTCCCAGTCCACATAGGAGCCAGCCTTCTCCACCGCTGGCGCGATCGGGAAGACCACATCGGCACGGTCGGAGACCGCGCTGCGCAACAGCTCGATCGAGACGAGAAAGGTCACCGCAGCCAGCGCCCGCTCGGCGGCTGCCGGATCGGCGAGGTCGGCCGGGTCCACCCCGGCGACCACCAGCCCGCGCAGCTGACCGCTGCCAGCCGCGGCGAGGATCGCGTCGGTGTCGCGTCCGGGCTCGTTGGGCAGCACCCCGGCCGCCAACCGCCACGCACCGCAGAGCTCGGCACGGGCCGCGGGCTCGCTCACCGGCCGGCCGCCGGGCAGCAGGTTCGGCAGGCAGCCGGCCTCCAGTGCACCCCGCTCGCCGGCGCGCCGCGGCACCCAGGCGAGCGTGGCGCCGGTCTCCGCAGCGAGCTTGGCGGCGGCCGACAGTCCACCACGGACGGTTGCCAGCCGCTCGCCGACGAGCAGCACCGCACCGGGCCGGCTCAGCGCCGCCCGGATGTCTTTGTCGGAAGCCAGAACCGAGGCCTCCGCACCGGGCACCGTCGGCAGTACGGTCGCCCCGATCTTCGCCAGGCCCCGGCTGCGGTAAGGCGCCAGCGCGATGACCCGCTGCTTGCCCTTGAGCGAGGCCTTACGCAGCCGCAGGAAGAGGATCGGGCACTCCTCCTCCGGCTCCAGGGCCACCACGACCACTGCCGGTGCCGCCTCGACGTCGCCGTACGTGACGTCGGTGCGTCCCACCACAGTGGACGCCAGGAACTGCGCCTCCTCCGTGGACAGTGGGCGGGCCCGGAAGTCGATGTCGTTGGTACCCAGCACGACGCGGGCGAACTTGCTGTAGGCGTACGCGTCCTCGACGGTGAGCCGGCCACCGGCCAGTACCCCCACCCCACCGGACTCCCGGGCGGCCCGCAGCCCGGCGGCGGCGGCGGCCAGCGCCTCGGGCCAGCTCGCCGCGCGCAGTTCCCCGGTCGCGGAGTCGCGGACCAGCGGCCCGGTGAGCCGGTCGGTCGCGTTGGCGTACTGGAAAGCCCAGCGCCCCTTGTCGCAGTTCCACTCCTCGTTGACCGCGGGGTCCTCGCCGGCGAGCCGCCGCAGCACCTTGCCCCGGCGGTGGTCGGCCCGCTGCGCGCAGCCCGCCGAGCAGTGTTCGCAGACGCTCGGCGTGGATACCAGGTCGAACGGGCGGGCCCGGAAGCGGTACTGCGCACCGGTGAGCGCCCCCACCGGGCAGATCTGCACAGTGTTGCCGGAGAAGTAGGAGTTGAACGGTTCGTCGGCCACGCTCTGCGAGCCTTCGAACATGTCGGACCGGTACACCCCGATCTGTTCAGCGGCGCCGCGCTCCATCAGGTCGATGAACGGGTCGCCGGCGATCTCGTCGGAGAAGCGGGTACAGCGCTGACACAGCACACAACGCTCACGGTCCAGCAGTACCTGGCTGGAGATGGCGATCGGTTTCGGGTACTCCCGCTTCTGCTCCTGGAAACGCGACTCCGGCCGGCCCGCGGACATCGCCTGGTTCTGCAGGGGACACTCGCCGCCCTTGTCGCAGACCGGGCAGTCCAACGGATGGTTGATCAGGAGGAACTCGATGATCCCCTGCTGCGCCTTGGCGGCCACCTCGGAGGTGAGCTGGGTCCGGACCACCATGCCGTCGGCGACGGTCTGGGTGCACGAGGCGATCGGCTTGCGCTGCCCCTCGACCTCGACCAGGCACTGCCGGCAGGCCCCGGCCGGCGCCAGCAGCGGGTGGTCGCAGAAGCGCGGGATCGAGATGCCCAGCTCCTCGGCGACCCGGATGACCAGCGCCCCCTTTGGCGCGCTCACCTCGATCCCGTCGATGGTGAGGGTGACGGTGTCAGTCATCAGTGCGCCCCCACCAGTTCTTCGGCTGAAAACCTGGGCGACTTACGCCCCTCGATGTAGTCCAGGTAGTCCTGCTTGAACCACTTGATCGACGACATCACCGGGCTGGCCGCACCGTCGCCGAGGGCACAGAACGAGCGGCCGAGCAGGTTGTCGCAGGAGTCCAGCAGGGTGTCCAGGTCCAGCACCGTGCCGCCGCCGGCAAGGATCCGGCGCAGGATCCGGGCCATCCAGTAGTTGCCCTCCCGGCACGGGGTGCACTTGCCGCACGACTCGTGGTGGTAGAACTCGATCCACCGGTACGTCGCATAGACCGGACAGTCCTGATCGGAGAAGACCTGCACCGCGGTGGTACCGAGCATCGTGCCGGCCGCCGCCATCGCCTCGAAGTCCAGCGGTACGTCCAGGTGCTCCGCGGTCAGCATCGGGGTCGACGAGCCGCCCGGGGTCCAGAAACGCAGCTGGTGCCCCTCGGTCATCCCGCCGGCCAGCTCCAGCAGTTCGCGCAGCGTGGTGCCGAGCGAGCACTCGTACTGTCCCGGGTTGTTGACCCGCCCGGAGATCGAGTAGATCTTCGGGCCCGGGGACTTCTCGGTCCCCATCGTCTTGAACCACTGCGCGCCGCCCAGCACGATGAACGGCACCGTGGCGATGGTCTCCACGTTGTTCACCACGGTCGGCGCCTTGTACAGCCCATGGGTGGCCGGGAACGGCGGCTTGAGCCGGGGCTGCCCGCGGTACCCCTCCAGCGAGTCCAGCAGCGCGGTCTCCTCGCCGCAGATGTACGCACCAGCTCCACTGTGGACGACCAGGTCCAGGTCGAACCGGGAACCGAGGATGTTGCGGCCCAGGTACCCCCGGGCGTACGCGGCGTCGACCGCGGCCCGCAGCCGCCGGGCGGCGTGTACCGCCTCCCCGCGGATGTAGATGGCGGCGAAGTGCGCCCGGATCGCGTACGCGGCGATGACGATGCCCTCGATCAGCGAATGCGGGTCGGCCATCATCAACGGCAGGTCCTTGCAGGTGCCGGGCTCCCCCTCGTCGGCGTTGATGACGAGATAGTGCGGTCTGCCGTCGGTGCTGCCCGGCGGGTCCTGCGGGATGAAGCCCCACTTCATGCCGGTGGGGAAGCCCGCACCACCGCGGCCACGCAGCCCGGAGTCCTTGACCAGCGCGATGATGTCGTCCGGGTGCGCCTTGAGTGCCTTACGCAGGGCCGCGTACCCGTCGAGCCGCTCGTACACGTCAATCTTCCAGGCGTCCGGCGAGAGCCAGCGTTTGGTGACGACGGGCGTGAGCTTAGCCAAAGCGCCCGGACTCGGAGCCGTCATTTCTCCCCCTTGGGCACAATCGGCGTCTCCGGGTCGAAGCCCGCGACCGCGATGCCATGCTGGGCGGCCAACCGGTTGCCCGCCAGCGTCGGCGCACCGGCCGGGCCCTCGCCGACCGCACCCGCGCGCTCGTCAGAGAAGCCGGCCAACTGCTGCGAGATCTCCTTGAACGTGCACAACCGCGGGCCGCGGGTCGGCTGCGGGCGTTCGCCGTTCTGCAGCTGCTTGACAATCTCCAGCGCCGCGTCGGCGTCCACGCCGTCGAAGAAGTCGTAGTTCACCGTCAGCACCGGCGCGTAGTCGCACGCCGCCAGGCACTCCGAGTGCTCCAGCGTGACCCGCGAACCCTGAGCGCCGTCGGTCGTCTCCTGGTGGCCGACGCCGAGGTGCTCCGACAGCGTCCGGTACACCTGGTCGCCGCCGAGCACCCCGCACATCGTGTTGGTACAGACACTGACCAGCCAGTCGCCGGTCGGCTTGCGCTTGTACATGGTGTAGAACGTCGCCACCGCACTGACTTCGGCCTTGGTCAGCCCGAGAACCCCGGCGCAGAAGGCGATCCCCTCACCGGAGACGTACCCCTGCTCGGACTGCACGAGGTGCAGCAGCGGCAGCAGCGCGGAGCGTTCCCGACCGGCCGGGTACCGGGCCAGCAGAGCCTGCGCGCGCTCGCGGGTCTCGGCAGAGAACGGCGTGCGCACGCCATCGGTCACAGTCATCGGTCACACCCACCCATCACGGGGTCCAGCGAGGCGCCGCCGGCGATCACATCGGCGAGCAGGCCACCCTCGGCCATCGCCGGAATCGCCTGCAGGTTCACGAAACTCGGCTCGCGGTAGTGCACCCGATACGGCCGGGTACCACCGTTGGAGACGGCGTGTACGCCCAACTCGCCGCGGGGCGCCTCGATCGCGACGTACACCTGTCCGGCCGGCACCCGGAAGCCCTCGGTCACCAGCTTGAAGTGGTGGATCAGAGCCTCCATCGACTGGCCCATGATCTTCGCGACGTGCTCCAGCGAGTTGCCCATCCCGTCGGTGCCGACGGCGAGCTGTGCGGGCCAGGCGATCTTGCGGTCGGCGACCATCACCGGGCCCGGCTCCAGCCGCTGCAGTGCCTGGTCGACGATGCGCAGGCTCTGCCGCATCTCCTCCAGCCGCACCAGGTACCGCGCCCAGACGTCCGCGTCGGAATGGGTGGCCACCTCGAAGTCGTACGTCTCGTAGCCGGCGTACGGCATCGTCTTGCGCAGGTCCCAGGGCAGTCCGGCCGAGCGCAGCACCGGGCCGGTGATGCCCAGCGCCAGGCAGCCGGTCACGTCGAGCACCGCCACGCCCTGGGTGCGCGCCTGCCAGATCGGGCTGCCGGAGAGCAGATCCTCATACATCGCCAGCCGCGCCGGCATGAAGTCGAGGAACTCGCGGATCTTCGTCACCGCCTCGACCGGCAGGTCCTGGGCGAGACCGCCCGGGCGGATGTACGCCATGTTCATCCGCAGGCCGGTGACGAGTTCGAAGATGTCGAGGATGTACTCCCGCTCCCGGAAGCCGTAGATCATCATCGACAGCGCGCCCAGCTCCATCCCGGTGGTGGCGAGCCACACCAGGTGCGAGGCGATCCGGTTGAGCTCCATCATCAGCACCCGGATCGTGCGCGCCCGCGCCGGAATCTGCTCGGAGATGCCGAGCAGCTTCTCCACCGCCAGGCAGTACGCCGTCTCGTTGAACAGTGGCGCCAGATAGTCCATCCGGGTCACGAACGTGGTGCCCTGGGTCCAGTTGCGGTACTCCAGGTTCTTCTCGATGCCGGTGTGCAGGTACCCGACGACCGGGCGTACCTCGGTGACGGTTTCGCCCTCCAGTTCCAGCACCAGCCGGAGTACCCCGTGCGTGGACGGGTGCTGCGGGCCCAGGTTGACGACGATGCGCTCTTCGGCCAGTGGGTCGGCAGCGCCGACCACGGTGTCCCAGTCGCCCCCGGTGACCGTGAAGACCTTGCCCTCGGTCGTCTCGCGGGTGTCGGCATACGTCGTGTGGTCCGTGCCGGTCATTGGTAGCTCCTCCGCTGGTCGGGCGGTGGGATCTCGGCGCCCTTGTACTGCACCGGCACCCCGCCGAGCGGGTAGTCCTTGCGCTGCGGGAAACCCTCCCAGTCGTCCGGCATCAGAATCCGGGTCAGGTTGGGGTGGCCGTCGAAGACGATGCCGAACATGTCGTACGCCTCGCGCTCCTGCCAGTCCGCGGTCGGGTACACACTGGTCACGCTGGGCAGGTGTGGGTCCTCAGTGGACACTGCACACTCCAGCCGGATCCGTCGGCGGTAGGTCAGCGAGGTCAGTTGGTAGACCACGTGCAGCCGGCGCTCGGCGGGGCCACTCGGGGCTGCGGCCGGGCCGCTCGGGGCCCCGGCGGGGCCGAAGCCGAGATAGTCCACACCGGACACCGAGGAGCACAGCTCGAAGCGCAGCGCCTCGTCGTCGCGCAGGGTCTGGCAGACGTCGGCGATCCGCTCCGCCGCGATATGCAGGGTCAGCTCACCACGGTCCACCACGACCTTCTCGATGCCCTGCAGGGCCCGCGGGAAGGCCACGGTCAGCGCGTCGGAGAGTCCGTCGACGACCTCGTCGAAGTACCCGCCGTACGGGCGCGGCGAGTCCAGCTCCACGGTGTGCCGGCGGACCAGCCCGCCGAAGCCGGAGGTGTCACCCGAGCCGGCGACACCGAACATGCCGTGCCCGTCCACGCTCGCGCTCCCGCTCACCGTGAGTCCTTCCTGGCGGAGGCCTTGGCAGCGAGTTTGGCCCGCTCGGCCATCCACTCCTGGATCCGCAGCTGCTCCTCGCGCCCCTGGGCGGCGGCCCGGTTCCACTTCCTGCGGCGGGCCCCGTCGAACCGGTAACTCGACGGCATCGCGCCCGGCGCCACGACCGGGGCACCATCGCGCTCGATCCTGGCCTCGATCGCCAGCCGCCGCCGCTCACCGAGCGGCTCGTGCCTGATCTTGTCGTGCAGCCGCAGGATCGCGTCGATGAGCATCTCCGGCCGCGGCGGGCAGCCCGGCAGGTACATGTCGACCGGAACGATGTGATCCACACCCTGCACGATCGCGTAGTTGTTGAACATCCCCCCGGACGACGCGCAGACTCCCCTCGAGAGCACCCACTTGGGCTCGGGCATCTGGTCGTAGATCTGGCGCAGTACCGGTGCCATCTTCTGGCTCACCCGGCCGGCGACGATCATCAGGTCGGCCTGCCGGGGCGAGGCCCGGAACACCTCCATGCCGAAGCGGGCGAGGTCGTACCGCGCCGCGCCGGTCGCCATCATCTCGATGGCGCAACAGGCCAGGCCGAACGTGGCCGGCCAGAGGCTCGCGGTGCGCGACCAGTTCACCAGCTTCTCGACCGAGGTGAGCAGGACGCCGGTCGGCACCTTCTCTTCTATCCCCATGGGTTCAGTCCCAGTCCAACCCGCCACGACGCCAGATGTAGGCGTAGGCAATGAAGACGGTCACGATGAAGAGCAGCATCTCCACGAAGCCGAAGGCGCCGAGCGAGCTGAACGCCACCGCCCACGGGTACAAGAAAATGATCTCGATGTCGAAGATGATGAAGAGCATGGCGGTCAGGTAGAACTTGACCGGGAAGCGACTGCCGCCAATGGGCTGCGGGGTGGGCTCGATGCCACACTCGTACGCGTCGAGCTTGGCTTTGTTGTACCGGCGCGGCCCGATCAGCGGTGCGGCCGCCACGGAGAAGAGCGCGAACCCAGCAGCCAGAGCAAAGAGCCCGATGATGGGTACGTACGGCGAGAGCGACACCAGCCTGCTCCAGTCCTTCCGTGCGACTGCCTCGTTGTTGATCCGAATCAGACTATTCCGAGATATCTTGCTCTGAGCTCACTTAGGTCGATCGTGCGGGGGTGTCACGCCGCCGGAGCGATCCGGGTCATCGCGTTGATGATCCGGTCCATCGCGTCGCCGCCGCGCGGATCCGTCAGATTGGCCAACAGTTTGAGCACGAAGCGCATCAGGGTCGGATGCGGCATGCCGTGCCTGGTGGCCGCCCGCATCACCTGCGGATGGCCGATCAGCTTCACGAACCAGGTGCCGAGCCGGTAGTACCCGCCGTAGCGGGTCTTGAGCTCCGCGGCGTACCCGGCGAGGGCCCGCTCCCGCTCCGGACCCGCCGGCCGGGACAGTGCCTGGACCACGATCTCCGCGGCGAGTTCGCCGGACTCCATGGCGTACGCGATGCCCTCGCCGTTGAACGGGTTGACCATTCCGCCGCAGTCGCCGACCAGCAGGACGCCGCGGGTGTAGTGCGGCACCCGGTTGAAGCCCATCGGCAGCGCGGCGCCGGAGATCTTTCCGTCGGCGTTGGCCGGGTCGTTCAGGCCCCACTCGTCCGGCGTGGTGGAGAGCCAGTCCATCAGCATCGCCCGGTAGTCCGTCTTGCCGAAGGCCACGCTGGAGTTGAGCACCCCGAGGCCGACGTTGACCCGGCCGTCGCCCAGCCCGAAAATCCAGCCGTACCCGGGGAGCAGCTTGCCGCCGCCCTCCTTGCTGGTCAGCTCCAGCCACGACTCCAGGTAGTCGTCGGTGTGCCGGCTCGGCGCGCGGTAGTACTGCCGCACCGCCACCCCGATCGGCCGGTCCGCGCGCTTGGCCAGACCCAGCGCCAGCGGGAACCGCCCGGAGACCCCGTCGGCGGCGACAACCAGGGGCGCCGAGTACTGGACCGGCTCGCCCCCCGGCCCGGTCGCCTTCACCCCGACCACCCGTCCGGCGCGATCCAGCACCGGACCGGTCACGGTGGTACCGGTGGTGAGCGTGGCACCGACAGCGGTGGCCCGCTCGGCGAGCAGCTGGTCGAAGTCGAGCCGGGTCCGGGTCAGCCCGTAGTTGGGATAGCTGGCCAGGTCGGGCCAGTCGAGTTCGAGGCGGATCCCGCCGCCGATGACCCGCAGCCCCTTGTTCTTCAACCAGCCGGGGGCGGAGGTATCGACGCCCATCTTGACCAGCTGCTTGACCGCGCGGGGGGTGAGCCCGTCGCCGCAGACCTTCTCCCGGGGGAACTCCGACTTCTCCAGCATCAGCACGTTTGCGCCGTGCCGGGCGAGGTGGAACGCGGTCGCCGATCCGCCCGGTCCGGCGCCGACGACGATGACGTCTGCGTCGTTCATGAGCACCTCCCGCCGCAAGCAGCTCGTGAAAGTCTTCACAAGCCGACCCCGGCGAGCAGTCTAGAACCGCCCGCGGTCCGACAATTTTGTTAGGTTAGCCTCACTCGGCGCGGGCAACGGATCAACCCGCGCGGCTGCAGCTACAGCGGCCGGTCACGGTCGGATGCCGCGGTGCAGCGCCACAATGCCGCCGGTCAGGTTGCGCCACGCCACCTTGCCCCAGCCGGCCTCGCCGATCCGTTCGGCCAGCCCCGCCTGGTCCGGCCACGCCCGGATCGACTCGGCAAGGTACTCGTACGCCGCCGGGTTGCTGGCGACCCGGCGGGCCACCCCGGGCAGCGCCCGCATCAGATATTCGAGGTACGTCGCCCGCAACGGCCGCCACGTCGGATGGCTGAACTCGCAGACCACCAGCCGTCCACCCGGCCGGGTCACCCGGGCCATCTCCTTGAGCCCGGCCACCGGGTCGACCAGATTGCGCAGCCCGAACGAAATGGTCACCGCGTCGAAGGTGCCCTCGGCGAAGGGAAGCGCCAGCGCGTCGCCGGCGATCAGGAGCAACTCCGGCCGGGTGCGCCGGCCAGCCTGGAGCATGCCCAGGGAGAGGTCCAGCCCGATCGCGTCAGCACCGGAGCGACCCAGCTCCTCGGTGGACACACCCGTACCAGCCGCGAGATCGAGCACGCATTCCTGGGGCTGCAGGTCCAGTGCGAGACGGGTCGCCTTACGCCAGGCCCTGTCCCGGCCGAACGACAGCACGGTGTTGGTCCGGTCGTACCTACTCGCCACGCCATCGAACATCGCGGCGATCTCGTGCGGCTGCTTGTCCAGATGGGCACGGCTCACGGAGTACCACTCTGCCACGCCCGGGTCGGCGCCGGCCACCGCCGGTGAGCCGTGCCGCGGGTTGGTTGGGTCTGGTGGGCGGTAGCGACGGTCACCTATGGTCCGTGCTGACTGTCCGGCCGGTGTGGCTGCTTGCCGCGGTCCGGCGGGCGCGGTCCGGCGGGTCTGGGTCGGCGGGTCTGGGCCAGCGGGTCTGGGTCGGGCGGGGCACGGGAGGGTGGCTTCGGGATGCAGGAGTTGGGCTCGGCGTTGCAGGAGACTCTGCGGCTGCTCGGGTCGGTGTCGGGTTCGTCCGTACAGGCGCCGCCGGTGCGTGGGGTGGGTAGCGCCGCCGACGACATGGTCCGGGCCGAGGTCAGTGAGTTCGGTCGGCTGGAGGAGCTGACCCTGGACCCGAAACTGATGCGTCAGGGCACCACGGCGATCGCGGAGTACGTGGTGACCGCGGTGCGGGCGGCGCAAGACGACGCGCACCGCCAGACGCAGGAGCTGCTCGCCGCCGCGCCCGACACGGTCGCACCCGCCGAGCTGACCGCGTTCCGAATTCCGGGCATATATGGTTGAGATTTCAAACGCCAGAGAGCTTGGCAGATACGACTTAGCCCGGGACCTGATTGCACTGGCAAGAGAACGTAGGGCCCAGGTATATGACGCGCCGTAGAGGATTCGGAATGTTTGAACCGGACGGGGAGTTCGCGACCAGGGCCAGATCCGAGCTGGTTGACATCGCTCAGGACCGCGCCAGGTCAGTTGTGGTCCGGGGCCGCTCGATCCTGGAGGTTGGCCGCCGCGCCCACGGAGATCCCGAGCTTGCCAATGCCCTGCTGAAATGGCTCGGCGAAGCCGAGTTCCAACGGCTTCGGTGGGTAGGTGCGGCAACCCTGGCATGGATAGCTGCGGCGGCGTTCGGATATTCGCAGCACGATCCGACGATGAGAGAGCGGCTACAGGTGGCTTTGTCGCTATGGGATCCGGAGGAGCTGGGCATCATGCTAGCTTGGGCATCGGGTGAGGACTGGTTCTCAGATTGAGACAATCGGCTCTCCGATCGTTCGCCGGGCAGGCGTGGTTCACGCTGGTTCCACATGGAGCATGGAGGCACTGAAGGTGCCGCCGAGGCGTACGGCCGCAAGATGCTCGCTCTCTTTGAGCGAAGGACTGGATGATGGTGGCGGACACCTGGAAGAACTTTGATACGACACACATTCAATCGCTTGCGAATGGGCCGCGTTTCTGGGACAACCCGTCAGAACGCATCTGCCCCGCATGCGGTGCGAGATGCCTTCGAGCCTACATGGAGACGTCCGCCAGAAGTGGCCACCCAGCGCTGATCAACAACATATGGTGCACCTCATGCCACCGCTTCGGAGGCGCGACGGGCCCCAAGCCGACAGACCTCGAGTTCACAGATCCGCTGGAACAATTGTCCGACGATGAGCGGCTGGAACTCCAGGAAGACGTCGGGCGTTTCTTCGGCTACCTCGATCGTTTGTGGAGCAAGGGCGCCCTGCCTCAGAGATTTCTTAAAACGCCACAGCTATGATGACCGCAGGTGCAGGATCCCGTAAAAATCCGGTGAACGTGGGACACGCTAATGGAACCTAGACGCACGGCGACGTGGTACGAGTGGATACAGGCCTACGAGCGCGTATACCTGGCTCTTCCCAAGAGCATACGGATTCCATGTCCCAATTGTGGGCAGGCCACGCTCCGGCTTCAGCTCACCGGGAACCCGGAGACTCACGTCGGCTTCGCGTCCTTCTGGTGTACCACCTGCATGCTCGGTATCAGCACAGGCCGTTGCAACATTCCACATGGGGTCGACATGTTGTCGTTCGACCTACCCGATGAGGAGTGGTCGCGACATGTTCCCCAGTACAAAGTCATCCCGCCGGACCTTGGACGACGGCGCCGAAGTGTTCGAGGCCTGACCTCATGAACCCAGAAACAGGCGGCTGTTGTCGCGGAGCCAGCGCAGGATGAGCACCGCTTGGTCATGGCAGGTCAGTGACCGGGTGCCGACGCGGGTGCCGCGCCGATAGGCGCATCCCAGATCCAGACGACTTGGAAGGCTTGCAGCAATGGGAGGGCGAAGCATGGGCCTTTGAGGAAAAATGGTGGAGGAGCACCGTGCCCTGTCCCAACTGTGAACACAAAACACTCTGTATCGTGTTCACAGGCGACGCCGACGAACGGCTCGGCTATGCGGGCTCGATGGGGTCTCGACACAAGAAGAAGTTCCCCGGGGTAGTCGGCTGGTGATTGGCCGCGCGCCTGCATTTCCGCTCGGTGGCACGAGATGAGCGTCGTCGTCGCAGCAACCGGCCCCGAACGACACTTCATCCGGCGAAACCACCGAATCCGAGGCCATGGACAGCCATCAGACCACAACGGCCTCCCGCGATCACGCCTGCACGCCTGCAGAGCAAATATGATCAACTTACACTAGGCGGCATTGGGAAGAGGGGAAACGATGTTGGCTAGCGGTGCCGCTTCCTGGGCGGACTGGGAGGAGGCGTACGACCGGATCTACGGCGCGCTACCAGAAGCAATACAAGTCCCGTGCCCCAACTGTGGCCGGGACGCACTTCGGATAGCTTTCACCGGCTACGCCGACGAACGGATCGGGTTCGCGTCGCTTTGGTGCGACCATTGCTTGTTCGGCATCTCCATATCTCGGTGTCATGTGCCCGAAGGGGTCGAGATCTTGCCGTTCGGCCTGTCGGAGGCGGAGCGGCGCGCGGTAGTGCCAAACTACCGGATCATCCCACCCGACAACGACCTCGGAGACGACGACGAGTCGTTCGTCGGCTGATTCCGACCTGGGCCCCCTGACTCCACGGCCGTTCAAGATCGTATTGTGAGTTCGGGGATGGTGAATGGGCGGTCTATGCGGCGGATGGCCCATCTGGTGGCGTTTGGAGATGTCAGGTCGGCCTGCCAGGCGTAGCGCGCCGATGGCCAGGTTGCGTAGAGATGCCACTACCGGCGGGCCTGATCTGGTCCGTACCCGGGAGTCGTCCTCGCGGTAGACAGCGTGGCGCGCGGCGCTGGCGCGGCTCCCGGGCGTACCGTCGCGATTCTCCCGATCAGGCATGAATTCTGATTGGTCTATGCTTCCGCGTCTCGGGCACGCGCTGTTACGATGCGGGCCACGCGTCGGCGGAGCCGGCGGCCGGCACGCGCGACGGCGGCCGCCCAGGACGAGACGGACATGGGGGATTGACACGACGTGACCGACAACCCAACCACCAGTATCGACTTCGGCCTGATCTCCGACATCCAGACGAAGGTCAATGATCTGAAGAACATTGTTCAGCACGAAATCGTCGACATCTTCCTGAACGAAAAGCAGTGGAAGCCGCTGGAGCAGCCGGGCGACCGGCAGGGGCCGTTCGGCTCGTTCGGCGAGGGTGGCGTGGTGTTCAAAACTGCGCTGAGTTCGCGGACGGCCATCACGCAGGGCGCGCAGAGCCTGGCCGGTGCGCTGGACTACGCGTCGCAGGCGTTGGGCACGCTCCTGACGAACTTCCACGACGTGGACAACTACAACAAGGCCGACATGGAGGGCAAGAGTGCCCAGCTGCCCAACTTCGCGGCGCCGGCCGGCCAGGCCAGGCCCGGGCTCTGACACAGAGAGGATGGGCACATGTCCTGGGAAACCGACGTCGTCGAGATCATCGCTGACTCCCACCCCAGGGAGGCGTTCGAGCTCGCCAAGCGATGGCAGAACCTGAGCCAGCAGTTTGAGCGCGTGGCAGAGACGCTGGCCAGTTTGCAGGGGGCGCCGTCCAGCAGCACGCCCGGCTGGCGGGGCCGCACCGCCGATGCCTTCGTGGAGTACCTCAAGAGGCTCACCGACGACACCAACCATCTGATCAGCGAGTCGGCTAAGGTCAGCGGCTCACTGACCGGGTGCGCCAACCAGCTGTGCAACGCGATCTCCCGGATCCCCGTCCCGCTCTACAACGACCGGGACCTGCCCAACCTCACCGACATCGAGAATCTGGCCAAGGGCGACAGCAGCCGCCTGAAGAACAGCGAGCAGATCAGTCAGCTCGGTACGGACGCGTCGGCCAGCCTGCGCAGCAACAAGTTCATCGACACCGGCACCCAGTTCGCCGACCTGCTGCGCGTCGACATCGCCAAGAACCGGTCGACCTACGCACCCGGAGGCTTCCTGAAAGACAAGGAAGATGCCTGGACCGACGACGGCACCATGGCCGGCGAGAGGCGCGTCGACCTCGACAAGAGTAGAAGCCACGTGATGCAGCCCGTCAATGCCGAAGAGGAGGATGCGGCCTACCGGCAGTGGTACGAGACCAACCAGGGGTACGCGGCAGCGGCCCGCGGCGACCTGGTGACCGTCTACCGCGAGCAGTACAACGGCGGCGGGCTCGACGCGAAGCCCACCCGGACCGCTGGCGCGACAACGACCGGTACCCAGGACGGCTCCCACCCCTCGGGCCTGCCGAAGACCACCGGGGGAGCCGACTTCACCCCCAACCGCAGCAGCCTCACCGGGGCGGACCCGGGGCCGTTCGATTTTGGCGCCGGCAGTGGCCTTGCCGGTGCCGGCGAGTTCGGCCCGGGGCTCGGTCCCGACGACGGCGGGGGGCCCGGGCAGGGGCGGCCCGGCTCGGGCAGCG
>OBEQ011411922.1_pt1 | contig 21036 bp, 20 predicted proteins | sample 1670901 | NCBI WGS metagenome assembly OBEQ01 (sample SAMEA104232315, study PRJEB22302) | groundwater metagenome | biome: forest; feature: aquifer; material: groundwater | place: USA | collected 2011-08-07 | depth 5.4 m
GGAACACCGCTCGGCGAGAAACTGCAAAAAGAAATCGACAAAGCTGTCTGGCTCATCAATCACCGTCCGAGAAAATGCTTGCAGTGGAAGACGCCCTGCCAAGTATTTGGCTATTGTTGCAATTCAGACTAGGATTCAAGTTACACTTGTTAGAACTTTCCCGTTTGGCGCACTTCTTTGTTGCTTCGCTCTTTTGCTCCTTACAGGAGCTGTACACCTTGTGAATATTTCAGAAAATATCTCACAAGGTCTTGCGAAGCTCCATGTGTTCGCTTCTCACCGGCAATGTATAAGCATACATTTTGGTCGCAAGCCCTTAACAGGGGCGGTACACCTTTTGGATATTTTCAGAAAAATATCTCAAAAGGTCTTCCGATATTCCCAGTTGTCACATCGGAACTCCCTCGCGCCTCGAATTGCATCCAAACGGGAAAGTTCTAGATGCTGTTGACCTCCAGCAATTTTCAAGTAACATCGAGCACAGAACAGCAACATCGCACTAAAGCGGTGTTTGAAAAAGAAAGATTCTATATGATCGAACGATATGAAGATGTCGATATTGCTTTTATTTGGAGCGATCGAGCAAAAGTTGATCACTGGCAAAAAGTTGAACTGGCCGTAATCGAGACCGGAGAAGAGTTGGGGAAAATTCCTACCGGCACGAAACAGAAAATTCGCGAGCCCCTTGAGAAAAATCCATGTGACCTTAACTGGTGGAAAGAACGCGAAAAAGACACCCAGCACGATCTTAATGCATGGCTCGAGGAACGTCTACGTTTTATTCCACCAGAACTTCAAGAATTCTGGCATGCCGGTCTCACTTCTTTTGACACAGAGGACCCAGGACTGGCCCTTACGCTTAAAGATTCGGTGATATCTATTCAAGCGGTAAGCCAGAGGCTACAGGAAAAATTAAGAAACAAAGCGGTAGAGTACAGATACTTGCCAATGTTTGGCGAAACTCATGGTCAAGATGCTGAATTACAATCCCTTGGAAAATTATTTCTGACCTGGTACCAAGAATTAACGATTGCCCTCAAGGGTCTTTTGGAGAGTGGTGACCTAGCATGTAAATACGGAAAGCTTTCCGGAGCCATCGGAAACTACAGCGGCATTACGCCGGCAGTCGAAGAAAAAGCTTTAGCGAAACTTGGTCTCGAACCATTTTACGGTGCCACCCAAATCATTCCACGCATTCTGTACGCTCCCCTCGCTTCCGCACTTGCCGATCTTGCGACCGTGGTGGATAAAATCTCCAGTGACATCCGCCTCGGTGCTAGAAGCCCAAATCCCTATTGGCAAGAACCGTTTGGGAAAAAAGCCAAAGGTTCTTCAGCCATGCCACACAAGCGCAACCCCATAAGAAGCGAAAAAGTTGAGGGTATGGCCAGAATGGCGCGCGCTTACGCCGGAGCATTGAGGGAAAACATCAAAACCTGCCGCGAACGCTCAATTGAGCAATCCTCCGTCGAACGCGTTTTCTGGCAAGACCTATTCCAAGTGACAAATCATGCTATCAAAACAATGACCAGTGTCATCAAGGGCTTGGTAATTTATCCCGACAATATCCTGAAAAGAATTGCTGATTCACAGGAAGTGTACGCCTCAAACGAAGCTAAAGAGTTTTTGGCAAGACACGGCCAACCCTTCGGTATTGACCGGGAAGATGCTTATCGGATAGTTCAACTGGCGGCATTTAATGCATTTGAACCCCACGGCAGCAGGAAAGAGTGTCGTCGTCTTACATTCCACACTCCACAAAGTATCAGCGGCACAATCGCAACTGTCCGACAAAGCAATCATGCGCGTGACGGAATAAGCACAACCATTATGTGCTCTCTGCTTCGTCACTCGGTTGAGCTTGAAGCAAGTGTGGAAACAATTGAGAGTTGGAAGCAGTCCTTACAGCGACTCTTCTTGACAGGTCCAGAAGCAAGTAGGATGAGAGAGGAGTGGTCAAAAATCTTCGAAGTCAATCGCGTCTTTGAACGCGAAAACATTCTCTTCGAGAAAGTCTTCGGCATTAAATAGTCATCAATATCATCACAGCCCGGCGCGCTAATGCGTCGGGTTTTTTATGGAAAGCCTAAATCCTAAATCTTCAATCTTTACTTCCTCCCCTTCTACCGAACCAAAAGTGATATTTTTAAGAAGAGTTACTTTTGAAATAAGTATTTTATTTTTTTCGATAAAGGCTTTGCCCTGCTCGCCAGTATCAACCGTAAGTTCTGCTAAGTCGGAAATGGTTAAGCCAGCATTTTTTCGGAGCTCCTGGATGGTACGGATAAATTCTCTCACCCGCCCCTCTTCTTTCAACTCCGGCGTCAATACGGTATCAAGTTCAACATCCCCTTTTATTTTCTGATCCTCGACAACATCCTTGACGTTAACCTCGTCACGGATAAGTAGAAGCAAATTTTCTTCCAACTTTAATCTTTCATCTTTCAACTTAAATCTAAGCACAGCGAGCGGTTGCCTCACTTTCATCCCCGCCTTCGCCCTCTCTTCAAGCCCAAGCGACACAATCTTTCTCACTTCCCTCATCTTTTCAATTATTCCTAAATCGTGCTTTGTGCTTCGTGAATCTATCCCCTTTGGCCATTCTTCTAAATGCACACTTTCCTTCTCGCCTTTTACTGATCCATAGACATATTCGGCAAAAAACGGCACAAAGGGAGCCATCAATTTTGAAAGTTCGACTAAAACAAAACGGGTAGTTTCAAGAGCGGCATTTTTATCTGTTTCGTCATCTCCCTTAAAACGATCGCGGGAGCGGCGCAAATACCACGTTGAAAGATCATCGACAAAATCGGCGATAGGCCGGCTGGCGCGGTCCAGTTCATACTTTTCTAAATTCGCCGTTACTTCTTCTGTAAGCTCCTCTAACCTTGCCACAATCCATTGATCCAAAATGTTCTCCTTTTCAACTTTAATCTCTAATCTTTCAACTTTTCTATTTGCATACAGCAAATAGAAAGAGAGAACATTGTCGAGGCGGGTTAAGACTTTATTCAATGTCTCTTGAACGCCCCGTTCGCTGAAACGCAAATCTTCTCCGTGGACCACCGGTGATGAAAGCAAATAAAACCGTAAAGCGTCTGCTCCGTATTTTTCCACCACAGTCATGGGATCAGGATAATTTTGTAACCGCTTCGCCATTTTCTGGCCGTCTTCTGCTAAGACTGTGCCGTTCACCACTACCCGTTTGTATGCGGCATGACCAAAAAGTGCAGTAGAAAGAACAAGCAAGGAGTAAAACCATCCTCGGGTTTGATCTACCCCTTCAGCAATAAAGTCGGACGGATAGCCCTTTGATGATCGTAAGAGGTTGGAGGAAGGATCAAACATCTCTCGGTTTTCAAACGGATAATGGACTTCGGCATAGGGCATTGAACCTGATTCAAACCAGCAATCAAAGACGTCGGGGACGCGCCGCATGCGGCGGCCGCATGCGGCGCACTCAAAACCAATTTCATCGATATACGGCCTGTGAAGGTCAAGCTCATAATCGGCATTATGCGGAAGAGGCACAAAATCCAGCTTTTTTATTTCCGCATTTTCAAGAAACAATTTCTCTTTAACTCTCTGCTCTACCGCCTCCGTAGGTTTTAAAGCTCTGGCGGCTGCAAAAAGGAGCCATGCCGGCGTCTGGTGCGTAATAATGAGAATTTTTTTACCTTCGAGCCTCTGGTCTACATCATAGAGAAAAGACCCTAGCCGACTCTTGGTAGCATTGTAATCCTCGCCACCAAGTGGCGCCTTCACAAAACGCTCTTCATCTTTTTGAAAAAAGGCATGATAGTCATCAATGGGCTTACCGTCAAAAATCCCCACTTTTATTTCTTCCAATCGCTTATCTTCAAACACATGAGTGTCAGGAACACCCAAAGCTTCGATGATAATATCCGCCGTCTCTCTGGTGCGAGTAAAAGGAGAAATAAAAATATAGTCAATATTTTTATCCTGTAAATATTCCGCCGCTTTTTTCACCTGTTCTCTGCCATTCCCCGTAATATGATGTGGCTCAAGCGGCCGTGACGAGAGAATCCGCTTTGTATTGGTGTCTGATTCTCCGTGACGCATCACAAAATATTCATTTCGTTTTTTCTGATTCGACTTTATTTCTTCAATCGAACCGATCACTTTATTTTCGGCGCACTGCTCGCATTTCCAAACCGGAATAGGCGCACCCCAAAAACGTGAACGTGAAATCGCCCAATCACGAGCTCCCTCGAGCCACTTGCCAAAACGCCCTTCGCCAATTTCCGGCGGCACCCATGTTATTTTTTTATTCTCCTTTACCAACTTATTTTTAAACTGACTGACCGGCACAAACCACGACGAGGCGGCGTAATTCAAAAGCGGCGTGTCACAGCGCCAACAATGCGGGTACGAATGAGTAATGCGCTCTTTAGCAAAAAGCAGTCCGCGAGCCGCCAAATATTTAATAATCAAAATATCAGTCTGCTGATGCTCAACACCGGCAATGTTGTCATCTTTCGGTTTTACGGGAAGCCCGGCAAACTCTTTCACTTCAGGCTTAAAGGTACCGTCCATCTTTACATGCTGAATAAAGGGTAAATTATATTTCTTGCCAAACTCCATATCATCCTCCCCGAAGGCCGGCGCAATATGGACGATACCAGTTCCCTCGTCAGTCTTAACAAAATCCGCCGAGTACACTTTCCAGGCATTTTCTCGATTTTTTAATTTTTCGTCATTAACGTAATAGTCAAAAGACGGCTCATACGAAAGTCCAACGAGCTCCTTGCCCTTAAATTCTCTTTCAATTTTTACTGTTTCTGAAGTAAAAAGCTTCGAGACTCTATCACCAGCAAGAATGTATCTTCCATTTGAAGCTTGCACGAGGACATACTTAATTGCTGGGTTTACCGCAAGTGCGGCGTTGCCGGGTAATGTCCACGGTGTTGTCGTCCACGCAATAAAATAAGAATTTGGGAATTTGGAATCTAGAATTTTGAATTTAGCGTAGACGGAAAGATCCGTGATGTCCTTGTATCCCTGGCTTACTTCAAAATTCGACAAAGTTGTCTCGCACCGCGGACAAATTTGCATGGACTTAAATCCTTCATACACGAGTTCCTTCTCATGCAAAGTCTTAAATGCCCACCATACTGATTCAGTATAAGGACAATCCATAGTGCGATAATCGTTTTCCATATCAACCCACCGCCCCAAACGCGGCACAATTTTCTTCCAATCTTCGGCAAAACGCATAACGGCGCGGCGCGCTGTTTCATTAAATTTTTCAATGCCAAAGGCTTCGATATCCTTCTTGGCTCGCAGGCCTAATTCCTTTTCAACAATATTTTCAACAGGCAGACCATGGCAATCCCAGCCCCAACGCCTGCGCACCCGATAGCCCTGCATGGTCTTAAATCGAGGTATGACATCTTTGATAGTGCCCGCCAAAATGTGGCCGTAGTGTGGAAGCCCCGTGGCAAACGGCGGTCCATCATAGAAAACAAATTCTCCTTGCGGTGCCTCTTTTTCAAGCGATTTTTTAAAAATCTGCCTTTCATCCCAAAAGGAAAGCACTGCCTGCTCTCGTCGAGCGACCTTATTCTCTTCGGGCTTTTTTTGCTCCTCGTTCATAGACACAATAGAAAAGGCTTACGTAGCTTTACAGAAACAGTTTATAAAGAAAAAGCATCAGCGGTGAATAACTGCATTATAGCAAATTATCACTACTGACGCTTTGAGTCCACCTACAGAGATCACTGTTTACACTTCAGCGACGCCATAGTCTTGGGCAAGCTTTCTAGCTCTCTCGACTTGCATCTTGAGAAAATTATCGAAATAGAAAGCATAGCAAGAAAGAAAAGCTGCGTAGAAGTTCTCGGTAGTAAATGGTTTTGGAAGAAAGTAATTAGCCCCAGCCGCGAGTACCATCCTGCGAGTTTCTTCCTCTTCGTCTCCACTCATAACAATAACTTGCGAGCCGAGTTTCCGAGCAGCGATAACTACCTCCTCACCAGAGTTGCTGTTGAATCGCCAATCGGTGATAACCACCGGGTACCGCCTCTTTGATATATTCAACATTGAAAGCGCCCCCTCAACGTGTCGAACCGCCTCCGAGCGGATCTTTCTTCGAGTGGTAAGTTTCTCTACGGATATCATAACGTTACGGTCCTCTTCCACAATGAGAATTGCGTGTCCTGTCATAGTTTTCTCCTTCAGTTTGTTGTTTTGCGCCTTTTCTGAAATTAACACATTTAAAACAAAAGACAAGAAAAGACCGGAGCTCATGACTCCGGCGCTTAATGCCTAGTAGAATATTACGAACTTGATACTGGGACAGGATTGAGAAACAGTGGGCGAACTTTTTGGTCAGTGAATTGGAAGGCGCCGAGGGAAAAATAAGGAGAGAACTCGAAATCAATGAGGACATACTTTATGCGCACGAGTGGCCCACCCTCCCATTCCACATACACATGCGAGACATTAAAAATGTTCGTGTGTCTTTTGAAAAAGATATCAACCCGTTCAACAATGAGATTTTTCTCTTCCACACCACCACCTACATTGCGAGAGAACCGAACGGGAATGCCATCAGCACTAAATATTGGATTTGGATAACTCATACCGAACCTCCTACGTTTGTTGTTCACTTCCTAAACCCTATACCGTAAAGAACAAAAGTCAATTACATCTTTTCTGGCGCCTCAATTCCCAAAAGCCAAAGACCGTTTTTTAAAACAATTGAAAGAGCTTTAGTAAGAGCAAGGCGATAAGGTGTCTTATCCCCAGCGTCAAGAATTTTATTTTGAGCATAAAATGAATTAAATGCTCCTGCTAGCTCAATTAAATAGGTCGCAATATAATGAGGAGCATATTCTTGTAGGGAACGCTCCACTACTTCCGGAAAGCGAACGAGTAGCCTCTCAAGTATACCCGGCTGTGGGAGTTCAACTCCCAACTGTGGGAGTTCCATTCCCACGCCCGCTTTATTAAGCACCGAAACAGCACGTGCATATGAATATTGTAAATATGGCCCTGAATCACCTTCAAAAGAAATTGATTTTTCGAAGTCGTAAATAATATCACTGCCTGTGGTTTGCTTTAAAATTGAATATTTTATTGCCCCTACAGCAACAACTGCTGCCACTTTTTTTCTTTCTTCTTCTGAAAATTCCCGATCCTTAATCCGCTCCAAGACCAGTTTCTCCACTTCAGATAAAAGACTTTCACCCGTTATAACATTGCCTTTTCGGGAAGACATCTTGCCTGATGCAAATCGGAGCATGCCGTGAGCGATGTGTTTAGTTTTTTCGCCGATAGGTGGGTAAATAAGCGAAAGCACTTTTAAAAGCACTTTAAAATAATCGTTTTGTTCGTTCCCCGTAATAATAATTGATTCAGATAAGTCCGGCTCAACTTCAAACTTCTTTTTGTTAAGCCCAAGTTCTTTAGCTTCATAGGTCGGTAGGCCTTTGGAGTTTATAAAAACGCGAGTATGGAGGCCAAATTTTTCTCCTTTGAACACAATCGCCCCGTCGCTTTCCTCAAAGATTCCTTTTTTCAAAAATTCTTTAACGATAGCCTCTCCTTCTCGGCCTTCTAGACCCTCGAAAAAATAATAATCAAATTTCGTGCCAAGTTTTTTATAAATCTCTTCAAAATGAGCGAGGCTTATTTTTCTGCCAGCATCATAGAGCGCATTTATCTTCTCATCTGAACGTTCATAAATTTTCGTATTAATATCAGCAATTTCTTTTTTTGCCGCCTCATTTTCTTCATAAGCTGCCGCACCTGCCGTATAAGCCTTACCCCATTCTTCGATATTTTTTGGCTCACCCTTTTTTATAGCACCCCAGATCGCTTTAGCGACATGCAAACCCACATCACCTTGCCAGCAAGCTCGCTTCACCTCTCCACCCTGAAAAGAGACGATGTGTGAAATAGATTCTCCGATGGCATTACTCATAAGGTGTCCGATATGAAATTCCTTAAAGGGATTTGGATCTGTGTATTCCACCATCACTTTTTTGTTCGAAAGTTTTTTACTTTTGCCAAAATCATCTGTTTTTATAATTTCGCCAATCTGGGCAGCAAAAAATTGCGGCTTGAGAAAAAAATTGATAAAACCGGCCCCAGCGACTTCGATTTTTTCAATGAATTCCGAAGCCCGGCCTTGCCGCAAGGCCGGGCTTGTAAGAATTTCTGCCAATTTCCCCGCAAGCTCTCGCGGACTTTGCTTTGCCTGTTTTGCCAAAGCAAGTGCCACGTTTGTCGAAAAATCGCCGTAACTCATATCAGCCGGATGTTCAAGTGTTATTTCTTTCGCTTCAAAACCGCTCTCGGCGAGAGCGGTTTGAATTTCTTTTTTTATTTCACTTTGAATTTCCATTATTGATGCAACTGAAAGAGTTCATTCACTCCAATGTATTTTACAGCCGGATTTGTCTTAAGAAGGCAAACTATTTCTAATTCCTTACCGAGAGTTACGAGACCAGTCACACGATGAGTAGTGCCGAAATTTTCATTCACCACCGCTTCGTCTTTTATCTTCACCTCATTCTTCTCGAGCAAGCTCTTCGCATCAGAAAGTGTCGCTGTATTTTGAAACACAATCAAAACAGTACCTTTCTCATATGCCGTATTGTCAGCCTTCAGCTGCTTTGCAAGATCCACGGCACAGGTGTTTTCTTTTGGTTGCTTCTTTTTTGTTGTCTCTTGAACCACCGGTTCAGACTTCTTCTCTTGAGAGACATTGGTAGCACTCGAAGTCTCCGGATTTACATATACCTCTCTTGGCTGATTAAAAAAATACAACCCGCCTAAAATTACGATGAGTAGAATAAGAATTGCAATAATGATATTTTTCTTGTCCATCCCCCAATTTTAGCACTAAAACACCTTCCGTAAAGCATCCTCAAGAAATCTTACAGGTTAAAGGTTTTCTTGATAAGAACCGCAAAATCACGCTCGACTTTCTCTATCGGCTGATTGGCATCAATGACGGCATGTGGCACTTTTTTAAAAAACTCTATAAAACCCTTCTCGACTCTCTTGTAATAGTCAAGCGGAGCGGCATCAAAATGAGTTTTGCCGCCCTTGCGACTAAGCGCCCTCTCCATACCGATTTTTGGATCAACATCAAAGAAAATATAGAGGTCAGGTTTTTGTTCGCGCAAATACACTGCCCGAGTCTGCCAAAATAATTTTTCAAGCTCTCCACCTCCTTGTCCATATATTTGGTACGCGTAGGTCGAAGAATCAAAACGATCGGAAATAACATGTCTGCCAGCTTTGAGATTGGGGATGATGAAATTATAGAGATGATCTGCACGAGCCGCCCACGCCAAACCAAATTGGGTTTCAGCCCTTGCAGTTTTGGCCGCATCAGAAATCATCAGCTCTCTTATTTTTTCAGCAAAAGGTGCACCTCCCGGCTCGCGCGTTGCCACAAAACTTTTTTCCGGCAAAAAAGCCGCAAGCTCCTTTAGTAAGGTTGTCTTTCCCGCTCCTTCACCACCATCGATGACAATAAATTTCCCTCGCTTCATTGTTGAATAGTACGGCAGCGCCTACAAAAAGAAAAGTCCGAGTGCGGATTGTAATGAATAGTAACAAGTGGTTGTTAGTAAACGTAGAAGAAAGTACAAAATATGAAATGGCCAAAAATTATAGTATTCGTTCGTCATCCTGAATCAGAGGGAAGCGCCGTTGGACAAGAACAACGGGCGGCAATGAAAATTCCAAACCACGCTTATCGCGCAACCGAGAGAGGTCGAAAACAGGCCGAGTTCACTCGGAACTATCTTAGAGGACGATTTAGTGAATTCGATGCCTATCTTGCATCAACTTTCATTCGCACTCAGGAGCTCGTCAGCTTATTGTATCCTGGTGCGCTGGTAAAAATTGATCCGCGACTTAATGAAAAATGGGATGGCATTTTTCATCAACTATCTCGAGAAGAAATCGACAAAGAATTTCCTTCCGCGCGAAGAGTACGTGAGCGTGACGGGTGGTATCATCACCGCGCACCAGGAGGAGAGAACGGTCCTGATGTGGAATTTCGGATCCGTGATCTCAATCGTACGCTATGCGAAGAGTACGCCGGCAAGCAGATTTTAATCGGTTGCCACGGTCGTTGGCTTATTCTCTTTCAAAGACATATTCACGGATTTCCACCAGAAGAAGCTGAACGTCGACAAAAAACTCGCGAATACTTCGCCCCCGCTTCGGTAACAATCTACACCGCAACTAGCGATGGAAATCATATTCAACTGATAGATGAAAATATCGTTCCCTGGCAAGGGAAAATAGATTGAGCATGGACCCGAGCCACGGGTCCTTTTACTTTTTTCTCAAAATTGAATCTATCTTTTGAGCAATTTTCTGAAAATCTTTTCCTTTTTTGCCTCGAGTTGTCTCTGCAGGAGAACCGAGACGAATACCAGAAGGGTCAAAAGGTTGTCTTGTTTCTCCTGGGATAGTGTTGAAGTTACAAATGATACCCTCTTCTTCTAACTTTATCGCCGCCTCTTTACCTGAAATACCTTTACCATTCATCCATGTATCCACGAGAACCAAATGTGAGTCTGTCCCTCCCGAGACCACACGCCAACCAAGGTTTGAAAGTTCGTCGGCAAGCGCTTTGGCATTTTTTACTACCTGTAGAGCGTATTTCTTAAATGCCGGAGTTGCAGCCTCCTTGAGAGCAACTGCAACTGCAGCAATCTGGCTCATATGCGGTCCACCTTGGAGACCGGGGAAAATCGCTTTATCAATGAGAGTTGAAATATCTTTGTCGCCAAGTTTTTTATCTTTACGTGAAAAGATAATAGCACTTCGCGGACCACGAAGCGTTTTATGGGTTGTTGTTGTCACAACATCCGCGTACTCAAACGGCAAATTATATACTCCTCCTGCAACGAGACCTGCAAAATGAGACATGTCCACCATGAGAATTGAATTGGACGCATTCGCTATGTCACGAAACTTTTTGAAATCAATCATGCGCGGATAGGCAGTGAAACCAGCCACGATTAAGTTCGGCTTTTCTTTGACCGCTAGTTCCTTGAGCGCAACATAATCGAGCATTTCCGTTTTCGGATCAACACCAAAAGGAACTTGCTGCCAGGCTTTTCCCGTGAGAGAAACTTTTTGTCCGTGTGTTAAATGACCCCCGGCAGTGAGTGTCATCCCCATGATTTTTCCACCAAGTGGAACAAGAGCCGTATAGACAGCAAGATTTGCAGGCGAACCTGAAAGTGCTTGGACATTGGCATGCCATTTGTCTGGCGAAAGTCCAAACAGCTTCAGAGCGCGAGCCTTTGTCAAATCTTCCAACTCGTCAGTATATGTTTGCCCACCATAATATCTCTTGTGCGGATAGCCTTCGGCATATTTATTATCAAAAATAGAACCAAGTGCTTCAAGCACGTCATCCGACGCGTAGTTTTCAGAAGGGATGAGATTTATGACCTTCTTCTGCCTCGCTTTTTCGAGTTTTATAAGTTTTTCAATTTGTTTGTCATTCATGGGAAAAAGATTAAATAAGTAAAGCGGAAAACAAAGATGGTGGAAAAACTTATATCATAATGGTTTATATAATTTCGCATTGTACTACGAAAAAGCAGACTTTGCACCCTTCCTTTGATCATTTGATGTAGTATACTTTTACGATTATGAAACCTATCAATGAACGAACTGCTGACTCTCAATACCAGCGGCTTTTGCGTGATATTTTAGAGAAAGGAGTGCGAACACCGAGCCAGCAAGGTACGGACGCTCTCACTTTGATTGGCCCGAATCCTCTCCACTTCAAATTAGATAACGGCTTTCCTATTATCAACGAACGCAACATGGCGCCTAAGGAGTCGGAAAATTTGCCCGTAACAGTGTGGCGGCAAGCTATTGCCGAAATCTGCGCATTTATAAACGGCGTACGCACCCAAAAAGGTTTGGAAGATTTTGGCGCTTACTGGTGGAAATCGTGGGTCACCGAAGAAAAATGTAAAAAACGCGGACTTGAAACTGGCGATTTAGGCCCCGGCTCATACGGCGCAGCCTTTCATGACTTCCCCACAGCCGAAGGCGAAAAATTCAATCAGTTTAAATTTTTGATTGAACAAATTAAAGAACAGCCACAACTGCGTACTCATTTTGTGACGCCATGGATTCCGCAATACACCTACAGAGTTAAAGACCGCCAGCAAAAAGTGGTGGTTTGCCCCTGCCATGGCTGGATTCATATTCGAGTCATTGATAACAAATTGACACTTCATATGTTTCAGAGATCAGCAGATGTGCCTGTCGGCGTACCATCAAATATGGTTCAATATGCCGCCCTTACAATGGCTATCGCCCAAGCCACAGGCCTTGAACCTTATGAATACGTTCACAGTTTTTCTGATGCACATATTTACGTTGATCAAGTGCCGGCAGTAGAGACAATGCTCTCCCGTGAGCCAAAAAAGTTGGCGACCATGACGCTTGACCCCTCGGTTAAAGATATTTTTGCTCTTCGCAAAGAACACTTTACACTTTCGGATTATGAACCTCACCCTGGAATTAAAGCAATCCCTGTAGCGATTTGAAGTCGAAAGTCTGTAAAGTTGGGAAAAAGAATTTAAAAATGATTTCAATAATTGTCGCAGCGTCAGATAATAACGTCATCGGGCACCTTTCAAAACTACCGTGGTATGCGCCCCGCGATCTTAAACATTTCAAAGAAATCACGAGTGGAGGTGCAACAATTATGGGCCGAAAAACTTTTGAATCTATCGTCGCCCGAATCGGCCATCCGCTGCCAAACAGGCTTAACATTGTGATCACTCGGCAAAAAGATTTTAAAGCCGAAGGCGCAACTGTTGTTTCAACGTGGGAAGAGGCGGTTAAGGCTGCGGGCGATAAAGAAATATTTGTAAGCGGCGGCGCCGAGATTTATACGATGGCACTCCCCCACGCTGACCGACTTTATCTCACACGAGTTCACATGAAAACTGATGGCGATGTTTTTTTACCAAACATCCTCATGGAAGAGTGGCGAGAAGTCAGTAAGGAATTCCACGCCAAAGATGAAAAAAATGAGCACGACGTAACTTTTTATATGTATGACCGAAGAAAATAATAAAAAAACTAAAGCAGAGCAAATTGAGGAAAATAAATATATAAATATGGGCACCATTCGGCGCGTCGATCAACGTGCAATCATGGAAAAAATCCGCAAGGAAGGCCACTGCCCTTTCTGCCGCGAGAATTTAGATAAATATCACAAAAACCCGATTTTAAAAGAAGGAAAATATTGGCTCTTAACTGACAACCAGTGGCCTTATGAAAAAATAAAACATCAAATCTTGGCGATTTATAAAACTCATGTCGAGCATTTGAAAGATGTTGACCCAGAAGCGGGCAAAGAACTTTTTGAAATGTTTGGCGAAGAGTGTGAAAAAAGAAATATACCAGGTGGAGGTTTAGCAATACGCTTTGGCTCATCAATTCATGGCAATTACGGCTCGTCCGTTTTGCATATTCACGCGCATCTTGTTGAACCGGATTTGGAAAAGCTCGACGAAGGCGAAGCTTGGCGTTTCAAATTTGGCCAGCCAAAAAACTACAAAAAGAAAACTGGATCAGAGCAGTAATTGACAGCGTGTTTTCCTTTCGATAAGGTGTGGCCTGAACTGTACAAACCACAACGAAAGGAAACCTGTGAAATTCACCTCAAGGGAGGAACTCGAAGCCAAACTCATCGCCGAGATTCCTGGATTTAATGACGAAACGATTTACTCGCTTCGCAACATCAACAATTTCCGCTACTTCAGGACAGCTCGCGATCACATGAAAGTGGGTCGGTGTCCGTTTTGCCAGATTGATCAGGAATTGAACAAAGTCTTGTTTGAAAACGATTCTTGGATGATCTGGGAAAATCCGGTCAAAAAGAAAAACAACGGCTTGGCCTTCCATTTTGTCATTCCCTATAAGCCTACTCATATCACTGATCCTTTTCTGCTTAACACCAATGATTGGATGCGGTTTGCGGAAGTTTGGTATTGGGTAATGTCAAACTACAATCTAAACGGCGGAGCTTTAATGAGCCGTTTTGGACTGCCAACTCTTAATGCCGGCACCATTCGCCACTTCCATCACAACATCTTGGTGCCCGATGGTACCAAAGAGCACCGACCCCCGCTCACGAAAAAACCTGAGGATTTTGTGAACGAAGACGGGCCTCGACTCCTTGTATTCGAGGAAATGTACCAAGGAACACCTTTCGAATCGCTTAGCGACGAAAAGAAAAAACTCGTCGAAAAAAATCTCTGACAAAGCCCTTGGCTCAAAGCCGTCCCGATCAGATCGGGACGGCTTATTTTTTTAAATCGACAAAAATAATTTCAACTCCCTGACTTTTGAGAACGGGAACACCGTCAAGTGTTGCGTAACCGCCGGAATAAAAAAGGCGCTTCACACCGGAAAATGCTACAGCTTTGGCACATGGCGGACACGGAAATGTGGAAACATATAAATCGGCTCCCTCAAGTTTTATTCCCCTTTTTGCCGCTTCAGAAATAATACGCGATTCGCTATGAAATGAAGTCGAAAGCTCAATATGAATGCCTTGTTTGAAACTCGAGCGCGGATCTCCTGCCACATACGGCGCATGCTCTGTCGGCTGATGTTGGTTGTAGGTTTCCAAAATAACTTTGTTGTCTTTGACAATAGCCGAGCCGATGCGACGCCAAAAATCGGAACTTCTCTTTTCTGCAATATCCCCCAAGTCTCTGATTATTTTTTTATCAAATTCATCAACTGAAATCTTCTGGTCAATTTCTACCGGCGACTCGGTCTGCGCTCTATAATCATCCCAACGCAAAAAAATTGAATCAAATTCAACAGTCTTGTTTTTGAAATGTTTTTCCTTCAAATCGCGGCAAACTTCTTCGTCCGGCATGACAATTGTCTGCTTCGTAGCCGAAAGACGCGCAAAATCTTTTTCTTCAATGATTTCGATATCTTTAAAAAGATTCCATGGTCTCAATGATTCAACAACCAATTTCGGATCAAGCGCTCGGATATCTTTAACAAGGGGTCTGTACTGACCTGTTATTGAAGACCCGAGAATGTAGAGCGTACCTGCATCTTTGTGCAAATCAAAAAAACGCCGGTAACCTTCGTGAATAACAGGAATGTACGCAACAATAATTTTCATGAGACTTCATGAACCTTACGAGACTAGCCCTTAACCTCTTTAAGCGCCGCTGCTATAGCCTCCATCACCTTAGGCATCAAGGTCTTCTCAAATTTTGAAGCCATGCCAATTTGAAGCCGGCGAAGTTTGGCGCTGGTTGAAGTGGTGGCTTGCGGGTTCAATACTACAACCTTGCCGCAATATTTTTTGAGCTCCCTCAATTGCTCCGTGCCATAGGTTTCTTTGGTAGCAATCAGCACATCCGGCCGGACTATTTTAATAAGGCTCCACTTAGGCGCTTTGTATTGCTTAAGATAAACCGCATCAACAGGACGCAAATGGCAAACCATTTCAAGCCGCTCTGCTTCAGGCACAACCGGTCGATCAGGACCTTTGCGAGCTCGCACCTTTTCATCGCTATCCACTCCAACAATTAAAATGTCACCGTACTTTTTTGCAGCTTCAAAATAACGAGCATGACCGATATGCGCCATATCATAGGTGCCTTGGGTCAACACAATCCTCAACCCCAAACCCCGACTGTGACTGACAAATTTTTTCATAGCCGCGTCATTTTTGATATGGCGGTTATCAAAGTTTGTCTCATGGCTAAAGATGCCGTTGCGGATACCGTTAAAAATCATACCGATAAGCATACTAAAAAATATTCATTTAACAAGTAAAAAGAGCGGACCATAAAGATCCGCTCAAGCGCTTTAAAAACTCAGCAAAACTGTAACATGGGAATGTGCTTGACTGTCGCTTCCCTCTTTTCTCGAATTTTCACCAGATGATTGAGTGCTTCTGGTAGGAGATCGTACCACTTCACAGAACAAAGTTCATGTCCAATATGGAGCCTCAATTCAGGCAGAATGATTCCAACCTCTGGCACTAACTGCATACCCGGTACGCCAAAATCCTGCATAGCTCTCCAAGCCACCTCTCCAAACCCAACCGATGGAGAGGTACAGAGGCAGACTACATAGTCAGCGGTCTTAACGCACTTTTCAATTTCCGCAAAACGAGGGTCCCGACTAGTGTCGAGAACAGTGGAGCAAACCTCTGGAGTATCTAGATTTACTATTTCAAAACTATGAGCCTCAAGAAGCTCGATAAACTGTGATGCGATTCGATTGAACTCTAACACCTTCTGGGCTGAAATACTCCCCTCAAGAGACATCGCCACATAAATTTTCATAAAGATCCTTTAGTTGAACTAGTTAGAAAATACCACGGAAAACAAAAAATCGCAAAGAAGTGGGGAAGCGTATAGGGTTGAGGAGTGAATACGTGGAACTCCGAAAGACCTTGAATCCCGATGTCCATCGGGATGAAAGGTGTACAGATCATGTAATGATTAGGGGTATAGAATAAAACAAAGACATTCCGTTATGGAATGTCTTTGTTTTATTCTATACCCTAAACGCTTCTTATTTCACTTCAATCCCCATCGAACGCGCAGTGCCTTCAATAATTTTCACTGCGGCATCAACATCATTTGCCGTCAAATCCTTCAATTTCTTTTCGGCGATTTCGCGAACTTTTGCTTTTGAAATAGTGCCAGCTTTAACCGTCACGTTCTTGCCAGATCCTTTTTCCTTGCCGATGGCTTTTAGAAGCAGGCTCGGAGCGGGCGGCGTTTTGGCCACAAAATCAAACGTCCGGTCCTCGTAAACTGAAATAACCACCGGCACGAGCTCCCCGCGCATGGTTTTCGTTGCTTCGTTAAAACGGGTGACGAATTCGCCAATGTTAACTTTAGCCTGACCCAAGGCAGGGCCAATCGGCGGCGCTGGATTTGCGGCTCCGCCCATGATAGTAAGTTTTAGTTGTCTAACGGGTTTTTTCATACTCGACACAAATTACGAATGAGAACGAATGACACGAATGGGCTTCAAATACTTGTTTCTAAAATTAACCATCATTCCCAACTTGAAACCAATCGCCTCTAGGTACCTATTCATCTGATAATAATCTTCTTTGGTTACAACTGATTTAGCCTTAAAATCGATAACGATTTGATTGTTTATAACAAAATCAGCCTTATTTGTAAACTGGTTCTCAATATCTTTAATCGGTAGAGCTTTTTCTCTTTCAAAAGAGATAGCATTCTCTTTTAAGAAAGTCTCGAATATATCGGCGTACTGTTTTTCCCTACAATGACGACCCAAGGCATTATGAACATCAAATAACAAACCATTAATTCTATAGGACAATTCTGGGTAAATGATTTTATTCGTGTCATTCGCGTTCATTTATTCGTGTGCCCTATTCGGAAGGGTTCTTAACTTCATTCGTGTATTGGTGTCGTGTTAGATTTTTTTGACCTGAAGAAAATCTAGCTCTACCGGCGTTTCGCGACCGAACATTGACACCAACACTTTGACCTTACCGCGCTCCTCATCTTTTTCAGACACTTTACCTTCGAGATCCTTGAAGGGACCGTCGACGATAACTACAGCATCCTCCACTTCGACATCGATATTATGCTTAATGGTTTCAGCATTCATTCGCTTAAACAAGACGTCAAGTTCTTTTTTATCAAGCGGCACCGGAAAGACTCCTGAACCGACGAAACCGGTAACCCGAGGGGTGTTGCGGACAACATACCACGAATCATCAGTGACGATCATATCGACGAGGACGTATCCGGGATATATTTTTTCTTCTTCCTCAACTCGTTTGCCACCTTTGATTTTAATTTTCTTTTCAGTCGGCACAATCACATTAAAAATTTTATCTTCCATGCCAAGTGACTCAATGCGCTGACGCAAATTGCGCATCACCGCATTTTCGTATCCTGCGTAGGTATGAATGGCATACCAATTTCGCTCTTTCTCCAGCTTTTGTTTAGACATAAGTATTTAATTAAAAATTCGAATATCGAAATCCGAAACAACCCGCCCGTACCGAAACGGTACGTTTCGGGCGGGTATCTAAATCCCAATATCTAAATTCAAAACAAAATTTATCATCTTTTTTCTTCATTTTGTCTATTTTGCCTCATTTTAAATTTGTTTCGAATTTTCCGCCTAAGGACGGATCTGTCCTAAGGCATGGAGTGCTTCGGATTTTCTATTTCACCAACAACTGCTTAATTCCTAACGAAAAAATGTAGTCAAAAAGGCCAAGTAACAACGCCACCACAACCGATACTAAAATAACCAAGACAGTGTACATTATGGCCTGCTTGCGCGTTGGCCACGTCACGTGTTTTAACTCTACTTTTGTTTCTTTTATATAGTCTGCAGCTTTCATAATAGAACACGACACAAATTACGAATGAGAACGAATGACACGAATAAACTTAAGAAGTTATGATCCCCTATTCGCGTCATTCGCAGAAATTCGTGGGTTGGTGTCGCACTTGTCTTTTATTAAAAAACCCCTTCCGGGGAAATTTCTTGATTAGCTGTATCATACTCCTTTATATTACTCTGTCAATAGGAACAGCTTTGTCAAAAGTCATAAAGTCTAGAGTCCATAAAGTCGAGAATAAGCACTTGCTCTTCCTTTTGACTTTATGGACTTTATGACTTTCGACTATTCGGGAAACTTTCGACTACCGTATCTCATACGTAATCGTCACATTCGATGTCACCTTATTCTCTCCTGCTGGAATATCCGGTGTTGGCGCCGCTTCAGCTCCGCCTCGGCCATCGGCTACCATAGTCTTCGCATAGTAAACCGGGTAATTACCCGATTCAGAGAAATTGACAATCCTCACCAATCGGACATCAAGCTGTTTCGCAAGCGTATCCGCTTTTGCTTTAGCGTCAACAATAGCTTTACTTCGGGCGTCATCATTGACTTTGTCTTGGTTGTCGATAGTAAAATTGATGCCGCTCAAATTAGTAACCCCAAGCGTGCCGAGACTCGAAAGCAGAGCGCCGGCTTCATCAGTCTTTCTCACTTTCAAATCAATGCTGTGGCGCACTTCATACCCAAGAAGCACTTGTTTGCCCTGTGGTGGACAGTAGCCATCAACACATACTTGCTTTATAGCAGTTTGATATTCATACTTTGGGTAGATGTTGTAGCCAACTGTTTTAATATCTTTTTCGGCAATACCCGCTTTTTTCAAGCTCGCGATAATGGTATTCATTTTTTCAGTCACTTTCTTTTGAGCATCCGGAACTGTCTTGGCTTCTTCAGTTACATCAAAAGTAATTTCGGCAATATCCGGCACTGCAAATACTTCGCCTGTTCCGCTCACAGTAATAGTATTTTGCGGCGCATAATCTTTGCCAATAGAACCGCTCGCTTTAAATTCGTTGATTGTTTTTGCTAAAAGAAACAAGGAGAGAAGAACGGCAACTGTTAAAACCGCCTTGCCGTAATACTTACGGTGTTCTCCCCAAAAACCCGGCATATTCATGTTATCCATAACTTTTTATTGATAAATTATTTTTATAATTCTATCACATATGAGACGGACACAGGTAGAATTCCTTACAGCATCACTTAATAAGTGAAATTAGTAGAAATGAGGAAATTGATAGAAATTTTGAGTAGGGATAAAAAATTCTCTAGAAAAACTAAGGAGTGTGAGCAGAGGTAGTGGCCGTTGAGGTTCCTGTGGATACTACTGGTACTGGAGAAGTCGTAGAACTCGAAGAAAGAGAAGAAGTGGTTGAGCTCACAGAAAGAAGAGGGGTGGGTTTCGACTTCACAATCACCTCTCGAGTGGATGTAGCTCTGTTTAGAGCTTGGTCAGTAGCAATGTAGATAACAGAGTAGGTGCCAGGGATGTGAGTATCGATCACGTCACCGAGGGTGTGGAGACCGAGGTTTTTGTCAGTGTTGTCAGAGACAGTAGCACCGAGGTCGATGTAGGGAGTACCAAAGTCGAGTTCGGTGGGATTGAGGCCGAGGAGAGTGATGACTGGAGCCAAGATGTCAGTTGAAAGTTGTAAGGTGGAAGTTGAAAGAGAAGAAGAAGCGGAAGAGCCTGCGCCCGCGGCGGGCGCAGGGATTTCAGTTCCGGAAATGTGAGCACCCGCTAAAAGAGTTTTGAATTCTTCTTTGGTGATACAAAGATCTTCAAGACAAATTTTCTTTGCTACAATCTCATCCCCTTCTATTCTCTTAAACAGTCCAACAGTAGCTGTTACCCTCTCCCCCACCCACTCTTTCATGAGTGAAGTACTAGAAGCCAAAAGTGTTTCAACCTTCGCATTCAAATCCTTAATCCCCTGAAACGCCACAGCTACTAAGTTTCCATACGAAATACCAAGTGATCCTTCTTCTCCGTCTACCACTTCAGGAATAAGGGGTTTCAGTTCTTGAGCAATAAAGCCGACTTGAGGGAGATGAGAGCCTTTCATGAGGTAGAAACGGGGTGAGGTGTTGAGAATGGTGGTTAAACCGTATTTAGTAGATAGATCAGTGATGTTCTCCTTGTAAGCAAGGTCTGAAGCGTTGGTCCAGGCTCCGGCGGCATTGAGTGATGCATTATTGACTGTCTGACCGTCTCCTCCAGCAAAGTGCAGGATACCAGTGGTATCCATGTATATAGCTCGATAGTCTTGGTCGGTGGCGGCAAGCATTAAACCAGAGGTGGTGGCATTGGCTTGTTGGACGATACTTAGTTGTGCCGCTGGAGTGGTAGTGCCGATGCCAATGAAACCCACTCGGCCGACGTCGCCGCGAATGGTGAGTTTGGCGGCGTCAGTTGGGCCAATCATAGTGGAGGTGGCGATAGAGTTTGTGATGTTTGAGCCGAAGGCGGAGGAGCCATTTATGGAAACGGTGAGATTGGAACCGAAGGTGGAGGATTTGTAGGATGAGGCGGTGTTGGTAAAACCAAAGGATGAACTATACTTGCCGCTTGCTGTATTGTAATACCCTGAAGCTGAAGATCTGTAACCACTTAC
>OBEQ011034433.1_pt1 | contig 21030 bp, 21 predicted proteins | sample 1670901 | NCBI WGS metagenome assembly OBEQ01 (sample SAMEA104232315, study PRJEB22302) | groundwater metagenome | biome: forest; feature: aquifer; material: groundwater | place: USA | collected 2011-08-07 | depth 5.4 m
TGGTCCCCGCCGCGCGGGCCCTGATGGGCGGCCGGGAGTCCCCGGCGCCCCAGCCGCTGCAGCACTTTTGCCAGCAACTCGATTGGGATGTCGTACTGCTCCGCGATCTCGCGGGCGCTGGTAGACGTGGCGCTGCTGTTCTGGGCGAGATGTTTCATCGCCATGAGCGCGTAGTCAGCTTTCTTTGACAGCCTCAGCATGGGTGTTCTGCTAAATCCGACTGCAGTTGTCGTATATTACCGATTCAGCCGAATTCCGTCAAGAAAGGTCGGATTTAATATTTCGGCTGAGACGGGTCGACCTTGTCGATCCACTCCAGAATGCCGCCGCGGAGGTTCTTGACCCGCTTGAACCCGACGGATTGGAGAAATTCCACAGCTTTCGCGCTGCGGCCGCCCATTTTGCAATGCGCGACGATGTCCTTGTCCTTCGGCAGCTCGGCATAACGACGCGGCAGCTCGCCCAATGGAATCAGCACCGATCCGGGAATCCGGTTGATCTGATACTCGTTCGGCTCGCGCACGTCGAGCACCAGCAGGTCGTCACCCGCGTCGAGCCGCTTCTTCAGATCGACCGGCGTCGTCTCCCAATCGCTCACACCTGCTCCTGTCGTCTGCGCGGCTGCCGGCTCCGGCCGGATGCCGCAGAACTGCTCGTAATCGATCAGCTTCGTGACCGTCGGATGCGTGCCGCACACGGGGCAGTCCGGATCCTTCCGGAGCTTCAGCTCGCGGAAGCGCATCTTCAACGCGTCGTAGATCAGGAAGCGGCTGATCAGCGGCTCACCGATGCCGAGGATTAGCTTGATCGATTCGGTTGCCTGGATCACCCCGATGATGCCGGGAAGTACACCCAGCACTCCACCCTCGGCGCAGCTCGGCACGAGTCCCGGCGGCGGCGGCTCCGGATACAGGCACCGGTAGCACGGCCCTTCCTTGGTGCCGAACACCGACGCCTGGCCCTCGAAACGGAAGATGCTGCCGTACGCGTTCGGCTTGCCGGTCAGGCCGCAGGCATCGGTGACCAGGTACCGCGTTGGGAAGTTGTCGGTGCCGTCGAGAATCACGTCGTACGGCCGGAACAGATCGAGCGCGTTGTCCGACGTCACCGTCGTCTCGTGCGTGTCGATCTGAATATGCGGGTTGAGCCCGTGAAGCTTGTCCTTGGCCGACGCGAGCTTCGAGCGCCCTACGTCGGCCGTCGAGTGCAGCAGTTGGCGCTGCAGGTTGCTGAAGTCGACGACATCGAAATCGACGATGCCGATGCGGCCGACGCCTGCTGCTGCGAGATACATCGCTGCCGGGGATCCCAGGCCGCCGGCGCCAATGCAGAGCACGCTGCCGGCCTTCAGCTTACGCTGACCGTCGATGCCGACCTCAGGCATTATCAGGTGGCGCGAGTAGCGCGCGATCTCGTCCTGCGATAACTCGGTCGTCGTTGGGCGGGTCTGAAGACCCGCCCCTACCCCGCCCAACGCCTTAGCGTCGGTCGTCACCGGCGCGCCTCCAGCGACCGACGGTACGATGCTGAGTGAGTCGCCCGGCTTCACCGGCGTCTTTTCCTTCTGCAGGTACCGGATGTCCTCGTCATTCAGATAGACGTTCACGAAATTCCGCAACCGGCCATCGTCGGCGTACAGGTGCCTGCGGAGACCTTCGTGCTTCGTCGTGAGATCGGCGAGCAGCTCGCCAACGGTGCCGCCGGTGACCTCTACCGACTCTTTCTTGTCGGTAAACGGCCGCAGCGGGGTCGGGATGTGAATGGTGTTAGGCATAAGTCAGCTGTTCAGATCTTCCTGGTCGAAGACGGAGCGGTCCTCGCGAAGGCGCCACGACGTCATGTCTCCTGAGACGCCCTCGCGGACAGAAACGATTACATACGAAAAGTAAGGCCATGCGTGGTCCAAATCGTATTGCGACGGACGCGCCGGGTGATCCGGGTGCGAGTGATAAAACCCCAGAAGCTCAGCGCCGACGTCGCTCGCGCGCCGCTCGGCGGCCTTGTAATCCTGCGGGCGCACCAGGAACCTCGTACGGGGCCCCTCTTCCGTCGTGTTCGGCAGCGCGAAGATATCGGAAACGACACCGTCGCGGCCAATGAGCGCGCCGCAGCATTCGTTCGGATAGGTCTCCGCGCCATGCACGCGAATCGCCGCATCTACGTGCGGCTCGAGCTCCAGTCCCATTGTTATCGCGGACCCCCGCCTTCGCCGCTTCGCGGCTTCGGCGCGGCAAGCGGGTCCGCGCCGCTCGACTTGGCATCCGCGCCGCTGGCATCGGGTGCTTCGTCCCAAAACCGCTCGGACAAGTATTTCTCGCCGCCGTCGGGGAAGATCACGACGATTACCGAGTCCGGCGAGCGCCGCGCGACGCTCAGCGCGGCGCCGAGGTTTGCACCGCTCGAAATCCCGACGAACAATCCGTCCCGGGCAAGCCGGCGGGTCAGGTCGAACGCTTCTTCAGTGGACACTCCGAGATCTTCGTCTGCCAGCGACGGATCGTAGATGCCGGGCACGATCGCTGTCTCCATATGCTTGAGGCCTTCGAGGCCATGGAGCGGCGAGTCCGGCTGCACCGAGATCAGGCGAATCGCCGCATTGAACTCCCGTAGGCGCCGTCCGGCGCCTACGAACGTCCCGCCCGTGCCCAGCCCGGCGACAAAATGCGTGAGGCGTCCGCTGGTCTGCTCGATGATCTCCGGCGCCGTCGTGTCGTAGTGGGAGCGCCAGTTGCCCGGATTGTTGTACTGGTCCGCGTAGAAATAGAGGTTCTGATCCGCTGCATACATCTCTCGCGCCCGAAGAATGGCGCCATCCGATCCCTGCATCGGATCGGTGAAGACGATCTCAGCGCCGAACGCGCGCAGTATGCGCTTCCGTTCCGGCGTGACGTTCTCCGGCACGCACAGCCGCACGCGATAGCCGCGCGCGGCGCCAATCATGGCGTAAGCGATTCCCGTGTTGCCGGATGTTGCGTCGAGAATGACCTTGTCGCGCGTAAGCGCGCCCGACCGCTCGCCGTCGGCAATCATCCGCGCGGCCGGACGGTCCTTCACTGATCCGCCGGGATTCTTCCATTCCGCCTTCGCATAGAGCTCCACATTGTGGAGCCCCGCCTCGAACGTCGACAGCCGGATTAGCGGCGTATTGCCGATCAGATCGACGATGGACGTAGAGGTACGGGGAGGTCCTGGGATGGCGACTGGCATATCCGACTGGGAAAGTCCGGATTATAACAACTCCCAATATCCAACTCCCAACTCCCAAGGTGAAGGCCGGCTGAAGCCGGCCGCCACGTAGAGAACGTCTTGGGATTTGGGGTTTGGGCTTTGGGCTTTTCTAACTTGCTGGTTTGCCCTCGGCGTCGCGGATCTCGACAGCGCCGAGATTCAGCTTCCGGAGTTCGGGCTCGATCTTCGAGCGATCGCCGACGGCGATGATGACGAGGCGGTCCGGCACCAGGTACTTCTTCGCGACCGCGAGCGTTTGATCATTGGTCACGGCGTTCACCTGCTGGGCGTAGAGCGTGTAGTAGTCGAGCCCCAGGTTGTAGATGAAGACGTTCGAAAAGTTGTTCACGGCGTTCGCGCTGCTGTCGAACGCTCCCGCCAGGGAGTTGGTCAATGCATCCTTGGCCTTCTTCAGTTCGTCCTCGGTCATCGGCTTCTCGACCATCCCACGAAGTTCCTTCAGGATCTCGCTGATGGCGGGTGCCGTGACGTCTGTGCGGATGCCGGACGCGACCTGGAACGGCCCGGGTGCCCGACGGAATATGAACTGCGAGTTCGCGCCATACGTGTACCCGTGCTCCTCACGCAGGTTCATGTTGATGCGGCTCGAGAAGAGGCCACCAAGCGCGAGGTTCATGACCTGCACGGGGCGGAAGTCGGGCGATGAGCGTGCGACGCCGATGATCGCCACGCGTACCTGCGTCTGCGGGCTGCCAGGCTTGTCGACGATCACCACGCGCGCCTGGGTCGTCACCGGGGTGCCGAGTGCAGGCGTGACGGGCGTCCCGCGGGGCCATGCGCCGAACGCCTTGTCCGCCAGGCCACGCAGCTCCGCCATCGAGATGCTGCCGGCAACGACCAGCGCCGCGTTGTTCGGGACGAAGTTCTGCTTCCAGAATGCCACCATGTCATCGCGCGAGATGCCCTTGACGGACGCTTCGGTGCCGAGCTCGCTGTAACCGTACGGATGTCGCGGGCCGTAGAGCGCGGCCGCGGTCACCTGCGCGGCGACCTGTGCCGGGTTATCGCGCTGCTGGAGCACTTGTGCAAGCCGGCTCGCACGCTGCCGATCGACTTCCGCCGCCGGGAAAGACGGGCGCAGCGCGACGTCCGCAAGGATGTCGAGGGTTGCCGGGAAGTTTTTCGACAGCGAACGGGCCGAGAGCGTCGTCGCATCCATGGAGCTGTTGGTGTTCAACGACGCGCCAAGCTGCGCGAGCTCGTCGGCAATCTGCAGTGCATTGCGCGCGTTCGTACCCTCATCGAGCATCGCGGCCACGAAATTGGCGAGGCCGGGCTTGTCGAGGGGATTCGCGTCGCTGCCGGTCTTGAGCACGAGGTTGGCCGCGACGATGGGGATGCCCGGCCGCTCGCTGAGGATCAGCGTCAGCCCGTTGGGCAGCGTGACGGATTGCGGCGTCGCGAGCCTGAGCGTGACGGCCGCGCTGGCCTTCGGCATCTCGTTGCGCCACGGCTCGTCGGCGTTGATTGCCTCCGCGCCCGCGCCTTGTGCCGGCTGCGGGGCCGACGGTGTCGCGGCTTGTGGGGCTTGTGGGGCCTGCGCAGGCACGCCGGGGACCGCGTGCAGGACGACGCGGGCACTCCCCGCGAGCTGGTTCCGCGCAAATGCCTGGAGACTCGCCGCCGTCACACCACGGTACCGCTCGATGTCTTTCTGCAGGTAATCGGGCGTCTTGAGAAAGTGGTTGTAGGAGTTCACCCGGTTCGCCAATCCACCCGGTCGCTCGAGGCTGCCGACGATGTTGGTTTCAATCGTGTTGCGCGCCTGCTCGACTTCGCTCGCGGCCGGCGGGGTCGCCCGGAATGCGGCCAGCTCCTCGTCGATCGCCTTCTCGAGCTCGTCGACGGTGTGGCCGGGTCTCGCCGTCGCTTCAATCTGGAAGATCGACCCGAGAATCAGTGAGTACTGCGAGGCCGCCACTGCTTGTGCGATCTGCTTTTCATAGACCAGCTTCTTGTAAAGGCGGCTGGAACGGCCTCCGCCAAGAATCTCGGCAGCCATGTCTGCGTCGGCGTCGCCCGGCTTGAAGATCGGCGATGTCACCCACGCCATGTAAACGCGCGGTAGCTCGATGCGCGCGGGAACAACGAGGCGCCGCTCGGCGGCAATCTTCGGAGCCTCGGCCTTGATCGGCGGCACCGCCGGCCCGCGCTTCAGCGTGCCGAAGTACTTTTGAACGAGCGTCTTGGTGCGCGCGCGATCGATGTCACCGATGATGACGAGGCTCGCGTTGTTGGGCGCGTAGTACTGCTTGAAGAAATTCTTCACGTCCTCGAGCTTCGCCGCCTGGATGTCCTCGTGCGAACCGATCACGTTGCCGTAGTACGGGTGCTCCTTGGGAAAGAGCGCCTGCACGAGCGCTTCTTCGGCGAGGCCGTACGGCTGGTTCTCGACGCTCTGACGCCGCTCATTGCGGACGACGTCCTGCTGATTGGAGAGCGCCGGCTGATCCAGCTTGTCCAGCAGGTAGCCCATGCGATCGGACTCGAGCCACAGAGCAAGGTCCAGCTCGTTCGAAGGGACCGTTTCGAAGTAGTTCGTGCGGTCGTAGTCGGTCGTGCCATTGAGGTCGCTGGCGCCCGCTGCCTCGAGCAGGCGGATGTGCGAGTCGCACGGCACGTGCTTCGAGCACTGGAACATCATGTGTTCGAAGAGATGCGCGAAGCCCGTCCGGCCCGCTGCCTCGTTCGCAGGACCAACGTGGTACCAGACGTTGACCGCGACGAGCGGTAGACGGTGAGCCTCGCTGAGGATCACATCAAGTCCGTTCGGAAGCGTGTACTTCTCGAACTGGATTTTCGGAATGTCCGCCGCTACCGGCGCGGGGCGGTTCTGGGCCGAAAGAGTGGTGACCGCGGCGGCGATCGCCGCGAGGAGAAAGAGCGCTCGTGTTTTCATGGTGCGTCAGTCCTTCGTCGGGGCGTTGTTCAGGCTTGCCCACAAGTACCAGCACGCCACGGATCGGTAGGGCCGCCACGCCTCGCCGATCCGCGTCAAGCGATCCGGCGTCGGCGCTTTGCGGAGTTTATACACTCGTTGAACCGCTTTCACGATCCCGAGATCGCCGACGGGAAGGACGTCCAGCCGTTGCAGGCGGAAAATCAGGAACATTTCCGCCGTCCACCGGCCGACGCCCTTCACTTGCGTCAATGTTTCAATCACTGCTTCGTCGTCCATTCGATCGAGCGACTCGATGGGCAGAGCGCCCTCCTCGATTCGCCGGCACAGGTCCCGGAGGTAGCTGGTCTTCTGCCCGCTGAGCCCGACGCCCCGAAGGCGCTCGTCCGGCATCGCCGTCACCTGCGCCGCAGACGGGAAGGTGTCGAACAGGGCTTCGAAGCGCGCGAATATCGTCGCCGCGGCCTTGGTTGAGAGCTGTTGCCCCACGATCGCGCGGATCAGCGCCTTGAACGGATCCGCGTGTTGACGCTCAGCGAGCCTGCAGGGCCCATGCACGCGCATCAGATCGCGCAGGATCGGATCGCGGCGGGCAAGCAGCCGGCGAGCCTTGGTGTAGTCAACAGCCATCATTTGAGGAGCGATGTCACGGCAACGTGCGCGCGCACTTCGATCAGGCCTGCGGCGATCGGAGGCTCTCCGGACTTCTGTTCCGCGAACGCCGCGCGAAAGGGCATCGGCGGCGGTGAGCTTACACCTTGTTCCTCGATCCTGAGAATTCGATCGAAGCTGCGTCCCGCTCCCGCGGCCGCCGCTTCGGCACGCGCGCGCCCATCCGGCACCGCCAGCCTCGGCGCTTCGCGTTCGAGCTTGCCGCGATCCTTCAGATCGAATCGAACGCCGCCGAGCGATGTCGCTCCGGCAGTCACCACCATCTCGAGCAGCTCGCCGATCCGATCGACGGCATCAACGCGGATATCGATCGTGTTGCGCGCTGCGTAACCGCACAAGACGCGGCGGTTGTCCGTATAGTCCCAGTCGGGTTGTAGGTCATACTCGGTGTCCGGATCGCGTCTCCGGGAATACCGGCCGCGCGGAGACGATCCTGCACCGGCTTTATCGCGTCGGCGTTCTTCCCCTGTGCGTCGCGCGGGTTCGCGGCGCGCGATTCCGCGGTCACTGATATCCAGGCGCGATCCGGGACTGCCTGGACGACGCCCTCGCCGGCGGTCACGACCACGGGCTACTCTCGTGGCGGCGGCGGTGGCTGCTGCGCGGCCGTCGCCACCGGCAGCACGAGAAACACGGCAGCGGCGAACGATTTCATCGAGCGAGTCACAGCATTTCTCCGTTGTCTTCCGGGATTCGGGATTCGGGATTTAGGATCCGGGATTCGACGAATCTCGAATCCCGCATCCCGAGTCTCGAGTCGACGTGACTACAATTATCCGTGAGGGCACACGTGGAAGTATCTGAGGTCAGGAAGCAACTCATGCACGCAATCGATCGCGCCAAGGCGCGCTCGCAACAGCACCGGCAGCATGCCGCGGAGGCGGAACGCGCCTACGCTGCATTCCTGGAGGAGGTCGCGACCCCGACGACGCGAATGATGGCCAATGTGCTGAAGGCCGAAGGCTATCCGTTTACCGTGTCGACGCCGAGCGGAGGTCTGCGCCTCGCGTCGGACCGCGGGCGTGATGATTACGTCGAGTTCGCGCTCGAGACCAATGGCGATAGTTCCATAGTTATCGGGCGGATTCGATACACACGAGGGTCGCGGACGTTGGAAGACGAGCGCCCGGTCAGGGCTGGCGCCTCGCCACAGGATCTGTCCGATACGGATGTGCTTGCGTTTCTGGTGAGCGCGTTGGAGCCGTGGCTGGAACGCTGATAACTCCCAAGCTCCAACTCCCAACTCCCAAACCAGTCTGCCTTCGCTACAACGAGCTTCTTGGAGGTTGGGCGTTGGCAGTTGGGAGTTTCCGGGCAACATGGATCGCCATGAGTCCGCCAAGCAATGGAACGACGTGAACGTCTGTGAAGCCGTGCCGCTCCAGCAGGCGCGCCACGCCCTCAGCGCCGGGGTACTTGCGAATCGACTCCGGGATGTACCGGTACGTATCGGGATCGCCGTGCAGCAGCAGGCCAAGCGTCGATCCGATGACGGTCAGGTACGACAGATACGCGGCGCGGACGACAGGATTCGCCGGACGATTGAAGTCGAGTGAGAGCAACCGCCCTCCGGGTGCGAGTACGCGGTGGATCTCGTCGATGGCCTGCTCGATGTCCGGTACGTTCCGCAAACCGTAGCCGATCGTCACCACGGTGAAACGCGACCCGCCGAACGGCAGCGCAAGCATGTCGCCGGCGACGAGCGGGGACCGAGGACGGGACGGTTTCGCTGCAGCGAGTTGCAGCATCCGGAAGGTCAGATCGAGGCCGGCGGCACTCCTCGCCTTCCTCGCAGCCGCGAAAAGAATGTCTCCGGTCCCGCATGCGAGGTCGAGCACGGAATCGTCCGACGTAATCCGCGCAAGGGAGATGAGTCGCTCCTTCCAGCGGCGATCGCGTCCGTATGAGAGCGCAACGGTGATGAAATCGTAGCGGTCGGCAATCGTGGCGAACAGCCCGCGCACATAGCGCCGTTTGCCCTCGGGGGTTGCAATCGTGGAGCGGAGGCTCATCGTCCGGCTGAAGCCGGACACTACCATGACGCCTACTGGGCGCGGAGCAGGAGGACTGGAACCTTCACGAGATGCCTGACGCGGTTGACCGTCGTGCCGCGTACCAGGTCATTGAGGAAGCGATGGCCGTGCGTGGACATCGCGAGCAGATCGACCCCCCGCGCTTCCGTGAGGCGGATCAGCTCGCTCGCGGGATCGCCCAATGCCAATTCGGTCGAGACCTTGAGACCGTGCGACGTGAGATCCGCTGCCAGCTTCTCGAGATAGTCGCGGTCCACCTTCATCTCTTCCGACTCACGCAGCTCCAGTCCATCGAAGTTACGGGCCGCCCAGCCATCGGCGACGTGGACGAGATGCAGCTCCGCGCCCGTGAGCGCCGCGAGCTTGCGCACGTGCTCGATGATCGCCCGATCGGCAGACGAGTTTTCGATGGCGACGAGAATGCGGCGATACATGTTCAGGCCACCGTCTGGTACAGGAGCCAGCCGTTCAGCCCCGCAATGATAACGGCGACGGTCCAGGCCAGCACCTTTATCCACATGGGCGCAACGAAGGGACCCATCTTGTTCCTGTCACACGTGAACAGCACCAGCGGGAAAACCGCAAACGACAGCTGAAGACTGAGGATGACCTGGCTCAGGATCAGGAGCTTGCCGGTGCCTTCTTCTCCGTACAACCCGACGACGATCACCGCCGGAATGATCGCCAACAGGCGGGTAATGAGCCTCCGCAGCCACGGTCTGACGCGGAGATTGATGAACCCTTCCATCACGATCTGGCCGGCCAGGGTGCCGGTGAGCGTGGCGTTTTGACCCGAACAGAGGAGTGCCACCGCGAACAGCACGCTCGCTGCGCCTGTTCCGAGCAAGGGCGACAGAAGCTGGTACGCATCGCCGATCTCCGCCACGTTTTCGTAGCCCGTGCCGTGAAACGTCGCCGCCGCCATGATGAGAATCGCCGCGTTGATGAACAGGGCGAACATCAACGCTGCGCTCGAGTCGATTGTCGCGAACCGGATCGCCTCCGCCTTGCTCGCGTACGTGTCAACGTACTTGCGCGTCTGCACGATGGACGAATGCAGGTACAAGTTGTGCGGCATGACGGTGGCACCGAGGATCCCGATTGCGATGTAGAGCATGTTCGGGTCGCGCAGGATGCCCGTCGTCGGAATGAACCCGAAGGCAACCTCCGCCATCGCAGGCTTCGCCAGCCACAGCTCGATCGCAAAGCACCCCGCGATCATCGCGATCAGCGCGACCACGAGCGCTTCGACGTAACGGAATCCGCGATTCTGCAGAAACAGCACGATGAGCACGTCAAAAGCGGTCAGGCACACGCCCCAGATCAGCGGCAGACCAAACAGGAGATTGAGGGCGATCGCCGCGCCGAGCACCTCGGCGAGGTCGCAGGCTGCGATCGCGATCTCGCAGAGGAGCCAGAGACCCACCGTCACCGGCCACGAGTAGTGATCGCGACAGGCCTGCGCCAGGTCACGCCCGCTCGCAATCCCGAGCCGGACGGCCAGCGACTGCAGCAGGATCGCCATGAGGTTGGAGATGAGGATCACGCTCAGCAGCGTGTAGCCGTAGCGGGCGCCGCCAGCGAGGTCGGTCGCCCAGTTGCCCGGGTCCATGTAGCCGACGGCCACAAGGTAGCCCGGACCGGCAAAAGCGAAGAATTTGCGCCAGAAGCCTGCGTCGGACGGCACCTCGATCGAGCCGTGAACCTCGCGAAGGCTTTTCTCGCCGCGCGGCAACCGCCAGCCCGTGGTCGGAACCTGATCGGACTCGGTGTTCATCTTTTGACCGGTCAAAAATACATGGATGCCCAATCAAAAGTCAATTTATTCTGACTCGAAATTCGGCTACAGTAGAGTTCGAACTACGAACATGCTGCTGCCGTCGAGCACTGTTGAGAACTATCTGAAGCACATTTACCTGGGGTCGACCGCACCCGGCACCACGCAGCGCCTCCTTCCCATGGGCCAGCTTGCCTCCGCGCTTGGTGTGACACCCGGCACGGCAACCACCATGGTCAAGGCGCTCGCGGAATCAGGTCTCGTGAAGTACGCGCCCTACTCTGGTGTCGCCTTGACGCGCGCGGGCGAAAAACTCGCCGCGCGGGTCCTGCGCCGCCATCGACTCGTCGAGCTCTTCCTCGTGCAGGTGATGGGGCTGCGGTGGGACGAGGTACACGATGAGGCCGAGCTTCTCGAGCACGCCGTCTCGGATCGCCTCATCGACCGGATGGATGAAATGCTGGGTCGTCCTGAAGCGGATCCACACGGGGACCCTATTCCGGACGCCGAGGGCGTCGTGAAACCGCAAGAAGCCCAAACACTCCTGACTTGCCCCCTGAATACTTCGGTGCGGGTGACGCGCGTGCTTGATCAGGACAAGGCGTTTCTACGGTTCATCGAGGGCCATGACCTGAAGCCCGGACAAGCAATTCAGGTGGAAACGCGCGATCAGGCGGCTGACAGCGTCGTGGTCCGCGGCCGAAACGATCGCCAGCTCACCATCGGAACGCGAGCCGCGTCGAAGCTGCTCGTTCAAGTCGCCGACGGCGCCACGCCAAAATAACAGGCGATTGGCCGCCCGTACCAAACTTCCTAGTCACCCCTGTCAAATTTCTTGACTTGAGGTATCAAAATCTGTATTTAGACTAGTCAAAATATGACTTGGCTGAATCGTGCGTCGCGAAGCAGCGGTGTCCTGGTTGCGTCACTTGTCGTCGCGGTGTTTCTGAACGCCGCGCCCGCGCTGGCGCAGCAGTCAGACCCCGAGGCGGGGTTCCCCACCACCGGGCCGCTGTCCGGCTACATGGACTTCCACTTCAACAAGGCAGGTGGCGAGGACGGCGTTCTCGATTTCCACCGCTTTGTTCTGCTCCTCAGCCACTCTTTCTCCTCGCGAATTCGATTTGTCGGTGAGTTGGAGGTTGAACACGCCTTTGTCGAAGGCCTCGAGGAAGCAGGCGAACTGGAGCTCGAGCAGGCCTACGTCGATTTCCTCCTCTCCCGCCGCCTGAACGTCCGTGCGGGCATGCTACTGATGCCCATCGGCATCATCAACGAGCGCCACGAGCCTCCGGTGTTCAACGGGGTTGAACGACCCTTCGTCGACACCGTCATCGTGCCGACCACGTGGTTCGATGTCGGGGCCGGTATTCACGGCGAGCTCGGTCGCGGTCTCCGTTACCGCGCGTACGTGGTCGCGCCGCTCAATTCGCTGGAGTTCAGCGCCGAGGAAGGGATTCGTGGCGGACGGCAGAAGGGGTCCCAGGCCAACGTGCGCAACGTCGCAGTCACGGCACGAACGGAGTATCTCGGCCTCCGCCACCTGACCCTTGGCGCCAGCGTCTGGAGCGGTGAGTCCAGCTTCGCGACGCCCAGGCTTGATACGTCGGTGACGGTCGGCGAGCTGGACGCCCGGTACCGTCGCGACCGTCTCGAGTTGCGCGGCCAGTTCGCCCAGGTGCGCATTGCCGACGCCGCACGCCTCAATGACAGCGTCAGCCGCACGGTAGGCGTCTCTCCCAACATCGCCAAGGCGCTGCGCGGCTTCTATGGGGAGGCTGCCTACCGCGTGTGGAACGCTGGCGCTCCGCGCGACCTGGTCGCGTTCTTCCGCTACGAGAACTTCGACACCCAGTTCCGAATGCCTGAAGGTTTCCTGCCGCTGAAGGAATTCGACCGCGACGCATGGGTCACGGGCGTCACCTACTACCCTGACCCCGACGTGGCCGTAAAGGCTGACTACATCTACCTTCGGAATCAGAGCGGCATCTTCGCAAATCGCCACCTGGTCAACATTGGTCTTGGCTGGTGGTTCTGAGGAACGCCATGTTTATTCGAATGATGTTCTTGCTCCCCCTGCTCGCGCTCACGACAACGTCGCCAGGCGCGGCACGTGCTGCGCAGACTCAGGGCCCGCGAGTCATCGAGATCTCCGCCGAGCGTTTCGAGTTCTGGCCGTCGGAGGTCACGGTCGCCGAGGGAGAAGAGGTCGAGTTGCGGCTGCGGAGCGACGACACGATTCACGGCTTTCGCATCATCGGCACGGGCACGAACCTGGCGATTCCAAAACGCGGAAAGGGTTACGCGACGGCCAGGTTCATTGGCGCCGTGCCCGGCCGGTACACGTTCGAGTGCAACCGGATGTGCGGCGCGGGTCATAACTTCATGCGCGGGGTGCTGATTGTGCGGCCGTCTTCAATAGGAAGTGCCCCATGACGCGTCCCCTCATCGGTGCGCTCGTGGTCTGGACCACACTGGTCATGTTCCAGACGACCGCTGAAACACAGACTCCTCAGACGACGCCGGGCGGATCGCTATCCGGCCTGACACCAGTCGAATTCAGCGAGTTTCGGCTGGGATTGACCGACTTCAGTGAAGTGGAGACGGCAGAAGAAGGGCTCGGCCCCGCCTTTAACGGCACGAGCTGCGCGGTGTGCCACAACGTGCCGGTCATCGGCGGTGGCGGCGTGATCCTTGAACTCCGCGCCGGCTATCGCAATGACCTCGGCGAGCACACCGGGTTGAACCCCGCCAACGACACGCTGATCCACATGCTCTCGACTCCGTCACATACCTGCCAGCCGCAGATTCCCGATGACGTGAACGTCATCGCGAGACGCGCGCCGATACCGCTGTTCGGCGCAGGGCTGGTCGAAGCGATCCCGGACGAGCTGCTGCTCGCGCTCGAAGACCCATTCGATCGCAACCGTGACGGCGTGAGCGGCCGTGCGGCGATCGTGGTCGATGTCGCGACCGGACATCGTCGCGTCGGGCGGTTCGGGTGGAAGGCACAGCACGCGACATTGCTCGCGTTTGGAGCGGACGCCTACCGCAACGAGATGGGGATAACGAACGATATCTTCCCCTTGGAATTCGCCTTTGGCGTGCCCGCGGCCCAGATGCGGCTGTGCGATCCGTTTCCGGATCCCGAAGACAAACGGAATCTGCGCACGGGGCGCCGCGGCATCGACAACTTCGAATCGTTCATGCGGTTTCTGGCGCCCGTCGCACGGAGCCACGTTACCGAAGCCACCCTCGAAGGCGAGCGGGTCTTTTCCGTAATCGGGTGCGCGACCTGCCATGTCCCTCGACTGACGACCGGACCGAGCTCCCACCCGGCATTCAACAGACGCGACGTCGATCTCTTTTCCGATCTCCTGTTGCACGATGTCGGAACGTTGGACGGCATTCGCCAGGGCGCGGCCGAACCGTCCGAGATCCGAACACCCGCGCTGTGGGGTCTGCGGTTCCGCAGGCCGTTACTGCACGACGGCAGCGCGGCGACGATTGCCGAGAGTATCGAACGCCACGGCGGCGAGGCCGACCTGGCGAAGCGCGGGTTCATGGCGTTGCCGCCCGCCGAGCGGGAACGGCTGCTCGCCTTTCTGCGATCGTTGTAATAGCTGCGGCTCGCGTCCGCCAACACGCCGCGAAATTCGTCGTGAAATCAACCCTCGCTGACGAAGCGGCCGATCACCTCCGCCAGCCGCGTGGCATCGGGCACGACTGACGCCTCGCCGGTCGACACGCCGTCGAGCGTGTGATTGCTGAAGCCGTACGCGACGAGACAGCATCGGGCGGATGCGTTGACCGCGGTTTCGTAGTCGACGCGCGAGTCGCCCACCATCAGCGCGTGATCGGGCGTGACGCCCGCCCGCTCCATGAGCGCGCGCAGACCCGCCGGATCCGGCTTGCGCGGAAACGGGCCATCGCCTCCGATGACGTCGTCGAAGAGATCCCTCAGGCCGAGCCCCTCGAGCACGCGCTCGGATGGACGCAGCGGCTTGTTCGTCAACACCGCCACGCGCGCGTGCTCGCGCGCTCCACGCACGATATCGGCGACGCCGTCGTAGGGACGCGTGTGGTTGAGCAGCCGCGTGTCGTAGATTTCCAGGAACCGCGCAATGGCATCCGGCGTGTCCGGCAGGCGCGCCGCGGCCAGCGCGCGCCGCACGAGCACCTTCGCGCCTTCGCCGACCATCTTCGTGATGGCGTCCTGCCGCAGCGGCGCCGCCTTGAGCTCGACGAGCAGATCATTGACGGAATCGGCGAGGTCGCGCGACGAATCGATGAGGGTGCCGTCGAGATCGAACACGATCAGGTGGCTGAATACGTGGCCCACGACGTAGGCGTCTCCCATACGGTGACGCGCACGACGGGCAGGCCCTGCTCGCGCGAAACGTCGAAGATCAATCGGGCGATTCGTTCGACGGTGGGATTGCTGTCGATGACGTACACCGGTTCCCCAAGCGACTGCAGTGGCGTCACGAGTGGATCGTCGTGCCGCAGGATCATCTTGTGATCGAGCTCGCGATCGATCCACCCCTTCACCACGCGCTTGATGTCGCTGAAGTCGACGACCATGTTGCGCGTATCAAGCGCATCGGTGCGCACTTCAATCTCCGCGACCGCGTTGTGCCCATGCGGGTGCTTGCAGACCCCGTTGTAGTCGAGGAGGCGATGCCCGTAGCAGAAGTCGATGCGCTTGGTGACCGAGTACATACTCTGTAATCTTAGTTGCGCGACTCCCAACTCCCAAAGCACATGCCGTCATCTTCAACAGCTGTTCTTCTCTCCGCCGGACTTGACAGCGCCGTGCTCGCGGCATCCGAAGCACGCTCGTCACGCGTGCATCCGATCTACGTGAGCGCGGGTATGGCCTGGGAATCCGAGGAGCTGGCCGCGCTCGAGCATCTCCTGTTGTCGCCCCCGTTTGGGACGCTCGCGCCTCTTGCACGACTGACCTTCACCGTCCGGGATCTATATCCCCCGACGCACTGGGCGCTCCGCGGCGAACCGCCGGCCTTCGACACGCCGGATGAAGATGTCTATCTCAGCGGGCGCAACATCATCCTCCTCACCAAGGCCGGGATCTATTGCGCCCAGCACGGGATCGCTCGCATCGCGCTGGGGCCACTCGCGGGAAATCCGTTCCCGGACGCGACACCGGAATTCTTCGACTCGATGGCTCGCGCGTTGTCACTCGGCCTTGCGGAGTCGATTCGCATCGACGCGCCGTTCGCTGAAAAACACAAAGCCGAAGTGATTGCGATGGGGCTCGAGCTCGGGGTTCCGCTGGAGCTGACGCTTTCCTGCATGAACCCGGGCGACGGGCAGCATTGCGGCATGTGCAGCAAATGCCGCGAGCGACGTGACGCGTTCAACGAGGCAGGGGTACAGGATCGGACGAGGTACGCCGTTCAACCGGCGCGATAGATTTCTTCTCCGTCTATGAACGTCTTTGCCACGCGAAACGCGCGATCGAGCACGACAATGTCAGCCACGTTGCCTTCCGCGATCACGCCGAAGCCCGTGAGACCGACCGCGCGCGCCGGGGTCGTCGAACACATGATCGCGGCCTCTGCAATCGACGCGTGGAACATCGTGACGATGTTCCGGAACGCACGATCCATCGTCGAGGTACTTCCAGCAAGCGTCCCATCGTCGAGCAGCGCCGCCTGATCGGACACGCGGATCGAACGTCCGCCGAGGCGCGCAGTCGAGCCCGGAGACAATCCCGATCCGCCGGTGCCGTCGGTAATGGCCATCACCCCGTGGACACCCTTCGCCGCGATCGCGACGCGGCACATGGCCGGGTGCACGTGGAATCCGTCGCAAATGAGCTCCACGTCGACTTCGTCGTGTGTCAGGACCGCGCCTACGAGACCGGGTGCGCGATGCGTCACCGGCGTCATCCGGTTGAAGAGATGCGTCGCGTGGCGCACGCCGGCGTCGATGGCCGCAACCGCCTGCTCGAAATCCGCCCCCGAGTGGCCAAGGGATACGCGGTGACCGGCTCGCACGAGGGCCGGGACGAGATCGAGCGTGCCCGGCAACTCCGGCGCAATCGTGATGATGCCGATATCGGCACGCCCCGATTCGATCGTCGCGAGGATGTCGAGGCCAGTGAACTGGCCTTCGCCGCGCTCGTCGTTCGGCAACCGCAGGCACGCTCGCGGCTGCGCGCCGCGGTAGTCGGGGTTGATGAAATTGCTCTCGAGGTGCGCCGGCAGCACGCGGGCGCTCCCGTGCGGACGGCCCATGCGGGCGCGACCGACCTGGTCGAGCACCGCACGCAGATCCGCCGGACCACAGGCGACGGTCGTCGGGCAGAACGCGGTCACGCCGTACCGCGGCAAACGAGCGGCGATCGACGCAATCGCGTCGCCGCCATCCAGCGTGTCATGCCCCTCGATGCCATGCACGTGCACATCGATGAAGCCGGGCACGACAAACGCATCGCGAACGTCGACGATCGAGGCACCCGACGGCAGGCTCCGCATGGTTTCGATCGCAGCGATGCGTCCCTGGTCGATGACGAGCGATGTGTTGGTGAGGATGCGGTCCGGCAGGACGATGTCGCCGCCGGCGAGGACGATCATCGGTCGAGCATGGCCGCGCGCGCGGCGCCGAGCGGGCCGCCATCTTCACCGAGCGTCGCAGCCGCAACAGTCAGCGACCCCCCGATGGTTCGGGGCACACGGCGCAGCGCCTCGGCCTGCGACGGCTGCAGGAGCAAATCCGCCGCCTCGGCGATCAGGCCGCCCAGAAGCACCATGTTCGGATCCGTGATCACCACCATGTTGGCGACCGCCATCCCAATGTAGCGCGCCGTGTCGCGAACGACGGAAATCGACACGCCATCACCGGCGCGCGCTGCGTCGAAAACCTGCTGGAGCGTAATCGCCCCGATGTCGCCCCCCGCCATGCCGAGCACCCGGGACTCATCGCCCGATTTGATCCGCCACACAAGGCGTCGAACGATGCCCGCGTTGCCGATTTCCGCCTCGAGGCAACCGAACCGTCGATAGTCCTCCCGCTCGACAGGATTGAGCGCCATCCACGAGGCGACGCCCGCAACGCCATGGGCGCCCTCGAAGGGTCGTCCGTCGATGATCAGGCCGGCATGCACACAGTCGGCGGCGGTCAGCGAAGCCACGTAAGAGATCCCCTGCGCCACGCCAACCCAGTGCTCGCCAAGAGCCACCGCGCAGCCGCGCGTCACGATCCGCGGCGGTTTCGAAACGCCGGCGGCGCCAGCGGCTGCGGAAATGATGCTCGCGATGCTCTCCTCGAGCGGATCGCGCACGGCGATTCCCACGGCAGACAGCGACGTGCCGGACACTGCCGCCCGCACGGCGTCGGCGGCAGATGTTGGATTTGAGCCCTCGCGTTTGCCGCGCGCGGTGATGACGCCCCGGTCGTCGGTGACAACGGCCACGATGGCATCCTCGCGAACCTCGACGCCCAGGATCACGGCGCGATCTTACAGGAGATTCCCGAAGGCCTCATCTGTCGGACCTGTCCAGTATGCCGGGCCAGTCGACGTGCACGTGAAGCTTGCGTCCTTCGAAGGGCAGCGTGCAGGTACTGAGCGAGGGCTGGAAAACTTCAGCGTCGAGACGTTTGAGGAGCATGACGCATCCGCGCTCCTCGGGAGCGGTCATGATGACGACGCCGCCGCTTTCGGCTGGTGGGAATTTTCGATCGTCCAGGTAATCACGATCGAAACTGATTAACGTGCGCCGGAGCTGGCGGGCAAGCCGGAAGTGCTCTCCGTCGCGCGCGCGCCGGAGGTCATCGTGCTCGATGACGAAAAGAGCGTCCCAGTGCAGCGTGGTGCGCATGAACGAAACGAGGCCAGCGGGAACGTTCGCGTCGACGTACACGCGCGGATGTTCTGTGATCCGTTCAGCGTGCGGTCCTAATTCGGAAGCCAACGTCCCCATGATGACCCCGCTTACCTATGCCTCTCCAAGTCCGGCATCGTGTCGGTGGCGTCGTCCGGCGCAGGATGATCGCGCGTGGCGCTCTTCGCCTCGCGTTTCAGCCGTGCCACCAGCTCATCGCGCTTGTGCATCAGCTCCTTCCGCGGCCGGCGATTGTGCTCCGATCCCACGGCGTACTCGCAGAACAGCGGAAACGCGATCGTCGAGTCGCAGTAGGCGACCGCCGTGTCTGGCAGCACCCCTGGATTCACTTTCCCCCAGCTCACAGCCTCTGCAGGCGTGGCGCCGGAGAGACCGCCCCAGACGACCGAGTCGGTCGTGATCTGAATGAAGTAGTCGTTGCCGCCCTTCGGGATGCCGTACACCTCCCAGAGCGTCGGCTGCCCCTGGAGGTAGAAGTTCTTCGGTGAACCACCGCCCAGGATCACACAGCCGTTCTTCGTTCCAGCAAGAATGAACGCGCACACCTCGTTGACGTCCTTGTTCGGATCGATCATCAAGCGGCTGTCGTTGATCAGCTCGTGGTAGGCGATATTCATCCCGATCGAACTGTCGCCGGGCGAAGACGTGTAGATAGGGACGCCCGCAGCCGCAGCGGCGGCAACGACTGAGTACGCTTCGCATCCGGGTTGGCGCGTCATGAGATCGCGGCCGAGCGCGTAATGGAGCTCTGCGGTCGACACCGGCCCATTCATACCCCACCGGATCAGGAATTCTCGGATATAGAGGTCGGTCTCGAGCAGCACCGTCGACGGGAACAACACATCGTAGATGCGGATAACCCCTTCTTCGTAAAGCTCGACGTCGTTGACGAACGGCGACCCCCGGTGGAGGGTGAAGTTCAGCGCGTAGTGGAGGTCGTGATAGAGGTTCGCGCCCGTGCTGATGACGAAGTCGACGAGCCCGCGCTCCATCATCTCGACGATGCAGCCCCCCAGGCCTGCCGGAGTCAGCGCCCCCGCGACGGTGAGCCCGATCATCGTGTCGTTCTCGGGCAGGAGCATCTTGTCGGTGAAGATCCGGCACGCCTCGCCGAGACGCGCGGCGTTAAATGCCTGGAATCCTTCATTGATCAGGTGGTGAATGTCGGCGCTTCCACGCGGACGGTAGTAACGGATTGGCTTTCCCGACAGGTAGTGCTGGCGGGTCTTGCCCGTCGAACCGGGCGCGCGGTGAGGCATAGGCGTGTGATCTGCCTTGAGAAACAGCTCGCCGGTAGCTTAGCATCCCTGGCACAGCCGCGGACCTGGGAAGGTCCGGGCGAAACGCCATGAGTATCGAACAGCTCGACTTCAACTCACCGTGGATGATCGCGACGATCGTCGCGGGTACCGTTATCCTCCTGCTGCTGTTCGTGATCTGGCGGAAAGGGCGGCCGTTCGCAACCGGATACGTCTTCCGCGCCAGCCGCTTGAGCTCGGGTAACCGATGGTTTCCCACGCAGGTGCACATCACGCCGACGACCATCGTCCATTACACGCCGCGGTGGTTCGGCCGAAACGAGCATTCCATCCACATTGCGCACGTTGCTTCGGTCCGGATCAACACCGGCGTTCTCTTCAGCGACGTTTATATTGAGACCTCCGGTGGCGCCAGCCCGGTGAAATGCCACGGCCACCGGAAGCGGGACGCTTTGGAAATGCAGCGCCTTATTGAGCAATTTCAATCAATTTATTATCCCCAGCAGCCACCGCCCCCCCCTGTGGCTCAGAACGAGACGCGCCGATAGACAGGTGGGCCTTCCTGCCCACTATTGTGCCTGTGGACGAACTGACTTTTGCCGCCCGGCGTGCCGTTGCGTCGCTTCCGAAACCCGGCGAAGCGCCGGATCTCGAAACGCGCTTCCGGAACCTCGTACAGTCGCCGCTGCGTGCCGGCCTGCTGCGGTTCCTCAGCGCACGCCCCGATGAGCTCTTCGACGTCGAAGCGTTGATGTCGACGTTCGGCCGCCTGCGGCTCGACGTCGAGAACTGCGTGAACGAGCTCGTCGCTTTTGGCGTGGTCCACAAGGTCGCAGGGACGCCGCCGAGGTTCGGCGCCGCGCGCCCGTCCGAAGAAGATTCCGCGCTGCTCCTCGATCACTTCCTCGAGCGGCGTGCGGCGATCAGCACCGAGGACTCGGCGCCATCGGTCCAGCGCTTCCGCGAGATGATTGGCCGCGACGAGAAGATGCTGATCGTCTTCGAGTGGATCCGCACCGCCGCGAAGTCCGACATCGCGGTGCTGATCCTCGGACCGACCGGCTCGGGCAAGGAAGTCGTGGCGCGCATGATCCACGAGCTGAGCCGCCGCGGCACAGAGAAGTTCCAGGCCGTGAACTGCGCGGCGCTGCCCGACACGCTGTTCGAATCGGAAATCTTCGGCTTTGAGAAGGGCGCGTTCACCGGCGCCCACGATCGCAAGCCCGGACGCCTCGAGCTGGCCGATCACGGCACGCTGTTCCTCGACGAA
>OBEQ010394864.1_pt1 | contig 21025 bp, 26 predicted proteins | sample 1670901 | NCBI WGS metagenome assembly OBEQ01 (sample SAMEA104232315, study PRJEB22302) | groundwater metagenome | biome: forest; feature: aquifer; material: groundwater | place: USA | collected 2011-08-07 | depth 5.4 m
AAAGTAACCAACAATCACTATTTTGAGACGTATGAGGAGTTCAGAAGAACCAGTCTGAAGTTTTTCAAGAATCTTGATTCTTACAAGCAAGAATTATCAACCTTGATGACCGATAATTTTCAACTCGTCCCCAATCTAGAGTTGCAAACCTGAGTTAGTTGGGTATACCAGCGTTATTTGATTTTCACAGTTAGAAGGAACAGCTGTAAAAGTATATAGATCGTTAATCCCAAAATTTTTAAATAAAGGCAGGTTGACAGAGAATTCTAGAGTTAATTTCTTAAAGTACTCGAAACTTCGGGAGTAGACTGTTGGAGAAAATTCACCATCTGTAAAGTCATATATTCTTACCGATGTTCCATCAACATTATATTTTATTGCTTTCTTTAGTTTAAGGTCTTTTAATTGCGGATATTCAAGAGCACCAGTAGCATATGAAATATCTTTACTAGATTGATTATCGGTAGGCGACTTTGCAGGTTTACAAACCAGAGGAAAGTATGTAAGATCAACAAGCTGTTGGGGTGAATTTGCGGGAGCTACAACTGTGGACGATTTTGGTCTAGGAGTAGCTGAATTATCGCAAGCTGGAAGATAAAATATAGATGTAAATGCTACAGCTGCTGCAATTTTTCTAAATGATTCTTTCACAAAGCTTATTATACTAAAGATCTTTATGAAGAGCTAAATCGTGCTCACTCTGGTGAGGGGGTATTAAATTGGCTTCTGTTATAGAACTATAATATCAAAGCAAAAGGGTTCTTGAGAGGCTCTAAGTTTGTCCAGGCGAGTGGATTCGAATCTTTAATAAGGCTATCCAAAGGTGAAGGCAAAGATTTGAGTTCCAGGAGTGAGAAATTCCAAATGGAGCAAATGATTGCCTGCTTGCCCGTGCAGATTAATAAGGTTATATAAACGCGGTCCATTTATAGTAATTTTTCCTTCAGAGACATCATCCCCTGCATTGTTGACGTTAACAGGCTTTCCATCCAACAATACTTTTATTTGATCATCTTTGGATTTGGGAGTTATCACCAGAAAAACTTTGTCGCTATAAAAATTAAAATCCAGGTTCGAGTCTTTAACTGTTTGTGCATATTCATCTTCAATGTCCCATTTCCCTCCCAGACTAAAATAATCTTGTGGTGGATTATTATCAACAAATCTGTCTCTTCTTTTTGAGCCCATATAAGTTTCTGGGGTCAACTGCGTTTTTGGGGTTTGATCTGAAATCTTAAGCACAGATTGATCAATACGTTTGCCCTCCTTCTCAAGAAGCTGCTTGATTGCTGTCTCCGATTGATCATATTCTCCTTCTCCAAAATGGGTTCGTCTGATATTGCCGTTGGCGTCAATCAAATATTCAGCCGGCCAGTACTGATTACTGTAGGCAAACCAAGTTTTGTAGTCATTATCCTGAGCTACAGGATAGTGGATACCATATTGTTTAATTGCATTTAGGACATTGTCTGTATTTTTTTCAAACTCAAATTCCGGAGTATGCACCCCAACAACTACAAAACCTTGGTCTTTATATTTGTCATACCAGGCTGTGACGTGGGGTAAAGTGCGAATACAATTGATACAGGTATAAGTCCAAAAATCAATCAAGACAACTTTTCCGCTAAGATCAGCCAGAGTCAGAGGTTTATCAACATTAAGCCATTTATTTATTCCTGTAAATTCTGGTGCCTTCCCCAAATTTGGTAAATTCATAACTGGAATGGAATTAATCTGATTGTTTTCTTTTTTATTTTTTAAACTTTTGAGTTCTTTTTGTACCTGACTATTGCCCTCAAGTTTATATAAAAAATTTGAGTAAGATGGAAACGTATCTAAAAGTTTGGCCTGCAAAACTTTATCATAATTTGTAAATATTAAAATTGCAGTCAGGATCATAATTAGACCAAAAATCCGCTGAACTGATCCTGTATATTTTGATAAAAAACGGCTTTTGGTTAAAACTGTTTTGCCCGCCAGAGCAAACAAAAAAAGTGGAATTCCAACGCCGATAACATAAACCAAAGTCACAAGAACAACTTCTAAGTTAACAGAGCGCGTTGCTGCAAGCGTGGCAATTGTTGCCAGAATTGGACCAGCGCAAGGGGACCAAACAATTCCCAGGGCAAACCCTGTGACATAGCCTCCAACAAATCCCTCTCTGCGTTCACTAGTTTTTGCACCAATTTTTCCACTTAAGCGGCTGACATATCCTTCAACTATTTGGCTTAATTTAGGACTAACTAAAACCAGCCCCAAAAACCCAATCACCAAAACTGCAAAGATCCGCAGTGAGTTTGGATCAAAAGGAATGATTTTTACGATGTAGGAAATGGTTAAGGTAAAAAGGGCAAAGCTTGAGATTATCCCCAAGGTTATTCCCAAAGGTTTTCTCTTTTCACCAGTCGCGGTTGAAGAAAGAATAATTGGTAAAAGCGGCCAAATACAAGGAGCAGCAATCGTCACCAGGCCAGATAAAAAGGCAAAAAATAAAAGAATTACCATATTATTGAATATATTGAGTCAATGCTTTCACCAACATATCTTTATCCCAATCTACTATTTCTGGTCCAAAAACTGGTTTACCATCTTTTAAAATTATCTTTGCCGTCTGATGGACAACACCAAACTCTTGAGCTAATTTTTTCTCATCTTCATCAGTATCGCTATCTCCCCAGTTTACACGGAAGCCAATAATTTTATCAGTCTTTAAACTGTTAAATCCTGCCTTTAGATTTGGCTCCTCTGCCCGGCAGATTGGGCACCAGTTGGCGTAAAAATCCAAAAAAATAATCTTTTTCTCTTTCAGCGCTTTTTCATATTCATCTTGACTAAACTTAAGATATTTTGTCTCTTTACCAGCTAAAGCTTTAGGTTTAGCCGAAATAGAACCAACGTTTGTTTCAGAGACGGTGTAGTTTTGTTGATTTCCTTTATAAAAGAAATATCCTACTGCAGCAACAGCTAATAAAATCAAAATTACAATTGCAAGACTTCTGCTTAATTTTTTTCCCATATTATTTTTCCATCATCATTTTTCCATTCTCCATCATTGTTCCATCTTGCCAGATGCTTTGACCTTCTTTAAGTTGCATTTTGCTACCATCAGTCTTGACAACAGTTCCGTCGGTTATTACTTTCTCTCCATTTTTTAGAGTTACGTCTTGGGTCATGGCAGTCATCTTTCCACCCTCCTCAACCATCATCTTCCCATCTTTCATAACATAACCTACGCTCATCATCATTGCCTCTTTAGCCATTTTCTCCATTTTGGCTTTTTGCTCATTGACCATCTTAGTCAGCTGATCAATTTGAGGTTTATATTTAGCTCTTGCTCCAAAATAGCCCAAAACAGCACCAACTATTAATGCTACTATTACCCAGGTCATCATGTTTTTATTCATTTGTTCATTCATAATATTCACCTCCTTTCACTTAGTGTTTTAATTGACTATAGATTCGGCCACTTATTTTTGCCAGAACCATAACCACAATTGCTATTACCAACCAAGGGTCAAGAATATGTCGCAAGCTCTGTAAAATTATTCCCAATATTAGTACTGCCGTTGCGCTGATATAAGCAAAGCGGGCGGCAATGTAGCGATGAAGTGCCTCACGCTCATCCTTGGCATTTTCTTGCCAGATTAAAAGAGAAAAAACAATAAAAACAACCGCCAATGAAACCATAATAGACATCTCAACTGGTTGAGGCATCCAAAAATCCAAAGGATTAAGAAGTATGACAGCAAGAATAATAAGAATAATTGAGATTAAGAATTCTAACCAAAAATTATTTTTCATATTTAATCTGAAAGACTTCATCAATCTTATTATCAAAAAATCTGGCTATTTTAATTGCTAAAAGTACAGAGGGTGTGTAATTCCCCTTTTCGATAGCAATTATTGTTTGTCTTGTAACGCCAATGCTTTGGGCAAGTTGTTCTTGTGTTGTTCCTTTTTGTTTGCGAAGAGCATAAACCTTATTTGATACATATTCTGCCATCAAACAGAGTATAGGATCTATAATAACTAATGTCAAGTAGACTTGACATTAGTTATTATTTTTAATATCTCCGCGATGTCATCAATTATAAACCACTATTGCATTGATACAGCCAATCCCATATTATATTTTTTATAGGTTTACTTATGAAACTACTGCGCTTTTTATTCCATTTACTTATCCTTGTAATAATAGTTGTTACCGCTCTTCTTTTGCTTTTGTACTTTCAATTTCGATCAAGAGCAACTCCAATTAGGGCTAATATTTATATCGACTACACACATCTTGTTGGACCAATCCCTACCAACTGGAGCGCTTTTGCTCAAGGTGGTGAAGAACCAGGCAGAAGAATGCTGCAAAACATTATCCCTCAGATAACTGAGCTTGCTCCCAAATATATAAGGATAGATCATATCTATGATGCTTATAACGTTGTTGGCAAAGATGCAAGCGGTAGATTGTTTTTTAACTGGAGTCAGCTTGATCAAACCATTTGTGACATCTATGCAGCGGGGGCTAAACCCTTCTTATCACTTGGCTACATGCCACCTGCCATATCTTCTGACGGCTCTCTTATTTCCGCGCCAAACAATTGGTCTGACTGGTCTCTTCTGGTGCAAAAAACTATCGAGCGCTACAGCGGACTAACAACTAGCTTGTGCAACGGTACTGTGTCAGGCAACAAACTAGCAGCAACCTATTATGAAGTCTGGAATGAACCGGATCTGGAGCAATTTGGCAAGTGGAGTCTGTACGGTGGCAGCAAAGACTATAAAGTTCTTTATTATTATTCATCCTCAGGAGCAACCAGGGCACGAAACGTTAATCATTTTTATCTGGGGGGTCCTGCCACAACCTCTGCCTATAAAAACTGGTTTCAAGTGTTTTTAAATTATGTAACTAAAAACAATCTGCGTTTAGATTTTCTCTCCTGGCATCACTACAGCCCAAACCCTGACGATTATCTGACGGATGTAACCAACATCAACTCCTGGCTGGCTGATAAATCCTATTCCCAATACGCCTTTTTGTCCAAAATCATCAGCGAGTGGGGTTATGATTCTCAACCTAATCCTATTGCCGATACTAATATCGGAGCAGCTTATACCATAGCTTCCATTAGAAACTTGATCGATCAAAATGTGCAAATGGCTTTTAGTTTTGAACTCAAAGATGGACCGGTGCCTAGCTGGGGAATATTAACTTATGCGGGAGCGAAAAAACCTCGCTATCTGGCGCTGCAGTTTCTTAATCTCAACGCCAGTCGCAGGCTTCAGATTGATGGTGAAGGCACGTATGTTCGGGCCATTGCCAGTATGAGGCCTGGAAAAGTTGTAGCCATCTTTGTCAATTTTGATAGACAAAATAGCAATGTGGAGCTTGTTCCAGTTACCATTACCAATTTACCCAATCTCACCTACAAACTGGCTCTGACTTATCTTGATGGGACAACTATAACCCTGGATGATATCTCCATCACCAACAACACTCTAAAAAGAAATATCCTAATGCAACCTAACATGGTAGTTGCCATGCAACTGGAACAGAAATGAAATTGGCAGTACAATAAATGAGTGAGATATTCACATAATCTTAAAACTCTTCGCAAAAGGCGAAGCGCCAATATAATCTCCTTAATTTTGACTATTATTGTTGTCGCCTTGATTCTTATTTTGGGTTTTTCAACTCTTGATGCCAAACAATTTTTATCTGGATTTGTAATCAGTTTTATGCGCGTAGCTTTTTCCTACGTAATTGCCTTGTTTTTGGCAGTTGTTCTTACTTTAGTTGTTACCTCATCGACTCTTCTGGAGCGGATAAGCATTCCAGTTCTGGATGTTCTGCAAAGCTTTCCTTCTTTTGCTCTTTATCCCTTATTTGTGATCTGGTTTGGCAAAAACTCCAGCGTCACCATTTTTATTCTGATTGCAGAAATGATCTGGCCAATTCTTTTTAGTCTTCTGGCAGCCAAAAAACAAATCAAGCAAGAGCTTGTTGAGGCTGCTTCCTCCTTCGGAGCAACTGGATTTAAATTTATAAATCACGTTTTATTTCCTTTGCTTTTCCCAGCTATTGTTACTGGTTCAATTATCGCCTGGGGTGAAGCATGGGAAGCCATAATTGCTGCTGAAATTATTGTCAATGTTCCTGGCGTAGGAACTTACTTGGCACGACTTGGTAACCAAGGGACAACCTCTATTTTGGTTGTGGGCATTTTCTTGCTGCTAACACTTCTTTTTGTTATTAATAAATTTTTATGGTTGTCTTTACTTAATATTTCAACTAAATATCAACAAGAATGATTGTCAATATAGACAATGTTACTAAAACTTTTGAGACAGAAGATCAAGAGATTATCGCTTTGGAGAAAGTAAATTTTGCGGTAACGGAGGGAGAGTTTTTATGCCTAATTGGTCCTTCAGGCTGTGGTAAGTCAACTCTTCTTAGACTACTAGCTCGACTGCAGCAACCAACGCACGGCCAGATTATCTGGGAAGTAAAACCCCAGATAGGTTTTGTTTTTCAAAACTACGGTCTACTACCTTTTTTGAGCGTTTTTGACAATATTGCTTTTGGTTTGAAGATGCAGGCAGTTGGCAAAGGCAAAATTAAAACTATTGTCTCGGACTTAACCAAAGAGGTGGGCTTGTCTGGTTTTGGGGACAAACATCCTAAAGAGTTGTCAGGAGGGATGAAGCAACGAGTTGGCATCGCTCGAGCGTTGGCCATCTCTCCCAATGTTCTACTTTTAGATGAACCTTTTTCCTCTCTTGATGAATTTACAGCTGAGGTTTTAAGACAACTTCTACTGGAGCTTTGGCAAAAAAGAAAAATAACCATCATTATGGTTACTCATTTAGTAAGAGAGGCTCTTGAGCTTGCCGACAAGATAGTAGTTATGAGTAAAGGTCCGGGGCAGGTAAAAGAAATTGCAAGCAACAAATTAAAGCGACCAAGAAATCTTCGCTCTCAAGAATTTTTCGCCCTGGAAGATAAACTGATAAAACTAATCAAGTTTTAAGCAAAAGCTCCACTTTAACTCCTTGCCAAACATCTGCTATTTTTTGAGCTTTTGCAAATTGCTTTTGCTTAACCGCCTCAGGGTTATTTTTCCCAGGTATTTGCCCATACGCCTGTTCCAATTCACGTTCCAAATTTAACCAGAAATCTCTGAAAGTTCTGTAATTTAAATCTTGGCTCTTCTTAGCTATTGCTGTTTGCAACTGAACCATCCTATTGGCGATCTTAGAATGGCCTGCTGCACCCAAATCAGGTTGCTGGACATTTACTATATCTTGCGCATAGAGAAGTCGTTCTGCCACTACATCAGTAAAGGCATCGATGGCTGTATTATCGTTGGCGTCTATAGCCTTGTCAAGAGCTTGTTTTATTTCCTCTCTTACCTGCTCAAAAGTTTTGTCAGTTGGTGCCTCTTTCTCAGCAATGTCATCTCCCATGATGTAAGTATATAAAAAGTTGTAGAAACTTAGGCACGCTTTAAGAAGTATCACAGGAGAAGATTTGAACTAAACAAGTGTTTTTTGCTGGTAGTAGAGAGTTTCAATTGCTTTTTGATCTTCTTTTGGTTCGTTTTGACTAACGCTTTCTAAAACTTCTCCTGTCTCTTGATCTTCAAATGCAACAGTCCACTGACCTTGGTTTTTATTAAAGACACATGTAGGAAAAAATATATGGTGGTGCCAAAATTTACCTTGATTATTTAAAGCATGAGCTTTATCTAAAATAATTTTTGCTGAAGAAGATAAATTAATTTGCTTTTCCCCATTAGCAAACATATTTCTTCCATGTAAAACCGCCAGTAATTTCTTACCCATATCCAGAGGCGCGTTATCTACATAAGCCACAAAAACCTGGCCATCTGAGGCATTTTCCAAAACAAAAGCGAATCTCTTTTGAGTATTGAATTTACATGCAGGAGTCAGAATATGATAATGCCAATTCTTTGCCTGATTGGCTAATTGATAGGCTTTTTCTTCTGTTTCCTGAAGAGTGATCTCTTGCATGTAGAGATTATAACAAGCTCTGGTGGACAAACTTAGAAAAACTTCAACCCAGATTAAGGAGTATATTTGGAAGTGGTATCCTGTGCTCTACAACCTGAATCTATCTGTATCACATGAAGATATTTAAACATTTTTAAAATTACTGTATCATGGGATATATAGATGAACAAAATATGTCTCCGCAACGGCAAGAACCAATTAATCCGCAGCCTAAGTCATTTCCGTTCATCTCAATTATCAGTATCCTATTATCACTTTTAATTGTAGGAGGCGGAGCCTTTTATCTGGACAGGAGATCGAGTCAGATCAAAACTTCTAATCAAAATACAACTGTCTTATCGCCAACTCCAACGACAATCATTCCCAGTGTCTTATTGACGAATACACTAACTGTAACGAGCACCCCAACTTCTAAATTAGATAAAAATAAGGTTAAAAGTGAAATCGAAAATTCAACTAATCCTAAAATAACAGTAGAGGTACTTGATTTTTCTCCAGTTGATAATTCTATAGTTGCCTATCTAGGACATGACGAAACCTGGAATAAATTTGGCATTTATTTCTTCAATTCTAAAACCAAATCATCAACAACAGTTTATGAGACACAAAAAATTGTGGGGAGAGGGGGGTTTTATATGGATAATGTGGCGTTAGAATTTTCCCCTTCAGGAGAGGCATTTTTTGTTAACAGAACAGGTATTAATTTCCCATCATTTTTCATCATAAATTCAAAAGGCAATATTTTATATAAAAGTGATAAAGACCTTGGACATGCAACATGGGTAAGTGGCCAAAAATTAATATATCTCACCAGTAATAATACCAAACCGCAAATTTATAACATTAGTACAAATATGTCTGAAATAACACAGTTACCTGATAATATTTTTCATCTTAAAGCTAATAATTCAGGAGCCATAATACTAGCTTTTTCTTTACCTAAAATTCAAATGCAATGTGAGAGTTTTGATCTAAATACGTTTAACTATCCTGATGGTACAGAAATAAAATCTATATTAAACACAACCCTTGTTGCACAATGGAGTAATCAAAATAGTATTACTTATGAGAAAATTACAGGGTGTAAAAAAAATACAGGAGAATCAATGTCTGAATATTCACCGATAATTGAAGATCAGCAAGTTTATGTCAAATAAAGATATAGATTGTTATGACAAACTATATCTTTAGGTGGACAAGCTCGGAGAAAGTTTAAACCAGACTGAGGAATACGTTTGGCGTTGGTACAATCAGATCAAATATCTGAACCTAGGCTCGCTTTGAAGGGATCACAGAGAAGGAATTGAACAATAGTCCATTCGGTTAAAAAGAAGAATTTATTTTGGAAGCCTCTCTTTATTTAAACTGTCAACAAACTGGAAAACCTGTTTGATTTGTAACTCAAGCTCTTTAATTCTCTCTTCATGATCATTAAGTGTTCCAATATGATTGTTAAGGATTGGTGTAAGTTCTTTAGCGAGCTTATTAAGCCCCATAAAAAGCATCAGACTCTGTCCGATTATTTTCCACTCTCCGATTTTTTGAGCAGTTATTTTACCGTTTCTACAATACTCAACTATAGTTTGAGAAGATACACCTAAAAGTTCAGCTGCTTCATTAACATTATATACACGATTAGGTTCTATAGGTTTACCCATTATAGACATATAATACAGACCTTTTTACCTATTGTCAAGACCTTCCTAAGCCATATTGATAATCTAAGCTTTAACACTTTTAGACTTCATGGGGGATTGAACAGTAGTTTGTTCAAGACTCCCAATATTATATCCGAAATTATTATTTCAAAATCCTACGAAATTCCCACGAAGAGACGCTAAGGAATAAAAAGGGTTGAGGTCAAATTGAGCCTAATCTAAAAATAGAAAATAATATGGCAAAATAAAACTAGACTCTCAAAATTACCCAGAAGTTTGGGCTGACATATCAATAAATTGAGCTTATTTAGAGGTAATTTATACACACTCATTGTGCCTAAATAATCTTCTACAAAAAGCGCAAGTAATCTGCAACAAGTGTAATGAAATTAACTAAGAGTTTTCATTGTTCTAACAATAAATCTTTAATTTTATGAGGTAATTTCCTTACATTTTTGCAGCCTCAAAGGACTAGAGTGGTGGTATCCCCCTCTAGAAAGGTGGTCTCTCCATCAATAAGAATCGTTAACTTCTATTTCCTCGCATAGACCAAAAATTGTGGAGTATAATCCACAGTGATACTATGAAAAAACTAATAGTAATCTTATTCTTATTTGCTTTCATATCTGCGCCAGTATTTGCGCGCTCAGGCTGTTGTTCATGGCATGGAGGAGTCGCTGGATGCGATAGTGCTACTGGAATACAAGTTTGTAACGACGGGACTTACAGTCCATCCTGCACCTGCTACTATGCCCCGAATATTCCTATACCAACACCTATTATCATTCCATCTTATATTCAAGGTTCCTCTACAGTAAAGTACAATGATTTCACAAAGTCTTACGATGTAACTTTTGAGTGGAATAATTGGATTGAAAGTAGTGGATGGAGTCTTGGAATCTCACAATACTCTGGGGCGGATCCAGGACCAAATGTAGATGCTATAAATAGCCCGTGGACCTTTAAGAATATTTACCCTGGAAGAAGATACATAAACACAAAAGCAGTAGTTGATGGATATTGGTCAAGGGTATCATATTGGACGGTAGATGTCCCACTCCTACCTACATCCACCCCAATTCCTACAATTACTCTTACGCCAACCGCTACACCAATCCCAATTGCTACTATTCCCTCCGCTTTAAAACAAGAAGCGAAGACAAAGACCACTAGAGGGTTTAATTTATGGGAGTTGATAAAAGATCTATTTAATGAACGAAAATAACATATGGAATAAACTCACTATTGTTTCTTTATTAGTAATAAGTATTGTTGTAATTCTCATATTTTTTAACAATTTAAAAAGCTCAGATCAAATACAAAAAGATGCTTTGACTTGCGATGGCAGCCCCAGCGGAGAAGTCAATAGTTGGCAACCGTTTGTCCCTGCTAATAAAAGGTATATTCTGAGTTTTCCTCAGTCACAGTATACATCTCCTGCTAGTGAAACATTTATCACAATTCCCTTTAAGTTTGAAAATTTATATGGAGCCGAAGACAGTTCCACATTAGCATTATACATAAAAGAATCTTATCTGACATACTCCGTGTCACATACTACTTGGTCCGAAGAACCAACATTATCCCAACTTGCGACGTTTTATGGAGCTACTAAATTCTGTAGTAATTCTACTGATTCATACGAGGGTAATCCAATGATAGATTTTTTGCAAATCTCAAAAAGCAACAACGAAACATTTTATGCACGACATAGGATCATAACTCATGGAGTAGATTCATACGAACTTAAAATGAATTCGGATTCTTTACGCTTCAAAGATTACGATCAGTTCGTCCAATCATTCCATTTGTTTTAATTCTCCAAGTTTAATAAGCTGCGAAAAACTACTTGACATTCAATTATTTATAGTCTATAATGGTCATGTATGGTCGATCAAGGACAGGATAAACAGTACGATCTGAACTTACTTCGTGGCTGGAAAAGGGATCAATTAAAACTTCTCAAAGAGTTCACTCTTAAACCTATCGTTTCTCAATCTCTTATGTCTACTGCAAGCGGAGCTACAATCGGATCGCATGAATTAGGTGGAAAAATTACAGCGTTAACAAGAGCTAATCTAATTGAAAAAGTAGGTAGAGATGAAGATGGATCGTTTCTATGGAGACTTAATGAATCTGTAGTAGATAAAAATAAACTAAAGGAGTTTTTAGTAGATTTAGACATTTAGGTGCTTCCCGATTTCGCATCTGTATAAGTTGGAGACTTCTTGTGCAGGCAAGGTGAGCGGGCTCGTAAGAGTAGGATCATAATAACAGGGCGCCATTACAAATTTTGTAGTGGTGTCAATGATCCAATTACAGGAAGCCCGTAAAATCCTAGGGAAAAAATACGAACATTTAAAAGATAGAGAAATAGAAAGTATTGTCACATTGCTCTATAAGCTGTGTAAACAAGTTATTAATGATATTATCAGTACAAAGCCATGAAAAAAGCAATAATATACTGCAGAGTGTCATCGCAGAAACAGGTCGTTGAAGGACACGGATTAGAAGGTCAAGAAAAAAGATGTAAGGATTACGCAGAAAACAAAGGATACTCTGTCATCAAAGTCTTCAAAGAGAAAGGAATATCAGGAGGTCTCATAGATAGACCAGACATGCAGAAGCTCCTCTCCTATCTGGACGATCACAAGGAAGAAGAGCATGTTGTCGTAATTGATGACATTAAAAGATTAGCTAGGGATATTCAAGGACATTTCACATTAAAAGCAGCCATATACTCCAGAAATTCCACCTTAGAGAGCCCTTCCCACAGGTTTGAGGACACTCCAGAAGGTAAGTTTATTGAGACAGTACTGGCAGGTGCTAGTGAGCTTGAAAGGAATCAAAATGCTAGGCAGGTTAAAAATAGAATGAAGACAAGACTTGAAAACGGATACTGGCCTTTCCGCTCACCTCCTACAGGATTACGCTATAAAAAAGAGCCCTTGCATGGAAAGATTCTACGTAATGATGAACCATTTGCTTCAATCTTCAAAGAAGCTATTGAGAGCTACGAAAAACGTATTTTAATGACTTATGAGGATGTCCAAGGCTTTATCCTTCAAAAGTACAAGGAACAAAACATTAACAGACCACTTTCTCTACAAGGAGCAAAAGAAATCTTGGAGGAGGTCCTTTATTGTGGCTATATTGAGCATAAAAAATGGGCGATTCCTCTACAAAAAGGCAAACACGATGGTTTTATCTCCTTTGAAACCTATTCTAATGTTCAAAAGATTTTACAGAGTAGGTATAAAATCCATTCTCAACGCAAGGATTTTAATTCAGACTTCCCTCTGCGGCCATACGTTCTTTGTGTCGTCTGTAATAAACCAATGACTGCTGCATGGTGCAAGGGAAATGGTGGAAAATACGCATATTATTGGTGTAAAACAAAGAGTTGCCCTAGGCGGGGGAAAATGGTCTCTAGGGCTAAAATTGAAGGTGATTTTGAGCCATTTTTACAAAGCGTTTCAGTAAATAAAGAAGTGACTGATCTAACTGAAACTATCTTCCTAAAAACTTGGAAAGAAGAGAAAGATAAGGAACTTGCCGACCAGACGTTTAGTGACAGTAGGAAAGAAGAGTTGAGAAACAAAATCAAAAGCCAAGCAGAACGAATAAGCTCACTTAAAGATAGTGCTTTGATTTCAGTATACGAAGAGCAGATCAAAGGATACTTAGCTCAAATAGAAGAATTAGAAAAAAATAAAATTAAGAGAAATTACAACGAAGAAGAGTTTCAAACCGCATCAGCCAAAGTATTTAGTGTTTTAAAAGAACCTATCAGGATGTGGAAAAGTAAGGAGTACAAAAATAAAACGACTATCCTTCAGATGTATTTTGAGAGAAAGTTGGTCTATGACTTAGAAAAAGGGTTTCAAACCGTACGTTTAGCGCCTCCTATTGAGCTAATAAACTCAATAGACTGTCAAGAAAATACGCTTGTGGAGATGGGGGGAATTGAACCCCCGTCTGAGAAAACACTGCTTAAAAACGTTTAGTTAGGGATAGACTGTTTTTGCTTCAAGTCCGAGTAAGAAAACAAACAAACTTCTCCCGGATTGCCGATTAATGGGTTGTTAAGTTTTGGGCCAATCGGGAAAGCCAAAAACTGTCACCTCGGTTGATTTTCCCTTTTTAGGTTTAACCAAGGAAAACCTAAAAAGAGTGCTTAAGCGTGTAAAAAAGCAAGTTGCCTTCCGGCAAAATACTCTTTCTCAGCTAAAGCTCTTGCAGCTTGGTTGTCTGCATTTAAAATTTCCATTTAACGCATAAGGTGCGCCTTAACCGTTTGTAAAAGTGCAATTTCCCATCGATACCTGTCATCCCCAAAATTATTTTAAGTACTCTTTCACTTCTCTCTGGGCGGCTCTTTCAAGCTTCTTTTTCTTGTCGTACTTCCTTTTGTCAATGTCCAGTCGTCCCCTTACAAGAGCTATTTCTAATTTCAAAATCTTCCCTTTATTATAACAGGCAACAGGCACAATTGTCAAACCGCCTGAGCCTCGACCCTTGGTCTGCAGTCTCACCAGTTCCTTCTTGTGCAAGAGCAGCCTGCGCGTCCTTCTGGGATCATAAGAGTCGTTTTTGGCAAATTGGTAAGGTGAGATCTCAGCATTGATCAATTGAGGCTGGCCAGCCACAATCTTCACATACGCATCATCCAGGCGTAAGCCTCCATTGCGAATAGATTTAACTTCAGCCCCGGATAATACTACCCCAGCCTCGTAGCGCTCCACCTCCTGATATTCCCGGTTGAACTTTCTGTTGACTATTTTCATAGCTTTATTCTAACAAATCCCTCTTGACTTTAGACCCAAAACTAGCTAATTTAAATTATGCCGCCCAGGGTCGAAAATAGGACTTCCTCTGGTTTACCTTCACGGGAACAGCTTCTTAAAGGCACAGAAGAACATCTTAGACTATCTTATTCCAGACCAGAAACTCCTCACACCCTTTTCCACATGACAGGAGCGCTAAGAGGATATGCGGAAATGGCCCAAGCTAAAGCACAAACCCCAGATAACCCTTTGGAGACAAAAAGATTAAAAGATCAATTGCATCAAGGAAAACTTTTTGCAGCCTACCATCACGGGTTTCAATTGGCAGATAATGGATTATATGAATCAATAACAGGTCTTAGTTCAAGAGCTTTTACTGCTTCTGATAAACTAGAAGACGTAGAGCAACTTGAGCAGCTTCGTAATTTACTTTTTCCTGACTACCCAGCTCAGGAAACTAACCAAGTTACTACTCTTTTAAGAATAAACTTAGACCATTTGTCCTTCGAGTCCAGAGGCGATCATGTCCAAATGAGACTATCCCCCTTAGGCTCGGCTTTTTTAGATCTAACAGCCAAAATCAATGCTCTTGATACCCTGTTAAATGGTGCCGGCAGAAATGGCCATCGACAACAAGCAGAGCAAAACCTAGAAGAACGCTACGATTTGATCGCTTCACAGCAGGTTAATCCCAACAAAGACGATAAATGGAAAATTGATTATGGAGCTCACTTAAAGAAAATGGAGACATTAGTAGCCAGATTAATTTTTATTAGAGGTGGTTATTTTGATCCTGCGGCAATTGGTGCTACAGCGGATATCTTGAGAGATATTGGTAAAGATTTCTTCCCTGAACTTGATGCACAAGGGCAGATTGAAGAACCAGTTAGACTTGAACAGAAGCTAGAATTAGTTGGAGTATAACTACTTTTGTACAATTTGTTTGTACAATAGCAAACTCTGCTTTAAAATACACTAGCCTGCTATAACAAGCTAAATATCGATCCTATAGTCAAATTAATGCCAGCCGCCAAGTATTGCTCCCATTGCCAACATTCCCACCAACATGTAGCCCATGCTGATGTAATAGAGAGTCCAGTTTTTATTTTCAAATAAAGTATCAACTAGACTTTTAGTTGCCACAAATCCCAACCAAGCCCAGAAAGCTATCTTGGCTCCGCCCATTGCAGTTTTTTCGCCAGCATAAAGTATAAAATGAGCCAAGATATAAACCATAACTAAAGTAGCAACAAGAGTAAAGAAATATATTGGCCCAACTTTACTTTTATCTTTCATGTCTGAATCCTTAAGTCCCATCGCTTGCATCCATTGTTTGCCAAATAGTCCTTTAGAATACCAGACCGCTCCAATTACCATATGAACAATCGTGGCAACAACTATAGCTAACCAGTTAATAGAGGCAGTAAACATTTATGAAGTCTCACCCCCTTTCGTTGAAGATTGACCAAAACCGGTCATATACACATATTTATATCATAAAAAGAGGTCGTTAAGAGAGTAATTTTTGCAACCAACATGATAAAATTGGACTCATGCAAATTATTGCCGACTTACATCTGCATTCCCGCTACTCAAGAGCGGTTTCTCAACAAATGGATCTGCAAAACAATGCCATGTGGGCAACTAAAAAAGGGATTAGTCTTATTACCACAGCTGATTGGACTCATCCAATCTGGTTTAAGGAAATCTCAACTCATCTTCAGGAAACAGCCGAAGGCTTGTATCAAATTAAAGACAATAAACAGGTATCTTTCCTGCTGACTACGGAGATCTCAAGCATCTATTCCCAAGGTGGAAAAGTGCGCCGAATTCACACTCTTGTTTTCTCACCTTCTTTATCAACTTGCACCAAAATAGTTAAAGAATTACAAAAAAGAGGCGCTAATCTGATGGCCGATGGTAGACCAATTATTGGTTTATCAGCCCAAGATCTGCTAAAGCTTTGTTTGGAGATAGATTCAAAGGTGCTTCTTGTTCCTGCCCATGCTTGGACTCCCTGGTTTTCGATCTATGGCTCAAACTCAGGTTTTGATTCATTGTCTGAATGCTTTGGTAATTTGGCTGACAATATTTATGCTGTTGAGACGGGGTTGTCATCTGATCCGATCATGAACTGGCAAATCAAAGAGCTGGACACTCGCTCAATCATCTCTTTTTCAGATGCACACTCTGGGCCGAAGCTAGGGCGAGAAGCAACAGTTTTTGTTCCTAACTTGCAAACTCGCCAACCCGCAAACTTGCAATCTTTTTCCTACAACGACATAGTTGCTGCTATTAAACAACAACCCGACGCCAAACTGAAAATTGGTTACACAATTGAATTTTTTCCTGAAGAAGGTAAATATCATTGGAGCGGACATAGGGACTGTGGGATACGCTACTCACCCCAAGAAGTTAAGGAAAAAGGTGTTGTTTGCCCTGTCTGTCAGAGAAAACTGACCATTGGTGTTGAAAACAGAGTTTTAGACTTAGCTCACAAAAAACTCCCTGATGAAGATTTGCATTTTGCTCCCAACGCTGTTGGTACAACTTTTGTCTATGACAAAGCCAAGACAAAACCTCCCTTTGTCTCCCTGGTTCCGTTGCTTGAAGTACTACTGGAGATAAATAACAATTCTGCTGCCAAATCCTCTGTAGCCTATGAACAACTTGTAGCCAGTCTAGGGACTGAGTTTGATATTTTGTTGAAAAAACCCTACGAGGAAATTGCCTCTGTTGCTGGAGAAAAAGTAGCAGGCGCGATAATGCTTATTCGCAGCAGAAAAGTTAAGGTTGATCCCGGTTTTGACGGAGTTTTTGGAAAAGTTACCATTTTTTCAGACAATGCCAACAGTAAACAAACACCAGCCCAAAGCAGCGAAAACCAACTTGATTTATTTTCTTAACAGTCTTGTTCTTGGTCTTTTTATTTTACTTCTACCGACTCAACTTGGTAAGCATTTTTTTCTGTCCTTTTCCTATCTCTCAGGCGTCAGAGTTGATTATCTTGCCCCAACTGTCTACACCACGGATATTTTGGCTTTTATTTTATTGATGATAAACTGGAAGCAAATCACCAGCTTTTTTACTAATAACAGGGATCTTCTCTTGGTTTTGCTTCTGCTTTTGGTAAATCTTGTTTTTGCACCAGCAAAAGAATTGGCTGCATATCGTTATCTTAAAATAGTTGAACTACTGGCTGTTTTTGCCTTTTTTAGCCAAACAAAAATTGACAAGCAAATTGTCGCGCTTGGCCTGACTATATCAGTCGTTGCGCAGATGGGTCTTGTTGTCTTCCAGTTTGTCAACAAACATTCATTACAAGCAGCTGCTTACTGGTTTGGAGAACGCTATTTGAGTCTTTCTATGCCCGGGATTGCCAAAGCCAGTATCCAAGGTGTTGAATTTTTGCGACCCTACGCAACCTTTTCCCATCCCAATTCTATGGCTGGTTTTTATCTGCTCTTATATACCTTTGTTTTAACAACTTCTTTTTTTACCCCTCTTTGGAAAAAGATTTTCCTAATAGTCTCAACTCTAATTATTTTCTTTTCCTTCTCCAAAGTAGCTATTCTTACTCTGCTGCTGATTAATCTAATTTATTTTGTCCATAAGAAAAAATATTTGGATTGTTTGCCCTGTTTTATTTCGCAAATAATTGTCTTTGTGGTTTTGGGATTTATTTTCCTGACAGCCAAAACAGATTCTGCTTCTGTCAACAAGCGCCTTGAACTTTTACAAAGCTCCTTGATAATAATCAGTCGCTATCCGTTTACTGGTGTGGGCTTGGGCAATTATCTGGTGATTGCCAATAAAATTAATCCGGCCTCGCTTTTTCCTTTTCAACCAGTCCACAATATTGGTCTTCTTTTTTTGGCTGAAGTGGGGCTGGTGTTAGGAGGATTTATTGCTTATAAATTGTGGCAATATTTTAGGAGTAAGCCTGCAAGAGTATCGCTTATTTTGTGTTTGCTCAGTGTGGTAGTAACAGGAATGTTTGATCACTATTGGTGGAGTCTACAGCAAAATTGGCTGTTGCTGGGAGTAGTTTTTGGGCTGCTAAAATTTGGTTAAGGCTTTCTTAACCTGTTGATTAAGGTCAATCACCTCCTGCAAAGACTGTTGTTCTCCTTGGGGGAAGCTCTTATAAAAATCATCAATTATCTCTTTGTGTTTGGCGTTGCTTAATTTCACTTTGCTGATAAATTCGGCACTTGCGGCACTTCCTTGTTCTTTGGCTGCCTGAAGAAGTTGAGGAATTTTTAGAGCATATTTTTCAGCCTTAGAAATGGTTGAAACAGCTAGACTGTCTTTACCTTCCTTCACCAGAAGGATTGCCATAGCAGCTCTTTTGTCGGAGAGAAGAAGATAGAGCTGAGCTTTTTGTAAATTGTCGCGAGTGATAAAATCCAAAATTTTATCGCGGGCAGCCTTCAAAAAATAAAGAGGGTTGTCTGGCAAGATACCCGGATAAGGAAGGATATAGACCACCTTTGTGGTTGTAGGTTGGATTTGTTGAGAATATGTCTGGAAGTAAAACAAGGGGGAAATAGACACGAGTAAGATAAATAAAGATATTGACAGAACCAGCTTTTTTAGCATATATTAATTATAACAAACCCCCGCTCTTTGTTCACTAGGATTTATCCTACAAAGAGCGGGGATCAAACACCTTCATTATTTAACCATTCTTTTTAAGGATTTACCTGCTGTAAATCCAGGGGTTTTGGTTGCAGGGATTTGGATCTCTGCACCGGTTTGAGGATTTCTTCCTTTCCTGGCTGCTCTTTTTCTGACCATAAAAGTTCCAAATCCTGTCACCACAACTTTTTCACCTCTTTTTAAGGCTGCTGTTACGGTTGAGAAAATCGTGTTGACTGCATCCTTTGCTGCTCTTGAGGTAAGACCTGCTTTTTTGGCTACCTGAGCAACTAAATCAGCTTTTGTCATAGTATTTTTATTGTTGTCACCTCCTTTCTGGCCAAAGCATAGTAGTTTTTTGGCTTTCTGTCAATCCATATTTAAACTATCTTATTGTAACAATCTGGATCAAAATAAGAGCCTTGCACCAGTATAATTGCAAAGATTGATTAATTAGCAACAACAAGATATAATCTCGAAATGACAGAACTATGGGCGCCAGGAGTGAGCTCTGGATCTCGTGAGCCATTTAATGATCACTCAGAGATTGTTGAGATAACTCCGGCAGAAAGAGATCTTGGCGAAATGACTCTCCGGTTCTTTAGAACAAACATTCAAAGAGCTCCACTGTGGTCAATTGATTTTAAAAATAGAATGACCGTTATTAATCGTCCTTTACGCGGGGAGAGACGAGTACAGCTTCCCTATGAAAGGTCCGATAGTACGAGCTATCCGCAATTGAGGCTTGAAGCCCTTGAGCAAGAGGAAATATCGCCGTATTTGGTTCGCGATCTGTTGTACAAAAAAGATACTGAAGATTTTCTCCCTGATTTTACTAGGCATTCAAAAGCCCTATTTAGAAATCTTTGGGGAATAACTCGAGCTTACGACCAGTGGGGGTATGAAGAAGGTCAACATAGTGATGTATTGGAAATAATATTAGAGTCACAGGGGTATAGCCGAGACGAACTATTCAGTCGCTATTTTGATAATCTTAGTCAAACATGGGAACTTCCCTTTACAACTCCAAGACAAATTACCGCCTATGCCGCATTTCAGGAAGGATCAACTCAACCAAGCTACCAAGCTGCTGCAGAAAGAGCAGATAAAGAAGATGCTCCCGTTACAGCTGAATTATTAAGACTAATCGGTAGGGATGAAGGCTACCATTGGGCGTCGTACATTGGATTTTTACGAATATTTTTCGGTGCTGACCCGGAGGGAACTATAGGCGATACTATTCATGTGGCTCGCCAATTTCGCATGCCGGCAATAAATCTGATTCCAGAGCATGCTAAAGGCTTTGTTAACGCGATGCGACTTGGTACTTATACTCCTGATATGGAAACTGAGGCTATTTATAGTACCCTTGTCTCTTTTGGTTTTATAGGGAAGAAACTTGCTCGGCAAACGGCAGACGAACATAGAGATCTTATTTTAGCAACAACTTCTCTACGAAATCATCTTCCAGGCAACTTAAATCCCACACCAGCCCGCTGACCCAACTCTTGAAAGCTTTCTTTAAAACGCCTACTTATTTCCACTGTTGTTGATTTGTGATTAAATCTCATCATCGGAGATAAAAAGACTTGGTACTTGAAAGGTCTTAACTGTGTTGGTACTGCTAGAGTAGATACAACCGGACTCCCTTCACGAGCGATCATTCTTACTCCTGATGCTACTTTCAAACCAAAATCTCTCCCTCCATATCCGGCCAACATTACAGTGTGGCGCGGCACTTTTATCTCTGCTGCACACCTATCAACAAAGTGTCAAGTACCCATTTTTTAGGACACATTGTCTGTAACTTTTAAGGTATATCTGTTTTTAAAATCGATAGGGTTTGTTTTCAGTTTTGTATGAATTCTTACATTATTGTAATAGTAAAGATAGGAATATATCTCCTCAACC
>OBEQ011826911.1_pt1 | contig 21022 bp, 19 predicted proteins | sample 1670901 | NCBI WGS metagenome assembly OBEQ01 (sample SAMEA104232315, study PRJEB22302) | groundwater metagenome | biome: forest; feature: aquifer; material: groundwater | place: USA | collected 2011-08-07 | depth 5.4 m
CCCGGGCCAGGGGTAGCTCATGAGGACCCCGAGGGCCTCCGGGCTGACTTCTCGGACCGCCTTCGCCGACCTGGGGTTGTACTTCTCAAGGAAATGGGCGACCAGAAGGGGGATGTCCTCCCGACGATCGCGGAGCGGGGGGAGGTCAATGCGGACGACGTTGAGCCGGTAGTAGAGATCCTCCCGGAAACTCCCCGCCCGGACCGCCTGCTTGAGGTCCTGATTCGTGGCGGCCAGGATCCGGACGTCGACGGGGGGGCTCCGCGTGCTCCCGAGCCGCTCGACCTCTCGCTCCTGGATCACCCGGAGGAGCTTCGCCTGGAGGTCGATCCGGAGACTGCCGACCTCATCCAGCAAGAGGCTTCCTCCATGCGCGAGTTCGAATTTTCCGGGCTTTCTGTGTAACGCCCCCGTGAAGGCCCCGCGTTCGTAGCCAAAGAGTTCAGATTCGAGGAGGGTGTCCGGGATGGCGGCGAGGTTGACGGAGACAAACGGCCGTTCGCGCCGGGGGCTCTGACGGTGAATGGCCCGGGCGATGAGCTCCTTGCCCGTCCCACTCTCGCCGATGATGAGGACGGTCGCCGTGGTCGGAGCGACCTGGGCCACGAGCTCATACATCCTGAGCATGGATGGGTGGTGCCCGACCAGGGCCTCAAAGCCTCCGCTTCGGGCCCATTCCGTGCGGAACGCAAGCAGCTCGCGCTGGAGCGCTCGGCGCTCGATGGCCCGGAGGACCAACCCGTAGAACTCGTCGACATCCACGGGTTTGGTTAAGTAATCGAAGGCCCCGCGTTTGATCGCGTCGACGGCGGTGCGGACCTCCCTGATCGCCGTGACCAGGATCACCTCGATGGAGTCATCAATGGCCTTGATGTCCGAGAGGAGTTCCGTGCCGGTCGCGTCCGGGAGTCGGACATCCAAGAGCACCACATCGACGGCGCGGCGGTGAATGACCTCGACGGCGGTCGCGCCGTCGGCAGCCTCCAGAAGCTCGCCGGCGTCGTTGAGGATTTGCTTGAATGCGTAGCGGACGCCGGGCTCATCGTCGACGATCAGGACAATCGGGCGATGCAGACTGGCTGGTGCCGTGTCGACGTGGGGCGGGAGATTCAGCACTGACGTCATGCCGTCGGGGTCACCGAGCCCGGTGACGGCGGGCTCTCGCGGACCGCTCCCAATGCACCCGACCGGGCCGGAACAGGTCGCCGGGCTCGCAGCCGAGCGTCCGGCAGAGCTGAGCGAGCGTGCGAAGGGTCACGTTTTGGCTGGCGCTCTCCAGCCGGTTGAGGGTCGGGCGGCTCAGCCCGAGCATCCGCGCCATCTCGCCCTGGGTGACTCCGGCCTCCCGCCGCGCGCGCAGAAGGGTCTCCCCCAGCAACCGTCCCAAGTCCATGGGGGACACTCTTGCGCGGAGAAGTGTTCACATGTGAACATTCCTCCTGTCCCAGTCCTCCGTATCCGAAAGTGGAGAGTGACAGCCCCGCGGGGCCGACAGGAGAAAGTCTTCATGGGACGAAGAGACGTCCTATCGCGCACGGCCAAGGAGATTCGTGGGCGGCTTCAGGCGATCTACGAAGGCATGACGCGTGCCACGGCGGCAGAGCTCTGGGAGGAGGCCGCGACCCTCGTGGAGAGCCTCCCGTCGGGGAGCCGAGCCCGGCGGGAGGTTCAGTGGTTGATGGACGCCATCAAGGAGAAAGCGAAGGCCCTCCGGTAGGGGATAGGTGGAGGGAGAGAGAGGCCAACTGCTCCGCCAGGTGGCCCTCCTTCTGGAGAACAGGCCGATCCAGATTCTAGGTGGCCGGCAAGGTGAGGTGAGGGACGGCCCGAGAGGGGGACCTGAGCCCCCCAAACTGGACCATTTCGGGCTTGAGGATCTGACCTGCTACTCTACTCGTATTGCAGGTGGAGCGAGCTGAGGGGGGCAGGTCAGACTGGCGGCCCCCTCCTGGCCCAAGCTCGCCAAACCATCGAGGGCTCCCCCCGGGGATAGCTGACATTGCGGCCGGCGATGATCTTCCTGAGCATGTAAGCACCTCACGCAGGGATCGGCACCGCCCGAACCACATCCATGTCGGCGGCAGATAGCCCGAACACGGCAGAGACGCGCGCCTCGATTTGCGCTTTCAAGTCGGCAGCGGCGCGCTCGTGCAACGTGCGCTGATGGGGCGTGCGAGCGCGAACCATGGCGTCGAGCGTGTCGATTAGGGTCGTGACCAGGTCCTCGATCGCGGCGCGGGCCGCATTGAGCGGGATTGGAACGGGGAGGTTCTCGATGAACTGCTTGCCGTGGGAGTAGTAACCGCCCCGGAAGGGACTTGTGTTGGTGCGGACGAACGCCTCGCTCAGGGGGTAATTCAGTACGGCCAGAAGATAGTGGTTGGACACGGGCGAGCCGGGGCGCGGACGGACCATGTAATAGGGGCCGTTGCCGCCGGCGGTGATCATCGTGTTGGCATCATCGTAGCTGTAGCGCGGCTCGGTGGAGAGCACTGGCAAGATGATCTTGGGCGTGTCGAACTTGGTCAGGCTCTGCGAGCGGCCGTACTGGTACCATTGCCGGTCGGCAGCGGCACCCCCGGTGATGCTGCGGCCCTCCAGTTCGTCCCGGCGGGCATTGAGATAGGCCCAGCACCTCGGAAAGCGGCGCCCGAAGTCGGCCGGCTGGATCAGCCTCGCCCGGACGTGGCCCCTAGAGGCCGCGACCAGCTCATAGGGGAAGATGAGCCACGCATTGGGAATCGGACGAGCATAGGCCACGAGCTGCGCGTCGTGCAGGCAGGGCCGGAGAATGGAGCGCTCGATCGGCCAGTCGAGCCCATTCCAGCGGCACGTCACTATGGCCGCGGTCTCAGCGACGGGATGGATGATGTAGACCTTGTCGCCGCTCGTCTGCACGCCGACAAGAATCTCCGCGACGGTGCCGAGCCGGTCGGGGAATGTGGCCCGGACGCGATCGAAGAGCGCACGGGTCTCGGCGTCGGCGAACTGCCAGGCCTCCTCGGTTAGCGTGGCCGTCGGGATGTGGGTGATCATCCCTAGCTTGCCGTAGCGCCATTGGTCGAGAGACCCAACCTGCTCCATGGTGAGCTGGTCGCGGCCCCGGCGGTCCATGATGAGGATGCAAGTGTAGTTCGATGTCCCAGGGCCGAACACTTGCTTCACCCCGAAATGCACGATCTCTTCAAGCAACCGGCCGTTCACGATCAAACGGCGGAGCGCGCGGCCGGCCTGGATGGTCAGGAACTTGTGCGGGACAATGACACCTAACCGTCCCTCGGCGCGGAGGAGAGTCAGGGCGCGCTCGATGAACAACGCATACTTGTCGAAGTTGTCATGTCTCGCTGTAGTGTAGGGAGAGGCGGGGCTTTGGTAGTAGGCGACCTCCTCGGGCGAGTACGCGGCCATGTTCTGGATGCGGATGTAGGGCGGGTTCGCGACGATGACGTCGAAGCCACCTCGTCGAGCCATCTCGTCTTCGAACTCGTCGGGCCAGCTCAGCGGGTTGACCTTGTCGGTGAGGGCAGCCGGGATGGGACCGAGCGCGGCGGTCCATTCGGGGCGGCTCACGAGGCTGTTGCCGCAGCGGATTGCGGTGTCGAGGACCGGCAAGGCCGGCGTGCGATGACGCGTCACGAACTCCTGGAGCGCGGCGGCGCTCTCGTCTTCGATGAGCTTCAAGAGCAAGCTAAAGCGCGTAACCTCGACGGCGTTGGCATCGATATCGACGCCGCGTATATGGGCCAACAGGACGCGGCGCTTCTCCTCGTAGGTCAGGCGCCACTGGCCGCCGGCGGTCTCGTAGACGGTCCGGCCAACATGGTCAGCGCGGTTGTTGGCGAGATACCAGGTCAGATACTGGTCGAGTAGAAACTCGTAGACCGATAGAAGGAACACTCCGGAGCCGCAGCAGATGTCGGCGGCAGTGAACCCAGCTAGCTCGACGGGACTCTTGCCGGCGATCGCCGGGGCAAGGGTCCGCTCGACGATCGCGTCTACGATATAGCGCGGGGTCGGCACAACGCCCCCGCTCTCTCGCACCTCCGGCTTGCTGACGATCTCGACGGCTCCGTCGGCGACAGTGATCACCTCACCGAGAAACTGCTCGTAGATCTGTCCCAGGACCTCGGTCTCGACGACGGCAAAGGTGTAGGGGCTCTGAGGATAATACAGTTCGGCGATAATGCTCTGGAGGGTCGCGTCGCTGATCCGGATGCCGAGCCGAGCGTCGTCGAGCAAGCGGAAGAGGCCTGAGTCGTAGAAAGCGTCGGCGCGCTTCAGGACCTCCATAAGAGCGGCGAAGGTGTTGGCGGCCCCCAGGTTCTTAAGGGTCTCGTACTTCTCGATGTCACGGTCCTCGCATATCCGCAGGAAGACAATGCGCGACAGGAAGAGTTGGACCGCGTAGGTCAACTCGGCCGGGCTCAGACGCGGGTTGTTGGAGTGGATATCGACGGCCAGGCGTTCCCGCCACGCCCGGACCTGTCGGAGGAAGTAGTCGTCGAATTGCTCGGTGCCGTGGCGGGTCGCGCCGACCGCGAAGCGTCGGTCGAAGGCACCGGAGTAGATGGCGTCGCGTGAAAGGACCTCCCACAGCTCATCGAAGCGCGCCTCGAACTCGTCGTAGCGGACCAGCGTCAGCCGAGCGGCATGGGCTTCGTCAGTCTCGACCGGCGTCGGAAGACAGTCGTAGATCGCGAGCTGATGGAAGTTCGTCAGAACCGCGATCGGAAGGCTTGCCGAGTAGCCATAACGGCGTGTCTGGAAGGCCGGCGCCCGGTCGCGATCGATCCGCACCCCCGGCTTCTTCGCCTCGACGAACAGCTTGCGCTGTCGAGCGAGGCGCAGCTCGTAATCAGGTTTCTTGGAGAGACGCTCTTCGCCGACCTCGACGGTCGCCTCCTCGATGACCTCGCGCAGGGCAAGCGGTAGGCCCTTGATGTTGTGGACGTCCCAGTTGAAGGCTTCCAATAGCGGTGTGATGAAGTCGGTACGGGCCTGGGTCTCGTTGTAGGTCGGCCGCAGATAGTCGGTCTCGTTGCGCCGAAAGTTTCTGACCAGCTCCGCGACGCGCGCTCGCGCGGCGGCCTTGGCGACTTCGTCGGTCATGCGGTGGCGTCCCCATCGACAGCGGCACGGCCTTTCCGCCGGCGCGCAAGGCGCCGGTCCCGCATTTTGATCCAGATATTGCGCAGGCAGGTACACTCGGTCTTCGACAGGCCCATCTGCTTCATGAGGACAAGCTGGTCATTCTCGGCGAGCACCGCGTCGAGACGGTCAGCACGGATTAGACGGTCGCACTCATCGAGGGGAAGCGCGGTGGCGAGCTGGGCGGGAACAAGAAGGCGCTCGGCTTCGGTCGGCTCCAGCTCAAGGACGCCACCGCCATAGCTTCGACCTTCGATCTCGGCCGATGCGGCGGTCAGGTGAGTGTAGATGTTAGCGATTACCCACTCGGGCTTCGCCTTGCAGCTAAGACGATGGATCGTGTCGGTCGAGGTTGCTCCCGCGTCGTTGAGAACCGCGCGGGGGAAGTCGTAAATCTGCCGGAAGACGAAGCCGTCGGGAACCCATACAGACGGCACCGCGTACCACGGCGCGCGGATCGAGCACTTGTAGCCCTTGTGGATGGCCTTGGCCTCGCCAAGGCGAATGTAGCGGGCCAATGGCGCAGCTAGCTTTGAGCCGTTGAGTGGGGCTAGGTGCAAGAGGTGAACGCGGGCGCCAGCGGCGGCGCTCGCGTTCCAATCGCTCTTCTTAATCCACGCCCCCTCAAGCTGCACCGACCGCGAAACGAGCGGCATAGTGTAGCGGCCAAGCCCCAGTGTATTGAGCTGCTCGCCGCTGAGGACGAAGAACTCGTTTCTGCCAGTGACGACTCCGACATCGACAGTGGCGTGCGTCTTCAGCGTGGTGGCCACGGTCGAAGTGCGCAATTCACGCATGAAAGCGATCTCGCGGTTGGTCAGGAAGTATTTGAGCCACTTTTCGTGATCGTGACGGAGGGTCTTGGGCGAAGCGCCGGCGAGAACGACCGCCGGCGAGTGGTTAGTAATGTCGGCAACGGTCCGGGACTCGGTGAGCGCGACCCGGCAGATGTTGGTATCCGACGGCTCTGCCCTCGCCCCGTCAGCGAGAAGGAGGACAACTTCCTGCTCAGCCTTGTCGAAGAACAACTCGTTGCAAGCGACGATATCGATGCGCGCGAAGCGGGCGGTCAGGAAAGAGCGGAGCTGCGAGGCATAGCTGACCTGGAGAAGCTCGGCAGGAAGCACAAGAGCCAACCGACCCCCGGGTCGAAGCATGGCGGCTCCGGCAGCCACGAATGGTACCCAAATGTTAGTCAGGCGGTTTGGCGTCATGCCTAGTTCGGCCATGATTGTCATGGCGCGGCTGCGATGCGGTTCCGGGAAAGTCTGGTAGCGAATGAAGGGCGGGTTGCCGATCACAGTGTCAAAGGACGGCTGCCTGTGACGTTGCCACCATGCGAAGAAATCTCCGGTCTCAACTACATCACTGCTGCGCAAGCGGAGCTGGTGGCGCAACCGATCACGTGCTTGATCAGCTTCGGCAGCGATGATCTCAATGCCGGTGAGGTTCTGCGCGATCGTGGGACCGCGCGCGCCTAGTTTGGCGAGCCTGACAGCGGCAGCCTCTAAAAAGGCACCATTCCCGGAGCTTGGCTCCAGGACGGTGTCGGCCGGGCTGCGGATAGCCCAGGCGACAAGCCAAGTTGCTACATCGGATGAAGTGTAGTAGCCACCTCGCAGTTTATCGGAATCAAGTTTTGTAAAACGACTGCTATGCGTGCGCGGGCCAGGCCTGCTCACCAAGGAGCGGCGGCTGCCCTTGCTCATGTTCGCCCCCCTGCCGCCCTCGGCAACAGGGCAGGCTGACTTTCGGAGGCCCGTGGTGCGGCGATGAGCCGCGAAGCTGGTCGCAAACTGGGGAATACGCGGGCCGCGGCCGTTTATTCCAGCGTTATCATCGCCAGAACATGGTCGTCGTTCTTCTTCACCTCAACGTGTACCGGTAGATCGGCGAGCCGCGACCCGTCGGAGGAGGCCCAGGTTCCAAGCCGCTCGTCAGCGTGGTCATGGCGCGCCGCAAACCTGTCGTGGAAGATGCGGTAAATCAGAGAGTCGGGCGAGATCCGGTAATTCCAGGGGACCATGAGGCCGACCCTCCCGGCGGGAGCGCTCGCTTTCACACTCGTTGCCCGGAGCGCCCAGCTCGCGGGCGGGGTACCGCTGTCGCCACGCTTCGCCGAGCCCCGGGCGGTGACGAGGAGCGCCGGCGTTTCATTCTGCTCGACGGCGGCAATCGCGGTGGCAATGTAGCTCGCCTCCGGGCAGACCGAATCGCGAAGATCGTCAACGAGTTGGAAGCAAGGACGACCATATCGCCGCTGGAGCTGGTGGAGATCGGGCTGGAACAAGGGCGGGTAGAACGCTAGTTCGCCCGCGATCTTGTCCATCAACGCCTCCTCCGCGTTCGCCCGGGTCGCATGAGTACGGCGGAAGACGAAGCTCAACTGCGCTGGCGACAGGCTGAGGAGGTGCGAATCCTCGTGGCGCTTCCCGAAGAAGACGCGTGCGGCGCGCTCACGACGGCCGTCGATGACCGCGAGGTGACGCCTGGCACCCAGGCCGGGGTGGGTCAGCTTGAACGTGATCGCTTGCGTCCCGGTAGCGAACTCATCGCGGAGTGTGCGGAAGATCAGTTCGCCGCGCCGGGTGTACTCGGTGATGAGATCGTCGAGCTCCTGATCGGTGCTGACCACCACGTGGTGGATGCTGAGCCGGTCGGCGACCACCTGGTGGAGTCGCTGGAGATTGATCGGCCCCTTGAACGCCCTGAGCCAGGACTCCACCCGGGTTCGGCAATGTTGCATGATCGCTGCGACCGGATCATCTCCCTGCAGACCGAGGTTCTTGGCAATGGTGATGATCTCAGGAGCTCGGCGGAGCTGAGCCACAGTACACGCCCCCGCTACTCTAGGTGTGTCTTAACCTTGTCGTAGAACTCGATCCAGCTCCGCTTAGTCATCTCGGGCTTGCCCTCAGCGTTCCGTCGAGCGACCAGGGAGTTCCAGGCGTCCAGCACGGCGACCACGTGGCGGTAGGGCCACCTCTTTTCTTCGGCGGCTGCCGCGAGCTCCCGTGGAATGGTAACGGTCGGCGGTGTGTCCTGCTCGCCCATCCCATCCATCTTGCCGGTCATGATGAAGTCGAGGGATGCCCCGAGGACCGTCGCCATGTGGAGAAGCTTCTCGGCGCTCGGGTTCCGTCGATCATTCTCGACTTCGCTGATGAAGCTTTTGCTCACCCGGGCTTCCTGCGCCAGGCGCTCCTGCGTCCAGTTTTTGGCCTCTCGGAAATACTTGATTCGCGAGCCGATCGAATCCATGGTCCCCCGTCGCTGATCTGAGATCGTCGTAGTCACAGCCTTTCCCTCCTGTCTCATGACCAACGGCTTAGATCGAGAAGGTCGTCGGTATAGCCACAACTACTTGAAAAGTTACCGTTTTTCTTCAATGTTTGAAGGCCTTGTGTATGACAATATACCATGATAGATTGAGATAGTGAATTCAGTCTGTCCACGTCTAGGTCACTTGTAGAGGCGAAGGGGCGCAAAGTCAAGTTCCTCGGACTGGTACCCGCGGGGAGGGGAGGATCCGATGGCGTACGACACGAGCACGCGGAATGGGAAGAGGTTCTTGGGCAACAAAAACAAGAAGGAGGTTCACGATCAACAGAAGGAGGATACGTCGAGGTCAGGCTGCCAGATTGACGAGTTTCTAAGGGCCGGCCACGGTGTCGGTTTCATCCCCGACACGCTCGAACAGGCGCATAAGGAGGGCTTCGACAACTGCGCCAAGTGCCTCGGCGGCTCGCACCGCTGAGGAGAAGGGAGGGTGAAGGTGAAGAGTCTGCGGATCATCAGAGCCAAGCCGAACCCTGCGGGGAAGGACCGGTACGGGCGCTACACGCCTCCCGCTCAGCTCAACGGCGAGTGGGTAGACATCCAGAATGACGGCGACCAAGCCTACCCCATGGACAACATCGCCCTCCACAACCTGGTCTTTAAGCCCGGGTGCAAGGACCCGGAGTGGCGCGAGTACATGACGTTCCAGGGCGCGCTCGGCGTTGGCAAGGTGGTGCGGGTCCACGCCGGCCACAAACCCGCGGCGCTCCCGCCAATCGACGAGTACGGGGCCGATGTTCACCTCTACACGGGTAGGGACTATGTTCTCAACAACGACTGCGGCGACGTGATCGGCCTCTGGGATAGGGTCGGCAGGTTCTGGGAGGACAAGGCCTCCTATGACCCGAACCCGCAGGAGGGCGTGATCCTCCGGCGCGAGGGCGACAAGCTCGTTCCGTAGGCTGCCGAAATGGACGCCGACGGCGATCATGATGTGATTGATCTCAGGCAATGGTGGTATGCGACGGTCAAAGGGAAAATCGTCGCGTGCATCACAGGCAAGGAAGATGCCGGACGTGTAGCGAAATACGTTCAGACGGTTCTCGCGAAGGGGCGGATCAGCCGAGAGGATCTTGGCCGCATGCTCTGGGAGGTGGAGCAGGAGAGCGTCGAGCCATTTGTCCGCTCGACCTGGAACCAGCCCGAACGGCGTCTCACGTTCCAGACCCTAGCCCAGACGATTAGGCCTGGCGCGGCCAACCGGTGAGCCACAAGGAGACGATCCATGGGAGTGAAGGTTGGTGACAAGTTGCGGGTTCTCGGCCCACTCGGCTTCTACCACTATGGGATCTACGTAGGTCCTCGGGGCCCGTACAGCGAGGACGTCGTCCATAATGACAAGAATGGCGGCGTGGAGCTTGTTCACTTCGCGGACTTCGTGGCGGGACGACCCGTGCAGATCGCCGAACGAACAGCGCAGTCTTGGTACGAGCAAGAGGAGATCGTAGCCCGCGCGTTGAGCTTGATCGGGAGAGAGTATCGGTTGGTAGACTTCAACTGTGAACATGTTGCCAGTTATGCGCTGACCGGTGCGCCGGTAAGCCCCGCCGTGCGCGGGGCGGTCGTCTTGACTGTGGTCAGCCTCGTCTTCTGGGCGGCGGCGAAGAGCTAGTCTCGCGTGTCGGCTGGGGGGAACGCGGCTACGTTACGTGGACTTTGAGAAGGCCTCGGGAGCGATGTAACGACATGAAGAATACGCCTCAGTCAAGAGGGACAAGAGCGAACCAGGTGACGAAGGGGAACTCGCCAGTCGTTTCCGTTACTCGCAAGGTCCGTCCGCTCACGCAGCTCCTCCTCCTCGTACGCGCCGGGGGGCGCTGTCAGTTCGACGGTTGCAATAAGTTTCTCCTCGCGCATCCGCTAACGCTCACCAAGGGCAACTTTGCCCAGATGGCGCACATTGTGGCGTTCAGCCAGGGGGGACCGCGGGGCAACGTCGCGCGGCGTCCGGCGGACATCAACGAGGTCAGCAACCTGCTGCTGCTCTGCCCGCAGTGTCACAAGCTCATTGACGACGGTCCCGACCAGTACACCGTCGCCACGCTCGAGAAGTACAAGCACCGGCATGAGGAACGCATCCGCCATGTCACAAGCCTGGGGCCGGATCTCAAGACCACCGTTGTGCAGCTGAAAGCACGAGTTGCGGGCCAGTCGGTCGCGATTCCGATCTCGCAGGTCATGGAAGCGGCAGCCCCGCGCTACCCTACGGACGCGCGCGGATACATCATCGATCTGACCGATATCGACGCTGAAGGCCAGGCATTTATCGAAACGACAACCCGTGTGATTGGACAGAAGATCGAACGCCTCTACGAGCCCGGGATGGAGGTCGAGGAGACCCGGCACATCTCATTGTTTGCTCTCGCACCCATTCCGCTCTTGGTCCACCTTGGTAGCCGGCTGAGTAACAAGATCCCGGTAGAGGTGTACCAGCGGCATCGGGACACCGAAGACTGGGTCTGGAAGACTACGGGCACCCCCGTGGAATACAAACTTGAGAAGCTCTGCGCCGGCACAGATCGGACGAAAGTCGCCCTGCTGCTCTCGCTGAGCGGCAAGATACACCCTGACTCGTTACCGGGCGAGATCGACCAAACGTTTACGGTCTACGATCTCACGCTCGCGACCAAGGACCCTAACCCGACGTTCCTGCGATTGCGAGAGGACTTGGCCAACTTCAAGGTGGCTTATCAGGCGGCTCTCCGAACGATCTTGCGTGACCATGGGAACATTCCGGCGATTCATCTCTTCCCGGCAGTGCCGGCTCCGGTGGCGGTGCTCTGTGGCCGAGAGCGTCTACCGAAAGTTGATCCGGCGCTGCTGGTCTACGACTACGACAAGCGGAAAGGCGGTTTCACTCTAACCTTGGAGGTCAACTAATCATGACGACAAACGAGTATCTAGCAAAGGTGCTGGCTTCCCAGACGCTCGGGGATGACAGTGACGAGCTCAAGGCGCTCCAGGCGCATCGGGCCAAGGTCGAGAAGCTCCTGCGTGAGCGCTTTGCGAAGTCCTCGCCGACCATTCGCTACGGCGGGTCGAAGGCAAAGGGCACGATGATCAAGGAGGCCTACGACCTCGACGTGATCTGCTACTTCCCGCACGACGACACCGCCGTCGGCGAGACGCTCGAGGACATCTACAACAACGCCCGCAAGGCCCTCGAGTCCGAGTACTGGATCGAGCCGAAGGCCTCCGCCTTGCGGCTCAAGGACCGGGACCCCAAGAACTTCAAGGTCGATTTCCATATCGACGTGGTGCCGGGGCGGTACACGGACGCCACGAAGACGGATACCTTCCTCCACCAGTCCTCGGGCGAGAAGAAGCGCCTAAAGACCAACCTCGAGGTGCACATCGAGCACGTCCGGGACAGTGGCGTGACGGACGCGATCCGGCTCCTCAAGCTCTGGAGGGTGAGGAACGGGCTTCGCATCAAACACTTCGCCCTCGAGCTCCTCACGATCAGGCTGCTTAAGGACAAGAAGTCGGCCTCGCTCTCAGGGCAGCTGGGGCACGTCTGGGAGGAATTCCGGGATCACGCAAACGGCCTTTCGATCGAGGATCCGGCCAATCCCACGGGCAACGATCTTAGCCACCTCCTCGACGCGGCGATCCGGTCGGAGCTCTCTTCGGCGGCATCGGTGACGTTGAACACCATCCGCGACTCCGGATGGCAGACGGTCTTCGGTTCGGTCGAGGAGAAGTCGAAGGAGGCGAAGGTGGAGTCGCTGCGCCGCGCCGCGGCGGCCGTGACGACCCCCACGAAGCCCTGGCTGCCTGATGCATGAGGAGGCCCTGGCACAAGGCGGACCCCGGCCTTCTCGAGAAGGTCAGGGCCGAGATCCAGGCGGCGTACCCGGCGCTCAACTTCTACCCGGAGGGTGACCGCGTCCTCGTGCGCGGCACCTTCCCGGTTCTCCATGACGGTGAGGTCCTGGATCGGTACTCGGTTGAGATCGAGATGCTCGCGGATTATCCGGAGTCGATTCCTATCGTCCGCGAAGTTGGCGGCAGAATTCCCCGCACGGCGGATTGCCACATGAACGCAAAGGGGGAGGCGTGTCTCTTTCTCCCCGACGAGCGATGGCAGGTCTATCCTCGGGGCACAACACTGCTCGAGTTTCTGAATGGCTCGGTCCGAAACTTCTTTCTCGGACAGAGCTTGTTCCGGCTTACCGGCGAGTGGCCGTTTGGGCAGCGCCGTCATGGCGCGGCTGGCATTCGCGAATACTATGCCGAGCTTCTTGGGACTAATGACCTGCGAGTCATCCTCGGGTACCTAGAGTGCCTAAGCCGACCCGTCTTGAAGGGCCACTGGGATTGCCCGTGTCGGAGGGGGAAGCGGCTGCGCGACTGCCATCGAGGCCAGATCGACGATCTGAGAACGAAAATCCCGCCGCCCGTGGCGAGGCGATCGTGGGAAGCGTTGCGTGCGGAAGCAAGCAAGCCCTAGGACGGTGAGTCGGAGGATTTCGGCTATACTAAACGTCAGAGATACCTATGGACGACTTTCGATTTCAGCGGCTTGAGCAGTATCGCGTTGGCGGGTCCGGCGACAAGATGGAATTGCGGATGCCGCTGCCGAAGACGCCAGACGGGAAAGTGAACCAGCGATGCCCTGGGCCAAGATGCCGCCCGGCCGTGTTCCAGTTAGGCAACGCGCCGGAGGAACGGCCTCAGGCCGAGCCGGGGCGCCTCCGCCGCCTCCCAGGACCCGGCCAGACGATCTGTCCTTACTGCGGCCACATGGCTGCCGACGAGGACTTCATCGCGCCGGAGGATATGGAGGCGATCAAGAAGCAGATCGCCTGGGCCGCCGAGCGCGAGGTTGCCGACTTCCTGAAAGACACTGCTCGGGATTTCAATCGGCGTACACCCCGCAGCGGTTTCATCTCCGTCCGTATGGACGTAAAGGACAACTTTCGACCTCGGCCCACGCCATGGCGCGAAGATCTGCTCCGCGACCTCGTCTGCCACCTCTGCGGCCGGCGTTACGGCGTCTACGCGATTGCACTGTTTTGTCCGGACTGCGGCGGGCCGAATCTCGCCACGCACTTCAGTCGGGAGCTTGCGCTCGTCACCCGGCAGATAGAGGTTGCCGAGCAACTCCGCGGAGAAGGCAAGCGCGAGCTTGCCTACCGGCTACTCGGAAACGCGCACGAGGACGTACTCACGGCCTTGGAGACGTGCCAGAAGACAGTTTTCAGTTTCCTCGTGGGCGAGCGAAGTGAGGCAAGTGAAGAGCTCAGAAAGAAGTTGGGGGGCAATTGGTTCCAGAACATTTACCGCGCGAGGAGAGCGTTCGCGGAGCTGGGGTTCGATCCATTCGAAAATCTACGCGAAGAGGATCTCGCTTTTCTCGAGCTTAACATCGAGAAGCGTCATGTCGTCGGGCATAACCTGAGCGTCGCCAACGAGATTTACGCGGAAGCAACGCAGGATGAGCAGCCAGGACGCACCGTCCAGCTCCTCGCCGAGGAGATTCTGGCGTTCGCCGCCATCTGCGGCCAGGTGATTCAACACCTGGATGACAGGCTTCCTCGGAATCGCGCGAGTTGTGGCGAGGGGGCGCCATGACGGAACAGGAGGCCAACCCGTTGAAGATGGACATGGGGGCCAACGCCGTGGGGGGACGGTTGCGAGAAGATCGTGTGGTGCGGGATCTTGGACCTGGTGGGAGAGTTGACAGCTATTCGATAGCCGTGACGGATCCGTTTACTGGCGTTCTGTATCGGATGTTTAACTTCGAGGAATGGGAGCTTCTGGACAAGGCATTGACGTGTGCGTTTGACGAGGAAGATCGTCGGAGATAGTAACCGGAAACGGAGGAAGCATGGCGAACTACAATGTTTATAAAGACAAAGACAGCGACAAGTGGGCCGTGAAGAAGCAGGGCGCCGACCGCGTGAGCGACTTCGCCGATACGCAGAAGGAGGGGGAGCAGCGCGCGAAGGAGCTCGCGGGGAAGTCGGGCGGCGGCGAGGTAAGAATCCACGGGCGCGATGGGAAGATTCGCGATAGCGACACCGTGCCGCCGGGCAACGACCCGAATCCGCCCAAGGACCGGAGGCACTAAGTCCCAAGAATGCCCGTCGTTCTCCACCGTGTCCGGTCGGGCGGTCGCGTCGACCGAGATTCAAAGTGAGGAAAGGAGACCGAGCGGGCAAGCGCTGGCGTGGTTTCAGCGGCGGATAGCCCGCTTACCTTTAGGGATGAGCTGGAGGGCCGAATCCTAGATCACGGTGATCTAAGAAATGAGGGTAGGTGAAATGCTGGCGACGCCGGCGTTCGCTTCGCTCGGCTCATGTCCACCTCCAAGCGGGTGCATCAGGCGTCCCGCAGTGAGGTGTCCATCAAAATCGTTGGGCGGAGGACATCTCAAAGCGGTGGCGCGATAAAAAATGATTCACTGAGGGTATTATGGCTGCGAGATTTAATCCTGCCCAAGGATTGATTGGTCTGAGGAGGCTGTGTAAGGTTACAGATACGGAGAGGGTGTTGCGCAATCTTATGGATATCCCCTTGCAGGATTTGATCGATTCCACGAAGCTGCCTGACCGGGGAGGTAACAAGAGGTCATTCAAGCTCAGCGAGCATAAAGTTCCTGTGCCACCGGAAAAACTGGCACAGATGGAGGAGCACCCCAGCGCGAACGGCGAGCGCATCTTGGAGGCCAAGCTGATCAACCTTAGGCGCCGGAGTTCTGAGGGACAAGACGTTTGGCATCACTTGGTGGCGTGGCAGATTCCCCTTTTTGACAAAAGGGAGAAGAAGGGCTGGGGCTATGTCGATCTGCTCGGGCTCAGTACCAACGGGTCTCCTGTAGTCGTCGAGCTGAAGAGGGGCAACAACTCCGGGTGCACTCCACTGGCTGCTTTGCTGGAGGCACTTTCCTACGCCTTGGTTATAGCGAAACAGTGGGGAAAGCTCAGGGAGGAATTGCGCTTAGAGCGTAGTCTGCCGGACAACCTGCCTGAGAAAGTTCGATCAAACGAGGTAGGTCTGGTCATCTTGGCGTCTGAGGATTATTGGAAACACTGGCAGAAGGAAAAGGGCAAATTCGCCAAGTCTGTCTCGGATTTCAACGAGCTGCTGAAAAACATGCGCGATTATGGTTTCTCCGTGCAACTCTGTTGCATGGACTTGGAAAACGCGCCTACCAGGATCAAGACGAGGGAAGATATGCCGCAGGCAGGCACCGACAAGATCGGATATTCTTCTTGGTAGTCAAAATGTTATGAGCAGTCATCATCCAATGCGTATCATCATTCATCGCGGATCAAAAGAAATCGGCGGCTCCTGCGTGGAGGTCGCCGCGGGGAAGACCCGCGTCATCGTCGACCTTGGCATGCCGCTGGTCGCCCCTTGGAACAAGAAGCAGAAGCTCGAATCGGCTGATTTCGTCCGGAAATCATCCAAAGAGCTGCTCGATATGGGCGTTCTCCCAGCGGCGAAGGGCTTATACGCCATGGATGGCGAGGGCCCGAACATTGACGCTGTCCTTTTGTCTCACCCGCACCAGGATCATTATGGGCTGCTCGGCCACATCCGTCCCGAGATCCCCGTCTACCTCAGCGACGGGGCGCGACGGATCATCGAGGCGTCCGACATCTTCCTGACTCTGAAAGCGCGGATTCGCAAGCCCGTGACCATAGACGACCGCAAATCCGTCACGATCGGCGACATCGCGGTGACCCCGTATCTCGTAGACCACTCCGGCTTCGGCGCGATGGCTTTCCTCATCGAGGGGGAAGGCAAGAAGGTGTTCTATTCGGGAGATTTCCGGGCTCACGGCCGGAAATGGAAACTGTTCCCCAAGTTCTTGAGGACGGCCCCGCAGGGCGTGGACTGCCTGCTGATGGAAGGGACCACGTTGGGTCGGCCTGCGCAGCGCATGGAGACGGAGGAGGAGGTCGGCAATAAGATCATCCGGATCGGGCGCGAGAAGAAGGGGCTCAAGCTCGTATATGCCTCGGGCCAGAACATAGACCGGCTTGTCTCTTTCTATAAGGCCGCTCAGGCGATCCGCGGTGTTTTTGTGGTCGATCTTTATACGGCCTACGTCTTGGAGTCCTTGGGATACCCTTCTATTCCACACCCGTCGCAGAAGTATCCGTGCCTGAAAGTCCTCTTCAGCAAGTACTTGATGCGGAAAATCGCAGCTTCCAAGATGAGCTCTCTCTTTCGTCGCTATAGACCTTACGAGATTGAGCCACAGGAAGTCGGTCGCGATCCGGGGCGATTCTTCATGATGTACCGCGAGTCGCTCAACGCAGAGGTCGAGCAAGTCGCGAATTTTGAGGGCGCCGTGATGATCTACTCGATGTACGAGGGCTACCGGCGCGAGGCTTCATTTCAGAAGGTCCAGTCGTTCCTCACGAAGCACGGCATCGCTCTCGAGTCGGCTCACACGAGCGGGCATGCCGGATTTGACGACCTGAAGAGCCTCGTGACGGCGCTCAAACCCAAAGTGCTGACCCCGATCCACACTTTCGAGCCAGATCGATACCGACAACTCTGGGATTCTATCCACCCGTTGGACGACGGCGACGTCTTCGAGGTTCCCTAGGTTTCCCATGGCCTCCACGGCGCGTCTCTCTAAGTCGCAGTATATCCGCGGCCTGCAGTGTCACAAATCCGCTCTTCACCAGAATCTGTAAGGGCCCCAGTCCGGACGCGCGTGCGGAAATGATGAGGGGCATCGGTTCTCGAAGTGGTAGGCCTACTTACGTGACCAGCAATTGGGGGTGAGCTCGTCGTCGATCGACCCTCCCTGTGGATGGTATTTCGCCTTCACGGCGACGATCGCTTTGAGGCGGAATATCACAACCGAATGACCGGGGATAGGGGGACCTGGTCGCTGGCGAGAAAGAAGAAGTAACCCGTCATCTGCCGCTTAGTGCGCGATTGAGGGTGAAGTATCTTAGAACTTACTGATCTACGGACATTTGGGGAACCCCCGCCAGAAGCTCTTGGGGTCGGATCAGTTCCTCGGCCACAACTCAGAGGCCACAGCCTGCTCCAGTTGAGCCTTGGTGGCGACGCTGAGTTCCGGGAAGAAGTCAGTCCCTGAGGCGCGCCGGATCCGGGTCACGCTGGTGAGGTTCTGCCGGAGGAACGCCTCGCCTTTGCCGAGCCCCGTGCTCTTGTTCGGCAACAGCACGGTCAGGGCCACCAGCTCGCCACCCGATGTCTCTCTCAGCACGATCTTGAAGAAGTGCGAGGGCACCCCCACCCGCTTGCTGGGCTTCGTCCAGCGCGTCTGGCCCGATCCGTCTGGCTGCCCGTCGCCATCGCGGTCGAAGACGCTCCCAGTGAGGACGTGGACGTGCCCGTACTTCTTCGCCCAGGCCCGCACGTAGTCCTCCAGGGTCCCCCACGCGCGGGAGTTCAGGTGCCCATACTGGGGGGCCATGTTGGTCAGGAAGAAGGTGTTCGCCTGTGTGGGCCGACTGCGGCTCATGTCGGCGCTCGGGACCAGGTGCCCGCGCTGGAAGCCTGAACTCTGGTAGTCGGCACACCGAGGGTTCTCGTCCAGCGCCACGCGGGGGTCCGTGCGGAAAGCATTCCGGCGCGTCACTCCATCGAGGTCGTTGCTCTCAAGACGATAGGACACCCATAGGGCCACCTTTCGGCTGAGGTCGTAGCAGACCACGTATTCCCGGTGGTACAGGGGGACTGCTGCCGGGCGGAGGCACTGGGGTTCAGGGAGGCCCCAGGGCAGGTGGCGACGCTGGGAGGCCAGGATCTCACTCGGCCCCAGCCACGCCTCGTCCTCGTACTGCTTGGCCTCTTTGCGGGGGAGGGGGTTCTGGCCCTGGCTCTTGCAGTACTCAGCCCAGGTCGAGGCGGGCAGGAGGAGCAGCAGGACGAGAACAACAATCCTACTCAGGTGGCTTCTGGGTCCCATCCCCATCCTCCAGGCCTGAGTGGAGGCCCTCAGGTTACGCCCCTCCTCCTCGCCCAAGACACGAGGGCAGAGCCAAGGGTGACCGGGCGAACGTCTCCGTTACCCTGTGCTGTCCTCCGCGTACTCGACGAGCCGGCAGAGCGCGTTCACGAGCTCCATCTCCTCGATCGACCGGCAGCGCGCCTCGAGGAGCCGTGGCGAGCAAACGAGCATAGCGAGGCATTGCGCCCGAGAGATCGCCACGTTGAAACGGTTGCGAGAGAAGAGGAAGGCGAGGTTACGCGGCACGTCCTCCCCGCTCGAGGTCGCCATCGAAAAGAAGACGACGGGCGCCTCCTGCCCCTGGAACTTGTCAACAGTGCCGACCCGCACGCCGCTCGGGAGCCCCGCGCGCAGGCGGCGCACCTGAGCGTTGTAGGGGGCCACGACCATGAAGTCCTGCTCGCGCAGCGGGCGGGTCGTCCCATCGGCATCCGCGAACGAGCCCCCGAGCATGCCCGCGATCCGAGTCGCGATCCGTGCGACCTCCTCGTCGGAGGCGGAGCGGTTCCCCTCGTGCTCGACTGCGACGAAGCGGATGCCGGTCCCGAAGGCGGTCGTCCGCCGCGCGGCTGACGCATCAGCGTGGAGCCTGCCAGCGTAGACGATCTCCGAGATGAACGCGCAAACAGCGGGGTGCATCCGGAAGCTGCGCTCGAGGAAAACCCCGCGGTCTTCCGGGATCGTGGGCGCCTCCCCGAGCAGGTGTTCGAGGACGGACGCGCCACTGCCTGGCGGATGCACCCCCTGCGAGACCTGGGCCAGCTGGAGCGGGTCGCCGAGTAGGATCAGATTGCGCGCCGAGGTACCCATGGCGACTGCATCGGCGAGCGAAACCTGCCCCGCCTCGTCGATCATGAGATAGTCAAGCGTCCGGTCGAGCTCCTCGCGCCCAAAGAGCCAGGCGGTACCAGCGAGAAGCCGGACATCGGGGCCCGGGCGGACGACTCTCGAGACCTCCGGCTCGCTCTTGATGAAGTCACCCTCATACTCCGACTCGGGATTGCCGGCGGTTGACTTCTTCAGGCCGTGGAACCTCACGTCGTCTTCGCGCGCAACCCTCTCGATCTCGTCGAGCAGGTTGTGGATCGCCTTGTGGCTCTGCGCCGCAATCCCGACCCGTTTTCCGTTGGCAAGCAGGTGTACGACGAGGCGGGCGCCGGTCCAGGTCTTCCCCGTCCCGGGCGGCCCCTGCACGAAGAGATAGCTTCCGTCGAGACCGAGCGCGAGGGCCTTCATCTCGATGAGATCGGTCGTCTGGAGCCGCCCACCGGCGGTGACCCCTTGGACGCGGGGGGGCTCGCGGTCGAGGATCGCTTGGAGCGCTGGATAGCGGGCGTCGCCGCTTCGGATCGACTCAGCGAGCCTGAGGACTGCGTCCCGCTGGTGGCGGTCGTCGTAGGGGCCTCCGGCGATGAGGGCCCGCGGAAGCGGCAATGCAGCAAGCTTCGGGCCGCGCACGAGCCGAAGCGTTCCCGTCGCATCATCGATCTCAAGGATCTCGCCGGCGCTCGTGCCTGTTGCCGGGTTGTCGGCCGAGCCCGGTCCGAGTTTGTGGTCCTGCGGCGGGAACCTGAGGGTATGAACAAGTGACTTCTTCCGCAGCTCGGGCGGCGTGTGTGGATCGGCTTCAAGACAGCCGATCGACTCCGAATCCTCTACGAGCTCCTCCGGCGTCATCCCGAGCCGTTCAAAGTACCACCACCAAGCCGGGCGTGCCTCGCGGCGGTGGTACTCAAGGAGTTCGGCCGCGAGCCAGCGAGACGTCCCGGGCTCGGCGCCCTCGAGGAGCTGCTCGCGCAGGCGCCCGCGGGCCTCGAACGCCTCGGCCGCCTCTTCCGAGACGGCCCGTGGTTGTGGAGGCTCCGGCCAGGCGAGGGCGGACGGGCGCAGCCCGTGGAGCCAGTCGAGCAGTGCGAGCGTCGCCCGGCAGTCCTCCTCGTTGTACGCGGCGATCCCGACGAGGAGCCCATCGTCCCTCGTCTCGAGCCAGCGCTCGTACTCGAGAATGGCCTGCATTCCCGACTGCACAGCGGCGGAACGCGCGAAGCCGAAGAGGGCCTCCAGCTCCTTAAGGGAGTAGCTTGGAACGCCCGCCCGCAGCGCCTGGCGAAGCATGGTGTGGAGGTCGACGAACGTTTTCCGTCGGAGCAGATCGTCAACCTGCGACTCGCGCGTCGCGTGCTCCCCCATGAGCCGCTTGATCGCACTCGGCTCGTGCGCGCCGAAGTGATAGACGTGGAGATCGGGGTAGACCGCGAGCCGTGCGTGGACGAGATCGATGAAGGCTTCGAGCGCGCGACGCTCCCCGTCATGGTCGTGCGCCCAGAATGCCTCATATCGGGGCTCGGCACCGTCGAGCGTGAGGACGCCGAAGAGGAACTCGAGGCCCCGCGCCGGCTCGAAGAAGGGGTGTCCTTCGAGGTCGAGGACGAGGTCGCCCCGCGACCGTGGTGGGAGAGCGGCGAAGCCGCGGCCGCTCTCGACCGGGAGTTCTCGCCATCCGATCTTCCCCGAGCGTTGACGCTCGAGTTGCAGCGCGGCCTGCTCACACAGCCCCTCAAACGTCTGGGGCGGCATCTTTGA
>OBEQ010850866.1_pt1 | contig 21016 bp, 16 predicted proteins | sample 1670901 | NCBI WGS metagenome assembly OBEQ01 (sample SAMEA104232315, study PRJEB22302) | groundwater metagenome | biome: forest; feature: aquifer; material: groundwater | place: USA | collected 2011-08-07 | depth 5.4 m
ACTGCGTTTGGGCGTGACTTCGCCTACAGTCCTGCATCGGCTATTATAGATGAGCCAGTGCAGTACGGGGGGTACCAACCAAAAAATTACGACGGAAGTTACCACGGCCGCATTCCACTTCGCAAAGCGCTCGCGGGTTCATTAAACATTCCTGCCGTAAAACTTTTAGAAAGAATTGGGCCAGAGAATGTAAAAAAAACTGCTCACGACCTCGGCCTTACAAGCCCACTTGAAGGCTGTGGCCTTACCCTTACTCTGGGCGGTTGCGAGGTTAAGTTAGTAGATCACACATTTGCTTTTGCAGTATTAGCAAATATGGGAAAACGTAACGGTGGTACAGCGATACTAAAAATAGAAGATAAGTACAAACAAATACTTGAAAGCTACGCACCTCGGGACCAACAAATAGCAGACCCGCAAGCAGCCTACGAGCTCATTAGTATTATGACAGACACCACAGCACGCAGTTACATTTTCGGAGCAAAGAATCCGCTGGATTTTACCGGGCGAGAAGTGGCTGCAAAAACTGGCACAACCGATAACTGGAAAGATGGGTGGACTATGGGCTTTACACCTAACCTTGCAGTAGGAGTGTGGGTAGGAAACAACGACGGAACCGTACTTCGCAAAGGGGCAGACGCCATTGTAAGCGCAGCACCACTGTGGCGGCAGATTATGGATCACTTTTTAGTTAAACTGCCTGCGGAAAATTTCCCTATACCAGCAGGAGTAACTACCATAAGACAAACACAGCTCCCTCCGCAAAGCCATAACGACTACATTTTTAGTAAGGACCCAGAAATTTTTGCAGACTATGCTATACCCAAAGCTGCCGTAAAAAAACCAAAAGAAAAAATCGCAGAGGAAAATGATCCGGAGCCAGAACCAGAGCAAATATACCAAGACCCAAAATATCCAGAACCAGATATAAATATTACCCAGCCAGAAGCCAACTCCCCTATTGAACAAGTACCAATTATAGTAAAAATTAAAACAGCTTCCAGTCTTGGAATTACAAAAGTAGAACTAAGTTTAGATGGCGTATTACAAGAAACAAAAAGCAAAGCTCCATACACATTTAGATTAGACAGCTTGCCTGAAGCAGGCTATCACACCTTGGGTGCAAAGGCTATAGATAGCAAAGGTAATGAAGGGAGCGTATATATACCTATATATATCCTGGCGCCTCAAAACGAGACTGATACAAACGCAGAACAAAGTCCATAACAAAAACCTGCCCGAGTTACAGGGCAGGTTTTTTGCAAACGGCTTACATATTGCTGGACATAGAAGACTTGGAAGCACCGGCAAAACCGAGCACCAAGAACACTACACCAAGGAGTAAGTGAAGGATGGTGTCTGAAGGGTGATTTGCAGCAATAAGCTTGTCGAGCAAGCCAGGCACAAAACCCAAGACTCCAACCAACAAATACACTACGCCAAATACTTTGGCGAACATGCGTGCTTGCATTTCTCCGCGACCAGCAAAAACAATTGCCAATACACCAGAGATTAAGTGGATAAGGTTGTGCAACAAGTTTACTTTAAAAATCCCTAAAATAGGATTATTAAAGAACCCGAGCAAACCTACCACAATGAACACAGCACCTAACAAATAGAGTGCATTTTTGATCATATAAATGGAAGATACGTACTAATTAATTAGGTATCGACCAGGACCTAAATCCACGCGCGTGGATTCAGAATGCTTAATTTAACTAACTAAGCACCCCTTTCAGTATACACCTGAATATGAAGAAATGAAATCCACACAAGCTTAAGAGCAAACTAAAAAATTTCAACAAAAAACAGGTTGCGTTCAACACACAACCCGTTTAGCTAAACATGCAGAGGGTATTAGATCAGCCTTGGCCACTTTTCTTTTTGAAAAAGTGACACAAGTTGGTTAAAAATCCGCTCATCAACCAATGGCCTTAATTCTTCGTACCGATGCTGGGCCAAAAAAGTGCGTACCTTTGACGCAGAAATTTCTGGGACATCTGGATCATACCTGTCAACCAAAGCAGTTTCCCGATCCAAACTTTCGTAAATCTGAATATCTTCTGGTTGTCCGCCATAGTATATGGCAGCAGCTGGTACAATTCCACCAAGCTGAAGGATTTGGTCCATATGCCGAAGCCACTGAATATCGTCTCCTGGATAGTCCGGGATACCGACAGAGCGGATTCCAGGAAAAAGCAAATGCAGCCAATCCTCTCGCTCTGCATACGTAAAAGGGTTATGCAAGCTGAAAGGAGCATTACTACTCCCGATCAGCACCACTGAGTTATCCATACCATGCCAGGAAAGCATCAACTCAATAGTTCGCATGTGCCCTTTATGAATAGGATTGAGCCTCCCTACATATACGGCCTTTTTAGCATTCATTTATTGACCTCCAAAAAAGATTGTGAGAATACTTAAAAATTTTTGTAAGCAAAAATATACTATAACATATAGTATAAACTTTATCAAATTATATATTGACATTACTATATAAATATGATATAATTATTAGTTACTTTGTTATTTACTGGCTAAAGTAAGCCAAATTTAGTTAACCAAAAAATGTAAATGTGGAGGAGACACAATGAATTCAAAGCTTGAACAGACGGCTCAGGACCTAAAAGCCCTCTTAGCAGCGCACTTCGAGTCAAGAAATGACCCCCATACTGTCGCCACTACCCTGATTATGGGGATTGCGATAGTGATCATTGCCATGATCAAGCTGTGGGTAGCATTCCTTCTGGTTAGCATGTACTTCCTGGCTTATAAAGCCATGAGCCCACGCGTGCATGTCATTGATGCAGTTACCCACCAATGTAGTGGATGTGGAAAAAAGGTCAATGAAACTGAAGGTGTACCTTACCTCTCTGCCGCATGCTATAAAGGGGTAAAAATCCGAACCCTCGAGTATATGACCAGCGTCATGACACGAAGGTACCAAATAAGGACAAGGTACTGAGCAGCGCGGCATCCAACAGGTAACTGTTACAGAGAAATCTCTGATACACAGTTACCTGTTTTTCTTTTGTCTATAATATGTTTTAAGTTCATTAGTAATTAGATTTCTTGCAAGTTCTTAATTACTTGACTCAACGGAATACTTGCACAAATATGCAGTTCATTCATGGCGCGAGTCAGTGCTACATAGAGCAAATCTTGATTTACTTTTTTTACAGCTATTGCTAACTCTGCAGGCGCGTTTGGTACACTAAATGTACTTTTATTTATTCCAACTATACACACGCTGTCAAATTCCACACCTTGAGCTTCGTGGAAAGTAAGCACAAATACTCCCTCCTTCTCAGCAAACAGCGATTCGTATTCTGCAAGCAATTCTTTGTTCTTTGCCAGTATTCCAATGGTACCAGCCTGTTTTTTTGCAACCAAGGCTGTAACATACTCAACCTCCTGGCTTGCGCTATCTACTACAACCTCTTGTACTTGCTCTCCTGCTCGAAGCTGCTCTGGAATATCCACAGCAAATCCCAAATCTTTAATATACTCGAGTATAGATTTAGTCAGACGGTAGTTTTTTTGCAACACTACTTGTTGGTCTAAGCTTAAATGTTCTCCAACTTCTTCCCATTGCCGGAGAGTGCCCAGCTTAGTTTGCTGTGCCAGATCACCTACATATACTAAAGAGTGGTTTTTACCATCTAAACACTTCCGCAGTAATCTAATTTGTTCGGGTAAAAAGTTTTGCACTTCATCGAGTACCATAAGCCCATAATATATAGGCTTTTTTTCTTTACTCCGTTTTACTTTGCCACCCCTGAGCTGCTTATAGGTAGTTTCTTCTGTAAATAAATGTCTATGGGTAGCCAAAAAGATGTGTAGTAAACAGGTGAGGTCAAACCGATCGAGCACTTTTTGGCTTGTCTGAATTTTGAAAATTTGGGCTGCTGGTGCAGGTAAATGTACATACACACGAGACAATAACCCATACACATCAGCACTATAAACCAGTTTTGGGATATTTTTTAAGGCTTCTAGTTTTGCATATTCGTAGATATCCCGCTCTACTTCGCCCCCACCAAACCTCTCTGCTAACACAAAACCACTCAGGCCCAATTGTGCTATAACCCAATCACCAAAAGTAATAATACTAACTCCGTGTAACCCCAACTGAGGAAGCAACTCTGCAAAATAGGCACGAGTTTTATGGTCTTGCACAAACACAATAGCAGCTTGCTCATTAAACTGTTCTGCAGTATCTGGAGACTGCACTAGGTACGCAACCCTATGGAGTGCCAGCGTTGTTTTTCCAGAACCAGCTGGCCCGGCAATTAAAAACGAACCAAATGGATGCGCCCGAATAACCTTATCCTGGGCTTGTTCCATTTGTTCTACAATTTCTGGCAAAAGAAAGTTAGTTTTTCTTCCAGAGAAATAGGCTTGGTAAATTAGCTCACGAGGCTGGTCAGCACTCTCTGTTGCCATGAACACAATTTCGCCATTGGTAATAAGGTACGATTCCTTGCTTAGAAGTATTCCGGTTTTAGTTTCGCTATTTGGCACGCTGTAGGAAAAAGCGCCAGGGTTTTCAAACCGCAAACCCGCTGCAGGTGTTACCCAAGAATAAATATTTTGTTCGGGTAGAGACTGCTTAGCAAAATAAAAAATTCGATTACTCGTATCGTCATCGAATTTGAGCGTACATTTTATAAAATAAGGAGACGGGTAGAGTGCTTCCAGATTTTCTGCTTTGTGAGTAAACTGCGCCTGTACATTGTGTGCATTCTGAATTTCGCTTGGCGGCAGTTTCGCAATTTTTGCTTTAAAGTCAGCTGCTTGCTGTTTTGCTTCTGTAATCCGGGTTTGAATATAATCTTGAATAAAAACAATGTGCTCCTTTGCACGGACAAGCAAAGTTGTTTTTTCTATTTCCTGCATACTACATAGATTACTAGATGTTTAGAAACTATTCAAGATTGAGAAAAAGACTATCCTTGTAAAGGACAATCCTTTTGTTTAGTTAATCAATATTTTTTTAACCTAGCTGATACTTACTATCCACATTTTTCTTTAGTTAACAAAAGCAGGAAGCTCGACACAAGCCGAGCCCCCTGCAAAGAGTTAAAAAGACAAGTCACAAGATTAGGAAACTACCTCGCGAGAACGCAAGCGGTCGTAGACATAGTCAGAACTGTACAAATGGACGCGCAACTCGACGTCGTACCAGCCCACATGGGGCACAATACCCCCGGCGCCGCGAGACCCGGCGCAGAGGGTAACATTCTCAACATCAAGATGCCGGCCCGTCTCCTTGTAGAATTTGTACCCATGTAGAAACCGTTCCAGCAGGGTCTCGGTTGTGAGTTTCTCACGCTCGATATCATTGGCCGACTTGTTCGCGTGCTCTTCATCAGCTTCTACCACGTCGCGTACCCAAATAGCGTACGCCCTATTCTGTGGGTCACGTTCGTCGTCGAATACACTATTGGTAAACTTTTGTTGGCATACAAACTCCTTTTTACACTGATTATAGACACGCTCGGCGGTCATGCCTTTGGCGACAATAATGAGTCGATTAAAACCCTTACGCCGTTTGGGGATAATCACCTGCGAGAAATCACATTTCATACGGAAACTGCGGTAAAAATCCTCCTGGTCAAGAACTAACTCCTTTATGCTACGCGTAGCAGACAAAGGCACGTCTTTAATCATTCGGTGTTTCATTATCAGAGTCCTCCCTTTTAAAATGTAATAGATAATCGAGTGTCCTAAAATTTTTCTATTAGGACCACAGATCTCTTTAATCCAAAAAATAAGATAAGAGTACTAAGCACTAAAAAGTACCTAAAACCCTTATCTCAATTTACCTACCAATTTAGCATACTTTATGTTAATTTGTCAATATTAGGTTATAATAAAAAGTACCTTTACTCAAGGTACTTTTTATTATTTTCTAGCTTATTACTTCTCTTTTCGGTTTGACCCACATAGCAAACAGGGTTGGAATAACAAATAAGGTAAGGAAGGAAGAAAGCATGAGCCCAAAAATAACTGCACTACCCAAACCTTTCCAGAAATCATCGGTAAGCGTAATTGGTAAAATACCCAAAATAGTGCAAATGGAAGTAATAAAGATAGCTTCGGAACGGGATTTGCCCGCATCAATAATAGCTTCGAGGAATGGGATGCCCGTTTTAAGGTTAAGATTTATTTTATCCACCAAAATAATGGCATTCTTCACCACAATTCCAAAAAGCGCCAGTGTCCCGATAAGTGCCGGGAAGTTAAGACTTAACCCTGCTGCTGCCATACCAATAAAAGTTCCGGTAAGTGCGAGCGGAATAGTTACCAACACAATAATGGCTTTTCTAAAAGAATTAAATTGAATAATTAAGGTTGAAACAATTAAGAGCAAGGCAATGACCATAGCTTGAATAATTGAAAGTACAGACTCTTGGTTTGACTGGTTTTCTCCGCCATATTCAATACTGTATCCGTTCGGGAATTTATAATCTTTGATCTTGCTCTGAAAATCTGCAAGAACTTTTGTAGAATTGGTAGTACTATCTACCCCAGCAGAAAGCAATACTGTGCGCTTTTGGTCAATGCGAGTAATTGCATCTACTGCAGGCTTTAATTCTATAGTGGCAACATCTTTTAAATACACAGGTTGTTTGCGCAAGTTAACTACTTGTAAGTTCTTGAGCGCTTCTAAATTAGGCACTTGGTCACCACTAAACCGCGTAACAATTTTTATTTCCTTATTGTTTAGAAGCACAGTACTTACTTCACTACCAGATATTGCAGTACGGAGCGTACTACCAACACTAATTGCAGTAAGCGCATTTTCGCTCAATTTTTGCTGATCAAGCGTAAAGGTGTATTCAGGCGCAGAGTCTTTAAGTGAAATATCTACATTTACCACTCCAGGCACTGAGGAAAGTTTTTGTTTAAGCTCGCTGGTTATTTCTTTAAGTTTATTTAAGTCGTCGCCTTTTATACGAGCTTCAAACGCAGCGCCAGTAGGCGGCCCACCGGCTTCTGCAGAAACTTTAACTACTGCACCCGAAAAATCTGTAAAATCTTTTCGTAATTTTTCTGCAAATGCATACGAGGTTATATTGCGCTTTTCTTTTTCTTTGAGCGTAATACTAATAGATGCAATATTACTGCCTGCTCGGTCTGTTTGGTTTATTGGGCTCGGCCGGCCAATTACGGTATTAAAGTTAACTATATCTGGATATTTTAAGAGTCGCTCTTCAGCGTGACTTGCAACCAGGTTAGTTTCTTCTAGCTTCAGCCCCACTGGCGCGCGCATATCTACATACACATTTTCTGAATCTTGTTGTGGAAAAAATTCAGTTGGCAAAAGCCCGGTTACGGGCAATGCAACTGCTAAGATAAAAATTAACACAGCAGAACCAATCAGGAGTCTTCGGTGTTTTTTAGTTTCCAGTACCCACCGGAGCGCTCTTTCGTATAAGGGAAGCACTAAGTCAAATTTAAAAATTCCGTGAAGCAACCGATTAGTAAAACTGGTTTGGTTCGAAGAACTATGAGTAGCAAGTTTGTGTTTAATAAGCGTATCGTCTGCCCATTCCTTTTCAACTTGCTCCGCGTTTTTTATTAATTTTTCTTTACCACCACGTTCATAGTACCAGAGCATGCCTGCCATTATAGCTAAACCAACAATACCTATAGCGTATCCGAGCCCGCCCACGTACACACTGGCACCAACTATAACCAAGATAAGCACTTCCAAGAGGAAAAATAACCAGCGTGTTAAGCGAATACGTTCTAGCACCGCAGCCAATGGATGATTAATCATTAAGGCAATAAAGAGCGAGGCAATTAACGTGGTAGAAACAGTAATGGGAATAGATTTTAAGTATTCACCAATAATTCCGGTTGCAAAAAGCAAGGGTAAGAACGCCCAGACAGTAGTAAGTGTGGTAGTGGTAAGCACTACTTTAAAGTCATTCAGTACGAGCAAGACTGCTTCTTCTGGCGTAAATTTGCCACTCCGCAAATACTGTTTAGTAGCAGATACTACTACAATGGCATCGTCTACTAAAAGCCCAAGTGACAAAATTAAAGAAAAAAGCGAAAGAAAATTTAAAGTAATGCCCATGGTAAGCAGTACGCCAAACGTAACAAAAAACACCAGCGGAATTGCAAGCCCCGCCACAAGCGCCTCTTTAAGCCCAACTACTAAAAATAGTAGCCCAAACACCAGCAGTAGTGTAATTAAAAAGTCACGGCTTAAATGATCAAAATCTTGACGGACAAATTTAGAGATATCAAATACCACATCAAAATGCGTGCCTGCAGGCATAGTACGCACTTGCTCACCAGTTACTTTTTTCACCTGGTCTGTTAGAGCAATAACCGAACTACCTGTGCGCTTAACTACTGCAACAGATACGGCTGATCGTGGAGCGCTTGCTTGTATTGAAAGCCGAGCGAGTGTAGTACGCTTAATCGCTTGGTCTTTTACCTGTGCTATATCTTTAAGCCTGACTGTGCTCCCCTCTGCAGTTACCGTAACTGGTAAATTTTCTATTTCAGTAACACTAAAAAGGCGGCCATCAGTCCTGACTGGATAAATAAACTTTTCACCTTCAAAATTGCCAGCTGGAAAAACAATATTTGCTGCGGCAATACTGCCATTAATTTGATCTACGGAAAGATTATAGAACTGCAAGCGTTCTGGATTAATCTCTACACTAAATTCACGCTCATCTCCTCCACTAATAATAACCTCTCGCACGCCTACAATCTTTTTTAATTCATCAGATAGATCTTCTGCGTTTTTACGCAATGTAAAACCATCTTGGGGACCCGTAAGCACCACATTTATCACTGGTTGGTCGTCCAAAGAAATTTCCTGCACTATTGGTTCTTTGGCTTCTTTGGGCAGATCAGGTTTTGCGCTATCTACTTTATCTTTAAGTCGCCTGACTGCATCTTCTAAATTTTCTTTAGCATCAAATTCTACGGTTAAAGAAGAAACTGAATTAGCAGAAGTAGAAGTAAGTTTTTTTAGACCTTTAAGCCCGGCTACTTTTGGTTCAATTTTTTTGGTAACAAACTCTTCTACGTCACTCGGGGATGCTCCCGGATACGTGGTAATAACTATGGCAATAGGAATTTTAACTTCAGGATTAGACTCCCTGGGCAACTTGAAAAAGGCGTACAGTCCGCCTGTAGTAATAATTAAAATTAAGAGTAAGACTACGCGAAAATTTGTAACGAAAAAGTTAAGCCAGCTTTTTCTGAGCTCTGCTCTAAACTGCAGCTTTGCTAAATACAGCTGATCCGAGCTTGCAGCGCCATGATCCCCGGCATTTTGTTCTTGGGTGGGTTGTTGTAGTTCGTCCATATCTGTTTCTTACTTTACTACCTCTACTGTCTGGCCGGTTTGGAGTTCGTATACAGGAGTTACTAGTTTCATATCCTTACTCACCCCTTCTGTAACTTCTATTTCTTCATTACGAGTAGCACCGACTTTTATAGGTTTACTTTCAAGCACACCTTTATCATTTACCACAAATACTTCTGCGCCGGTGCTTGTAACATGCACTGCCTGAATCGGCAACACAAAGTGACTGCCTCTGTTGGGAGCAGCAATTTTAACATTTACCGACTGTCCTACCACAAGCTGTTCGCTTGCTTTATCAGTAACAACAATATTTACCTCAACTGTTTTTGTTTGCCCAACAGCTGGTGACCAACGAAGCACTTTACCTTTTGCAGTGTCTCCAATTTGAACATCTGCTCCTTCTACCACCAACGACACATCAGTATCACTAATAAACGCTTTAACTTGTAAACCTTTTTCATTAACCACACTCGCAATAACCGCGCCTGGGCTGACCAATTCACCAAACTTAATTGGCAGACTTGCCACAGTACCTTCGATAGGAGACCGAATTACCGTTTTATCATACGCCGCAGCTGCCAAAGCAACATTGGCACGTGCTTGTTCTACTGCTGCTTCCTGTCCACGAATTTGCTCATTGGTTGCGCCTGCAAGTTTAAGTTGCAATTCTGATTCTATCCCAGCAACCTGACTTTTTGCAGCATTTACCGCAGCATCCCTTGTCTCCAAGGCTGACTGATAGGCATTCTGGTTTGCAACGTAGGCCGGAGATTTAGTATTCGGAATAGTAATAGTCCAGGTATCGTTAGTACTTGGAGCACCGCTAAATTGCACAAACAACCCCCGCTTACCTAAAGGCTGAGGTATAGTACTTAAAATACCATCTGCAGTTTCTAAGCCCTTTACCCCAAACCTGGGCGTACTGCCAGTACTATAGACACTTATTTGGTACTCGCCTTGTTCAGTAGTGTTATAGGTTCCACTCACCGTAATACTGGCGCTACCTAAATTACCCAATGCCGGTTGCGCAACTAATCCAGAATTAACAAAAGTTTTTAAAGCATTAGCCACCAGCAAGTCCTGTTGTTTTTGTGTATCTTCGAGGGCTTGTTTTGCAGATGCAAGGCGAGTTTGAGTAAGGTTAACATCTTCGCTCCGCGTGCCGCGTTTAATTTCGTCGAGTCGTGCTTCTTGAGATTTTAGTATCGCCTCAGCCTGAGCCACTTGAGCGCCTACATCACTACTTTTAAGAGTTACGAGTACCTGTCCCCTGCTTACTTTTTGCCCTAACGTAACATTAATAGACTGTACAGGACTTGATACTTGGCTGCGTAATTCTGCTTGCGTGAGAGATTCTACTTGTCCAGAACTACTAATAAAATCAGAACTCCCTGCGAGCGTAGAAAGATCTAGCAAAGAAACCTTTGTTACCTGGGCAACATTTTCTTTAGGTTTCGCGGCTCTCCGAGCTGCTTGGCCTGCAATAATAGCAGCTAAGACAGCGACTATTACCAAAACCCCAACCAAAAAACTATGACGTTTAACAAATGACATGGGAGTAAATAAACATTAAAAATAATACTACAAAATTGAAACCATATAAGAAATAAATGTGTGCGGTTCTGTGTGTGATGGGTGATGCCTGGAACGCATTACATACATATGTAGAGACAAACTTACTAACTCACATGCAAGCCTTGGCTGTTTGAGTTTCATAATAGAAAAAATCTGCAATAAACGCTGATGAATAGTTGCAATGAGTGGCTCGAGTTGTTTATGGCGCGAAGCATGTTCCCTGGAATCTGCACAGTCTAACATTCCTCTCCCCGCACCCCGAACCATACTTACAAAACGTTCTAGCGTATCTATAAGCAATAGCCGTTGCTGGGATCTTTTTAGGGTGAGCATTTTTTGCTTAACAGAGTCTAACAGACCAACAATTTCCTGCCAGACATGCTCTTGAGTTGTAACATACAACTGGTCTTTGTTCTTAAAAAAATAATACAAAGAGGCTTTTTGTATACCAGACCTTATAGCCAAATCTGCCATGCTTACACCTTCAAACCCTCTTTTAGCAAAAAGTTTGTTTGCCTCACGTAAAATTTTAGTTCTTGTATGTTTTGTAGGCATAGTGCGCTTTAACAAATACTACAATACCTACCGACCGGTAGGTATTGTAGTATAGTCTGTTTATAGGCACCTGTCAAACCTTTGCTGTATTTGGGATATCTTTTGGGTCAAAAATACTTTTAGGCATTCGCGTATTTGCGAATACCTCAGAAATTCTTTTCCCTCCATAGAGCGAAGGTAAAATCCCCACTCCATTACAGCCTAAATTATAAAGCAATACAGGATTGCGAGGCTCTGGACCAATTACCCTAATGCGGTTGGGCGTGTAGCCCATAAGCCCGTGCCATAAAAAACTATACTCCTCTGGGCTATTTGAGTAGGAACGTTTAATAAAACCACTAATAGCTTTTGTAACTGACTCTGGATATGGGTTAGTAGCAGAATAAATTTCTTCTCCTTCCAAAGGAGTTTCTGGACCACCTATACATACTAAATTTGCGGGAGTGTTTTGTTCTAGGTCAAAAGGCCTGCGAGTCAGATAAAAATAGGTGTCATCTACGTCGGCTGAATCTGAATCAAAATAGCTAATGGCAGTTGGTGGTTTGTCTAATTCTTCCAAAAATCCTGCCATGTAGCCTACCCAACCAGAAACCAGGTGATGAAATTTTGGATCAATCGGCAAACCATCTTGGTTGTCTATTGTAAAATTCTCAAACCCATTTGTGCACAACACCACCCGCTCGCAGTTCACACTATATATTCCGGCCTGCAGGACAGCCTTTCGAGCAAAAAGTGTAACCGATTCTATCCAGGTATGTTCTACAATCGTAAAGCGCTTTGGAAATTGCGCGAGCAAATAACCAACAAGCTCTTCGCAAAACAGGGCGCTGTTCATACAACCCTTTTGATACGCAAGCAGTGCTGTATATTGTGTGTCTTTTGTTTCGAGCAAAGAAATAATATCCTTACGCGGCACGAGTTTATATAAAAACCTAAATCGTTTTGGGATATGGGATACAAAAGAGGCATCTTCCGCAATTAAAATAGTTTCTTGGGTTAAACCTCCTTCCAATCTCAGCCAATTATTTTGCAGATGGATCATAACTTGAGGCAGAGTACGACAGCCTGCAAAACCTGTAAAACGTTGTAATGGAACTTTTAAATGCGCTTCTGTTTTTATTTGCTCGAGTAACAGCCAGGCAGACTCAACCAAACGCTGGCCTTCTGCAGCCTGTTCTAAACCAAACTCATTTACCATATCAAAAAAAGGCCGTTCAAAGTAACTAGTAATCTGCCCAGCATTATGGCCTGTTGCCCCATGAGCCACTTTATTTGCTTCCAAAAGTAGTACGTGTTTGCGAGTATCTCTTAATACAAAATACGCAGTTGCGATTCCTGCAATACCACCCCCCACAATAGCAACGTCTGTATCTGCATTGGTGGTGAGTTTTGCTGCGAGTCTCGTACGATTAAGTTGGTGAAGCCACGGCGAATGTACACGAGTCATAAAATGTATGAATGTATTATACCATCTAAACCTGCTATGATATGAAAACCGGTTTGCAGAGAATAGAAACGTAAGGAGGAAAACCTATGCCTATAAATGTTCCAGATTCAAGCAAAAGACCATGGGGAAATTTTGTTACACTTTCCCGCATAGAGTCTCCCAACGGGGATACCAGCGTAGTAAAACAAATTACTGTTAAACCCAAAGGCAGGCTTTCGTTACAACGCCACAGGCTTCGAAGTGAAGCATGGACTATACTCAGTGGTAGGGGGATTATTACGCGAGGTAAGCACACCTTCGCCGCAACTCCCACAGGTAGATTTTTTATTAAGCAAGGACAAGTACACCGGATTGAAAACACAAGCAGCACAGAAGACTTAGTCTTTGTGGAGGTTACCTTTGGGACCTTTGATGAAGACGACATTGAACGCTTAGAAGACGACTACGAAAGGATATAAAAACAAAAGCCCTGCTTTGCCGGCTGGTGAAGCTGGGCTTTTTTTCTTTGACGGAGAGCGAGCTTACCTACTAAGATGCTTGTATGACTAAACCTATTATTCTCCTGGCGATTGAAACAAGCTGCGATGAAACAGCGGCGAGCATACTTGCTGGCAGCTTGGGTTTTAAAAAGCCCAGCTTCAGTATTATCTCTTCAGTTGTAAAGTCACAAATTGCTTTGCATAGTAAGATGGGCGGTGTAGTACCAGAGGTTGCAGCCCGCGCGCATGTGCAAAATATCCTACCTGTTACCAATAAGGCTGTTACAGACGCCAAACTTAGATTAGCTGATATTACGCACATTGCGGTAACTACTGGGCCCGGATTAATTGCATCACTGTTGGTAGGGGTAGAATTTGCAAAAGGCCTTGCAACAAGTTTAAACCTACCACTTTTGCCCATTAACCATATGGAGGGACATCTCTATTCGCCTTTGGGAACTAACCTGGGAGCGCAATTCCCCATACTTTCTCTAATTGTAAGTGGCGGGCACACATTATTGGTATTACAAAAAAACCAAAAAGATTACACAGTACTTGGATCAACAGTAGACGACGCTGCTGGTGAAGCGTTTGATAAAGCCGCAAAACTACTCCACCTGCCTTACCCAGGTGGACCACAGATTTCTAAACTTGCAGAAAAAGGTAGTGCTCATATCCCCTTCCCCAGACCCATGATTAATAGTAAAGACTACAATTTTTCTTTTGCTGGGCTTAAAACCGCAGTCAGATATTATATTGACGGTCTAGCAACTAACCACGTGCCACTAGACACTAAAAAGGACATTGCCCGCTCGTTCGAAGAAGCCGTCTGCGAAGTACTCGTAAGTAAAGCCATGCGCGCAGCCCGGCAATACAAATGTAAAACCCTTTCGCTCTCTGGTGGCGTTGCTGCCAACAAGCGGCTACGTAGCGAGTTAAAAAAAATGTGTAAAATAAAAAACTTAACCTTTATTGTTCCAGATGTTAGCCTTTGCACAGACAATGCCGGGATGATAGCCCTTGCTGCATACTTCCAACTGCGCCACGGTAAAATTCCACAACCACCTACCCGAATTAAGGCAGATGCTGGATGGGAAATACAATAAAAAAATAAGAGGACTAGCAAGTGGTAGTTCTTACAGATTTTCTACTGACACCGAAACACTGTCTAAGGCTTTGGCGCGAGTATTAGATATTACTACAAGTAAGACAGAAGCCAGGACTTCTATATATAGACACCATAGTCTAATTCAATCAGTGAAAATCCAACATTATAAGAAACTTTTAGTTTTTGTTTTGCTTGTTTAAACATACTAATTTCTGTATAATTACAGCATTAATAAAACCTACGCAACAATTGTCATTGTTGCGTCCGCCGAGTGGAGAGCGGACAAGGTGCGGGAAGAAAGGGACAAAACCTGAGTAGAACCCGCCGGTATTCCCCGTTACAGAAACTAATCAAGATAAAGCTTACGTTGGTACCGTCCAGCTCAAGTGGACACGTAACACCTCCGCCGGTTGGCGGATTTTGGTGTTTTTTATTTTTTCTATATGATCGAACTCGAAAAAGCATATGATGCTTCCAAAGTAGAGGCTGATATATATCGCAAGTGGTTAGACTCTGGATATTTTAATCCAGATAAGTTGCCGGATGCTGGGAAGCGCGAAGCGTATACGATTATTATGCCGCCAGTAAATGCTAATGGGGTGCTGCATATTGGCCATGCGTTGTTTGTAACTATTCAAGACATTTTGATTCGCTTTCACCGAATGCAGGGCAAGCGCACGCTGTGGCTGCCAGGCACTGACCATGCCGGATTTGAAACCCAAGTGGTGTATGAAAAAAAGCTAGAAAAAGAAGGCCGAAGCCGGTTTAGCATGACGCGCGAGGAATTTTACAAAGAGGTAATGGAGTTTGTGCAGGCAAACAAGACAGCCTCTGAAGAAGGTTTAAAGAAATTGGGTGCGTCGTGCGATTGGGATAGGAATATTTTTACTTTGGATCCAGAAATTATTACCGTAGTCTACGACACCTTTAAGCAAATGTACGCAGATGGCCTTGTGTACCGCGCTGGCCGAATTTGCAATTGGTGCACCAAGCATCAAACGAGTTTGTCTGATTTAGAAACCAAGTACGAAGAAAAAACTGATACCTTCTACTATTTAAAGTACGGCCCATTTACTATTGGTACAGCTCGGCCAGAAACTAAGTTTGGCGATAAATATGTGGTAATGCACCCGGCAGACAAACGTTACAAACAATACGCACACGGCCAAAAAATAGAACTAGAATGGATTAATGGTCCCGCCACTGCCACAGTTATAAAAGACGAAAGTGTGGATATGGAATTTGGTACGGGTGTCATGACTATTACCCCCTGGCATGATGCGACTGACTTTGAAATAGCCAAGCGACATAATTTAGACATGGAGCAAATTATAGATGAGCGGGGTAAGCTGAAAGCAATTGCGGGTGAGTTTGTAGGCTTAAAGGTAGCAGAGGCCAGACCAAAAATTGTAGAAAAACTGCGCGCTAAAGGGTTACTAGAAAAAGAAGAAGCAAACTACAAGCACAATGTTTCGGTTTGTTATAAGTGCAGCACAGTAATAGAGCCGCAAATTATTCCGCAGTGGTACGTGAGCATGACTAAACCAGTCCCCCACTTAGGTAAGAGCCTTAAGGACACAACCACTCGCGCACTCGACACCAAAGAAGTAGAAATCATTACTGAAAAATTCGAAAACGTGCTACGGCATTGGTTAGACAACGTACGTGACTGGCCCATTTCTCGCCAAATTTGGTGGGGTATCCCCATTCCAGTTAAGTACTGCGAGGATTGCGGGGAAGTGATTATTGATACTCAAGAAAAAATCACGACTTGTACTAAATGCAAGTCGAGTAAATTAAAAGCTGATCCAGATACGTTTGATACTTGGTTTAGTAGTGGCCAGTGGCCGTTTGCGACAATGATGGCTAATGACGCCAAGCGCGGCACTAAAGACTTTGACACCTACTTCCCCACGCAAGTGATGGAAACCGGTTGGGAGATTATCTTTTTTTGGGTAGCGCGGATGATCTTTTTGTCTTACTACAAAACAGGTAAAGCGCCGTTTAAAGATGTGTACCTGCACGGCCTTATTCGCGATGCCTCTGGGCAAAAAATGAGTAAGAGTAAAGGCAATGTAATTGACCCTGTTGAAATGGGCGCCAAGTACGGCACTGATGCACTCCGCTTTGCGCTGATTTTCTCGACTGCTGCAGGTACTGATATTCCACTTGCCGAAGACAAAGTAAAAGGCATGAAGCACTTTGCCAACAAACTTTGGAATATTGCCCGGTTTGTTTTAAGCAATAGTGAAGAGTCAGATTCTAAATGGGAAGCAAAAACAGAAGCAGATAAAACTATTCTTGCGCAACTCGAGCAAACAATTGCAACCACTACAAAAAATCTAGAATCGTATCATTTACACGAAGCAGCCCAAAATCTGTATCAATTTGTATGGTATGAGTTGGCAGATAAGTATATTGAGGCAAGCAAAGCGCAATTACAAGACCCTACGCTTGCCGAAAATACACGCAAACTTTTACTGCATCTTCTGATTATGAGCTTAAAACTCTTGCATCCATTCATGCCATTTATTACCGAACATTTGTGGCACACCATGTCAGAACAAGACTTATTAAAATTCAAAGACCCTTTACTCATCGCTTCTTGGCCAAAATAAGACTTTTGATCTTTTAATCAAAGTTAGATAGTATAGTACCAATATGAAATACACCTCTACAATTGTAATAAAAAAAGAAGGTAAATGGTTTGTGGCAAAATCAGTTGATTTTTGGCGTGGCTAGCCAAGGTAAAACCATCAAGTCTGCTACAAAGAACCTTAAAGAAGCCCTTGAACTTTACCTAGAAAACTAATTATTGTCCCAATGCACAAAGAAGTAGGATCGGGACTTTTTTAGTATCCTAGAGCTTGCAGAGGTCGCTCCTGACGAATTTAAAAAATATACTTAAACAATACACTCTCCACTAATTCGTGGAGAGTGTATTAGTAGCTAAACTAGTTCATATCTATTACATACATTGAACGAAGTTGCAGACCACGAAAACGGGCATCATTACTATTTAAATTTAAATTCAATTTCTCTATTCTATTTCCCTGGTGTACACTATCAGCCGTCGCAGTCACGGTAACTGATTGGTACGTGTTCCAATTGCTGGTAGTAAAATTGAGAATAGTTGTTGCAGGACTACCGGTTTTGTACTGAGAAAGACTCGTGGTGCCAGAAAGTGCAACACTGACTGATGCATTAGGCTGCGAGGCTAACTTAACTTGGTACGTTACTGCGCCGCCTTCTTGAATTGTTCCGCCACTGACGTTATACACAACCAATGGAGCAGGGCTACTATCACACGGTGTGCCGTTTATTTCTATACACAACACTACCGCACTGCTCGAAACCGAGCGAGTGGTAATTTTAATTCCATTAGTAGTATCGTTGAAACTAAAACCTTCTAACAGCGGTGTGTCAAATGTGGGAGTATAGCCTGTCTCTGCTCTGGTATTCATTACCCAGGTATTACTACCTCCAGTAAAATAATCTTTACCAACTCTAATTTGCACACCATTGGCAACTGTGTCTGAAGCAGTAAAATCATCAAAACCAAAAGGCTGTTTGTATTCTACATAATAGTAATCCAATACATTGCCTTGAGCGTCTCTGGTTCTTGGAATACGAAGTACTTTAAGGTTGCTGGTAAGATTTTCTATTGGATTAACTGTAACCACCTCAGAGCCATACAGCGTATACGTATCAGCCGGCATGAGCCAACCTAAGAAACCCCTTGCATAACCACTTACATAATAATTATGTTCATTAGTCGGCCCCATAATTGAATATAAATCACCGTACTCAACTGAGGTACAGTTACTACTCACTGCTACTGGATTGTTGTTACTATCTACACAATCATACCGGTTCGCATGGTACAGGCCGAGGTTATGGCCAACTTCATGAGCTAAACCGCCCACAGGCAAAACTTGCGCAGTACTCATAACGTAATACGCATTACTTCCACCAATAGCATCTGCAGCTCCAGCCATAGTTGGACACTGGCTTGGCCGAGTGAATAAGTAAATAAATTGGTCATAGCCAGTGGTATCTACCCCTGTTGCTTCTGCCAGATGCTTAGCATCCTGGGCCCATTGTAAGAAATTGCAGTCAGTACCAGTAGGTGTAGGCAACTGATAGTAACCAAACACATCTCCGTCCGGTAGATTTTTTCCTCTCAAAGAGAGCCTATTATAAGAAACCTCTTTGTAATAACTATTCACTGAGTTGGTATCAGTAAATACCAGCCCTTTGGCTTGAGCTAGGCTGAGAGGTTGGTCTGGAAAACCTGTGAAATTAAACAAAATAACAATAGTTTTTCTTACTCCAAAAGTTGGACCAGATGCGTGCGTTATCTTTGCATGAAAGGCCCAAAGCGAAAGCACTAAACCTCCAAATACAACCAATTTTTTGTACATATACTTTTATTAAAGCTTAGCCCTATACCATAACCAGAATTCTCGGCTAATTCAAATAAGTTATCCACATCTTATAGGACTAAGCTAGCCTGCTTCTTCACTGTTTCATATTGAAACTTCCTATTCATATTAGTTTATCTGTTATACTATTTTAGTATGATAAATCGTGAAAATATTATTCCTTTTCCTACGCGAGAAATACCAAATCCACCAGATCCAGAAGCCTATAAAAAGGGAACTTTTACAGAAGAAACACTTGCTCAGCTCAACAGTGTTGAAGACTGCAAATACTTTCTTAAGCGGCTCGTGTTGCAGCTTGGAGATATCAATACTGCACTTGGGTTTCGAGAAAGAGAAATTGGAGCACCTTCTGAAACTGCTGAAAGAGTTGGCAAAGCGGAACAAAAAGAAAAAGAACTGATTATTCAGAGAAACGAACTTGAAAACCTGCGCAGTAAAATAGAATTTAAAATAGCAGGAATAGAAAACCTTGAAGCAGAAATAATAGATATACGTAAGTACAAAAAACGCATAAGTTAATATACGCAAACCTTAAAAACCACCCCGTGAGATAGCATCTACATCTCACCGGATGGTTTTTTGTGTAGAACTAGTTTTGCGCAATCTTTACGTAGGTTTATTTGGTGTGATATCTAGTTAATTACTGGTACTACAATGACTTCTTCCCCTTTAAAAAAGGAGTCGAAACTAGAAATGAACCAATTCATGCTAAATGGTTGCAAAAAAGTTTGAGTAGGCTTCACATTAATTAACACTCTTTGTGGAGTATCCCAATTTTTTGGGGTAAAAATTAATAAACCGCAAGACGCAATGCATGGATTCCGCCTGGCAGTAATACCATTTTCACTCGTAAGCGCTAAAAACACTGGAAAAGCTGGTCTGGTTTTTAAACTAACATCAACTGCACCATTGCTCCCTGCTGCGAGCGGAGGCATGCTTTGAGTTAGACCAAGCCACTGCAACGGCGGTTGAGGTAAACTGCTGATACTACTAGCCACAGGTAATGGAGGCGGCAACGGAACATCGTCATCGATAATAATAACTTTTAATTCTTTGGAAATATTTGCCAAACTGGGATTTAAAAACTGGAAACTTAAAGTACTTACTGTGTTTCCCTGTACCAAAGCATCTCCACTACTTACCAGCCGGATGGTTTGAAATTGGTTCCAGTTGGTTTGCGTAAAAGAAATAACGGGGTTAGCAATTCCCGGACCCAGAGTATACAGTTCTGTATTGCGAGGTAAGAGTACTCGAACTGGTTCTGATGGCGGACTTGTTAAACGAATTTGTAGTTGATTAGTACCCCCTTCAAGAATAACAACTGGACCGGGTGCAATAAACAATGGTCCGTTTAATGGTTGCCCAATATCCGGCGGCAGTGCCGCTGCTTGAGCGAGTGGAGGCAGTAGAAGCAAAAAGAAAAGAGGCAAAAAATGTTGTAGACTTTTATACATACAAAACAAATAAGTAAGGTAAGTATATTCCGCTGGTTCAATATAGGGAAGAGGTGGTATTCGTAAATGATTGTGATAAAACACTCCCCCGCGAGGCTATCTCACGAGGGAGTGTTGTTTTTGTTTCTACTTACTTCCTACAACCCACTCACACTGCTCCGAATGGTAAGTGGAGCTGCAGTTGCAACAGTAGTGCCTCCACTCACGACTTGCGCCGTAATTTCATAGGTAGAGCTTTGGAAGACTTGGAAGTTGTATTCATACGGAGCAGCTTGGTCTACGACCATGAGTTGGACAGTAGAGTTGGCAATAGCGCTGTTACGTAAGAAGAATTGGACACTGACTGGATCAGTGGTACCTGATACATTGGCGGTAATCTTTAAGGCGACACCATTCTTCGCTATGGTCTTTGGAGCACTCAGGCTGATGGTGATGTTACCAGTTGGGGGAGGTGGCGGTTGGGTGACGGTGACAGTCACGGTTTGTACACTGTTGCCTCCGGTGTTGCTGGCAGTGAGCGTGTAGGTAGTGGTGGTTGTGGGAGATACAGAGACTGAGGTTTGGGTAGGAGTAAGGGTAAGGTTGGTGCCATCAGTAGCGGGGAGTGTCA
>OBEQ012099778.1_pt1 | contig 21015 bp, 20 predicted proteins | sample 1670901 | NCBI WGS metagenome assembly OBEQ01 (sample SAMEA104232315, study PRJEB22302) | groundwater metagenome | biome: forest; feature: aquifer; material: groundwater | place: USA | collected 2011-08-07 | depth 5.4 m
CTTCTTCTAGTACCGTCAGATCGACGTAGTATTAGTACGACGACTCTTCTTCCTAACCGAAAGGGCTTTACAATCCAAAGACCTTCTTCACCCACGCGGCGTTGCTGCATCAGGCTTTCGCCCATTGTGCAAGATTCCCCACTGCTGCCTCCCGTAGGAGTCTGGGCCGTGTCTCAGTCCCAGTGTGGCTGGACATCCTCTCAGACCAGCTACCCGTCGTCGCCTTGGTAGGCCGTCACCCCACCAACAAGCTGATAGGCCGCGAGGCCATCCCGAAGCGGAATCCATTTCCTCACCCGATCATGCGGTCGGATGAGGGCATCCGGTATTAGCACCGGTTTCCCGGTGTTATCCCGGTCTTCGGGGCAGGTTCCTCACGTGTTACGCACCCGTTCGCCACTTTCCGTCCGGGCAAGCCCGGAGTTCACGTTCGACTTGCATGTGTTAAGCGCGCCGCCAGCGTTCGTCCTGAGCCAGGATCAAACTCTCCATCAAGATCTGGGCACCGCCGGGCACCCGAGGGCGCCGGCGAGGCCGTCGATCCGTTGAGAGCTGCCGGAGCGGGCCACTGACCCACCCGGCAACCATTGTGATTGACGTGAACGCCCCGTTCCGCGCGCGAACGCACGTTGCGGGACGCCCGCACTGGCTTTTGGCATCACTCTTCCGTTTTCAAGGAGCCGAGGCCCGAGTCACGCCGCGTCGGCCCGGAGGCCGGAGACGTGTCGAGCGGACACCCACCCAACGCCTGGAACCCTGGTGCCTCGAGGGCTCGCGACGAGCTACCGAGAACGTGGGGCGTCCGTGTCAACCCGCCAACGTTGGCACGCGGAGCGGCCAGGTGGCGGACCATTGAATCTAGGCGTCGCGGACCAGGCTGTCAAACACCTGTCGGCTGCGCGCTCGGGGCTCCTCAGCCGACCCGGATTCGGGCCCACCTCCGCCTGCCGACCTGCACCAAGCGGCCATCGAGCTCGCCGGCGTCGAGCTCGAGCTCCGGGTCGTCGACCCGGGTCCCGTCGATCTGCACCCCACCCTCGGCGATCTTGCGCCCCCCCTCCTTGTTCGAGGTCACGAGCCCGGCCAGGGCGAGGAGGCGGGCGAGCCTGATCTGCCCGTCCACCAGCTCCTCCATCGAGAGGGCGTACTCCGGGACATCCGACGGCGGTTGGTGCTGCTTGAACACCCGGTCGAACTCGGCCTCGGCTGCCGCGCCGGCGCCGGGGCCGTGGTACAGAACCACCACGCTCCGGGCGAGGAGCCGCTTCGTGGCGTTGCGCTCGGCCGGGCTCGCGCCCACCAGCTCGCTCAGCACCGCGCCGACGTGGTCGGGATCCCAGCCGGTGGTGAGCTGCAGGTAGCGGGGCATCAGGTCGTCGGAGATCCGCATGAGCTTCCCGAACTGCTCGGCCGGCGGTTCGGTGATGCCCACGTAGTTGCCCAGCGACTTCGACATCTTCTGCACGCCGTCCAGGCCTTCGAGCAGGGGCATCGTGATCACGACCTGGGGCTCCTGGCCCTCTTGCCCCTGGAGGTCGCGGCCGACCAGGTTGTTGAAGAGCTGGTCGGTGCCCCCCAGCTCCACGTCGGCGGCCACCTGCACCGAGTCCCAGCCCTGGAGGAGTGGGTAGAGGAGCTCGGTGACCGAGATGGGGACGCCGCCCTGGTAGCGGCGGGCGAAGTCGTCGCGCTCGAGCGTCCGGGCGACGGTGGTGCGAGAGGCGAGGCGCAGTACGTCGGCGATGCCCATGCCCGCCAGCCACTCCGAGTTGCGCCGCAGCTCGAGCCGGTCGGCGTCGAGGATGCGGGCGACCTGCTCCACGTACGTGGCGGCGTGGGCATCGACCTCGGCCGCCGACAGCGGCGGCCTCGTCGCCGAGCGACCCGACGGGTCGCCGACCCGGGCGGTGAAGTCGCCCATGATGAGCACCGCGAGGTGGCCGAGATCCTGGAACTGGCGGAGCTTGCGCAGGACGACCGCGAACCCGAGGTGGATGTCGGACGCGGTGGGGTCGATCCCGAGCTTCACGCGGAGCGGCGCCCCGGTCGCCACGCTGCGCTCGAGCTTGCGCCGGAGCTCGACCTCCGAGATCACGTCGACGGCCCCGGCCGAAAGGATTCTGAGCTGCTCGCCGACGTCGCGGGCCACGGACGGCACGCTACCAAGCGGCCCCGGAACGGGGTGGCAGCGGCTCCTGTGGCTCGTGAGCGACAATGTTGTCTGTGGGGATACGGGTTGTCTGTGGGGATACGGCGCTTGTCCGTGGGGATACGGGGTTGCCCGTGACGACTCGGGGCGTCCGCTCCCGGGGCGGGGCCGGTCGCCCCCGGCGTCTGCTCGCGCTCGCGTGCACGCTGGCGTCGCTCGGTGCCGCCTGCAGCTACACGGCCGACCTCCGCCTCCCCGACGGCCAAGCCCAGTCGTCGAAGGTCTTCGCCGCCGACGGGTCGGTGCTGACCACCCTCCACGCCGAGGAGAACCGCGACCCGGTGAGGCTCGACAACGTCTCCCCCGCGTTGCGCGACGCGGTGGTCGCCATCGAGGACAGCCGGTTCTTCGAGCACGAGGGCGTCGACCCGCGGGGCCTCGCGCGCGCGCTCACGCACGACGCCCAGAGCGGCAAGCTCGAGGAGGGCGGGTCCACGATCACACAGCAGTACGTGCGCGCGGTGATGTTCGACCGCGATCGCACCGTGAGCCGCAAGCTCCGTGAAGCGGTGCGGGCCATGCAGATCGAGCACAAGTACTCGAAGAAGACGATCCTCGAGCGCTACCTCAACACCGTCTACTTCGGAAACGGCGCGTACGGTGTGGAGGCCGCTTCGCAGCTGTACTTCGGACGGTCCGCGCACGACCTCGACCTCACGCAGGCGGCGCTCCTCGCCGGCCTCATCCAGGCGCCCGAGCACTACAACCCGTATCGCAGCCCCCAGCTCGCGCTCGAGCGCCGCAACGTCGTGCTCGATCGGCTCCTTGAGCTGGGCAAGGCGCCGACCGCCGCGGTGGTGGCGGCGCGAGCCGCGCCGCTGGGCGTCGCGGCGGAGCGTCCCCCCGAGCACTATCCGGCGCCACACTTCGTCGAGCAGGTGAAGCACCTCGTCCTCACCGACAAGGCGTTCGGCGAGACGCCCGAGGCCCGGCAGCGTCTCCTGCTGGAGGGCGGCCTGCGCATCCAGACCACGCTCGACCCGCGGCTCCAGGCCCAGGCCGAGCAGGCGGTGTCGAAGGTGCTCGCGCAGCCCGACCACGACCCGGCCGCGGCCGTCGTCTCGATCGAGGTCGCCACCGGCCACGTTCTCGCCTACGTCGGCGGCCCCGACTACTTCGGCCCCACGCCCTACGCCAAGGTCGACCTGGCTGACCCGCCCGAGCACGGCCCCGACAACGATCGGGTGCGCGGCCGCTCGGCCGGCTCCGCGTTCAAGCCGTTCGTGCTCGCGGCCGCGCTCGAGGAGGGCATCCCGCTCACCCGCATCTACGACGCGCCCGGCTCGCTCACCCTCCCACCCCCCGGACCGGGCCAGCCTCCGTGGCCGGTCCACAACTACGACGGGCAGGGCGGCGGCCGGATGAGCCTGGTGGACGCGACGGTCAACTCCGTGAACACGGTGTTCGCGCAGCTCGTCCTCGATGTCGGTCCGCAGCGGGCCGTCGACCTCGCCGCCCGGGTCGGGATCCGGTCGAGGCTCCAAGCGGTGCCCTCTGCGGTGCTGGGCACCAACGGCGTCACGGTGCTCGACATGGCGTCGGCGTACTCGACCTTCGCCGGTGACGGCTTCCACGCCGATCCCGTCTTCGTGACCCGGGTGACCAAGGGCGACGGCACCGTGCTCTTCGACGCACCGACGCAGCGCCGCCGGGTGCTGCCCGCCTTCACGGCGCGCCGGCTGACCAACGTCCTCCAGAAGGTCGTGGAGAGCGGGACCGGGGTCAACGCCCGCATCGGGCGGCCCGTCGCCGGGAAGACCGGCACCGCGGAGAAGTGGTCGGACGCGTGGTTCGTGGGCTACACGCCCGAGCTCGTCACCGCGGTGTGGGTCGGCTTCCCCGGCGCGTCGCTCTCGATGGTGCCCCCGGCCACCCGCGTCACGGTGACGGGCGCGACCTGGCCGTCCGAGATCTGGCAGCTCTACATGGGCGCGGCACTGGCCGAGACCCCGGCGTCCGACTTCCCGCGGCCCGAGGACGCCGAGCAGCCACCCACCGGCGCATCGTCCTCGACCACCACCGCGGTCCCGGGCCTGCTCTCGGTGATCGGGATGGCGGCCGCCGACGCGACCCGTCTGTTGACCGACGCCGGCTACGAGGTCCGGACCGACGCGCAGCCGAACCGCGACTACCCGCCCGGGACGGTGGTCGCGCAGTCGCCGGCCCCGGGCCGGACCCTGCGACGCGGTGCCACCGTGCGCCTCACCGTCGCGAGCGGCCCACCCGCCAAGGCGCTCGTGCCGTCTGTTCTCGGGCAATCGGCCGACCGGGCCGCGGCCGCGCTGCGGGACGCGGGGTTCGCCCTCGCGGTGGTCGTGCAGCCCGAGCCTCCTCCCGGCGACCCCGCCCGCCGGGGACGGATCTGGAAGCAAGCCCCCATCGGTGGCGGCACCGCGGACGCGGGGAGCACCGTGACCGTCTGGGTCAACCCGGCCTGACGCCGCCTCCGCGCGCCGGTCTCGGGGCGCTACTCGACGCTCTTGCGGTCGGCGTCGCGCACGCGCCGTGACAGACCGGCCAGGAGGCGCTCGTTCATGGCGGGGACGCCCTGCACCATCGAGCGGAAGTCCCTCGCGCCGACGCGCGCCACCGTCACGGGCGAGCTGGCCACGACGTCGGCGTTGCGCGGTGCGGGATCGAGGAGGGCGAGCTCACCGAAGAAGTCGCCGGCTCGCAGCGCACCGACCTTCCGGCCGTCGCGACGCACGACCGCCGTGCCCGACACAAGCACGAAGAACGCGTCGCCGCCTTGGCCCTGCCGGATGATGGTCGCCCCCTCGGGCACGTCGAGCACCTCGGCGTGCCTCGCCACCAGCGCGAGCTCGCGCTTCGAGCATCGCGAGAAGAGGGGGACACCCACCAGGTGCCGGACGAGGTCCGTTCGCCGCGCCACCTCCCTCCCTCCCGTCCCAAGCGTCACGGGGCGGACCGAGCCTATCGGCGACTGAGATTCGGGTCGCCGGGAACGCACCACCGCCACCGTGACTCGTCGCCCTCGCCGGGCTTGAGGCCGATGCGGCTCGAGACCGCCGGTCGGCGGGGCGGCGGCGTCCCGTCGTCCAGGACGCGGACCGCCCCGCGCCGGAGGTCGGCTCCGTCGTGTTCACCCCGGAGGCCCAGCGCCTGGGTGAGCCGGGCCGGGCCGGCGCAGAGGTCGCGGTCGCGCCGGGCGCTCGCCCGACGCTCGCCCATCACCGCGATGCCCTCGACCGGCGCACCCGCCCGCAACAGCACCGCCGCGGCTCTCCCGTCATCACCGCAGACCACGTTCGCGCACCAGTGCATGCCGTAGGTGAAGTACACGTAGAGGCGGCCGGGCGGACCGAACATCGTCGCGTTGCGCGCGGTCTGGCCGCGGAAGCCGTGGCTCGCGGGATCGTCGGCACCGCGGTAGGCCTCGACCTCGACGACGCGGACCGCCACGCGCACCCGGGTCGGATCGTCGTGGACGAGGAGCTTGCCGAGCAGCTCCGGGGCGACCTCAAGGCTGTCGCGCGCGTAGAACGAGAGCGGGAGCGGACGGGCCCCGGTCACGCGTCCGGGCCGTCGAGCCAGAGCTGTTGATTGGCGAGCAGCGCGCGCGCCGACTCCAGCTGGCGGGCGACCGGCTCGGGTCCCGCCCCGCCCGGTGACCGACGCCGGCGCACGGCAGCGCCCGGCTCGAGCAACCCCATCGCGTCCGGGCCGAGCTGCGGCTCGTTCTCCACGAGCTCCTCGAGCGGCACGTTGCGCTCGATCGACTGGCGCACGAGTGACCCCACCAGCGCATGCGCGTCGCGGAACGGGATCCCGTGCTCCACGAGGTGCTCGGCCAGGTCGGTGGCCGCCGAGGCCGCTTCGTCGGCCGCAGCCTGCATGCGCGCCACATCGAACTCACAAGTGGCCATGAGGCCCGCGAGCGCGGCCAGCGCGAGCCCACACGTCTCGAGGGCGTCGAAGAGCGGCTCCTTGTCCTCCTGCAAGTCGCGGTTGTACGCGAGCGGGAGGCCCTTGAGCGTCGCGAGCACGGCGGTGAGGTGCCCGATCAGCCGGCCGGCCTTCGCCCTCGCGAGCTCCGCGATGTCGGGGTTCTTCTTCTGCGGCAGCATCGACGAGCCGGTGGCATACGGATCGGCGAGACGCACGAACCCGAACTCGTCGCTCGACCACAGCACGAGCTCCTCGCCCAGCCGCGAAAGGTGCACCTGGGTGAGCGCGGCCGTGAAGACGGCCTCGGCCACGAAGTCGCGGTCGGACACCGCGTCGAGCGAGTTGTCGAAACGCCGGGCGAAGCCGAGCTCCGAGGCGACGCCGTCGGGGTCGAGCGGGAGGCTCGAGCCGGCCAGCGCGCCGGCGCCCAGCGGCGACACATCGGCCCGCCGCAGCGTGTCGCGCCAGCGGTCGACGTCGCGCCCGAGCGCCCAGACGTGCGCGAGCAGGTGATGCGCGAGCAGGACGGGCTGCGCCCGCTGGAGGTGCGTGTAGCCGGGGAGGTACGCGTCTTCGGCCTCCTCGGCCCGCTGCAGCAAGACCCGCTGGAGCTCGTGGATCGCCGAGGCCACCGCGCGGCCCTCGCGCCGGAGCCAGAGCCGGAGGTCGGTCGCGACCTGGTCGTTGCGGCTGCGACCGGTGTGCAGCTTGGCGCCCGTGGAGCCGGCCAGGCCGGTGACCCGGCGCTCGATCGCGGTGTGGATGTCCTCGTCGGTGGGCTCGAAGGCGAACGTGCCCTCGACGAGCTCCACCTCCACCCGGTCGAGGGCGGCGACGATCATCGCGTGCTCGTCGGCACTCAGCAGCCCGACCCGGGCGAGCATCGCCACGTGCGCGCGTGAGCCGGTGAGGTCGTCGGCGGCCAGCCGCCGGTCGGTGGCCAGGCTGGAGCTGAAGGCGAGCAGCTCCGGTGCGGGGCCGTCGCCGAAGCGTCCGTGCCACAGGGGTCGGGGCTCGCTCACGACCCACCTTTCCGCTGTGTTCCAGGGGTTGCGGGCCCTCCCTGACGGCGCGACCACGTCTCCACCGAGAGGCCCCACATCCGGACGAACCCGGCCGCGTCCTCGTGCCGGAACGCGTCGGAGGCGTCGTAGGTGGCGAGGTCGTAGTCGTAGAGGCCGCGGTCGGCCCGACGCCCGGCCACGAAGCAGCGGCCCGGCTCGAGCCGCAGTCGCACGTCGCCGGTCACATGACGTTGGGTGGAGGCCACGAACGCGTCGAGGGCCTCCCGCAGCGGTGAGAACCAGAGGCCGTCGTAGACGAGCTCCGCGTAGCGCGGCTCGAGGCGGGTCTTCTCACGCATCACGTCGCGCTCGAGCGTGATCGACTCGAGGTCGGCGTGTGCGAGCACCAGCGCGAGCGACCCGGGGCACTCGTAGGTCTCGCGGCTCTTGATGCCCACCCGTCGATTCTCGACCATGTCGATACGGCCGAAGCCGTAGGTGCCGGCCGTCGCGGCCAGGCTCGGCACCAGCTCGTGGAGCGGCGTCGAAGCGCCGTCGAGGGCGACGGGGACGCCGGCCTCGAAGCGGAGCACCAGCTCGCGGGGCTCGGACGGCGCGTCGGCGACGCCTCGCGTGAGCTCGTAGACGTCGGCCGGGGGCGCGACCCACGGGTCTTCCATCTCGCCGCACTCGATGGCCCGTCCGAGGAGGTTCTCGTCGATCGAGTACGGCTTCTCCTTCGACACGGTGATCGGGATCGCGAAGCGTTTCGCATATTCGATCGAGTCGTCGCGGCTCAAGCCCCACACCCGCGTGGGCGCGAGCACCTCCAGGTCGGGCGCCAAGGCTCGCACCGACACCTCGAAGCGAACCTGATCGTTGCCCTTGCCGGTGCAGCCGTGGGCGACGGCATCGGCTCCGTGCACCCGTGCCGCCTCCACCAGGTGCTTGGCGATGACGGGCCGCGACAGCGCCGACACCAGCGGGTACTTGCCCTCGTACAGAGCGTTGGCCCGCAAGGCCGGAAGGAAGAAGTCCCGCGCGAGCTCGGCCTTGGCGTCGATCACGATCGCCTCGACCGCGCCGGCCGCGAGCGCGCGCTCGCGGATCGCGTCGAAGTCGCCCGCCTGGCCGACATCGGCCGCGAGCGCGATGACCTCCGCGCCCCACTCCTCCCGGATCCAGCGGACCGCCACCGACGTGTCGAGCCCCCCCGAGTAGGCGAGGACCAGGCGCTTCGACATCTCGACCTCCTACAAGCCCGCCAGCGCGGCCAGGCGCTCGGCGATCGCCGGGCCGCCCGCGCTCTCGGAGCACACCACGATCAGCGTGTCGTCACCCGCCACCGTGCCCAGCACCCCCGGCAGGCCGGCCCGGTCGAGGGCCGACCCGATCACGTGCGCCGAGCCCGGCGGCGTTCGGAGCACCACGAGGTTCCCGCTGTGCGACACCTCCACGACGAACTCCCCCATCGCGCGGCGCAGATGATCGTCGGATGCGACGTGCTCCTTCGAGTGCTCGGGCACCGCATAGGCCATCGTGCCGCCCGGGATGCGCACCTTTACCGCGCCGAGCTCCTCGAGGTCGCGGCTCACGGTGGCCTGGGTCGCGACCACGCCCTCGGCCGCGAGCAGCTCGACGAGCTGGGCCTGGCTCGAGACTGCCTGCTCCTCGAGCAGGCGGGCAATTCGATGCTGGCGTTGCGGCTTGCCGAGCGTGGCCATGCTCCCCCTCCCCCGGCGAGGGCGGCGAGGAGCGCCCGCGCCGCGTCCATGCGGTTGGCGGCCTGCTGCCACACGACCGACGCCGGCCCGTCGATCACGTCGGCCGACACCTCCTCCCCCCGGTGCGCGGGGAGGCAGTGCAGGAAGATCGCCTGCGGACCGGCGACGGCCATGAGCTCGCCGTCGACGCGATAGCCGACGAACGCACTGCGACGCGCGGCGGCCTCCGCCTCGTCGCCCATCGAGACCCACACGTCGGTGTACACCGCGTCGGCGCCCTTCACGGCTTCGAACGGGTCGGTGACCAGGTCCACGCTGCCACCGAGGTTCCGGGCCCGATCCACCACGTCATCGTCGAGCTCGTAGCCCGGTGGCGACGACACGGTCAGCTCCACGCCGGTCAGCGCCGAGCCGAACGCGAGCGACGCGGCCACGTTGTTGCCGTCACCCACGAACACGAGCCGCCGCCCCTCGAGCGCGCCGAGCCGCTCGCGAAGTGTGAGCAGGTCCGCGAGGGCCTGGCATGGGTGCGCGCGATCGGAGAGCAGGTTCACGATCGGAACGCTGACCGCGGCGGCCATGACCTCGAGGGTCGCGTGGTCGAACACCCTCGCCGCGATCACCGCGCAGTAGCCGGCCAGCGTGCGAGCCACGTCCTCGGCCGTCTCGCGCACCCCGATCCCGACCTCCTCGGGACGGATGTAGATCGGGTGGCCGCCCAGACTCACGACCGCCATCTCGGTGGATGTCCGCGTGCGCGCCGACGGCTTCTCGAACACGAGCGCCACACCTCGACGCTCGAGAACGTGGGGCACCCCGCTCGGGTCGCGCTTCCACGCGGCGGCGCGGTCGAGCAGCTCGGCGAGCTCGGTCGGCTTGAGGTCGTCGACCTCGAGGAAGTGGAGGGGCCCGGTCACGAGAGCACCTCCTCGAGGACCTGCACCGCCTCGTCGAGCTCGTCGTCGGTGACGAGCAGCGAGGGAGCCAGGCGGAGCGCGGTGGGCGTGACCGCATTGACGACGAGGCCCTGCTCGAGCGCGGCGGTCGCGACCTCGCGCGCGTCGCGGCCGGGCTCGAGCTCGACGGCGAGCAGCAGCCCCGCGCCCCGTACGCTCGTGACGCCCGGCAATCCGAGCAGCGCGGCGCCCAGCCGTTCGCCCGCTCGGCGCGCGCGGGCCGGAACGTCTTCCGACTCCATCACCTCGAGCACCGCGAGCGCGGCCCGGGCCGCCAGGGGCTGGCCCCCGAAGGTGGACCCGTGGTCGCCGGCTGCGAACGCGGCGGCGACGTCCGCCCGCGCCCAGCACGCGCCGATGGGCACGCCGTTGCCGAGCGCCTTGGCCAGGGTCACGACGTCGGGGCGGATGCCCGCGTGCTCGAAGCCGAACCAGCGCCCGGTGCGCCCGAGACCCGTCTGCACCTCGTCGACGATCAGCAGCGCCTCCCGCTCGTCGCAGAGGGCCCGCACTGCCTCCAGGTAGCCGGGCGGCGCCGGGTGCACGCCGCCCTCGCCCTGCACGGGCTCGAGCAGCACCGCGCAGACCCGCTCGTCGACGACGGCCGCGAGCGCATCGGCGTCGGCGTACGCAACCTGCCGGAAGCCGGACGGCAACGGCTGGAACACCTCCTGCTTCTGCGGCTGGCCGGTAGCGGCGAGCGTGGCCAGCGTGCGCCCGTGGAACGAGCCGTACGCCGAGACGATCTGGTAGCGCTCGGGCCCGCCGTGGCGCTGGCCGTGGCGGCGGGCGAGCTTGATCGCGCACTCGTTGGCCTCCGCGCCCGAGTTGGTGAAGAACACGCGTCCCCCACCGCCCAGCAGGCCGTCGATCTTGGTTGCGAGCCGGGGCTGCACGTCGTTGTAGTAGAGGTTCGACACGTGCAGAAGCGTACGGGCCTGATCGGCGACGGCGTCGGCCACGGCCGGGTGCGCGTGCCCCAGCGAGGTCACGGCCAGGCCGCCGAGGAAATCGAGGTACGCGCGGCCCTCGACATCGAACAGCCGCGTGCCCTCGCCGCGGACGAACGCGACCGGCAACCGCGCGTAGGTCGCCATCACGTGTGCCGCATCGAGCTCGACGAGCACATCGAGGCCCGTCGCCCTATCTGCGGGCTCGCTCGCTGCGGGTCGGGGTACCCGACCCGCAGGCGCTCGCTCCCCTGTGCTCATGGGTGCACCATGGTTCCGATGCCTTCACGGGTGAAGAACTCCAGCAGCAGCGCGTGAGGGATGCGACCGTCGAGGATGTGGGCCCGGGCGACGCCGTGGCGCAGGGCGCTCACGCACGACGCCACCTTCGGGATCATGCCCGCCTCGAACGCCCCTGTCTCACGCAGCTGCTCGAGGCCGGCCACGTCGATTCGTGACACGAGCGAACCCGGGTCGGTGACGTCGCGGTAGAGACCGGTGACGTCGGTCAGGTAGACGAGCTTCTCCGCGTGCAGCGCCTCGGCGATCGCGCCGGCCACGGTGTCGGCGTTCACGTTGTAGGCCTGCCCCTCGTCGTCGACTCCTACGGTCGCCAGGACCGGGATCAGCTCCTCGCGGATCAGCCGTTCGAGGATGGACGGGTCGATGCGGCGGACGTCGCCGACGAACCCCAGGCGCTTGTCGCGCAGGTCGACCCTGATGAGCCCTGCGTCCTCGCCCGAGAGCCCGACCGCGTAGGAGCCGTGTCGGTTCACCGACGCGACGACCTCGCGGTTGACCTTCCCCACCAGCGCCATGCGAACGATGTCGACGGTCTCCGCGTCGGTCACGCGCAGGCCGTCGACGAACTCGGGCTCCTTGCCCAGCCGCCGCATGAGGTCGCTGATCTGCGGCCCACCGCCGTGCACGACCACCGGGTTCATGCCGACGAGCCGCATGAGGACGACATCCTGCGCGAACAGGTCGGCCAGCGTCGGGTCGTCCATGGCGTGGCCGCCGTACTTCACCACCACCGTCTTCCCCGAGAACTCGCGGATGTACGGCAGAGCCTCCGCCAGGATTGCGGCCTTCTCGCCTGCGTCGGCGACGCGCGGATCGGTGATCGGCGGGGTGGTCACGACGTGCCCCGATTCTCGTCGACGTATGCATGCGAGAGGTCGGTGAAGAGCATGGTCGCCTCGCTGGTGCCCGCCTCGAGGTCGCAGGTGATCTCGATCTCACGGTCGGCCATGGCCGTCGCGAGCTCGGCCGTGTCGTGCTCCGCCGCCACGCCCTCGCGGCACACCACCACGCCGTTGTACGCGATGGCGACCCGCTCCGGATCGAGCTGGGCGCCGCTGGCGCCCAGCTCGGACAGCACCCGTCCCCAGTACGGGTCGGATCCGTAGAGCGAGCACTGCACGAGCTGGCTCTCGGCCACGGCGCGCGCCGCGCGTCGGGCCTCGTCGACGGAGCGGGCGCCCCGCACGACGACCCGGCCCAGCTTGGTCGCGCCCTCGGCGTCGACGGCCATCTGCTCCGCCAGCGAGCCGCACACCTCGGCGAGCGCGTCGCCGAGCGCGTCGAACGCGGGCTCGCCGATGCCGATGGGCTCGCGGTTGCTCCGATCGCCGGCACTGGCGCCGTTGGCGAGGACGAGGACGGGGTCGTTGGTGCTGCGGCAGCCGTCCACGCTGAGCTGGTTGAACGAGACGTCGACGGCCCGCTCCAGCGCGGCACGCAGCGCACGGGGCTCGACCGCGGCGTCGGTCGTGATCACCGCGAGCATCGTCGCCAGCGCCGGCGAGAGCATGGCCGCCCCCTTCGCCATCCCGCCGACGCAGGCCTGCGCACCGCCGCCGAGCGCGACCGTGGCCGTGGCCTCCTTGCGCACGGTGTCGGTCGTGAGGATGGCCTCGGCGGCGGCCGCACCGCCCTCGGCGTCACCCCGAAGCGCCCCGGCCAGCTTCGGGATCCCCGTCTCCAAGGGAGCCATCGTGAGCGGGATGCCGATGAGGCCGGTCGAGCACACGAGGACGTCCGTCGGCGCGCACCCGAGCCCGTCGGCGGCGAGCGCGCACATGCGCTGCGCGTCCAGCCGACCCGCCTCACCGGTGGCGGCGTTCGCGTTGCCGGAGTTGAGCACCACCGTCGCGGCCCGACCGTCACCCAGGTGCCGACGGCTCACCTGGACCGGCGCGGCCGCGACGAGGTTGGTCGTGAACACCCCGGCGGCAGTGACCGCTCGCCGGTCGGCGGTCGCCACGATGGCGAGGTCCGGCTCGCCCGACGCCTTCACGCCACTGGCGAGGCCACCGGCCTCGAAGCCCCGCGCCGCGGTCACGCTCACGGCATCCCCCCCACCGCGGTCAGGCCGGTCGGCTCGGGCAGGCCGAGCACGAGGTTGGCCGCCTGCAAGGCCTGGCCCGACGCGCCCTTCACCAGGTTGTCGAGGGCCGCGATCGCGAGCACGGAGCCCGTTCGTTCGTCGAAGCGGACGGTGACGTGCGCGGCGTTCGAGGCGAGCGTCGCCTTGGTGGCCGGCGGATCGTCGAGCACGGCCACGAACGGCTCGCCGGCGTAGAACTCGCGATAACACTCCAGCAGACCCTCGGTCGAGAGCCCCGATGCCGCCGGGCGGGCGTGACAGGTCGCCAGCAGGCCGCGCGTCATCGGGACGAGGTGCGGCGTGAACAGCACCTCGACCGGAGTACCGGCGACACGACCCAGCGCGACCTCCATCTCTCCGGTATGCCGGTGGGTGAGCAACCCGTAGGACGAGACGTTCTCGTTGGCCTCGCCGAACAGCGACGCGGCCGACAGCCCGCGGCCTCGCCCCGACACGCCCGAGACCGCATCGACCACCAGGCCGGCAGGTTCCACGAGCCCGTCGGCGAGCAGTGGCGCGAGCGCGAGCGCGGCCGCGGTCGGATAGCAGCCGGGCGCGGCGACGTGGTCGCGCTGCACGATGGCGTCGCGGAACAGCTCCGGAAGGCCGAAGGAGAACCGGTTGAGCAGCTCCGGCGCGCCGTGGGCCTCGCCGTACCACTCCTGGTACACGTCGGCCGGGAGCCGGAAGTCGGCCCCCAGGTCGATCACGTGCGCGACGTGGCCCACGAGGTCGGGCACGACCCGCTGCGACTCGCCGTGCGGCAGCCCGAGGAACGCCACGTCGAGCCCGGCGAGGTCGCCCACCACGAGCTCTTGGTAGCGGAGGCCGCCGTAGGCCGGGCCCAGGGACGGGTAGAGATCCGCCACCGCCGCGCCCGCGTTGGAGTCGGCGGTGACGTGCACCACCTCGAGATCGGGGTGCCCGGAGAGCAGGCGCAGCAGCTCGGCGCCCGTATAGCCTGAGCCGCCCACCAGGGCCGCCTGATACGCCATGACGAATAGTATGCAGCGCCATGAATGAAGGCGCAAGCCCGCCCGAGCGCGGCGACGATCCACCGTTCGGCGGTGCCGAGCCGGGGACGCCCCTCGGCCCGCTGGCGGTCACCGTGTCCGGCGCCGCCAACGAGCGCTACTGCGCGGGCGCGGGGGGGGCGCCCCCCCGCGCCCCGGGGCGGGGCCCCTGACCCCGCCGATCGCGGCCAACCTGACGATCATGCTGCTCCAAACCGTGGCCGTCGCGCCCATGCTGCACACCGCGCAGCGGCTCGTGTGTCACCGCATCGCGCGGGCGGGCACGCCCCTCGAGGTGACAGGAAGCGTCACGGAGCGCTTCGCCAAGCGCGGTCGCGAGTACGCGGTCGTCGAGGCGGTGATCGCGCCTCCCGGAGGCGCCGGCCCCGTGTGGACCTCGGTCGCCACGTTCACCGAGGTCGCGCCATGACCACGCGGCGCACGGCGCTCCGCCTCACGCCCGACGCGCTGCGCGCCTACTCGCGGGCGGGCAACTTCCACTCCGACCCCGATGCCGCGCGTCGGGCCGGCCTACCCGGGCTCGTGGCCCAGGGCATGCAGGTGACCGGCCCCGCGTACGGCTTGCTGCTCGAGCACTGGGGCGAGGAGCTCCTCGCTCGCGGCGAGGTCGAGCTGAAGTTCGTGGGCATGGTGGTCGACGGCCAGACCGTTGACGCGGCCGTGACCGTCGACGGCGGGCGCGCGACGATCGAGGTGGTCAACCGCGACACCGGGCGCGTGTCGGTGGTCGGCACGGCGACGGTGCCGGACAGGATGGGGCCCGGAGGGGAGCCATGAACCTGGAGCGTCATCCTTGGAACCAGGGGTTCACGTGGCCCCACCACGAGGGTCCCTTCCGGGTGGTCAGCGAGGCTCAGGCGCGCGACTACGACGAGCACGGTTTCTTCGTGCTCGAGGACGCCGTCGACCCGGCCACCGTCGCGGCGCTCGACGCGGAGATCGAGCCGTTCGAGCGCCGGGTGCACGAGTTCCTCGCCACCCAGCCCGACGGCCGCTTCAGCATCGCCGGGGTCGACACCGTGACCATCGCGATCCATCTCGCGGCCCGCTCGAAGGTCCTGCGCGGCTTCTGCGCGTCGCCCGTGCTCGCCGGACTCGGCCACGACCTGATCGGCCCGGACGTGCGCCTGTACTGGGACCAGGCCGTCTACAAGCAGCCCGGCAGCGCCGAGCCCGTGCTCTGGCACCAGGACAACGGCTACACCTACGTCGAGCCCCAGAGCTACCTCACGTGTTGGGTCGCGCTCACCGATGCGACCGTCGACAACGGCTGCGTCTGCGTCGTCCCAGGGGTCCACCGCATAGGCACCCTTGCCCATCGCGAGACCCCCATCGGCTACCAGTGTTTCGAAGATCCCGAAGGGGCGGTCCCGGTCTCGGTGCGGGCGGGCAGCATCGTCGTGTTCACCTCGCTCACCCCCCACTCCACCGGGCTGAACACCACCGACGCGGTGCGCAAGGCCTACATCGTCCAGTACGCGCCCGACGGCGCCGTGGCGCTCCGCGGTGATCCCGCACGCGGCCCCGGTGTCCGCGAGCCGCAGGACGAGGCCGCCCGCCAGTTCCCCGTCGTGCGAGGTGGCGCCCCGGTGCCCGCGCCATGAGTACCCGTGTAGCGTGACGCCACTCGGCCGAACAGCCGACTGGCCCAACAGCCGACTGGCCCAACAGCCGACTGGCACAGGAGCATCGCATGCGCCCTCGTGTGGTCACGGTCGTCGTCGTGCTCGCGCTGATCGGCACCGCCTGCGGGGCTCGGTTCAAGGACCACGAGGAGACGGGCGCTCGCGCGGGGACGTCGTCGGGCGCATCGTCGAGCCCGGCCGCGCCCACCCCGACCACCACGGGTGGCGGCGGGGCCGACCGCACCGCTGAGAGCGGACCGGGGCCCGCGCCCGGCGTCACCGACACCGAGATCACCATCGGCTACCTGCTGCCCATCACCGGCGCGGCGCCCATCCCGTCACGCTTCGACAAGGGGGTCAACGTCTACTGGAACGACGTCAACGCCAAGGGTGGCATCGGCGGCCGCAAGGTGAAGGTGATCATCGAGGATACGCAGTCGCAGGCAGAGGTGGGCAAGGACAAGGCGAAGAAGCTGATCGAGGAGGACCACGTCTTCGCGATCATCGTGCTCGACCGGCTCGAGAACCAGCAGGCCATCGGCGAGTACCTCAACTCGCGCAAGGTCCCCAACCTCGAGATCCAGACCCCGGCCAACCTCCCCGGCAACCAGGTCTGGTCGTTCGGCGTCACCATCGATCACGCCGTGCAGGGCAAGCTCGTGGCCGACTACTTCGTGAAGGTGCTCAAGGCGAAGAAGGTCGCCGTCATCGTCGAGAACACGCCGACGCTCGAGCCCGGCCGCAAGGCGTTCACCAAGGAGGTCGCGGCACTCCACGGCAAGGTCGTCTACGAGAAGGCGATCGAGGGCCAGGGCAGCGACTTCTCCAACGAGGCCCTCGGCCTGTCGAGCTCGGGCGCGCAGGCCGTGTGGCTGTACGTGGCACCGACACCGGCTGCGACGCTCGCCAACCAGGCCGAGGCTGCCGGCTTCCATCCGACCTGGTTCGCCAACTCGATCTCGTGGGCCTTCGACCTCGTGTTCGTGGTGGGGCCCAAGTCGCTGAAGGGCGCCCGTGCCTTCAGCCCCTGGCTCCCGGTCGCCGACCCCCGCACGGCCGCCTACAAGAAGGCGTACTCGGCGCAGAACCCGGGCCTCGCGCCCGACGATCTCGGGATCGTCGGCTGGGGCGTCGGCCAGATCATGGCCGAGGGCCTGCGCAACGCCGGCCCGAAGCTCGGGCAGAGCTCGCTCCGCAATGCGCTCCAGCACCTCCAGTTCCGGCCCGACATCTGGGCGCCCCTCGACTTCCGGCCCGGCGTGCGCGAGGGCGCCAACGTGGTCGCGGTGCTCAAGGAGGACGGCGGCCACTGGGGGCTCGAGGCGGATTTCACAGGAAGGTTCTGAGCACCGGCCGTGCTCGCCCGGATCATCACCGGCCTGTCGGCCGGCGCGGCCTACGCCCTCGTGGCCGTCGGCGTCGTGCTCATCTACAAGTGCACCCGGGCGCTCTCGATCGCGCAGGGCGAGATCGGCGCCTTCGGCTTCTTCATCGCCCTCAGGTGGGCCGCCCGCGGGATTCCCGGGCTCGGCTGGCACCCGGCCCGCGTCGTCACCCTCCTCATCGCCTTGGTGGTGGGCGCCGCGCTCGGCGCGGCGATCGAGCGCCTGGTAATGCGCCCGCTCGTCGGGCGGCCGCCGCTCGACGCCCTCATCGCCACCCTCGGCGTCGCGCTGTTCCTGGCCCTCCTCGAGAAGGAGCTGTTCGGGACGGCAACGCAGTTCGCGCCGTCACCGGTTGGCGAATGGAAGCTCGTCGTGCTCGGCGCGACGCTCACCGCTCCCCGCATCGTGGCCCTCGCCTTCGCGGCCGGGGTTGCGCTGGCGGCGTACGTGTTCTTCTCACGCACGCGCTTCGGGCTGGCCGTACGCGCGACCACCGGCGATCCGACCGTGGCTCGCCTGATGGGGATCCCCGTGAACCGCGTGTACCGATTCGCGTGGGTAGCCGCCGGCGCGCTGGCCGGGCTCGCGGCCGCGCTGCTCGGGCCCGCCTTCGGCGGGCTCACGCCGTTCGCGATGACGAAGTTCTCGCTCCGAGCCCTCGCCGGCGCGGTCATCGGCGGCCTCGACTCGATCTGGGGCGCCATCGTCGGCAGCCTCCTCGTGGGCGTGCTCGAGGCCGTGGTCGGCGGGCAGTTCACCACCGCCGGTGCCTCCGAGCTCGCCGTGCTCGTGCTCGTCATCGCCACGCTCGTGGCCCGACCCCGGGGTCTGCTCGGTGCCGAAGGAGCGAGCTGACGCCATGCCCTCCCGGGTCGCCTCCGCGATCGCGGTGGCCGTCGCCGTCGGCGGGTCGCTGCTGCTCGGCAACGTGAAGCTGTCGATCCTCGTCGGCGTGGGCGTAACCGCAATCGCCGCGCTCGGGCTCGACGTGCTCGTCGCGCGGACGGGCCAGCTGTCGCTCGCGCACGCCGCCTTCCTCGGCGTGGGCGCGTTCACGGCCATCAATGTCGGGAGCCGCGGGGCGCCGTGGCCGGTGGCGATCCTCGCCGCGGTGATAGTGACCTCGGCCGCGGCCATCCTCACGGGGCTCCCGTCACTGCGCATCCGGGGCCTCCAGATCGCGATCACCACGCTCGCGTTCCAGGAGTTCGCCGAGGAGTTCCTCTTCTCGCGCAACGACGTGACCGCCGCGGACCGGACGCTCTCTCGCCCGTCGTTTCTCCACAGCGACGTGCGCCTCTACCTCTTCGCGCTCGCGGCGTTGGCCCTGGTCCTCCTGGTCCGCTACCGACTGTCGGTCACGAAGGCGGGTCGCTCCTTCCTCGCCGTGCGCGACATCGAGGACCGGGCGCGGTGCTTCGGGGTCGAGCCGGGTCAGAGCAAGCTCCTCGCCTACGCGATCTCCGGTGCCATCGTTGGGCTCGCCGGCAGCGTGCTCGCGCTGAAGGCGGGGTCGATCAGCGCCAAGGACCCGTTCCTGCTGCTCGAGTCGCTCCAGCTCGTGGCCATCGTCGTGGTCGGCGGCGCCGGCTCCGCGGCCGGGATCGTCACCGCGGCCGTACTCGTGAAGGGCTTGCCGCAGTTCTCCTCGACCATCCCGCTCACCCACCTGCGGGCGGTCCGGATCGTGCCCATCGCCTCCGCCGCGCTCCTCGTGGTGGCGATCGTGGCCGCGCCGCAGGGCATCGGCGGCCTCTACCGGGCCGTGGGCCGCTTCCTCGATCGACGGCTCGGCGCGCGCGGGCGCGCGCGCCCGGAGCCGCGGCCGCGCCCCACCGACGCGGTGGCCGCGGCTCACGGCGCGGCCACGCTGCGGTTGGTTCCCCGTCCCCTCCCGCTGCGGATGCCGGTCCCCGCGCTCCTCGAGGCGCGTGAGGTGCGGGTGGCGTACGGCGGCGTGACCGCGCTCGACGGCGTGTCGCTCGAGGTACGGCGCGGCGAGATCGTCGGGCTCATCGGCGCCAACGGCGCGGGCAAGTCCACCTTCTTCAACGCGGTCTCGGGGCTCGCTCCGGTGAAGGGCTCCATCCGGTACCGCGGCGTCGAGCTGGTGGGCCGGGCGGCGTCGAGTCGCAGCGCGCTCGGCGCGGCGCGCACGTTCCAGGACCTCGGGCTCCTCCGGGCCGAGACCGTCGCCGAGAACGTGCTCCTCGCCCAGACCTGGCTCGCCCGCTACCCGGCGGCGGCGGGGATCGTCGGGCTCGGCTCGGCACTCCGCACCGAGCGGGAGCTGCGTCGCCGGGCCGGGCTCGCGCTCGAGCTGTTCGGCCTCGGCCACCTCGCCAGCGAGCGCCTCGGCGACCTCCCCTACGGCACGATGCGCATCGTGGAGATCGCGTCGGCCGTCGCCGCGGGGCCCGACCTCCTGATGCTCGATGAGGCGACGGCCGGGCTGGGCCCCGACGAGTCGCACGCGCTCGGCGACCGCTTCCTCGCAGTGCGCGACGAGCTGGGCCTCACCCTCGTCGTGGTCGAGCACCACGTCCCACTCATCGCGCGGGTGTGCGACTACGCGTACTGCCTCGAGTCGGGAGTGCTCATCGCGGAGGGCAAGCCCGACGACGTGACGGCTCAACCCCAGGTCGTCGAGTCGTTCCTCGGCCGAGCCGACGCCGCCACCGGAAGAGGGCTCGGATGAGCGCAGCGTCCGTGACAGAAGCGGAAACGCTCCTCGAGGTCGAGGGGCTGTGCTCCGGCTACGGCTCGCTCCAGGTCCTCTTCGACGTCTCGCTCGACGTGCGGGTGGGCGAGATGGTCGCGTTGATGGGCTCGAACGGCGCCGGCAAGACGACGGTGCTCCGCGCCATCACCGGCCTGCTCCGGCGTTCGGCCGGACGGGTTCGCCTGGCCGGCGACGACGTCACGGGCGCGCCCACCGAGTCGCTGGTGGCCCGGGGCGTGGCTCTCGTGCCCGAGGGCCGGGGCATGCTCCGGGACCTCACCGTGGCGGAGAACCTCGAGCTGGGCGCGTACGCGGTGCGCGACCGGGCCGCGATCGTGGAGGCGAGCGCGCGCGCGTACGCCACCTTCCCGATCCTGGCCGAGCGGAAGCACCAGAAGGCGGGCCGGCTCTCGGGCGGCCAGCAGCAGATGCTCGCCGTCGCGCGCGGGTTGATGAGCAACCCGCGTCTCCTGCTCGTCGACGAGGCCTCGCTCGGCCTCTCCCCGATCATGACCGAGACGGTGTTCGACCTCATCGCCGACGTCCGGCGCACCGCCGGCGTGGCCGTGCTCATCGTGGAGCAGAACGCAGCCGCCCTCGACCTGGCCGACAGGGCCTTCGTGCTCGAGAAGGGCCAGGTGGTCGACAGGGCCGAGGGCGACGCGGTGCGCAACATGCAGGGTCGCCTGCGCGAGGCATACCTCGGACGGCCCACCCCGGAGATCGAGCGATGAAGGCACCCGCGCGCACCAACCCCTCGTCGAGGAAGCCCAATGCCTGGAGGTCACCGTGACTGACACCACCCGCCGCTGGCGCCTCGTCGTCGGCCTCGCCTGCCTCGTCGCGGCCGCGATCGTCGGCCTAGTCGGCTACCTGAAGCTGAGCCTCGAGCCCTCGCTCAACCACCAGCTCCCCTACCTCGCGTCGGCGGGCATGGCGCTGGTGGTGCTGTCGGTCCTCGGCGCCGCCCTCGTGGTGGCCGACCAGCTCCACACCGACGACCGTCGGATGCAGGAGCTGGCGGAGGCGATCGAGCGTCTGGCGGGCGCCCTCGCGCCCCGAATCGCGCGGCCCCCCCGCCGCGCTCCGCCCGGGTAGCCGAGCTGCC
>OBEQ012161356.1_pt1 | contig 21007 bp, 20 predicted proteins | sample 1670901 | NCBI WGS metagenome assembly OBEQ01 (sample SAMEA104232315, study PRJEB22302) | groundwater metagenome | biome: forest; feature: aquifer; material: groundwater | place: USA | collected 2011-08-07 | depth 5.4 m
ACCTAAGGCTCTGGAAAACAATAAATGACGCATTTGGCCGAGATGATTTTGGAGCGAAACAAGAAGCGAGGAGGAGGCGTAGTGTTAACTACGCCGACGATCGAGCGACGAGGTTGGAGCCCAAAATCGTCCGGCCCCTTCGGGGAAGCCCCTCTTTTGGCCAACTCCTGCGTTGCTTCTCCTCGACATAGTCAAGACTATGCCTCGTCGTCGCGCCTTGTATTTGGCCAAAATAGGGGCTTCCAAATGCGTCATTTATTGTTTTCCAGAGCCTAAGAACCCAAAAACATAATACGCCTGTCGCGAATAATAAAATCTGCCAAATAACTCTATGAGGTTTTTTTCCAAAAAGATAAATGAAAGGCGTCGAGAGAATGCTGATTATACCCAAAAGAAGGGCTAACAACAGGAGCAGGACAAAGATTAGTGAAAGAAATGTTCGGGATCCAGGAAATATTTGATAATTAAAAAAGACCCGCCCAGTCAGACAAAATATAAGTGCCAGCGGCAAAAAAAGAAACCGGCGGATTTTTTTCACTTACGCAGCGATTATTTTCTCAAGCTGTTCGATTAAAAGCGGTAGGTTCCGGTGAAGCGTGTCCCAAACGATATCCAAGTCAATGTCAAAATAAACATGCGTCAGATGATTTCTCATATTGGAGATTTTCGACCACGGAATATCCGGATATTTGCTTCTTGTTTCTTCGGAGACCTTCCCAGCCGCTTCCCCGATAATTTCGATCTCTCGCACTACAGCCATTTGCAATTGGCGATCCGTATCAAAATCAACCCTGGATTTACCAACAGCGAAAAAAATAGCTTCTTTGGCGGCTTCCAGTATATGAACGATCCTGATGCGATCAGCCTCGGTCATATTGAACCTGGGCGCTTGCCATCACCTGGTCACGAAAATAACGGCTCAGCTCTTTAGGCGTTCTCAAATCAACCTGCCGGCCTAAGACCTCCGACAGCTCAATTTCCATCCCCGACAACTCAAAAAAACCGGGCCCTTTTCCCGTTTCAAACTCCACTAACACATCCACGTCGCTGTCTGACCGGAATCGCTCCGTTAAAACCGAACCAAAAAAAGATAATTTGCAGATATGATTTCTCTTACAAAAATCAACCAGCTTCCCATTCGGTACTTTGACTTTAGGTTGACTTTCCATCTCTATTCAATCTCCACGATATTTGATTTTACTCATCCTAAACTCACCACCGCAAAGCACGCGATGGCCTTCCCTTGGCCGACCGCACCGAAGCCCTCATTGGTTTTGGCTTTAACGCCCACGCGCGCGGCGGGCAGTTTGAAAACTTTAGCAATATTTTCTCTCATTTTCATTTTGTAATTTAAAAGCGGCGGTGCCTCGGCAATCAGCGTAGCATCCACGTGTTTCAGCTTGAAACCTTTCTTCGCTAAGTACGCATGGACTTTTTTAGCGAACCAGAGGCTGTCGGCATTTTTATATCTCGGGTCGCTGTCAGGAAAAAAATCCCCGATGTCGCCGGCACCCGCCGCCCCCAAGACGGCATCAACAATCGCGTGCAACAGCACATCGCCATCCGAATGACCCAAAAGCCCCTTCGAAAATGGAATTTCCACACCGCCCAAAATTAACTTTCTTCCCGCCTTAAGCGGATGAATATCGTAGCCGATCCCGATGCGCATCTCAGACGTCATTCCCGCGCGAGGATGACGCCTTCTTATATTTTTTAAAATAATATTTGAAAAGATCTAAATCTTCTGGTGTGGTGATTTTGATGTTCCGGGTTTCCCCCGGCACCACTTGAACCGCCACGTGTGTCCCGTCAAAAAACGAGGCTTCATCGGTCAAAGAACCTATTTTCCTCCCAAGCGCCGCATAACGTTGCAAAAGAAGCTCCTTTTTAAAAACCTGCGGCGTCTGCGCCAAAAAAATCCTTCGCCGGTCTTCGGTGCCCAGAACCGCCTTTCCTCTTATATCTGTTTTCTTGATCGTCGCCGTTGCCCGAAGCGCGCAAATCGCCGCTCCCGATTTTTTAGCAGCCTTCAAAATTTCCTTCACGAGCCTAGCGCTGACGAGAGGGCGTGCGGCATCATGGACGAGCACCCAATCGCAACTCGGAGAAACACTCGCTACGCCGTTTTTCACGGACAAAGCGCGGGTCTTTCCTCCCACCACTACCCGCACCCTGCGAAGCCCCTGCCGCTTTGCCAAATCCCTCATGCGGCCGAGGTCAGCTTTGCCGGCCGTCACGATGATTTCTTCGAACCCAAAAGCACGGGCCAAATTGAGAAGCGTCCACGCCAAAATCGGCTTTCCAAAAACAGGCAAAAAAGATTTTGGAACTTTTGCCTTAAGCCGCTTCCCCTTCCCCGCGGCGGCGATAACCGCAGCCACTCTCATCGTTACTTGTTGCTTGATTTTTCTGATTCCAATTTTGCGAATATCATGCGGCCCGCAGCGGTTTGCAGAACAGACGTGACAATCACATGCTGCACATTCCCCAAGAAGCGCCTCGCGTTGTCCACCACCACCATCGTGCCGTCGTCCAGATACCCGATCGCCTGATTGTGCTCCTTGCCTTCCTTCACGAGCTTCACCTCCATCGTTTCGCCGGGCAAAACGACGGCTCGCAAGGCATTGGCCAGATCATTGATGTTGAGGATAGTGACACCCTGAAACTCCGCCACTTTGTTCAAATTGTAATCATTGGTCAAAATCTTAGCGCCCAAAAGCTTCGCGAGTTTCACAAGCTTTTCATCCACCGAGCCGACCTCCGGAAAATCTTCCTCGTGAATTTTTATGTTGAGATGGGGCGTTTTCTTCAATTTATTCAAAATATCAAGTCCCCGGCGCCCGCGGGCGCGCTTCAAAGAGTCTTGTGAATCCGCCACCTGTTGCAATTCCTTCAACACAAAGCGAGAGATCACGAAACGCCCCTCGATAAACTTTGTCTGACAGATGTCGAGAATCCGTCCGTCAATGATGACACTGGTGTCAATGATCAAAATAGAATCTTTTTGATCCTGGCGGTCGAATTTCACATAAGGAACAATCAGATTGAACTCATCACGTCCGCGCATCGCAAATATCATCCCAAGATAAGAGAGCACCAAAACGATCACGAGTTTAAGCGATGATCCAACGGCCTTGTCCAGCTCCGGAATAAGGTCGATGGCGCTGAGCACGAACTTAGAAATGATGAACGCGAGTATCAGGCCAAACACCGCGGCTGAGAGCCCGCGAAGGGAGACCTTCTCTAGACCGTGCTCTAACACAATCACCAAAAAGGCCAATCCGGCTCCGATCCCGGCGCCGAAAATTCCCCACGCGCTGCCCAACCCTTCGAAGGCGCTGCCCAACTGAAATCCCACCACCGTGCTGACCAACACAAAAAGTGCTCGAAGAAATCCAAATGTCATTTTATTAATCCCGTTTAAGTAATTTCCAAGGGTGCGCCTTGATATCCTTCACAAAGGCTTCAAGGTCCTTGGCTAGGGTCTCGTCTTTTAAAAGCCTCCCGATTGTGCCCTCGCCGTCCCTCAAGCGGCCGAGTACAATCTTCGCGGATTTCATCACGTCCTTCAGATCGTCGCTTGCCTCCGAAAGATTTTTCGTCACCCCTTCGGCGTTACCGAAGGTGTTTTTTACGGATGATTTGAATTTGGGATCCGCCACCACTTCGTTCACGTTGTCAATCGTGAATTCCATCTTATTGATCAAACGGCTGCCAGATTCGATGATCTGATCCGTGCCAAAAGCGGATTTGCCCACCAAGGTGCCCCCGTCGGACAAAACCTTGGCGCCGCTTTTACCGGGCAGGATCTCCACATATTTTTCGCCCAAAAGGCCGAGGCTTCTGATCCTGGCCTCCGCATCTTCCTCTATAAAAGTCCCCTGATCAATGCGCGCTACAAGCTCCACCTCTGTCTGGCCCTCCGGGCTTCGAATCACATGGACGCCTTTCACCTGCCCTACCATCACCCCCGCGAATCGGACCGGGGAATCCTTATCAATGCCGCTCACAGAATTAAAAACCATACGTATCGTATACCCGGGCCTCAGATAAAAATCACCGGCCTTGAACACAAGGAACGTCAAAACACCCACCGCCACAAAGACAAAAACGCCCACTTTGAGCTCAAGGTTTCCCTTCTTCATCATTGGCACTCTCCTTTAAGTTTTTTCAAGGCCTACTGGGTTACGCATAATATAATGGCAACTTTATATTATGCGTAACCCAGCCAAATTAACGTCCGTGATCGGGCCTTGGGCCGACCCGGTAATAAATTGTTTGATGACGGGATTTGAGGTGTTCCGGATTTCACCGGGAGTCCCGATGTGAATGATCTGGCCCTGGTACATCATCGCGATGCGCGTCGCGATCTTGTAGGCGCTCACCATATCATGCGTCACCGCGACAGACGTTACCTTCAGCTTGTCGTGCAATTCAATAATGAGGTCATTGATGGCGTCGGCCATGATCGGATCCAGGCCTGTCGTCGGCTCATCGTAAAGGAGAATCTCGGGCTGCATGCAGATCGCGCGCGCCAGTGCCACCCTTTTTTTCATGCCCCCCGAAAGCTCCGCTGGCTTCAAATCCTGAATTCCCTTTAAACCCACAAGCTCCAAAGACTCCTCCACTCTTTGCTCGATCGCCTTTTCGCTTAAAGAAGTGTGTTCGACGAGCGCAAAACCCACATTCTCTCCGACCGTCATGGAATCAAAAAGCGCGGAGGCTTGAAATAGCATTCCGAAGCGCATGCGCAGATGATTCAGATCCTTCGTCGAAAGTGTGGCGACGTTCAAGTCGTCCACTAAAACGTCCCCCTGCTCAGGCTTTAGGATCCCTATAAAATGCTTCAGCAAAACACTTTTTCCGCATCCCGACCGGCCGATGATGACAAGCGTCTCCCCTTTGACAACCTTCAGGTTCAAGCAATTTAACACCACATGACCCCCGAAGGATTTCAAAACGTTCCTTGCTTCAATCATAGTTTAATCTTCCACCTAGCGCTCATGTAATGAAATAAAAAATAACCGTGAATAATGCATCCGACGCGATAATTAAAATAAACGAGGTCACCACCGCACGCGTCGTAGCGGCCCCGACGCCTTCGGCGCCGCCTTCGACACGCATCCCTTCGAAACACGAAATCGAACAGATAATCGACGCAAACACCAACGTCTTGAAAAGACCCGTAAAGATGTCTTTCAACACCAGCGGTTGAAAAGTCATCCGCCAATAAAGCTCATGCGTAAGTCCGAGTTTATAAACGGAAACCATGTAGCCGCCCAGAATTCCCACCCAATCCGCGCAAATCGTAAGAAGCGGCAGCATTGTGAAAAGCGCCAAAAATCTCGGCGTCACAAGATACTTGATGGGATTGGTCGCAAGCGTTTCCAGCGCGTCTATTTGCTCGGTTACCTTCATGCTTCCGAGCTCCGCCGCGATGGAAGCGCCGACGCGACCGGCAACCACCAGTGCGGTGAGAATCGGGCCGATCTCACGGGTCATCGAGATCGAAACCAAACTCGGGATATACATCTCGGCGCTTACTTTGTGCATCTGGTAAGCGCTTTGAAAAGCGATCACCACGCCTATAAAAAAACTGGTCAGCGTCGAAATCGGCAGGGAATCGACGCCGATCCTGACCATCTGGTCGTAAATCTGCCTGGGCCTGAAGGGCGGCACGGCGATCCAAAAAAGCGTCTGAACAAACAGCGTGAAGACGCCGCCCGCGTACAGCACCGAATTTAAAGTATTTCTGCCAAAAGATTCTATAAAGAGCCTCAAGCTCAACTCCTCTTTAAAACTTCAGCTTCCGCTCCACACCGATGAATTCCTCGTCGTCTCTCAGTTCAAGTTTCAGAAAATCCTTGGATTTTAAACGGTACTCAAAACCCACTTCCATCTCGCGCTTCTGGGAAGGATCGGGATTTTCACTGTCATAGCTCATTTTTCTGAAATGAAGCTTCGCGTTTTCACCTAAGTTTCTCTGCATCAGAAACTCCGGCTGATCCTTCGAATTCCTGGGACGGCTAAACTCCCAGTCGCCCCAGACCACCGTGTCCTGCTGGGCCTCGGCGACAAGCGCCTCATAGGTTTTTTCCTTGAATAAATCCCTCGCCTCCAAATTGTCTTCGGCAAAGCGCATCCTGGAGCCGTCCGGCAAGAGAATTTTTGAATCGACAAGGCGAAGCGTTGGATAAATGCCCGCCGCGTTCACATCCATCGCCTTGTAGGGCTTCTTTCCGACCCAACCCTCATAAAAACGTGAACGAATCTCCACCGCCGGCGCCCAGGGAGCTCCTTTAAAATGGATATCCACATCCATCCGCCCCGGCAAAAACTTTCCGGGGTCCAAACCTAACAGCGGACTTAGATCCGACACCCGTGTGTTCTTTGCCTGGATGGACAGATCGATGTCATAGTCTTTGGCGAAATCAACGGTGCCTTTCACCGCGATATCCCCCAACACATCGGAGGAGGATACGCGAAGCTCGTCGCCGGAAAGCGCAAAATCAAATTTTGACTCCCTAGGCAGAGGCCTCCAGTTGATCACGGTGCCTGAAGTGCTGATCTGGCCGGTCAGAATATCGCTCAACGTCCGGCCTCCGATATCCAAATGCCCATCCACGCTGATCACGGAGGATACATCCGCGCTGCCGAATGCCGCGTGGGTTAAAGGGATCTCCAGACGAAATGTCGAATTCTCATAAGAGACATCGATTCCGCTCAATTTTTTCTCCCCGTCGCCCACCCAGAGGTCCATCCCTTCTATTTGAATTCTGAGATCGCGTCCTTCGGATAACGCCCATTGTTTGACCCATGACAACACCGGAAACGTGGGTGTCCTAATCCGAACCGCGGGGCGCCAGTACACCTGGGGCCTCTCTATTCTCACCTCAATCCTGGAGCCCTGAACGTTTTTCGACAAAAAATCAAGCAGACGATAGCGAAGCTGTACCTCATTGGCTTTGAACACCGTCTGCCGGCCTTCGGGGAGCCACGGGGCCTTCACCCCCACGTCGCGGAAACGGACAAACCCCAATACATTCACGCTGATCTTGCCGATCTTAATGTCCAGATCCGTTTGGCGGCTCAGCATTTCCTGCAAGGTGCGATAGGCCTCTTCCCGTAACGCCTGTCTTTTGATGTTTAGAAAGAAAAAAACACCCCAAAGGGTCACGCCGAGAATCACCAGCTTAACCAACGCCTTTTTTCTATTTCTTATCTGAACGACTGTTTTCACCTCGGAGGCTCAAGTCGTAATTTTTATGCCTTGTTGAAAGACGAGATGCTCGTCGTCTTTCACCGAGATCTGAATCAGCTCGCTGGGTTTTATGCGCCTGGCGATAATCTCTTCCGCTAGAGGATCCTCAAGATACTTTTGAAGGGTGCGTTTGAGAGGCCTGGCGCCATACATCACGTCGAAGCCTTTGGTAATGAGAAAATCCTTCGCCTTCTGATCCAGTTGTATTTCAATGTCGCGCTCATTCAAGCGTTTCTTAAGCTCCGCCACTTCAATATCGATGATCTTTTCCAAATCTTCCCTCGTCAGCTTCTGGAACACGATGGTATCATCCACACGGTTCAAGAACTCCGGCTTAAACGTCTTTTTCACCTCTTCCAGAAGACGCGCCTTCATGTCCTTGTAATCGGAGTTTAATTCGTGGCTCTTAAACCCGATACTGCCTTGCTTACTCAAAAGCTCGGCGCCGATGTTCGACGTCATGATGAGAACGACGTTGCGGAAATCGACTTTTCGCCCGAGAGAATCCGTGAGCCGCCCCTCTTCCAAAACCTGGAGCAGCATGTTGAACACGTCCGGATGCGCCTTTTCAATTTCATCCAGAAGCACAATGCAATACGGCCGGCGGCGTACACGCTCGGTGAGTTGGCCGCCCTCTTCGTAGCCGACATAACCGGGAGGGGCGCCTACAAGCCGCGAGACGTTGAATTTTTCCATGTATTCGGACATGTCAAAAGTGATCAGCGTATTTTCATCGCCGAACATAAATTCGGCGAGCGCCCGCGCCAAAAGAGTTTTTCCGACGCCGGTGGGCCCCAGGAATATGAAGGAGCCGATGGGACGTCTCGGGTCTTTTAAGCCCGCCCGTGTGCGGCGGACCGCACGCGAAATGGAGGCAATCGCCTCCTCCTGCCCCACGACGCGCCGCCTCATTTCCTCTTCCATTCTAAGAAGCCGTGAGGTTTCCTTCTCCTCAAGGCGGGAGATCGGAATCCCGGTGGACTTTGAAATAATCTTCGCGATCTCGTCTTCACCGATCTCAAGCTCGACTTTGGATCTTGATTCCATCCATTCCTTTTTGGTTTTCTCCAAGGCACGCCTCTGGTCGCGCTCCTGATCACGCAGCGCGGCGGCCTTTTCAAAATCCTGAAGCTTGATTGTGTCTTCTTTTTCCCTCTTTAAAAGCTCCAGTTTTTTCTCTATCTCCTTCACTTCCGGCGGTGCGGTGTGTGTTGAAAGCCTTGCATGCGCCCCTGCCTCATCGATAATATCGATGGCCTTATCCGGCAAGAATCTTCCCGCCACATAGCGATCCGAAAGCTTGGCGGCCGCTTCCAGTGCGGAATCCAGAATCTTTATTTTATGATGCGCCTCGTACTTGTCGCGCAGGCCTCTCAAAATCAGTATCGTTTCTTCCACCGAAGGAGGGTCCACCATAATGATCTGAAATCGCCGCTCGAGCGCCGAATCCTTCTCGATGTACTTGCGGTACTCATCCAGCGTCGTCGCGCCGATACACTGAATTTCGCCGCGTGCCAATGCGGGTTTTAAAATGTTGGAGGCATCAATCGCGCCTTCGGCGCCGCCGGCGCCCACCAGCGTATGCAGTTCATCGATAAACATGATGATATTTTCGGATCTTTTGATTTCGTCCATCACCGCTTTGATGCGTTCTTCAAATTGTCCGCGGTATTTTGTCCCGGCCACCATAAGCGCCAGATCCAGCGTAATCACCCTTCTATTCTTTAAAATTTCAGGGACGTCCCCGCTATAAATTTTTTGGGCAAGCCCCTCGACAATCGCCGATTTTCCCACCCCCGCCTCTCCTAAAAGTACGGGGTTATTTTTTCGCCGTCGCGATAGGGTCTGCATCACCCGCTCAATTTCCTCATCGCGGCCAATCACCGGGTCCAGTTTCCCTTCCTTCGCCAAACGCGTCAAGTCACGGCCAAAGGCGTCCAGGGCGGGTGTTTTTGTCTTAGTCACAGAGCCGCCGCTTCCGGCGGACGAAGAGGCGGAAGCTTGGCCAAAGGACGAACCGGGCGTCGTGGAACCTAAAAGCTTGATCACTTCCTCACGCACTTTCTCAAGATCAAGCCCCATGTTCATGAACACCTGGCTAGCCACTCCCTCGCCTTCCCGAATCAGTCCCAATAGGAGATGCTCGGTGCCGATGTAGTTGTGGCCGAGAGTTCTGGCTTCCTCCATCGCAAGCTCCATCACCTTTTTGGCCTTAGGCGTGAACGGAAGATCGCCGGAAACTACCGTGCTTGGGCCCACTTGAACCAATTTTTCCACTTCCAAACGTATATTGTTTAAATTCATGCCGAGGCTTTGAAGCACCGCGGCCGCAACCCCTTCCCCTTCCCTCAAAAGTCCCAGTAAAATATGCTCGGTGCCGATGTAGTCGTGGTTAAATCGTTTAGCCTCCTGCTTGGCCAAAAGGATTACTTTCCTAGCGCGTTCGGTGAATTTATTGAACATGGAAACTCCTCCTCAAATTATTTTCCTTCCAATCTCCGTCTGATCAGATTCGCCCGCTTTACGTCCCTTTGGGCAGAGCTTAAAAGCCGGCCCTCAATCTTCTGCAAGTGCGCGGGTTGAGTTAGTATAAAAAGCTCGTTCACGGCCCGGCGGTCGATATCGTCAATCAGCCCCATGTCGACACCCAAACGCACCATCGATAAAAGACTTAAGGTTTCTTTGGTGTTGATGATGTGGGCGCTTCTTAAAGTGCCGTTCGAACGCCAAATTTTATCCTGAAGCATTTCCCGATTTTGCTTCATCAAAGTTTTTCGGGCGTTTTCCTCATGACCGATCACCTGACGGATGATCCTTTCGAGATTGTCGATCACGTCTTCTTCGGCGGAGCCGAGCGTGATCTGATTGGATATCTGAAAAAAATTCCCCTCGGCCTCGGTGCCTTCGCCGTAAAGCCCGCGCGCGGTCATCCCGAGCTTTGCGATAGCCTGAAGCACCTTTGAAATCTGCTTTGTCATCACCAAGGCCGGCAGATGCAGCATCACCGACGCCCTGAGGCCCGTACCGGTATTCGTCGGGCACGCGGTGAGATAGCCCCACTCGGCGCTGTAAGCAAACTTGACTTTCTTGTGCAACGCATCGTCCAGACGATCCGCGATGCGCCAGCACTCCTGCAGATCGAATCCCGACTGCATCACCTGGATCCTCAGATGGTCTTCTTCGTTGATCATCACGCTGATCACTTCCTTGTCACCGACCACGACGGACTTGAATTCGGGGTGCAGGATATGCTCGCGGCTTATCAGATGCCGCTCAATCAAAAATTGCTTGTCGACGTCATCCAGTTGGGCCACGAGCACATAGAGACTATTTTTCATCAGATCCACGTTGAGCGCAGCCTCTTCCAACATTGCCAGAGACTCTTTTTCCTGTTTTTTGGTGGCCCAATGCGAAAAAGGCGTTGCCTCGATATTCCTCGCCAAACGCACGCGCGAGCTCATCACAATATCCGAATTCGGACCCGTACCCATGAGCCATTCACACGTTTGTTTGAGCAAATGATCTACTTTCATACGCTTCGTCTTTTGGTAACGTCCGGCGGTTACGAAATCCGTATCGCTAGGCGGTGACGTTTGACGTCGCCGTTTAACGAAACGGGCATCGTTACCGTAGCCGAAATTCGTTACCGCTATACCTTTTCTCCACTTTTCAGCTTTTTCTCCAAAAATTTGATCTTGTCACGAAGCGCGGCGGCCTCTTCAAACTCTTCTTTCTTCACCGCCTTCTGAAGCTCCAGCTTCACCGCCTCCAGTTCCTCGTGAATCTTGGACGTCGTCTGCACCTCCCTCAAAAGCTGCGGATCGGGTGCTTTTCCGACATGCTGGTTTGAACCGTGGATTCGTTTTAGGAGCGGCGCCAGGCTCGCCTTGAACGCCATATAGCATTCGCTACAGCCCAGCCTTCCGACTTTCTTGAAATCCTCATAAGTCAAACCGCACCGGGAACATTTGTTTTTCGGCAGAGGCGCACCGGGAGTCTCGGGCGCGGTTTCCACATCCGATAGCGCCGACAAAAGATCGGCGATCCCGAAATGCTGCTCGACGTCGGAGCCTTTTTCTTTCGCACAGGCCTCGCAGAGATTGAGCTTCGTGATCTGCTCATTGACGATCTCCGTCAGATGCACCGTGGCCTTATTTTTGCCGCATTCATCGCATAACATCGTATAAAATCCGCATAAACTATAAAGGCGTTATAATGTTATAAGGTGATAAAGTTAAAAGGTTAAGGCTTAAAACGGCTTTTGTTTTTTCAACTTTATAACCTTATAACCTTATAACTTTATAACCTTACAACTTTCACCGTTTCTTGACGAGATCATCTCTACTTTTGATTTCGTAACGCACCCCTTCTTTCGGAGTCAATTTACGGAATTCTTTCATAAGCCGTGCCGTGAGCCTGCCGGGGCGGCCGTCACCAATTACGCGGTTATCAATTTTCACGACAGGCACGATCTCCGCCGCCGTACCTGTCAAAAACACTTCATCGGCAGCATAAAGATCGTGCCGCGTAAACACCTGCTCTTCCACGGACACGTCGATTTCCCGCCCCAGGCGCATCACAACTTCGCGCGTGATCCCTTTCAAAATTCCGACGTAGGGCGGCGGTGTCCTGAGTGCATTACCGCGCACCAAAAAAATATTCTCGCCCGTGCATTCGGTGACATACCCTTGAGAATTCAACAAAATCGCCTCATTGACACCGGCGTTCGTGGCTTCAATCTTGGCCAAAATGTTGTTCAGATAATTCAAGGTCTTCAGCTGAGGATTCAAGGCCTCCGGGTGATTCCGAACCGTCGGAACCGTCGCAAGCACCAGTCCTTTTTCGTAGTATTCCTTAGGGTACAGCGCGATCTTGTCCGCAATGATAAAAAGCGTCGGCTTCGGACATTTCCGGGGATCCAGCCCCAGGTCGCCGACGCCGCGCGTGACCACAAGCCGGATGTACGCGTCTTTCAAGCGATTGGCCTGCAAGGTCTCGATCACCGCTTTCTCAAGCGCCTCTTTTGACATCGGAATCTCAAGCATGAGCGTGTGAGCCGATTCGAAGAGGCGCCCCAGGTGCTCTCTCAATTTGAAAACAAGCCCGTCATAGGACCGGATGCCTTCAAACACCCCATCTCCGTACAAAAGCCCGTGATCAAACACGCTGACCACCGCCTCTTCTTTGTCCACAAAGCGGTCGTTCAAGAAAATCTTAAGGCTCATTCAGCTCTCCCAGTCTCTTTTGACCATGTCCCATACTCGATCCGCCATTTTAGCAATTCTTTCGTCATGCGTCACTATCAATACGGTTTTCTTTTCTTTCGAGTAAAGCTCTTTCAGGAGACCGGCCACCTCAAGCCCCATCGCCAAATCCAAATTTCCCGTCGGCTCATCGCAAAAAAGCATTTTAGGGTCATTCATCAAAGCCCTTGCGATCGCCACGCGCTGCTGCTCGCCTCCCGAAAGCTCACCCGGAAAATGCGACGCTCTCTTTTTTAAACCCACTCGCTCAAGAAGCGCCGCCGCCGCTTCACGAATGGAGGCTCGAGATCTTGCCTCCGGGCCTATCAGCGCCGGCAACATCACATTTTCAAGCGCCGAAAACTCAGATAGAAGATGATAAAATTGAAAGACAAAACCTATTTTCTTGTTTCTAAAAGCAGCTCGGCCCGTTTCCGTCAAAGCGTTTAAACTCACACCTTCAAGCTTCACCTGGCCGCGGGTGGGGCAGTCCAAACCCGAAAGAATATTGAGAAGCGTTGTTTTACCGGACCCGGATGGCCCTAAAATCGCCACGCCCTCGCCTTGTTTCACTTCGAGCGAAATATTTTTTAAAACTTGAAGTTCCCGGTCGCCGTCCCAGTAGACCTTGTCAATGCCAGAGGCTTCGATCTCATTCATAACGCAGCGCCTTCACAGGATCCAAACGTCCCGCCGTCCAAGCCGGATAAAGCGCCGACGCCCAGCTTAAAAAAACAGCCATGACGATTACTCGAGCGGTATCCCAGGCGCCCATCCGAACCGGCAGTCGATCCATGTAATAAATTTCTTTCGGGAGCTCGACCCAAGAAGTGCCTTTCAATAAAGCGCAAAGCGCCCAGCCGAGCAGAAAGCCAAACACCGCGCCGATCGACCCGATCCAGATTCCGTCCAGCGCGAAAATTTTCACAAGGCCAAGCGGCGTGGCACCCAGCGCCTTCAGCACTCCGATGTCTTTGGTTTTATCCATCACGAGAATCGTCAAACTCCCGGCGATGTTGAGGCACGCGACAAAAATAATCAGCGCCAGAATCAGAAACATCACCGTCTTCTCCAATTTCAGCGCGCCGAATAAAGTTTTGTTCGCCTCCATCCACGTTCGCACGTCGTAAGGATAGCTTAGGTATTTCTGAATCTCCCGTTTGACCCGGTCCGCTCTTTCCGGATTCTCCAGCGCCACGGAAACGCCGCTTGCGCCGTCCTTCATCTGAAAAAGCATGCGGGCGTTTTGCAGATTTAAAAAAACCAGGTTCGCGTCATACTCATACATCCCCGAAGAAAAAATCCCCTCCACCGTATAACGGATCGGTTTCTCCTGATTCTGCGAAAGAAGCAAAAACTCGGACCGGATTTTGAGCCGCGCGCGTTTGGCGAGCTCCGAGCCTATCACCGCCCTGTTCGGAGCGCTTGAAAGCGTGCCTTCCACCAGACTGTCAAAGAATTTCGACACCGATTTTTCCTTTTCAGCGTCCACGCCGCGCACCAAAACACCGGCGCCCCACTCTCCCGCCTGCAAAAGCGCCTGCCCCTCCACATAGGGCGCCGCGCCTTTTATCCCTTTAATTTTTTGAAGTTTCCCGGAAAGCGCAAACGCCTCCTTGAATGCCCCGTCTTTTTCAATCACCAGATGCGCGCGCATCCCGACGATGCGGTTTTTCAATTCCTCATCAAACCCATTCATCACCGCAAGCACCGTAAGGAGAGCGGCCACTCCCACCACGATGCCGGCCATCGCGATGCCGCTGGTCACGCCGACAAAAGGATGGCGTCTCTTCGAGCGAAAATATCGTTGAGCGATAAACCATTCGTAGGACATATTAATGACAAATCACAAAGCACAAATTACAAAATAAATCCGAAATCCGAAACAAATCCGAATGACAGAAATTCAAATGATCGAAACCCGTGTTTTGGATTTTAGCCATTCGGATTTTGAATTTGTTTCGGATTTCGGGCTTCGGATTTATTTTGATATTTGAATTTTGTCATTTGTCATTGTTCCTCTCCGGTTTCATCTGCGGAAACAAGATCACTTCCCGGATCGACGTCTGTCCCGTCAAAAGCATCACGAGCCGGTCGATGCCGATGCCCAAACCTCCTGCCGGCGGCATGCCGTGCTCGAGCGCGGTTAAAAAATCCTCATCGAGGGAGTGGGCGCCATCCGCCAAAAATCTTTCCCTCTGGTCGATCGGGTCATTGAGCTCGGAATAACCATTGGCCACTTCCATGCCGCCGATATAAAGCTCGAAGCGCTCGCTCAAGGCAGGGTTCTGTTTCTGCTTTTTCGCGAGCGGACAAAGCTCCGTGAAATAATCCGTCACAAAAACCGGGCAGTTTTTATCTTTCGAAAACCCGCTGCCCGGTTCCAGAAGCTCCCCGACGATATTGATGATCTGGGTTCTCGAAACGTCCTTGCCATCGCGGCCGGCGATTGCGTGGCCTTTCTTTTTCAGTTTCTCGATCCAAATCTCCGTTTCATCCGACGCCTCGATGCCGAATTGTTTTTTCATAATCTCGGCGAAAGAGACCCGCTCCCATTTCGTCAGATCCAGAACGCCATGCTCGGACTTAATGACTACGCTCCCAAACACTTCCTCGGCGCATTTTTTCACGATCTCTTCCGTTAAATTCATCACGTCCGTCACGTCCTGATACGCCGTGTAAACTTCGAGCATGGTAAATTCCGGATTGTGCCGCGTGGAGATGCCTTCATTTCTAAAACTTTTGTTAATCTCGTAAACTTTATCAAAACCCCCGACGAGCAGTTGTTTTAAATAAAGCTCCGGCGCCACGCGCAAGAAAAGGTCCACGTTCAAGGCCTCATGATGCGTCTTAAACGGTTTGCCCGCGGCCCCTCCGGGGATTGGGTGCATCATCGGCGTTTCCACTTCCAAATAACCTTTGTCATCCAAGGTTTTCCGGATCGAGCGCACCACGTGAGAGCGCTTTTTAAAAATGCACTTCGCCGCATCATTGGAGATAAGATCTAGGTAACGCTGACGATAACGCGTCTCCACATCTTTTAGGCCATGCCATTTCTCCGGCATGGGCCTGAGGCTTTTCGCCAGCAGTGTCAAACGGCTGACACGGACGCTGATCTCCCCGGTCTTTGTTTTAAAAAGCTCACCTTCCGCGCCCACGATGTCGCCGATATCCAGGCACTCAAAAACTTTATAGGAAGTCTCGTCGAGGTGGTCCCGCTTCATGTAAAGCTGGATTCGCCCACTCTCGTCTTTCAAATCACAGAAAGCCGTTTTGCCCATGAAGCGCATCGCAGACAAGCGGCCGGCAGTGAGCACCCTTTTATTCTCCTCATAATTCTCCACAAAAGCCGCGATAAGGCCGTCTTTCAAAAACCTGCCTCCGAAAGGCTCCGCCCCCAGCGCCCTCACAGCCTCAAGCTTTTTTAAGCGTTCTTTAACAAGATCATTGGACAAATCAAGAGTCATAAAAATGCAGTATAACAGATTTGGGAGGAAGGATAAAGAAGGACGGGATGTGCCTAGCAGGTCTTTCGGATCTTTTTTTTCTTCACATTGAAAATAAATTCCCGCATCTGGTCAAGCCAACCCAGTCGGTCGGAGGATTTGAGTAATTTAAAATCTCGAATAGCCTCTTGAGTCACCATGAGCCCACGCCTTTTTAGCGACCGGTGTTTCATTTTTTACCTTTCCTCTGCGCAAGTTTGGATTGGGTGGTTTTTAAAATCGCCACGTCCTGCAAGTCCTGCGGACGGCCCGCTTTCTCTTTCATAAAAATAAGGTCTTTAACGGACACCACGGGCACCCTGACCCCTTGGGAATCAAAAACCTCCCGTCTTTTAAAAGCTTGGTTATACAGGATGGGGGCCGTAATCATGATGTCCACGGTCTCATAGATTCTTTGAGGATTCAAAAACGTAAACACCAGCATTCCTTTTTCCCCAATCCACCGTTCTCGGTTTTCTTCAGAGATCAAATCCTCGGGCTTCACAGGAACGCGGGGAATAAATCCTAGAGCTTTAAAAGCCCTAACGACCTTGGAAAGATTGGCTTCGCCAAGATCCACCAGGATATCCAAATCTTTGGTAAACCGGGGATTCCCGTGAAGAGTCGCCGCCACACCGCCGGCCACCAGATATTTCACATGGCGCTTGTTAAGCTCACGAAACACATCAACGAGAAACATAATGGCGCTATTTTAACTGCACAAGAGCCGGGATAGCAATGAGAATTTGAGAAGGTTGAATTTACGCCGCGGAAGCGGTGGAGCGATTTTGTCTAGCGATATACGAGCGGATACTGCTCCAAATTTCCAAGCGATTCAAGCTCTAGATCAATATCGAGTTCCTTCCAATGAAGGTGATTGTCATGGAGTAAAGTCACGTCATGGATCTGCGCCACAGCGGCTTTTTTGAACCAAGGAAAATTTTCGTAAAAAAGGAAATATTCTTTTCCTTTGACCAGAAGCCAGATGCCATTTAAACCGATATTGGAAATTTCAACTTCCGAAGTGTTTTTGCCACGCTTTTTCAATTTCATGTTTTCTATCCTCAACGACCCTTTTAAGTTCTTCCAGCTTCTTCGCATTCAACCCATGATAATCGGCCAATGACACAATGGGAGTAAGCCAAAATTTGGCTTCTCCTTCCTGACATTCCACATGGACATGCGCTCTTTTTTCTTCGCGAGAAAAGAAAAAGAAACGATAGCCTTTATACCTGAATACTGTGGGGCTCATTTAGGCAGAGTATAGCACAACAGATATGCTTCGGGCAAAAGTTACGCCGCGGAGGCGGTGGAGCGCTGGATCTGTCTTTCCGAAAGCCGGCCTGAGACGTATCTGTGAATGACGCTGGCTATGAGAGTTTGATAGGGTATGCCGTCTTCCATCGCTTTTTTTTGTACTCCCTCCAAGTCTTGGCCTGAGATTCGAATATTAACGCGTTTATCCTTTCTCAAGGTCGTTTTCGCCATGGCTTGGTAGCGCTTCATTTTGTTTTTTAAGTTTTTGACAGAATACCACTCCCCTCTTTCATAGGAATCGAGCAGGTCTTTTTCTTCTTTTGTAAGTTTGCCCATTTATTCCGCCTCCTTAATGTATTTCATTGTGGCTTTTCTGCTTGGGATGATGGTTTTCAAAAATGTCTCCCCCTCGTTTTCTACGAAGGGAACAAGATAAACGTAAGCATCAACCCGAACAACAAGCATACGCTGGTGTGGGTACTTTTCTGTGTTGGGATGATCCACCGTATCCAGTAGAAGGCCATGTTCCATGGAATAGATAATATCTTCGAATGAAACGTGGCGTTCGGTTTTGAGCTTCTCATTCTTTTCGGCATCCCAAGAGAAATGTCTCACAGAAAGAAGTATATCACAAAGTGTGCCTAATGGCAACACTAAAACGGAGTTGCGTTAGTAGGGGCTTTACGCCGCGGAGGCGGTGGAGCGTTTGGCCAGGAGCTCGGCCCGGAGCTCGGCGCTGATGGGTTCGGGCTTGATGATTAAAAAGTGGATGAGGATGGGCTTGCCGTCGGGGCCCGGTAGGCTTATAGAAGAAGTTTTAAGGAGTGCCTTGAAGCGGTCCGGAATCTGGAAACCTTCCGGAATCATGCCGCCAAAGAATATGCCGGCGGTGGAAAATCCTTCCGTGCTGTTTGGAGTCGCCAAAGCAAAAATGTGAATGTTCTTACGCTGTTCATCATTTAGAAGCGCCCAAACTTCGAGATAACCTAGATTACCGATCCCCGCAATGGCCGAACCTGCCGTCATGCCGCTTATGACCTGTTTATTGGCCATAACCACTTGCTCATAGACATATTTCATTACCTTTTGGCCCTCGGGTACTTGGATAAACTGCAGGGTCACCCGGCCTTCGCCGTTCACCCTGGCCACGCTGGCGAGAAGGCTTTGGATCTTGGAGGCGGCTTCATGGGAAATTTCGCCCTGATGGGTGAAATACACGTCCACGCTCCCCCGAAAATCGGAGATCTTGGCGGCTTCGGCCAGGAGCTTCGTGGCTTCGGAAATGTCCGGGGAAAAAGCTTCACCTGTTTTTATGTTCATGACGGAGTCGGCGGGCGCTGTCAAAACAAATGCGGTGTTTTCGGAGTCGGCGCCTTTGGAACCGAAATCAGGCTTGCTTAAGACATCCCTTAAGAAAGGCGGCTGGGCGCGCCAGACGGCTGAGAAAGAAGTAAGAATCTCTTTTTGTGTTGAGGCATTCAAAATCTGAAGAGCCGCTGTGGGCAGGTCCTGGCCCTCATAAACGACTCCTGTCGGCGCCGCGATAATTCCCCGTAAAATTTTTGTTTGAGAGATCGAAACCTTTGCTTCCGAAAGGTTTACTTGCTCTGAAGCCACGACTTCCTGCGCCAAGGGGTTTCTTAAATCTGTCACCCGGCTTATCTCCACCGAGGCGCTGGCGGATGAAACGCTCCCGATTGAAATCAAAAATATGGCGAAACTCGCCAAAGTCCCCCGCAAAAATGGAAACACGCCCGTGCGCCGCGGGCCGGACGCCGCCAACCTCGCGGCGATGCTTGAGATTTCCTCGTCCTTGCGAGGAGTCACCGTAGGTGACAACGAAGCAATCCCCCGGGAGATCGCCACGCTCGCTTCGCTCACTCGCGATGACGGGTTCTCCGCAAGCCTCGACGCTGTCAGCGCCGCAAGCTGGCCTTCTAGGCCGGCTTTCTTGGCCAACAGTGCTTGGATATGTTGAAACGTTCGATTAGTGAGTGGAGATTCAACGAGCTGTTGAATAGGGGTTCTTGCAGCTCGGCCGCTGAGGGCTTGGCGGAGACTCTCAAGTTCGGCCTTAAGCGTTTCAAGCTCACTTTGGATAGGTCGCTGACTTTCGCCGACAGCGGCCGCAAACTGGCTTTTGAGTCCGGCTTGCTTGGCCAACAGTTCTTGGATATTTTGATACGTTTGATTAGCTATTGGAGATTGAGTAAGTTGTTGAACAAGGGTTGTTGCAGCTTGCTTGTTGAGGGCTTGGCGGAGACTCTCAAGCTCGGCGTTGAGTGTGTTAAGCTCATTTTGGATGGGTTGTGGATTCTCTCCTGCCAACCGTGCCGCTGTCTCCCCCACGTCATTTCGAGCGCGCGGAGCGCGCGAGAAATCTCCGACCGTACCGAGACTTCTCGGCCCTTCGGGCCTCGAAGTGACATTGGGAGCTGGCCTTTCGATTCTAGGCGCACGGCTCCTGAAGCTCCCCGGCCCGCGCGCGGCGCTTTGGGCCAATCTTGAGGCTTTCGGTCCGGCAACTGAAAGGCCTACAAGAATCTCAGCCGGAGTTGATTTTCTTTTAATGCTTAAGAAGGTTGATTGCTCACGACCCGTGGCAGGAAAACTGCGCAATGAAACGGATTCGATATCTACATGAGGTAAGTTTGTCAGGGCTTGGATGCTGGTCTGCACTATTGCATTGTCGCGATAAAGATATATCGAGTTTGAAAACTTATCCAGTGTGTATGGCGAAATTTCGGTTCGATCCAAAATGCGTGTGATACGAAAGACATTCAGAGGCTGTGGTTTATCCGATTGAACGACAATAAAAGACCCCCAGGCCAGATAATTAATGAGTTGAGGGGGTTGCTGTGAGGCAAAAGGTATCGGTGTCGCGATCTCCCACCCTTTGTTTGAAATGGTCACCACCAAAAATCGGCGTCTTAGTTCCTCTGTGGGAGAATAATAGGCTGTGACCCACACTTTTGTATCCGGCTGTCCCGGCGGCAAGACTACGACGCCTCGCTCGAAGTTGTTGATGTAATTAAGTTTGTTTCGGTCAAGTTCTTGACGTTGAAATCCGGGCAATTGCTCTATCAAGCCCTTTGCCTTGCCATCCGCGCGACCTGCCAGCCTATTCAAAAGTGAGTCAAAGTCTATTTCCAACTCATTGGCCAGACCGCCCAAGGTGTCTGTGGTTAACCTTTCGTTCGCCAACCGCGCAGCGGACGGCGGCGTAGCCGCCGGGATCTTGGATCGTGGATTTTGGATAGCGGAGAACGAAGGTTGGACGGCTTTTTCCCGCGATCCGTTCTGACCCGCCAGCCGCGCCGCATCAGGCCGCTGTCTGCTTTCCGCTTTCTGCTTTCCGTTTTCACTCGCCAACCTCGCGGCGACCAGCTGCCGTTTCAGTTTTAACAGAGATGTTCGAATTGAGGATATGACGGTCTGATTTTTTTCTGTATTGAGTTTGTCGATTAATTGGCTCACAACCTTTCCAATGAGTTGAATTCTTTCACCATATTGAATATTCCCGAGAGCCACAACAGCGGCTTCGCGGACATCAGGATCTTTATCTTTCGAGGCCTCAACGAGCGCGGGGATGGCTTTGGGGTCTTTCATGTTCCGAATAGCCACAACAGCGGCTTCGCGGACATGCCAGGAATCTTTATCTTTCGAGGCCTCAACGAGCACGGGGCTGGCTTTGGGGTCTTTCATGTTCCGAATAGCCACAACAGCGGCTTCTCGTACCTGCCAGGAATCTATATCTTTCG